>ERZ827496.35-NODE-35-length-168004-cov-6.754610_pt1 | contig 168004 bp, 142 predicted proteins | sample MGYA00519769_ERZ827496 | MGnify/ENA primary metagenome ERZ827496 (study PRJEB31778, sample SAMEA3449327) | human gut metagenome | biome: human gut; feature: human-associated habitat; material: faeces | place: United Kingdom | collected 2010/2012 ...
GCCGAATACTCGCGATTGCCGTTCGTTCCGTTAAGGCCGGAATGACGAGATTCGGACGCCTGCACAGTGTCTATGCAGATTCCAATGCCATTAGGCGTACGAAACTTTACATCTTAGTTTCATACACTTAAATCTGAGGTTTTTTATCTCAGTTTCACAAAAACATCCATAAAACAAATCTATGCCCCCTGCCTATAATCCTGATAAATCTCCCCAACCTTCGCGAAATACTCCGTCAAATAGTTGATGCATACCTGCACTTTTAGCGGCAGCTTATCTTTTTGCGTATAGAGAGCATAAACCGGCCTTGGGTCGGATTGGTAGCGGCTGAATAGGATCTCCACTTCTCCGCGTTTAATTTCATCAATAATCCACATCAATGGCACGTAAGCGATGCCTACGCCAGCGCACAGCCAGCGGATTAGTGTTTGTGAGTCATTGGTTACGAAGCGCCCTTGTGGTGACAGGCGCAGCGTTTGGCCTTCGGGCGCGATTAGCTCAAATTCGCTGTCTGGACGTACGCTATAGGTTAGCCAACTGAAGCTGGCGATATCGCTGGGCTTTTCTGGGGTGCCTTGCTGTTGCAGATAGCTTTTTGCCGCACAGACCACCATTGGCATTGAACCTAGCCGTTTGGAAAATAGACTTGAGTCCTGCAGTGCACCTACGCGTACGACTAAATCAAGGCCGTCAGCAATGAGATCTGGAGCCGGAACACCGGTCACCAAGTCAATAGAAAGGCCGGGATATTCACGCAACATTCGCGCCGTCATAGGGGCGATGACGTTTTGCGCCATCGTGGAAGAACTGCCGATTCGCAGCGTACCCGTCGGCGTATTATTGAAGGCGTAGATTTGTTCATGAACTTCCTGTGCTTCAAGCAACATTTTCCGGCAGCCCTGATAATAAATTTTCCCTGCTTCGGTTAAACCAATGCTTCGGGTACTGCGGTTTAGCAGCTTAATATTGAGCTCGTTTTCAAGCTTGGAGATGGTTTGACTGATAGAAGAAACGCTCATCTCAAGCTGCCGCCCTGCGCTGGTAAAAGAACCACATTCCACCACTTTGGCAAAAACAGCCATACGCTTAAGTCGTTCCATTATTCAATCTACCTTAATAGGAGAGCGATGCTATAGCTGCATAAAACGCCATGCATCCGGAGTTTGTGGGGTTGATGATAGCTTAAATATTCTACCGATTGTTTATTTTAAATAAAAAGTGATTTAGCTCACATATTCTATACATGGTGATTATTATTGCGCTAAGATATTGTCATTGACGATGCGGAACAATCCTCTGCGTACCAAACAACGAAATGTCCTTCTGCAATCAGATCCTGTAGCTCACATCCTCTGACAGACATCCTTTTTTGCGTTAACCGCCATCAGCCAGCTTCCTAGGATGAGGGCGATTAGTGGATCGTGTCAGGCCGTAAATGATTGAGTTTGGGAGATACGGACGACCAAGTGTTTCGCGTTGAGCTAGGCTAAATATTATTTGAGTGGAGAGAACTATGGGGCTGCTACCGGTAATGGTCGTTTTTGGCCTTTCCTTTCCACCGGTATTTTTTGAATTGCTGGTGGCTTTGCTGCTGTTTTTACTATTTCGGCGCGTGTTACAGCCGACAGGGATCTACGATTTTGTCTGGCATCCGGCACTGTTTAACACCGCGCTGTACTGCTGTTTGTTTTATTTGATTACCTGCTTATTTGTCTGAGGTCACTGTGAATCAAATTATGATAAGAATGACCCGCATCGCTATTACCGTGGTCATCGTGATACTAGCGGCTATTGCCGTTTTCAAAGCATGGGCCTTTTATACCGAATCACCATGGACGCGCGATGCGAAATTTACTGCTGATGTCGTCGCGATTGCGCCCGACGTGAGTGGTTTACTTTCTGACGTTCCTATCCACGACAATCAGTTGGTCAAAAAAGATCAAATCTTGTTTGTCATTGACCGTCCTCGTTATCAAGAGGCGTTGAATCAGGCTGAAGCCGATGTGCGTTACTACCAGACGTTAGTGGCGGAAAAAGCCAAAGAGGCTGGGCGTCGTGTACGCTTAGGCGTTCAGGCGATGTCGCAGGAAGAGATTGATCAGTCGAGTAACGTGCTGGCGACGGTTCGCCAGCAGTTGGCAAAGGCGCAATCAACGCGTGATCTGGCGAAGCTTGATTTGGAGCGCACCGTGGTACGTGCTCCTGCTGATGGCTGGGTAACTAACCTCAACGTTCATCAGGGCGAATTTATCAACCGTGGCGCTACCGCGGTGGCATTGGTCAAAAAAGGTACGTTCTACATTCTTGCTTATATGGAAGAGACCAAACTCGATGGCATTAAGCGTGGCGATCGCGTGGAGATCACTCCGTTGGGCAGTAATCGTATCCTATATGGCACGGTAGATAGCATATCGGCAGGCGTGAACAACAAAAGTTCTACTGCGGATAGCAAAGGGCTAGCAACCGTCGATTCCAACCTTGAGTGGGTACGTTTGGCACAGCGTGTGCCGGTAAAAATTCTGCTTGATGGTAACGAGCAGGAGTCTCCTTATCCTGCAGGGACAACCGCGACCGTGGTGGTTAGCAATCAGCAAGATGTGGAACGAAAATCGTCATCGCCGATTGTTCAACTGCTACATCGTCTGCGCGAATTCGGCTAAGTCGCTTTCCTATCTCATTTCACTGATGTTTATGCGATTTGCACACTAATAACGTGCAAATCGCGATCATTTTAGCGCAAAAGAGGCAATGATGAATAATGGTGGCATGTTTTTGCGCTTACGTTTTGCCTGTAAGTTAGCATTTGCTATCGTGCTGGCGCTGTTTTTGGGATTCCACCTGAACCTAGAGACTCCGCGCTGGTCGGTATTAACCGCGGCTATCGTCGCTGCGGGGCCCGCGTTTGCAGCGGGCGGAGAACCCTTCTCAGGTGCCATTCGTCACCGTGGTTGGCTACGTATTATTGGCACGTTTATCGGTTCGATTGGCGGCCTGCTGATTATGATGCTGTTTATCCGTGCACCGTTGGTGATGATGCTACTCTGCTGCGCATGGGCAGGAGTGTGTACTTGGATTTCTTCGCTGGTACGAATCGAAAACTCATATGCGTTTGGGTTAGCAGGTTACACTGCGCTGATTATTGTGGTGACTACGGCAACGGAGCCGCTGTTGAGTCCGCTGTATGCGGTAGAACGCTGTAGCGAAATCGTACTGGGTATCGTCTGTGCTGTGCTGGCCGATATTATTTTCTCTCCACGTTCGATCAAAAGTGATATTGACCGTGTCGTGAGTTCGTTGATCGTCGATCAATTTCGGTTACTGCAAATGTGTGTTCGGCCAGATGAACGTGAAGTGATTGATAAATCATGGAACGATCTGGTTAAGGGAACCAATGCGCTGAACGGAATGCGCGGCAATTTGATGCTGGAGTCAACTCGTTGGGTGCGGGTTAACCGTCGCTTAAAGGCGCTAAATACGGTTTCTCTCACGCTGATCACCCAAGCCTGTGAAACGTTTTTCATTAGTACCAATGCGCCAGAGCGTATTCCTAGCGAAATGCAGGTGTTGATCCTTGAACCAGTTGAAACTATTGGTGATGTTCACAAGCGTATGAAGCAACTGCGCCAGTTGCTATCCATGCAGCCGACCGGTAGCGTGCCGCTAACCATCAGTAGTTGGATTGGTGCCGCAACGCGTTATCTGCTGCTCGCTAAAGGTGTTCACACCAATAGCAGCATCAGTTCGGTGGAAGAAAATATCCTCGAAGGTGAATACGTGGTGAAACCCGCTTCCGCAGAGCGTCACCACGCGATGATAAACGGCTTACGTACGTGGGCTGCAACCTCAATTGGTGCGCTATTCTGGTTGTGGACCGGTTGGACTTCCGGTAGTGGCTGTATGGTGATGATCGCAGTCGTTACTGCACTGGCAATGCGCACGCCGAATCCTCGTATGGCCTCCATCGATTTCCTATTAGGCACAATGATGGCGCTGCCGATTGGCGCGCTGTTCTACATGCTTATTCTGCCAGCCACACAGCAGAGTATGCTGTTATTGTGCATTAGCCTTGGATTAATGGCGTTCGTTATTGGTCTGGAAGTACAGAAACGCCGCTTGGGTTCACTGGGGACGTTGGCATCGACCATTAATATTATGGTACTTAGTAACCCGATGACATTCCCTGTCAGCAGCTTTTTAGACAATGCGATAGGGCAGGTTATCGGTTGCTTCGTGGCGATGGTCGTGCTGTTCTTGATTCGTGATCGCTCAAAAGCGAGAACAGGGCGTGCTCTACTGAATGGTTTTGTCTATAGCGCGGTGTCTGCACTCACGACCAATCAGGCTCGCCGTAATGAAAACCATCTGCCAGCGCTTTATCAGCAGCTATTCCAACTGTTGAATATGTTCCCGAACGATATTGCTAAATATCGTTTAGCGCTGACGCTGATTATTGCTCACCAGCGTTTACGTAACGCGCCGATTCCCGTAAATCAGGAGCTCTCTGATTTCCATAAACAGATCCGCGCCACGGCAAATAAAGTGATTTCCGCAGGCAGCGATACTAAACGTAGAGGGTATTTTTTCCGTCTACTCGAGGAACTGAATGAATACCAGCAACGTCTGGTGCACTATCAGGCTCCCTATACCGTTACTATTCCTGTGAAACGGTTGGCGGATATGCTGGATAAGTACCAACATGCGCTGATTGATTGAGTCCTAGACTGGTTTTTGTTATCCGGCAGAGAAAAGGTAAACGTTTGCTCAGGATCATTAAAACAGCAATTTATCGCTTGCACACGCGCTCCGGCTGAGTATAATGCCCGACAATTTGCCGGGAGACTGCATGAAAAACGTTGTGGCTATGAGTGCTGTTTGGGTCGCTAGTCGACTAAACGCCCTGCCTGAACAAGGCGGCTGCCACCGTTTTTTCCTTCCGTTGCTAAAACGATCGTTAATCGCCCCTCAATGAGGGGCTTTTTTTTGCCCAGCGATCGCGTTGATGACATTTTAAACATCCAGTAACCCCAGCCAGCGGGCGTGAAAAACAGGAGAACAAGAAATGGCTAATCCGTTGTATAACAAAGATATCATTTCCATAAACGATCTAAATCGTGATGAGTTGGAGTTGGTATTACGCACTGCTGCAAGCCTGAAGGCACATCCGCAGCCAGAATTGTTGAAGCACAAAGTGATTGCCAGCCTGTTCTTCGAGGCTTCCACGCGAACTCGTCTCTCTTTCGAAACCTCCATGCACCGCCTTGGTGCCTCCGTAGTCGGCTTCTCCGACAGCAGCAACACGTCTCTGGGTAAGAAAGGTGAAACGCTGGCAGACACTATTTCCGTTATCAGCACCTATGTTGACGCGATAGTGATGCGTCATCCGCAAGAGGGGGCTGCACGTTTGGCCACCGAGTTTTGTGGTTCCATTCCGGTGGTAAATGCCGGTGATGGCTCCAATCAGCACCCAACACAAACACTGCTGGATTTATTCACTATTCAGGAAACGCAGGGCCGTTTAAATAACATCAATATCGCGATGGTAGGCGATTTGAAATATGGCCGCACAGTGCATTCATTAACTCAGGCGCTGGCGAAGTTTGAGGGAAATCGTTTTTACTTCATCGCACCGGATGCGTTGGCGATGCCAGCTTATATTTTAAAAATGCTGGATGAAAAAGAAATTCAGTACAGCCTGCACACCAGTATCGAAGAAGTGATACCGGAATTAGATATTCTGTATATGACCCGTGTACAGAAAGAGCGCTTAGATCCGTCAGAATATGTGAACGTAAAATCACAGTTTGTTTTACGCGCTTCTTCTTTGGAAGGCGCTCGTGACAATATGAAAGTGCTACATCCACTGCCGCGTATTGATGAGATCACCAATGATGTTGATAGCACGCCATATGCTTATTATTTCCAGCAGGCAGGCAACGGTATTTTCGCTCGTCAGGCATTGTTGGCACTGGTCTTAAACGCTGAACTGAACTTTTAATCGAGGACGCTAAACATGACACACGATAATAAATTACAGGTAGAAGCGATTAAACGTGGCACGGTGATTGACCACATTCCAGCGCAGGTTGGTTTTAAACTGTTAACGTTGTTTAAACTTACTGAAACCGACCAGCGAATTACCATTGGCTTGAATCTGCCTTCCAATGCGCAGGGACGTAAAGATCTGATTAAGATTGAAAACGTCTTTTTGACTGAAGAACAAGTGAACCAGCTCTCTTTATATGCCCCGAAAGCGACGGTAAACCGCATCGACAACTATGAGGTTGTACTGAAGCTGACACCAACGTTGCCGGAGCAGATTGACCACGTGCTGGACTGTCCAAACAGCAACTGCATTAGCCGTAGTGAGCCGGTTTCTTCCAGCTTTAAGGTTCGTGTTCGTCAAGACGAGGTGCTGTTGAAGTGTAAATACTGTGAGAAAGAGTTTGAGCATCATGCGGTGATGCAAAACGCTTAGTATCGTTTTCTTCTAATCCTCTTTTTGGCAGGACGCAGCCATGGCCGAGAGGAGGCGATGGCAATAGAAATTTCCAGATTTACTCGGGTTTGCGAGGCCGCGGGTGGGTTTTAGCTGGCGGCTTCCTTATAATAGGCGACGAATTTATTCTTAATATTCATCATGCACATCCGAAAATCCTAATAGGAGTAGATATGTCACGCATTATCAGTACAGAGAACGCACCAGCCGCAATCGGTCCTTATGTTCAGGGCGTTGATCTGGGTAGCATGATCATCACTTCTGGTCAGATCCCAGTGAATCCGAAAAATGGTCAGGTTGCTGAAGACGTTTCTGCACAGGCTCGTCAGTCTCTGGAAAACGTGCAGGCTATCGTTGAAGCCGCTGGTCTGAAAGTGTCAGATATTGTGAAAACTACCGTTTTCGTTAAAGATCTGAATGACTTTGCGACTGTTAACGCAACTTACGAAGCGTTCTTCTCTGAGCACAATGCGCCATTCCCAGCGCGTTCTTGCGTTGAAGTTGCTCGTCTGCCAAAAGACGTGAAAATTGAAATCGAAGCGATCGCTGTTCGTCGTTAATTCTTCGATTCCAAACGTGATTCAGGCCAGCTTTTGCTGGCCTGTTTTGTTTTCGGTCGTGGCTATCAGCCTTTTTCGACGTCTTTTACCGAAGACGTGTTACCGAAGAACAACTCTGTAATCAGCTTGTCGTCAATCGGCTCGCCGCTGAGCGTTCTTACCAACAGTTCACTGCCCAACAATTGGAGTGAGAACACCATGTCAGGTTGGACGCGTTTGATTTTTTGCAGATGCTTACTGGCATTGACCACTGAAATGGTTTTAGTATTCGCGTTCGCCACCTCTTTAGCCGCCAGCACAATAAACGCATTTTCTGCGTCATCATCACGCAGTGCCAGAATGAATTTCGCCTTAGCCGCACCCGCTTCAATCAGCACTTTAGCACTAGAAGGGTCGCCAATAATCAGGTCGGTATCGGGGGGATACTCGTGGGAAACATTTGGTGGAACGATAACGGTTAGCGCATCGCCACGTTGCTTAAGCCCAAGGTAGACGCTTAGCGCCAGCGGAGTAGCGCCCGCGATAATGAAGTGATTTTTACGCATCACGTGAGAAATCCTGCCTTTCACTAATCGTTTTAAATTACCGCCAATCACCGGTCCGATAATGGCGCTGATCGACGTCGCAAATACGGTAATTCCCATCACGATAACGGATACGGTAAACAGCCTTGCGGTTGCCGTGTGGGGGACAATATCGCCAAAACCTACCGTTGACATACTAACTACGGAGAAATAAAACGCGGTCGGCATATCGAGAATGGGCGGCGCAAATTCACCGCCTAAATAAAGCGAACCGAATACGGCATACAACAATAAAGAAGCGAAGCTGACCAAGGCGAATAGCCCGCCAGCGGCTAAGCTCGCGTGATCAAAGCGCCGCCAATAGACTATCAGCAAGAGCGACAGGATTACGGCATAGAAGAATAGACCTAAACTTCCCTGCGGAGCCAAAAAGCTGAGCGTTCCAGTCACCAGTAACAATAGCAGCGAAAATGCCCATGCCACTCGGGCTCGTAGCAATAGGCCAAACGCCATTAATATCAAACCAAAACCGAGTACAAACTGTGGGATCTCCAGTAGACCCACGACAGAAAGCGTGTCTTTCCATGAGCTGAACGTGCTGATGGCACTCGGCACATAGTCAAACGCCCGAAGCATTACAGGGCGCATGAAAAAGTAGCCATAAACGGCCACTAATACGGCCAGACACCAGTGCGGCTTAAACAGAGCGATAAATTTATGGAATAGTTTTTTCACGGCAAAGGGACTGATTCAAATAAAAAAAGTGTAGCGCGAAACAACAATGAATAACAGTGAGTATCGGGCTGCGGCAGCTAAGCTGCTCCACCCCTATGTGGGGAGGAGCAAGGCAACTTTCGAAAAAACCAATGCGCTTTGGAGTAAATGATATTAGAAGAAACCTTGCGGTTTATCGCTGTAGCTTACCAGCAAGCATTTGGTTTGCTGATAATGCTCTAACATCATTTTATGTGTTTCTCGCCCGATGCCAGACTGTTTATATCCACCGAAAGCGGCGTGTGCTGGATAAGCATGATAGCAGTTTGTCCATACGCGTCCGGCCTGAATGCCACGCCCCATTTGGTATGCGACGGTTCCGTTACGAGTCCAAACGCCAGCGCCGAGACCGTAGTCCGTATCATTAGCCAATTCGAGCGCTTCGGCCTGGTTTTTGAAAGTGGTGACGGCTAATACAGGACCGAAAATCTCTTCTTGGAATACGCGCATACTATTTTTGCCAAACAGGATGGTTGGTTCTAAGTAGTATCCGCTGCCTAATCCGCCCTCTAACGCGCGTTTACCGCCGCCAGTCAATACGCGGGCACCTTCCTTCTTACCTAATTCGATGTACTTTAAAATCGTGTCCATCTGTCCGGAGGATACCTGCGCGCCCATCTGGGTATTCGTGTCTAGCGGGTTTCCTGAACGAATGGATTCGACACGTTTGATTGCACGTTCCATAAAGCGTTCATAGATGGATTCCTGCACCAGTGCACGGCTTGGGCAGGTACAAACTTCACCTTGGTTAAAAGCAAACATGGCAAAGCCTTCTAACGCTTTATCAAAGAAGGAGTCTTCTTTGTCCATAACGTCGGCAAAGAAGATATTCGGTGATTTTCCCCCGAGCTCTAGCGTAACAGGGATCACGTTTTTGGCGGCATATCCCATGATTTGCTGGCCAACTTCGGTGGAACCCGTGAAGGCCACTTTAGCGATGCGTGGCGAAGTTGCCAGATACTCGCCGATTTCTCCACCTGCACCGTTAACGACGTTGAGCACACCTTCTGGCAACAAATCACCGATTAACTCCATCATGATAAGGACTGACATTGGCGTTAGCTTAGCGGGTTTAAGAACGATGCAGTTACCGGCGGCCAGCGCTGGAGCCATTTTCCAGCACGCCATTAGCAGCGGGAAGTTCCATGGAATGATTTGTCCGACCACGCCCAGAGGTTCATGAAAATGGTAGGCTACGGTATCGCTGTCGATTTCGCTGATGCCACCTTCCTGCGCGCGAATACAGGATGCAAAGTAACGAAAATGGTCGATAGCCAGAGGCACATCGGCGTTTAGAGTTTCACGAATGGGTTTACCGTTATCCCAAGTTTCAGCATGGGCTAACAGTTCCAGATTTTGCTCCATGCGGTCAGCGATTTTAAATAATACGCTGGCACGTTGTTGCACTGAGGTTTTACCCCATGCGTCTTTGGCGGTGTGTGCTGCATCAAGTGCGAGATCCACATCTTTTTTGCTCGAGCTGGCAACCTCACATAGTGCTTGTCCAGTGACAGGTGTTAGGTTGGTAAAATATTCCCCTTCAACTGGAGCGACCCATTTCCCACCAATAAAGTTGTCATAGTGTGATTTGAGTTTGAGAGGCGATTGGCCGCTGCCTGGGGTGAGAGTATCGAGAGCGTGATTCGTCATTACTGTCTCCTTTAGTCCGTAGTGGCAGGTACAGTGAAACGTCATAAACCTCAGCGCAGAATGCGCAGGGTATTAGCTCTTTAAGCGTAGTGCGTTAGGTAATCACGTGTGCTGACAGGGTGTGAATATACGGAAGGGATCACAGTTTGGTGCGCAAATGCGCACCAAAAAGCCATTAAGGGGGATTACTCATCGCTAAATAACGCGCTGTCTCGGAGTAAATGATCGTTGCCACGACGACGGGTGAATCCGCTGCGATCGAAAAATTCAAGGATCTGAATGGCAAGTTTACGGCCCACGCCTAGACGATCGCGGAAATCTGCTGCTGAAGTACTGCCTTGAGTCGCATCCATTGCACGGATCAGATCGGCAAATTGGTGCATGCGTTCGGTGCGATAGTATCGATCTTTGACTACGGCGGTGATATACCCTTGCAGCGCCGCCTGACGCAGTAGCTGACGCATTTCGTTTTCATCAACCTTCAATTCATTGGCCAGATCGCGCACCCACCAAGGCGCATCTTGCATCAATGGCTCAACATTTTCCCACAATGCCTGTTGGGCAGGAGTCATGGTTAAACCATGTTGAGGCAGATGCAGCCAACCGCGGCTATTTACAATGAGTTTGTTAGCGAGCAACTGGTTGATAAGCGTAAACACCAGAGATTCTGGCTCAACGGGGAGCGCCATGCGACGCAGGCGAGCCCGGCCTACGCCCATCTGATCGTTATGCTGCTCATGGAACAAGGCAAGCGTATCTAGCAAACGCTGTTGGAACTGATTAGCTAATTCGTTAGACAGTGCATAGTCACCGACCACGAGTAGATCATCGGAGTGGAATAGCTCGCTACAGTGTTCTGTGGTGAGCTGACGTTCCCAAGCAAAATTAGGAATCGAAAGTGTGCCCTTTGGAAGACGGAGTGCGAGCACCTCAGCATCGGATTTAGCGTTAGCAAGTTGTTGAAGCCAATTCAAAAAGACGGGGAGACGTTTGCCTCGACGCGGAGATGAAATCTGCAAAACGCGTGCGGCACCCAGCGTGGTTCGAGCGGAGATATCGCGCACGATCAGCGTATCGTTTTCGACCAGCCACAGCGGGCTATCAAGCACCAACTCAGCCAACTGAACCACGCTTTCTGGAGATTGTTCTTCCAGTAGAGAGATACGACCAGTGATATGGCTGGCTGCATGGTGCAGATGCAGCGGCTGCCAATGCTGAATTGGCGCGATAGGATCGAGCGCAACCAGAATCCGCGTGCTTGCAGCCTCAGATGGACGCTGGGCCAGTAGCCAATCGCCACGGCTAATTTGATCTTTATTCACCTCGCCACTGAGATTTAACGCAATGCGTTGTCCTGCATGAGCATTCTCAGATGGTTGATTCTGAGCGTGAATTCCGCGTACGCGTACCGGTCGATCGCAGCCGGTCAACCATAAGCTATCGTCTACGCTGACATGTCCAGCCAACGCGGTGCCGGTAACAACGAGACCAGCGCCTTTCACGCTAAAGGCACGGTCAATTGCCAGACGGAAGCGTTTGTCTAAATGGGCTGGCGCCTCGGTCAATGCGATGAGGTGTGTTCGCAACGCTTCGATTCCGTCACCCTGTGAGGCTGCGGTAACAAATATGGGGGCGTCGCGCCATCCCATCTGATTGAGCAACTCGGTGACCTGCTCATGGACTTCATTGATGCGTTCACTATCTACGCGATCGGCTTTGGTTAGCGCAACGGTTAGCGCGGGTTTGCCCGCTAAGCGTAACAGTGTTAGGTGTTCACGCGTTTGTGCCATCACGCCGTCATCGCAGGCGACGACCAGTAAAGCGTGTGGAATGCCACCGATCCCTGCCAGCATGTTAGCGAGGAACTTTTCATGGCCGGGGACATCGATAAAACCAAGCACCGTACCATTTTCTAAAGGGAGATAGGCATAGCCGAGATCGATCGTCATACCGCGGCGTTTTTCTTCCGGCAAACGGTCTGCATCAACGCCGGTTAACGCCTGTAGCAGGGTGGTTTTTCCGTGGTCAACGTGCCCAGCGGTTGCAATAATCATGGGCGTAACTCCTGTAATAACGCGTGCAAAAGTCCTTCTTCATCTTCTAGACAGCGTAAGTCCAGCCATAGTTTACCTTCGCCGATACGGCCAATGACCGGGCACGGTAGGGCGCGACATTGCTGAGAAAGCGCTTCTAGTTCGCCACCTTTTCCACTGTGCGGCATGAATGTAATCGCGACGCTGGGGAGGCGGTCAATAGGGAGTGAACCGCTGCCTATCTGCGACTGGCATGGCGTAATGGCTACGTTAAACTGCTCGGCGAAATGGCGTTGCAGCGGCGGCAATAGGCGTTCGGCGCAGGCGCGAATCTCTGACTCAGGGCGTGTCATATGGCGCAGCGTTGGCAGTGATTGTGCGAGTTTCTCCGGCTGCTGATAGAGCTGGAGCGTCGCGTCGAGCGCCGCCAGCGTCATCTTGCCGCAACGCAGCGCACGCTTGAGCGGGTGGTTTTGCAGTTGCTCAATTAATTTGCGTTTGCCGACGATAATGCCTGCCTGAGGGCCGCCGAGTAGCTTATCACCGGAGAAGCTCACTAAATCTACGCCGTCGGCGATCAGTGTCTGTGGCATGGGTTCTGCTGGCAAACCGTAGCAAGCCATGTTGATCAGAGATCCACTGCCCAGATCGGTGATGACCGGAATACCCGTTTCCTGCCCCAAGGCGACCAGCTCAGCTTCGTTAACCGCTGAGGTAAAGCCTTGAATCGCATAGTTACTGGTATGCACCTTCATCAGCAATGCCGTATTTTCATTGATCGCTTGGCGATAATCTTTCAGATGGGTGCGGTTGGTGGTGCCGACTTCAGCCAGTTCGCAGCCTGCCTGACGCATGACGTCTGGAATGCGAAATGCGCCGCCGATCTCCACCAGTTCACCACGCGAGACAATAACCTGTTTGTTGTTGGCTAATGCGGCCAGCATCAGTAATACCGCTGCGGCATTATTGTTGACGATACAGGCATCTTCCGCGCCGGTTAATTCACACAGTCGGTCGGCTATCGCACGGTCGCGGTGCCCTCGGCCTGCACCGTCGAGATCGTACTCCAGCGTGACTGAGTGGCGCATAGCGAGAGCAGTGGCGTCGATGGCCTGTTCAGCCAGCAGTGCGCGGCCTAGATTGGTATGCAACACGGTGCCTGTAAGGTTAAACACCTGCTGTAACGCGTTTTTCTGGCTAGCGGAGAGCTGATGAGCGACAGCCAGTTCCCAATTATCGCACCACGCGGGAAGCTGTTGCTCGGCACGAATACGGTCGCGCGCCTGCTGTTGCAGCTCACGCAGGGTTTTAGTGACGAGCTGTGTGCCATAGGTTTTCAACAAGGGTTGAAAAGTGTCGTCGCGTAACAGGGTATCGACGGACGGAATTTGACTGTAAAGAGTCTGGCTGTCTGCGCTCATGGTGATCTCACGCCTTTATCATCGTAATGGCGAATATGATAAAGGCTGAGGGCGCAAGAATATACCCTTCATCCTTGAAGGTGCATTATCGGTTCTGCTCAATCAGCTGACCGGTGGTTCCGTGCGGGTAAAGCTTTCACGTTTAAATAAACGCTCGGCCAGTTTCACCAGCTCTGGACGATTCACGCACCAGTTTGGCGCTACGCGACGGAAGTTGAGATATCCCAGACAGCAGCCGGTTGCAACGTCAGCCAATGTCATCTGCGGCCCGTTGAGCCACTTGCCGTCTTTGGCATGTTTTTCCAGCGCGTCTAAACCGCGATCGATTTTGCTACGTTGGCGGATGATCCAATCGCTATTTTGTTTATCCGCAGGGCGCATCATTTCTTGCACCAAAAGTACAGCTGCATCGCAGATACCGTCTGACAGGGCTTCTAGCTGGCGAATGCGCAGCGCTTGTTGGCGATCTTCGGGCAAAAATTTTGGTGAGGCATCCAAGAGATCGACGTATTCAGCGATGATCGGTGAATCATAAAAAATTTCACCGTCAGCAGTCACTAACGCGGGGATTTTGCCGAGCGGATTGTATTGCGGTACGTGAGTGGTGCTTTCCCATGGGATATCATTAACAAATTCAAAGGTTAGCCCTTTTTCCAACAACAGTATAAAGATTTTTCGCACGTAGGGGCTGGTATAGCTGCCAATGAGTTTCATTGTCCCTGTCCTTATCCAATAGTTGAGAGTTTATAGCCGTCATACTTCAAGCTGCATTTGTGGTGGCTGCGTGCGCTCACTGACCGTCTCAATGCAACTTGAGTCATTTGGCTAATGAAGAGGATTTAGGGATGAGTATGGCAGAAACGCCTCGCATAGAAAGAGGGAACCGACCACGGTATGCGGCCGGTTGATAAAATAGTTTACTTCTTCTTATAAATCTCAGCGGTACCGCGGGCAATATCTCCCATGCCTTCAGTGCCAACAGAGGTTATACGATACGCATCAGCATCTTTTTCTTCGGCTTTTTTCTCCAATTTTTTGACGATATCGTCCATGGTTCCGTCACGAACTTCTGCGCTGACATCGCCGATTTTGGTGTATTTCTCCATATCGGAATGTTTGATTTCATCGGCTGCGCTAGAGAATGCAGAGAAAGAAAGCAGAGAGGCCCCTGCGATTGCCAGAAGATATTTATTCATTTCTTTAATCCTCAATTTATTATTGGGTTACTGATTGGGGTTAACTTGAAACTCAAAACAGCATTGTGACGCCTAACAAGATGAGATGATTAAGAACGCTAATAAGCGTGTTTTTTGAACACGTTTTAAGCGTAGTGGATATTTTCAGAAATGATAGGGGAAAAAGGTCTAATGGGATTGCAGGGGACGAGTTCCCCTGTATGAGCGCAGCACGCGTATGCTTATCGGTTTCTATTTGATGATGGTGTAAATATCAGGGCTTCATCTTGTAGCGATAATATTTATTATAGAATGACTGATAATACAGACAGCCATTATTATTCGTGATTGAACTGTTGATATAGAATAAGAAAACAGGGAGCGTATGCTCCCTGTTTAGATAATGATGAAACTTAAATATTATTTATGTTGACCTTGTTTTTCTAAGAACTGCACGCCTTTATCTGGGAAATCGGTAAATACCCCATCAACGCCGGCTTTGTTGTAGATCAGATCGTACAGTTGGTCGCCGTTACTCACGTAGTCAGGCAGTGCGTCAACGCGAATGGTATAGGGATGTACTACCATTTTGACTGCGTGAGCATCGGTAACCATCGCGGTGAGTTTCGGGTTCTCTTTGGTTGCATCTTTCCCCACCAACATATGGTAATCAGGGCCAATACCATCGGCGTATTGAGCAATCTGTTTCATAGCGCCTGGCTTGAACATCCAGTCGTAATCGTAGTTTATCCATGTCCCGTCAGGTTTCTTTTCGTAGGTTTCATTCCAGTCGGTATAGGCGATTAACTGAACCAGTTTCAGATCCATGCCCATCTTAGGTTCAAGCTCATTTTTAATGCGTTTGAGCTCGTTAGGATCGAAACATTGCAGATAGACGTTATCGTTCTTGCCGGTATAGCCGTATTGCTTAAGCACCTGCAATACTTTGGTGGAGATATCTTTGCCTTCCTGCTGGTGGAACCACGGTGCCTTGATCTCTGGGTAAATCCCGATATTTTTACCCGTTGAGTGGTTTAGACCCTGAACGAATTCAATCTCTTCTTCAAAGGTATGGATACGGAAATCCGATTTGCCCATAGGGAAACGGCCCGGATAGCTTTGCACACGCTTACCGTCTTTTATGTCAAAGCCTTCGGTGAATTTCAGAGACTTGATTTCATCGAGCGTGAAATCGATAGCGTAATAGCGACCATCCTTGCGCGCGCGATCAGGGAAACGATCAGCGACGTCGGTGACGCGATCTAGATAATGATCGTGTAGTACAACCAGATGGTCATCCTTGGTCATCACCAGATCTTGTTCTAAATAATCAGCCCCTTGTGCATAGGCCATCGCCTTGGATGGCAAGGAGTGCTCAGGTAGATATCCGCTCGCTCCGCGATGGGCGATAACCACTTTATCGGCAGCCTGAGCACTCATTGCCAGAGTTCCGCTTAGCAGCAGGCCAGCCATAATCGTATTGAGTCGTAGGTTCATGGTTTTCCCTTATTATTTTCCACGCCCGTGTTGCTTCACATTGCATTGTATTGGTATGCAGATTGAATGCATTAGGCGCTACCGAGGTAAAAAAAGGCCGCGACGCAAGGAGTTACGACGCGGCCTAATGAAACATATCAATGGTTAGTTTCCGCGGTTTGCCGCGATCTGTTCGTGATGTTTCTTCTCGTTGATCATCACGATTAACAGCAGGATAACGGCCAGAATGCTACCGCCAATCATCACCATAAAGCCGCCGTCCCAGCCGAAGAAGTCAACGGTGTAGCCCACGATGGCGCTAGCAGCAACGGAGCCGCCAAGGTAACCAAACAGACCCGTAAATCCGGCTGCGGTCCCCGCCGCTTTCTTCGGTGCCAGTTCAAGCGCGTGCAGGCCGATCAGCATCACAGGACCGTAGATCAGGAAGCCGATGATGATCATACAAGCCATATCGACGCCAGGATTACCCGCAGGGTTCATCCAGTAGACGATGGTGGCGATTGTCACCAGTACCATGAAGAACACGCCTGTAGCGCCACGGTTGCCGCGGAAGACTTTATCCGACATCCAGCCACACAGCAGGGTGCCCGGAATGCCCGCGTATTCATACAGGAAGTAAGCCCAAGAGGATTTATCCAGTGCGAAGTGTTTCACTTCTTTCAGATACGTTGGTGACCAGTCCAAAATGCCGTAGCGCAGCAGATAAACAAACACGTTAGCGATAGCGATATACCACAACAGTTTGTTTGGCAGCACGTACTGCATGAAGATTTGTTTAGCAGTCAGTTCTTCTTCTGCTTTTTCACTGTAATCATCGGGATAGTCGTTTTTATATTCTTCAATCGGTGGCAGGCCACAGGACTGAGGAGTATCACGCATCAGACCAAAAGCGATCAGCGCTACTAAGATAGCGGCGATAGCCGGCATATAGAGTGCGGCGTGCCAGTCGTTAAACCATGCCATCCCCAGCAGGAACAGCAACGGAGGTAAACCGCCCCCCACGTTATGGGCACAGTTCCAGACCGAAACGATACTGCCGCGCTCTTTCTGCGACCACCAGTGAACCATGGTACGGCCACATGGTGGCCATCCCATTCCCTGGAACCAGCCACACAGGAACAGCAGCACGAACATTACCGCGATGCTTGAGGTAGCCCACGGCACAAAGCCCATGAACAGCATGACCGCGGCAGCTAAGATCAAACCCGCAGGTAAGAAGACGCGTGGGTTGGAGCGGTCAGAGACCGAGCCCATGATGAATTTGGAAAAACCGTAGGCGATGGAGATACCTGAAAGCGCAAAGCCTAGGTCGCCACGAGAGAAGCCTTGCTCGATGAGGTAAGGCATGGCCAGAGTAAAGTTTTTACGCACCAGATAGTAGGCCGCGTAACCGAAGAAGATCCCCATGAAGATCTGCCAACGTAAGCGACGATAGGTCGGATCGACCTGCGCGTCAGGCAGTCGCTTGACGTGCGCTGCGGGTTTAAAAATGCTTAACATATAGATATGCCTCCGATGGCTTTCTCATTCTTTTGTGTTTCCTTTATCGATTCCCCAGTGAGCTCGGTAAAGGTCTGCTGTGTGCCTATGATAAGTAGAACAGCAATGTTTTAATTTTTGTGCCGCTTTCCGTTCAGCAAAGTGTTATCCATTTTCTTTTTCGAGCGTAGGGTATTCAAACGCGCATTTCTTTACTGTGAGAGATCGCTCAAATTGTTACAGTTTTATGAATGCGATGCTGATTTTGAGCGGTTAGTTAATTTTTTGAAACCAAAAATCATACTCCCCCAGTGATAATGATCACAAAAATGGTTAAATGCGCGCTAATCACTTTCGTTTTGTGCGCGTATTTGCTCCTTATCAAACAATTTAAGTGTGGGTTATGTCTTAATAGCCCTAATCGTTTTATCCGCATATTCATTGTTGTGAAAAGGTCGGGAGCCATTCATGTTACAAAGCCCAGCGACACAAGAGACTGATGTCATCATCATCGGGGGCGGTGCTACCGGTGCAGGGATTGCACGCGACTGCGCACGGCGTGGCCTACGCTGCATTTTATTGGAACGTCACGATATTGCGACGGGAGCAACCGGTCGTAACCATGGCTTATTGCACAGCGGTGCGCGTTATGCGGTAACCGATGGCGAATCCGCGCGTGAATGTATTGAAGAAAATAAAATTCTTAAGCGGATCGCTCGCCATTGCGTAGAACGTTCCGACGGGCTTTTTATCACGCTTCCTGAAGACGATTTGGGTTTTCAGTCCGGCTTTATTGAAGCCTGCCAAAAAGCGGGTATTGATGCGCAGGCCATCGACCCGAAAGAAGCGCTACGGCTTGAGCCTGCGGCAAACCCAGCGCTGATTGGGGCGGTACGCGTGCCAGATGGCACTGTCGATCCTTTCCGTTTAACCGCAGCGAACATGTTGGATGCTCGTGAGCATGGAGCACAGGTACTGACCTATCATGAAGTTAGCGGTTTGTTACGCCATGCCGATCGGATTACCGGCGTGCGCGTTATCGACCATAAATCCCGTGAAAGTTATGAAATTCACGCTCAGATTGTGGTGAATGCCGCAGGGATCTGGGGGCAACATATTGCCGAATACGCGGATCTCCGCGTACGTATGTTCCCAGCTAAAGGTGCGTTGCTGATCTTAGGACACCGTATTAACAACATGGTGATCAACCGCTGTCGCAAGCCCGCCGATGCCGATATTTTGGTTCCTGGTGATACTATTTCACTTATTGGAACCACATCCACGCATATCGACTACGATCAAATCGACAATATGATCGTTACGCCTGAAGAAGTAGATATTCTGATCCGAGAAGGTGAAAAACTCTCACCTAAGCTGGCGAGAACACGTATTTTGCGTGCTTATGCGGGTGTGCGCCCATTGGTTGCGAGCGATGACGATCCGAGCGGACGCAACGTTAGTCGTGGCATTGTTTTACTCGATCACGCGGTGCGTGATGGTTTGGAAGGCTTCATCACCATTACCGGTGGCAAGCTAATGACCTACCGCCTAATGGCGGAATGGGCTACGGATAAAGTCTGCGAAAAATTGGGTATCACAGCCGCTTGCACCACGGCGACGGAGGCATTACCCGGTTCCCAACATTCTGCAGAAGAGACGCTGCGCAAGGTGATTTCACTGCCGGCGACGATCCGTGGCTCCGCGGTGTATCGGCATGGCGATCGTGCCGATCGTATGCTGGCTGGGGATCGTTTGAGCAACAGTCTGGTGTGCGAGTGCGAAGCGGTCACCGCGGGTGAGGTACGCTATGCGGTTGATTCTCTGACGGTGAACAATTTAGTCGATCTACGTCGTCGTACGCGAGTGGGGATGGGCACCTGTCAGGGCGAGCTATGCGCTTGCCGCGCTGCTGGATTACTCAACCGCTTTAAAGTGACCACACCAAAACAGTCTATCGATCAACTGTCTCATTTCCTTAATGAACGCTGGAAGGGCGTACGTCCGATAGCGTGGGGCGATGCGCTACGTGAAAGCGAGTTTACAGCTTGGGTTTACCAAGGTTTATGCGGCATGGAAGCACCTACGGTGAACCAGAGTGTTCAGGAGAATGACAATGAAATTTGATACGGTAATGATCGGTGGTGGCTTAGCTGGGTTGTTGTGTGGCATTCGTTTGGCTGAAGCGGGACAAAAGTGTGCCATCGTTAGCTCCGGTCAAAGTGCGCTGCATTTCTCCTCTGGCTCCTTAGATTTACTCTGCCAACTGCCTGACGGTAGCCCTGTAGAACAGCCGTTTGCGGCGCTAGAGGCACTGTTTTCACAGGCTCCTCAACATCCTTATAGCTTGATGGGACACGATGCTGTGGTTCGTTATGCGGCTGAGTCAGAGCGTTTGTTAGAACGCAGTGGGCTGGCGCTGGTGGGAAGCTGCCAACAGAATCATTTGCGTGTGACCCCGCTAGGGACTCGACGCACTACTTGGCTGAGCCCGAATGAGGTTCCGGTAAGTGCTTTAGAGGAATCGCTGCCGTGGAAACGTGTATTGGTGGCGGGCATTGAGGGATTCCTCGATTTCCAACCACACTTGGTGGCCAACTCTTTAGCAGAGCAGGGCATTGAAACTAAAATTGCTGAGCTGACGCTGCCTGCGCTCGATCGCTTGCGTAATAACCCAAGTGAATTTCGCGCGGTGAATATTGCCCGTGTGCTGGATTTACCTGATAACCAACAACTTCTGATCGAAGAGCTAAACCGTTTAGCCCAGCAGGTTGACGCCATCATCATGCCTGCCTGTGTCGGTATGGAGCAGGCTGACGCGCTAGAGCATCTACGTTCACGGGTGAAAACGCCGCTGCTACTATTGCCCACCTTACCACCTTCGGTGTTGGGTATGCGTTTGCACCACCTATTACGCCGTCGTTTTCAGGCATTGGGCGGCGTGATCATGCCTGGTGATGCGGCGCTAAGAGCCGATCTGGACGAGGGTAAAGAGGTTAGAATTTATACGCGTAACCATACCGATATTCCTCTACGCGCCCACAACGTAGTGCTCGCCAGCGGAAGTTTCTTTAGCAACGGTTTAAAAGCGGATTTTAACGGTGTTACTGAACCCGTATTTGGTTTAGATGTGATTAGCGAAAGTGCCCGAGCAAACTGGAGTCAGGAGAATATGTTTGCCCCTCAACCTTATTTACAGTTTGGGGTGAAAACGGATTCACAGCTACGGCCAACGATTGATGGCCAGCCTGTGAATAATCTGCGTGTTATTGGCGCGGTTTTAGGCGGCTATGATCCTATTCAACAAGGCTGTGGGGCTGGTGTGTCAATGCTGACGGCCTTGCATGCGGCAGAACTAATTTTGGCTAAGGCGGAGGGCGCGCTATGAGCCTACATGCAGATAACAGTTTCGAGAATTGCATTAAATGCACCGTGTGTACGACCTATTGTCCGGTCGCGAAGGTTAACCCGAACTACCCTGGGCCGAAACAGGCGGGGCCAGACGGCGAGCGTCTGCGCTTAAAAGATCCCCTGCTTTATGATGATGCGCTGAAATATTGTACCAACTGTAAGCGTTGTGAGGTCGCCTGTCCGTCAGACGTGAAAATCGGCGATATCATTCAGCGTGCTAAAGCGAATTACAGCCAACATAAACCCACGCTGCGTGATGCTATTCTGAGCCATACCGATTTGATGGGGACATTATCCACGCCGTTCGCCCCGATTGTGAATATGACTACTGGCCTTAAACCAGTACGTAAGTTGCTGGATAAGGCGCTGAAAATCGATCACCGTCGTGAGCTGCCAAAATACTCGCTGGGTACATTCCGCCACTGGTATAAGAAACAGGCGGCAGAGCAGGCTAAATTTGCAGATCAGGTCGCGTTCTTCCACGGCTGCTTTGTTAACTATAACCATCCTCAACTGGGTAAAGATCTGGTGAGCGTATTTAACGCGATGGGGATTGGTGTACAGCTGTTGAAGCGTGAGAAATGCTGCGGTGTTCCTTTGATCGCTAATGGTTTTATTGAACAGGCGAAAAAACAGGCACGTGTTAATGCTGAATCATTGACCGATGCCGTGATCGGGAAAGGGATCCCAGTGGTGGCGACCTCTTCTACCTGTGCATTCACTATTCGTGATGAATACCCACATGTGCTGGATGTTGATACGACGCAGGTGCGCGAACACGTAGAGTTGGCAACGCGCTATCTTTATCGCTTGTTAGACGGCGGGCGTGAGCTGAAACTCAAAAGCACGCCGATGAAAATCGCCTATCACACGCCGTGCCACATGGAAAAAATGGGCTGGACTCCATATACGTTGGCCTTATTGCAGATGATCCCCGGTGTTGAGCTAACGGTTCTCGACTCTCAATGCTGTGGTATTGCAGGCACCTATGGTTTCAAAAAAGAAAACTATGAGACATCACAGGGAATTGGCGCAGGACTGTTCCGCCAGATAGAAGAGAGCGGTGTCGATTTAGTGGTGACTGACTGTGAAACCTGTAAATGGCAAATAGAAATGTCGACAAGTAAGAAGTGTGAGCATCCTATTTCGTTGTTGGCGAGGGCAATAGCTTAAGGTTATACCTGTTCTCGGCTATGGTATGGCGGTGTGATGTTTTGATGGCTGATGTGGTTATGGTGTAAGGCTTCGACCGCCTATTAATAACCGTTTTTACATGTAGCCTCCGTCGAAGGCGTCCGATGAGTGCCCCATTGCGTGGGGCTCTCAACTCGCGCGCTTTTATTCGAGATGCGATTTCCGCTCCGGTTTGGTATCGCCCATCTTGGGCGCCCCGAACTCCACCGGTACATCCTTGTACCGGTGGCTCTTCCTACCAATACTTAAACTTTTAAAAGATAAAAACAAAGACAAAGTAATGTTGTTTTGTCTTTATCGTGTTTAAAGAGTGCATGCTAGAGCTGTCGGCGGGGTTTTTGCTGGCTGACGAAATATTTAATGTATGTCACATAAACTCTGGAATAACGAAATCTTCGTTTCACAATAAAGTGATTTACGTTGCTTTAAAACCGAAACAGGTGTGCATTTCGAGGCTGTTTGTACCTATTTTTTGCAACAGGTTCCTTTTAAAAAATAGAGTTGCTATAAAGTCTGTTCTGGAAGTGAACTTATTATAATTAATTCAACCCTACTAATAATAAAGGAACAACTATGTCTGGAATACGGCAACGTACTCTGGAGAGTATGCAGCAATTCTCCAGAGCGATGATCGGTGCAGTGTTATTTTTGCCAGTAATTGGTTTGATTCTGGCGTTTAGTTCAATCTTAACTAACCCAACGCTTATTTCGGAAACGAGTTTTCTCCATCAACTAGGCCAGTTATTAGGTGACACCTTTTGGCCTCTTTTTGGTAATTTAGGTTTGCTTTTCTGTGTGGGTATTAGTTATGGATTAGCCAAAGATAAGAAAACAGAAGTCGCGCTGGTTTCTGTTATGTGCTTTATTATGTTTCTTGGCGCTAATCATTCTTGGCTTGAGCATACAAATGCGATAGCTGATAAAATAAATGGTGAGTATTATGGCACGGGGCAAACTCAATTATTGGGTTTTGTCGTTGTCGACATGGGGATATTTCTCGGTATTATTCTTGGCTGCACTATTGCTTGGGTACATAATAAAGTTTCATCAATAGAATTACCCGGCGCGCTCTCTATGTATGGCGGTGCAAAGCTGACTCTCATTGCGATGACACCGGTGGTGATTGTTTATGCTATCGCCTTCACGTGGTTCTGGCCAATAATGACTCACGGCATCACGGCGATGACTGGCTTTATGAAAAACGCAGGCGTTGCGGGTGTTTTTGTTTATGGTTTCTTTGAGAAGTTTTTAATCCCAACAGGCTTGCACCATTTTGTTTGGTCTCCTTTCCAGCTTACACAAATTGGTGGGTCGTTAACGGTAGATGGTCAAACGGTATCTGGAACACAGGCTATCTTCCTTGCCTATATGCGCCATCCTGACCTGACACCCGTCATGAACGATGCGCTACGTTTCTCTCAGCAAGGCATGACGACTATTTTTGGCTTGTCCGGTGCTGCTTTGGCTTTTTATCATACTGCAAAGCCTGAAAAGAAAATGCTTGCCAAGGCCGTTTTACTGCCCGCTATCATTACGTCTATTTTAACCGGTATTACTGAGCCTATTGAGTTCACATTCCTATTTATTTCTCCTCTTCTGTGGTTTATACATGCCACATTAACCGCTGCATCTCAGGCGATTTGTGATTTGTTAAGCGTGAGGCCATGGGGCGCATCAGGGCTAATTGAATTTCTTGCCTATAACCTTCCATTGCCTGTTTCATTAACACGCTGGCCACTCTATGTGTTAATCGGTATCGGCCAATTTATCGCGTATTACGTTATCTTTCGCACTATTGTTGTGAAATTAAAACTTAAAACGCCGGGTCGTGAAGATGACGACGAAGTGAAACTGTATAACAAGAAAGATTATCAAGAAAAAATACAGCAAGGTAAGAGCGGTAAGGAGACACAAATTGGTGAAATTATTAAAGGACTAGGCGGAAAACAAAACATTATCTCTATCGATAATTGTTTCACTCGCCTACGTGTAGCCATTCATGATTTAAACCTCGTAGATGATGCCGTATTGAAAACAACCGGTGCAAATGGCGTGGTGCGAAACAGAAATGAAGTTCAGGTTATATATGGCGTCAAAGTTGGGCAGGTGCGTTCCAAAGTTGATACCTGGCTAGCGGATAACTAATTGTGGAGTATTTATGAAACTGACTGTATTAGGTGGTGGTGGTGTACGTTCCGCATTTTTGGCAAAATCTTTGGCTTATAATGCGCATCGGATCGGGTTGGAGAAAGTCGTTTTTCTCGATAGTTCAGAAGATAATCTGTCTATCTTTGGTGAGATCGCCCGTTATATTTTTGAAACTATCCGACCAGATATTAAATTTAGCTTAACAACCGATCCGGTGTCTGCGTTGCAGGGGGCTAACTACGTGATTACCACATTACGAGTAGGCGGTGATGAAAGCCGTATTCGTGATGAGCGTATTGCGCTTGACCATAATACATTAGGGCAGGAAACCACGGGCGCGGGCGGTTTTGCGATGGCGATGCGCTCTATTCCTGCGATTTTAGATTACTGCCGGTTAATTGAAGAACACGCGGCTTCTGATGCGATTTTGTTCAACTTCACTAATCCCTCTGGGCTGGTGACAGAGGCCATTATTAAATCCGGTTTTAAACGCCGCGTTTATGGGATTTGTGATGCTCCTTCAGAACTTATTCGTGAACTTCCGGCTATTTTGGACTGTGAGGAAAGTGAATTACAGGTTGAATGCTACGGATTAAATCATTTCTCTTGGTTCACGCATTTCACCGTTCGTGGTGAAGACGTTACTGACCGACTGATTAGCTCTCCGGATCTGTATAGCAAAACGGCGATGCAGTATTTTTCACCAGAACTGGTTCGTTTGTGTGATAAACAACTGCTGAATGAATACTTATATTATTACTATTACAAAGAAGAAGCCTTGCAGGCAATTAAAGACTCCGGTGAAACGAGAGGGGAACAGATTGCCCGTATCAACCATGAAATGCGTCAAGATCTGCGTCGTATCGATGTTAAAACGAATCCTGCCGAAGCCTTTGATATCTGGATGAGACATTATCTGCGCCGCGAAAATAGCTATATGCAAAATGAATCGCAGCAGGAGAAATTCCACACCAGGGAACCCCTGACACTACAACAGTTTATCGAAGAGCCGGACAGTGGTGGTTATGCGGGGGTCGCATTAGATATTCTAGAAGCGGTAAACAGTAACACCACAAAACGAATTGTGGTTTCCATTTCAAACAACGATACGCTGGATTTCCTACAGCCTGATGATGTCATTGAAATTAGCTGCGATCTCAGTAAAGAAGGGTTAAAACCGGTTAAACCAATTCATGTTCCAACCGCACAGAAAAATATGATTTCCTGTGTGAAAGAATATGAGCGTCTCGCGGTGGAAGCCATTTTAAATCAAGACAGAACGCTGGCGGTCAGAGCGTTAATGGCACACCCGCTAGTGGGTTCATGGTCATTGGCTGAGAAATTAGTGACAGCCTATTTACAGGGGCCACAGTTCCAAAACTGGAAATAAAAAAGAAGCAGGGCACTCTGTGGGGGGCCCTGCTTATCTTTGGTTAAACCACAGTTTGAGAAGATGCTCAAACCCCAAAATACAATAGCCAAAGAATGGATTTGACCAGTAGATATCATCATCATATTTTTGCGGGTCGTGGATAATAAATGAGATATCGGCGGCCTGCGCCAACGGACTCTCGTGGTCGCCAGTAAAGCAGACAAGATCGATGTTTTTTTGCTCTAGAGCCTTCACCCAACTGAGTGCCGATGAACTCCTGCCTGATTTTGAAATAATCCAGACGGAATCAAATTTATTGGCATTCTTTTGTTCTAGAATTTCATAATCTGGCCATAGAGCCAAACTGGCATTGACTCCGGTGACCAGAAATTTATTGTAGATATATTGGGCGATGAGTTGGGAGAAACCGCTGCCGTGGATAAGAACTCTTTCTTTTGCTAACTTCTGCAAAAGAGACTCTAACTTTTCCTGCGGTCGGATATTCATAAAGTTAACGTCATTAGTCACATCGAGTTTAGGCAAAGTAATATTAAATTTTATGAAATAGACCATTTCTAGCCAGCCATTGAACTTAAGCTTTTTGGCTAGACGCACGAGAGTTGAAGGATTGCTGTAGCATCTCTCGGCCACGCTACGTATACCTTCCTGAATACACTTTTCGGGGTTAGCTTGGATATATTGAAGTACGCCAATTTCAGTATTGTTTAATACTGTGTCGCGAAATATGTTTTTTATATCCATTATATGCTCCTATTGTGTTGGAAAGAGATTAACATAGCTAAATATGAATATCTGGATGCCCAATAGATAAATTTTTTATATATATTAGCGCTTGTTGTGAAAACATTAAACGAAAATAAATCAGTGGAATATAAGCACATGGAAAAAAACTTGGCTACACTCGGCTCTACATTTTTTTTATGGGGACTGATCACTGCCATTAACAGCACGCTAGTCTTGTTTTTCTATCACTACTTTAACCTATCGTGGCCTCAGGCCATGTTGATTAATGTCCTTTTTTATGTAGCTCCTTTTGTGACCTGTTTACCCTGTTCTTCGTTGATAGCTTCTCTGGGATATCGATACGTTTTACGAGCTTCATTGAGTCTGGTGATGGGCGGATGCCTTTTGCTGAGTTATGCATTAAGTCAATATTTCCTTTCGCTTTCTATGTGTGCAGTTTTTGTGATTGCAACGGGGGTGGCGGCGTTGCAAGTGGTCGCAAATCCTTACCTCACCTTACTGAGTAAAGAACATAAGCGGGTGGGCAACCTGAGTCTTGCATCGGCAGTTAATTCTTTAGGAACAACATTAGCCCCACTGTGTATTGCTTTCGCTCTACAGTATTCCCCCATTGATTATGTCAGCCACAAAGAACCCATCAGATGGATTTGGCTGGGGCTGGCGATATTCTCTGGCATGCTGATAATGATCACTTTCTTGATAAAAATTCCCGATGTGATGCAACCCAAATCAATAGAGCGGAAGTTTGTCCAACTTTGGCAAAATAAAAGTTTTGTTTTTTCTGCCTGCGCTATATTTACTTATGTAGGTGTTGAAGTCACTTTAGGTACTAATACTATTAGCTATCTCACTTCAATAGGTAAATGGGATGCGGAAGTGGCTATTTCATTAATCTCTTTTTACTGGGGAGGCGCTTTAATTGGTCGTTTTTTCTTTGGTTTTCTTGCCCATAAAGTTAGCTTGCGAAAAGCCTTTTATACGGTAACCATCGCCTCTGCTTTACTCGTGTTTTTAGCAATAGTGTTGAATAACACCATAGGTGGATATTTATTACTGTTGATTGGTTTCGCTAATTCCATTATGTATCCTATTATTTTCAGCCACAGTATGAAGACGGTGCCCCAGCTAGCTAATTTGGCCGCAGGTATTTTAATCATGGCAGGAGTTGGCGGCGCCGTTGTGCCTTATCTGCAGGCTATGCTGGTAGAAATTATCGCGCTACGGTTTAGCTTCTTATTGCCGTTTGCACTTTATCTGCTATTGGCATGCTGGGGAGCAAAATATCTAGATTCACAGTCACCTTCAGCGACGTGTGGCTGAAGAATATTTAGCCGGTAGATTGGCTCGATTTTAACGGTGGATTGCGTTCTGTTGCTCCCTTTCCTATTCCCTCACCACAATTCTTGTGATCTCCGCCTAGTTTCGGGAACGTTCCCGTTCCATAGGAAGAGAAGAGTGGCTACGCTTTAAACAGCCAGATGCTTATGGATCGAATGATTGAGATCCGCGTTACTCTTAAACCAGAACGAATCTACAGGTACTCATTATGAGCAAGGTAAAACAAGATCAGGTTGATCGGCTGATTACGTTGGTGGGCGGGCGCGGAAATATCGCCACTGTCAGCCATTGCCTTACCCGATTGCGCTTTGTATTGAACGATCCGGCGTTAGCTTCGCCAAAAAAAATTGAAGAGCTGCCGATGGTGAAAGGTTGTTTCACCAATGCAGGGCAGTTTCAGGTCGTTATCGGCATGGACGTCGGTGATTGGTATCAGGCGTTGATCAGCACCGCACATGTGGATGCGAGCGACAAAGAACAGGCAAAAAAAGCAGCCCGGCAGAATATGAGCTGGTGGGAAATTGCGATCTCTCACTTTGCCGAGATCTTTTTCCCACTGTTACCAGCGCTGATTAGCGGTGGTTTGATTTTGGGATTCCGCAATGTGATCGGTGATATTCCGCTGGTCGATGGGCAACCGCTAACGGCGTTACACCCAGCATGGAAAACGATTTACGATTTCCTGTGGTTATTAGGCGAAGCTATTTTCTTCTATTTACCGGTGGGCGTCTGTTGGTCGACGGTGAAGAAAATGGGTGGTACGCCCATTCTTGGTATCGTTTTGGGGGTCACTTTGGTTTCCCCACAGTTGATGAACTCTTACATGCTAGGCCAGCAGTTGCCCGACGTGTGGAATTTCGGCTGGTTTACCATTGAGAAAGTGGGTTATCAGGCGCAGGTTATTCCCTCTATGCTGGCTGGTTTAGCGCTGGGATGGATTGAAACTCGACTGAAACGTTTAATTCCCGACTACCTCTATCTGGTGGTGGTTCCGGTTACTTCATTGCTGCTGGCGGTATTCTTAGCTCATACCCTGATTGGGCCGTTTGGCCGCATGATTGGCGACGGTGTGGCGTGGTGCGTGAAGTCGGTCATGACGGGCAGTTTTGCCCCAATCGGTGCTGCGCTGTTTGGTTTCTTATATGCGCCGTTGGTGGTTACCGGCGTGCATCAAACGACGTTGGCGATCGATATGCAGATGGTGCAGAGCATGGGCGGAACGCCGGTGTGGCCAATTATCGCACTGTCTAATATTGCGCAGGCTTCTGCAGTATTAGCGATTATTTTTGTTAGTCGCAAAGCCAATGAACGAGAAATCTCTGTGCCAGCCGCTATCTCTGCTTACCTCGGTGTGACCGAACCTGCCATGTACGGTATCAACCTTAAATATCGTTTCCCAATGTTGTGCGCGATGATCGGCGGGGCCTGTGCAGGTCTGATTTGCGGGCTGTTTGGCGTGATGGCTAACGGGATTGGCGTAGGGGGTTTGCCTGGCATTCTGTCTATCCAACCGCGCTTCTGGGGCATCTATGCGGTAGCGATGGTGGTTGCGGTCGTTGTGCCTTTGGTTCTGACTATCTTGGTTTACAAGCGGAAAGAAAAACGCGGCGAGCTGCCGGTATAACGAACTGCTATCTCTTCGTATTTCGTATACGAAGGGTTGAATAATAGGAATATGACGATGAGTGAAACACTTCCGTGGTGGCAAAACGGGGTGATTTATCAAATCTACCCAAAAAGCTTTCAAGACAGTACAGGCACCGGCACCGGCGATCTTAACGGCATTATCAGTCGTCTAGACTATCTTGAAAAACTCGGCGTGAGTGCACTGTGGCTGACGCCGGTATATCCGTCGCCGCAGATTGATAATGGCTATGATGTGGCGGATTACTGCGCGATTAACCCTGATTACGGCACGATGGCTGACTTTGAACGCTTGGTGGAACAGGCTCATCAACGCGGAATGCGGATTGTAATGGATATGGTATTTAACCATACCTCAACGCAGCATCCGTGGTTTGTAGCGGCACAAGACCCAGCGAACGAGAAGCATCATTTTTATATCTGGCGCGATGGTAAAGCGGATGCACTGCCAAATAACTGGCGCTCAAAATTTGGGGGGGATGCTTGGCAATGGTCTGAAAGCGCAGATCAGTATTATCTGCATCTTTTTGCTCCTGAGCAGGCGGACTTGAATTGGGAGCACCCGCCGGTACGTGAAGCGCTGAAATCGGTGTGTCATTTCTGGGCTGACAAGGGCGTGGATGGCCTGCGATTAGATGTCATCAATCTGGTTTCCAAGCAGCAAGACTTCCCCGACGATTTACAGGGTGATGGCCGACGCTTTTACACCGATGGCCCAAGAATTCACGAGTTTCTTGGCGAGTTTGGACGCGACGTATTTAAACCGCGTGGGCTTATGACGGTCGGTGAAATGTCGTCAACTCAGCTTGAGCACTGCCAGCGCTATGCTGCGCTAGACGGTAGCGAGCTATCGATGACCTTTAATTTTCACCATCTCAAAGTTGATTATCCCGGTGGGGAGAAATGGACGCTAGCCCGTCCAGATTTTATCGAGCTGAAGACGATTTTTGCCTATTGGCAGCAGGGAATGCACAACAAAGCGTGGAATGCGCTGTTTTGGTGTAATCACGATCAGCCGCGTATTGTTTCTCGTTTTGGCGACGAAGGCGAGTTGCGCGTGACTGCTGCAAAAATGTTGGCAATGGTTTTACATGGTATGCAGGGAACCCCCTATATTTTTCAGGGCGAAGAGATTGGTATGACCAATCCGGGCTTTACGCGTATTGAGCAGTATCGAGACGTAGAAAGCCTGAATATGTTCCGTGAGCTGAGCGCGCAGGGGCGTGAGAGCGCCGAACTGCTGGCGATTTTAGCGACTAAATCGCGTGATAATAGTCGTACGCCGATGCAGTGGAGCGCGGATAAAAATGCCGGGTTTACTCAGGGTACTCCGTGGATTGAGCCCGCAGGCAACTTCGCCGAAATTAATGCGCAAGCCGCGATGGCGGATAAAAATTCAGTTTATTACTGCTATCAGGCACTCATTGAGCTCCGCAAACAATTACCTTTGCTGACACATGGCGACTATGTAGATCTGCTGCCGGAGCATCCATCATTGTGGTGCTATCGCCGCAGCCATCAGGGGCGTGCATTGTATGTTTTGGCCAACCTCAGTGCTCAGTCGCAGTCATTAACCCTAGAGATGACGCTGCCGAAGGAGGGCTGTATGCTCATGGGCAATTATCCGCAACAGGATGATATTCCAGCACTATTGCAGCCCTATGAAAGTATCTATTGGTTGATGTGACAAAAGTAGTTTCTTGGTCCCCCCTGTGAAAGGGGGGTTGTGGGGGGACAACTATAAGCCAAATTGTGGTTAATACCTCGTTTCAGCGGTTTCTCTAGAGATATAATAAAACAATGTTTCAAAATAATTTAATTATAACATTGAGGAATTTATGATCACCGGGAATGTTAACCATTTAGCACTACTGCCTTATCTACCTGCAAAGTTAAAGCAGGCTATTCAGTATGTTATGGAAAATATCAACGTCGATTCGGCGTTAGGCCGATTTGATATTGATGGTGAAAACCAGTTTGTGATGGTTTTTAATGATTCAACCTCTCCGGCGGAAGAACGTCGTCAGGAATATCATGGGCGCTATTTAGATATTCAGATTGTGCTCGCCGGACAGGAAAAAATGACCTTTAGCAATTTGGCTGCTCCCGAGGGGCAGGGGGAATGGCTAGAGGGGAGCGACATTGCGTTTCTACCGCTCGATCAGCAGGGGCTTGAAGAGAAAAGTATTATCATGAACCCAGGCGATTTTGTGGTGTTCTATCCTGGAGAGTTGCATAAGCCGATGTGTTCATCAGGCGACAATGCGCCAGTCAAGAAGGCAGTCGTGAAGATTTTGGTTAACTGATTTGGTTAAACAGATTGGTGATTCATCGCAACCAGAGCAGTGGTTGCGATGATTAATTTTATAAAAACGTCACTATAGCAGTGTGTATTTGTCGATATTGGCAAGAAAACCACGTATTCGCTCATCCCCATACTTAAATAATGAAACAATTTCCTGTACCGCTTTACCGTTACGGTCTTTACTCCATGCCAGAGATAAAGGTGAGGGTTGGCGTTTGTTTTCGACATCTCGCGTCAGCAATTGCCCCCGTTCAATGAACGGTTGGCAAATATTTTTTGGTAAAAACCCCACTCCAAGGCCATCAAGGTGGCATTCGAGTTTGGTCTGCATATCTGGAACCTTAATCTCTTTTTGTCCCGGCAACAGCCAAGCAACTCGCTTCGTTAAATTTCGCGAAGTGTCTTCGATATTAATGGCGGGGTATGCGCGCAAGAGTGTATTCGTTAAAGGGCTTGAGCTTGCTGCTAATGGATGGTGGGGGGCGAGTACAAAGACCCAGCTCACTTCGCCAAATGGCAGGGTGCGTATTGAGTTGGAGAGGGATTCAGAGCCTGTTACACCAATGGCTAGCTGGAAATCATCGTAGAGCATAGCATCCCAGACGCCCATATAAACCTGACGCGAAAGTTGGAATTGGGTGAAAGGAAAACGCTGATTTAGCCATGTCAGCAGTTTTGCCGCTGATGACGCATTATAGAGCAGATTATTGACCACGATATTAACCTGTCGTTCGACGCCGTCGTTAACCTGACTTAGTTCGTCGGGCATCGCGTCGATCCAACTTAACCATTGGTGGCAACGTTCAAGTAAATGCGTTCCCGCAGGCGTAAGACTGACGGTTCGCGTGGTGCGCAGAAATAGCTGTGTTCCCAGACTTTCCTCTAGCGTTTTAATGCGATAGCTGATGGCTGCAGGTGTTTTATGTAGGCATTCCGCAGCTTTAGAGAAGCTACGTGTTTCAGCCACCCGAATAAAAGTGCGGAGCGTTTCTTGATCAAACATTATATTCGCCCCTCCGTTGATGAGCATGTTGCCAGCGCAGAGTGAGATCCATTCCCAACAAGGTGTCTGCTCCCGAAGTATGTCCATGATGCAGCATGCTTTCAAGTGAGTGTGCTATACCCTGTGAGCCACATGCGAGTCGACGTAGAAGCGTGTGTAGTGTGGTGCTGAAATAACCGCGTTTTGCATAGTAAAGATAGCTGGCGCTGACGCTTGTGGTTAATGCTGTCAACTGACTTTCGGTTGGAAGGAGCGAAGACAACTGAGCGGTGTGATATGTGGCGTATAGAACGGCCATCATACCTACCAACATGTCGTCACCGCTGGGGGTTAAGCCAGGACCTAAGCCAATCATAGAACGCCAATCTGGGGTGAGACCTTGTGCCCAGCGAGAAAGCTGTGTTTCGAAAATCTTGAGATAGGGTGACGGTGAGTGAGGTGTCTGACTGAGCGGCCCACACAGTCCAGTCTCCTTGTCATAACGCGCCAGATATTGCCCAAGAAGCTGCGGCGCTATCTGTAGCGTATCTGACATGCGTAAACAGAGCGTACGCCGTGGTTTGAGTAATTGAAAATAGGGAGTATGCAAACCACCGTTCATGGCTGTCAGGCGGGTTTCGGGTTCCAAAAAATGGGCGAGCTGGTCAAAGTCAGCGCGGCCTATCAGCCATCCCATCGGGCTGATACCCTGTCCATAGCGGTGTAGCGTTAATAATTGATGTGATGCATTACGTAGATTGATAGCGTGATTAAACCGATTTTCACATACCCAAACGCCACTTATTGGCGGTAGGCAATCGCTGGCGGCTAAAGGAGAGCAAATCATTATCCGTTCTCCTATTGGTTTGAGGGAAAGCGTCTGCGGTTAGGCAGACGCCTAAGTTATGTGTGAAACGTTTGGTGCGAACGGCTATGCGTGAATATTCATTGCTTCAGCCAGCGCTTCTAGCGCTTGTTCAAAACAAGGTAACGGTGCCCGAACGGTACCTGCACCGACCTGACCAATGCCTGCTTCGCGATGGGCAATACCGGTATTGATGAGCGGAGTGATCCCTGTTTCGACGACGCGGCGAATATCTAGACCTAAGCACGCGCCTTGGAAATTCCATGATGGAATTTGCAGCAGCGGATTATGCTGTAAATAGATCTCGCTCATTTCTTCAGAGGTTTCTTGCGCTGCATCCATGCCACCAGCGCCGACAAAACGCGTGACGCCTGGTGCAGCAATCATCGCTGCACCGCCGATGCCAAAGGTTTCAGTGATGGCGCTATCGCCGATATCCGGGTTAGCGTCGTCTTGGCTAAAGCCGGTGAAGAACAGCCCTTGAGGTGTATTGACTGGCGCCGTAAACCAACGATCGCCCAGCCCACTTACGCGAATGCCGAAGTCTCGGCCATTGCGCGTCATCGCTGTCACAATGGAACCCGCTTTGATTTCTGCGGCGGCATCCATCACAGCTTTGCAATAAGCCATAGCGAGATTCAAGAAGAACTGGTCGGTTACGCTAAGGAACTGTAAGACCTCACCCAGCCGTGCTTTATCGTCGTTTTGTAGCGCAATTTTAGGCGCCAGCGTGCGCATCAGCAGCGCAGAGGCGGCAATGTTACGCTGATGGAATTCATCTCCCATCGTGATGGCCTGCGCCATCAGCGCACTGAGATCGATGCCGTTTTCGGTTTCACTCAGCGCCTGTTGCAACACCGGGGCTAAAGTATCGCGCATCCAACGTAGGCGGTGTTGAACGTCTTCGCCATAGGCACCGAAACGCATCACCTTGCCAATGCCTTCATTCAAATTACAGTAGGCACTGTTGCCATGTGTATGATTTTTGACTTCAAGCACTGGCATATTGGCGGAGGTAATCCCTCCCATTGGGCCGACGGCGTTAACATGATGGCAAGGGATAAACGTTACCTCTCCTGCTTCAAGCAGAGCATGAGCCTGTTGTTCATTCTGAGCCCAGCCTTCATAGAGGCATGCACCGAGGCATGCTCCACGCATCGGCCCCGTCATATCCTGCCATTCAATCGGTGGTCCGGCGTGCAGTAAGGTTTTCCCCTGACGTAAAGCTGGAATAACGTCTTTCGCCAAATGAACACCGGTCCAGAATGGGCGGGCTTCTTTAATGCGTGCCACGATCGCCTCATTGGCGTGCGTAATAGATGAGTACATAGCAGACCTCTTAATGTAGTTGTTTTAGCAAACTGGCTAAATGAGCGTTGCCGCCCGCGATGGGGGCCCATTGGTAATGCACCACAGGGCAGCCGGTGCTTTGTAAATCCTGAGCAAAGCTGCGCAGGCCTGCGTTGATGACTTTGACGCCATCCAGCAGTGGAGCACGGGAGTAATGAGGTGTCTCTGGTGCGCGGACGATCAGATGGTGAGCCAATAACACGGCTTCCTGTAGCGTGTTCATCACGACAATATCGCCGTTGATGAGCGTGTCGATCTGCTCAGCGCGCGGCTGAGGATCTTGCTGAGTTCCGGTAACCGTTGCGATGACGACTAATGGATTGTCAGCGCCGCGTGCTGCGCGTACTTTGTTTACTGCTTCCAGAACTGCGCTGGCAGGATCGGCGCATGCACCATAGCCCAGCACAACGTCGACCATCAGCACACCAATTTCTGGTTGGTGGGCAATCTTTTGGATCTCAAGCGAGCGGCTAGTTGGGTCGATCATTGGGTGTGGACGTCCAACGGTGTAAGCATCATCACCCAAGTCGATGAGGGTATGTCCTTGGGCGTGCAGCATAATGCCGCGCTCGTGCTTGCTATCGGCAGTAACGTTAATCTGCTCTGCCAACAACATCGCAGCTTCCGCCGCCAGTGTGCCACCAGCATAGAGACCAAGGATTTTCTTACCTACCACGCTAGACTGGGCGGCGGCGATTTCCTCAACGCTGGCCAGCATAACGGCAAGGTGAGCAGCTTCCGCTAATGAGCTGGCTAGCCAAACATTCCCTTCGTGTTTATGTTCAGGTTTACTACCTAAAAAGAGCGCGACTACTGGCTTTGCCACGGCTTGCATGGCATTAATTACCTGCTTACGCACACTTTCCGCTGGAGGTTTGGATACAAAGGCGAGTACTTTGCTCTGTTCATCTCCTGCAAGGATCTCTAGCGCGCTTAGCGCACTGATACCGCCAATCGCTTCGCTGAGATCGCGGCCGCCAAGACCCAGTGCATGTGTTACCCCATGACCAAGCAATGCGATTTGTGACGTGAGCTCTTGAATGCCCGTACCGGATGCGCCAATTACCCCGATAGATCCTTTAGGCAGAACGTTAGCGAAGGCTAAAGGTGCGCCTGCCACCATGGCGGTACCGCAGTCGGGCCCCATCACCAGCAACCCTTTTTCCCGAGCGGTTTGCTTAAGTGCGAGCTCTTGTTCAACCGGCACGTTATCGGAGAACAACATAACGTTTTTGCCGTTTTCTAACCCTTGACGGGCTAGGTCGTTAGCGTATTCACCCGCGACGGAGATGAGTAACAGATTGGCATCAGGAAGCTTTTGCAGCGCAGTTTCCCAACGACGAACCTTTTGCAAGTGCTGCCCACTGGCTTGTCCTTGAGCGATAGCGCTCAACTCAGTTTCCAACTGTCGGCTGATGAGCTGGGCAATATCAGGAACCTCTACGTGAGTCCGTATTGCTACGCAGATATCGTTTGGTGTGGCGCTGGCAAAACTGTCATGCCAGAAGCCCGTCGTCTCTAGCAGTGATTTGTTCGCTGGCGTGCCCATCATGACGGAAACCTCATCGACCTGAGGTGATTCACTGAGCTTACGTGATATCAGCATCAGACTGACGGAGTCCTGAAAACTGCCTTTTTTTACAGATGCATAAATCATTTTAATTCCCTCGGATTATTTCTTTTCTTTCAGGAACAACATGCCGCACAGGCCAATGACCAAGAGGGCTGCTGATACGTAGAAACTGGAGGCTAAACTGCCGGTGAGATCGCGAGCCGCACCGGCGATGATCGGCGCCAAAATAGAGGAGCTCATGCCGATAAAGTTGAATAAACCGAAGGCGGTGCTGTAGTTATTTTCGTCTACGCTATCGGCAACTAAAGCCACCAGAACTGGGTCGAGTGCGAGCTTGCCAACCAAACCATAGACACATAGCGCCGTAATAACGCCACCCATGGTGGGCATCCAAACAATTGAGAGCATGCTCAGAATGGCGAGTGGAACCAGAATTAAAATGAGTGGTTTACGCTTGCCTAAACGGTCTGAAATGGTTGAGAACATCAGGGCGCCAGGAATCGAAATCCATGCCACCAAAGACGAGATAAAGCCGGTTTCACTGCCAGGGATCCCGCGTTCACTTTGGAGGTAATAGGGCAGCCATGTCAGAATAACGAAGAAGCCAAACAGGCTACAAAACACCATCAGATAGACCAACAGCAGGTTGCGGTTTTTCAGTAAATCACTGAATTTGCCTTTTTTAACCGCGACGCCATCGGCGGTGACAGCACTGCGTTTCTTTTCTTTAACGAAAAACCAAATAGCTAAGCCGGTTAGGATGCTTGGCACGGCCATCGCGTAAAACGGCATTCTCCAACTGTGGCCCTGATCGTATACAAGCCAGCTTGATGACATTAGTCCAAGAGCAATACCGAATGCCATACCGCTGTTAATGATGGCGCTGCCCAGAGAACGATATTTCTTAGGAATTTGTTCAGAAGATAAACCATATTGAGGGCCGTAATAAGTCCCTTCTCCAGCACCAGTAACGACGCGAGAAAATAGTAGCGTCGTCCAAGTTTTCGCCCATCCGGTGACGGCGGTGAAAATGCCAAATAATAAAAACCCAGGGACTAATACTTTTTTCTTACCGATTTTATCGCCTAGAATTCCGGCTGGGACTTGCAGTAGTGCATAGGAAAAATAAAAAACTGAATTAAGTATTCCTAATTGCGTTCCATTTAATCCAAACTCTTTCTGTAGTTCTCCCATCACTGGGTTCAATACTGTACGGTCTGCATACATAAATATCCAGCCGAGCCAGAATAAAAATACAGTTACCCACCAAGCAGGTATACCTGTTTTTTGCGGTGAGCCCGCATGCTCTATCGATTGTGACATAAGATACTCCCCTGAATACCCAGTACTTCTAGCATTTGGAGCGTTAGCTGTTCTGCTCATCCCTATCACTGATTCAATCGGTGGTGCTGGACGTCAAAAATGCTACCGTCCCAAATATTGAAATTATTGGGCATAGCTATAATGAAAAATGGTTCGTGCCAAATCGCTATGACAGTAAGCTATAATAATCGTAAGGGGATTCTGGTGAGATAAATCACATTTGATCTATTGTAAGGTAAGTTTTCTTATTTGAAGGCCTATTAGTAAAAAAAATTAAAAAATCTATTATTCAATTTTATTTAATTAAACGGCGCCGTGGTATTCCGATTATAAAAAAATAATAGACTGTATTTTAAATGTAGCAACCATCACATTTTATATTTTAAATAAACTTATTTTTACCCCAACAAATTAACGTTTTTTATGGGGAATAAAATGAAACCAACCGTTGTTATCGCGCTGGGAGGAAACGCTATTTTACAGCGTGGAGAAACTCTTTCGGCCGAAAATCAGTACAAAAATATTACTCAGGTGGCAGAGGTGGTTGCTGGTCTGGTCAAAAATTATCGAGTGGTGATTGTGCATGGTAATGGCCCACAGGTAGGCTTACTTGCGTTGCAAGGGGCCTTAGATCAGCAAACACCTGCGTATCCGCTGGATATTCTCGTGGCTGAAACTCAGGGAATGTTGGGGTATATGATTGCTCAAACACTGGAGCAAAAAGAGAGTATTCCACAGGTGGTGACCCTTTTGACTCGTATTCAAGTGGAGGCAGATGATCCAGCGTTCCAGCATCCGAGTAAATTTATTGGCCCTGTATACCTCCTCGATCAGCAACACGAGCCAGAGGCGCGTTATGGCTGGACGATGAAAGCGGATGGCCAATATTTTCGTCGAGTTGTGGCCTCGCCTAAGCCAAGGAGGGTGGTAGAGCTTACCTCCATTAAGTGCTTGTTAGATAGCGATCATATTGTAGTTTGTGCCGGTGGCGGTGGAATGCCAGTGATTGCTAGTCAACATGGTTATTGTGGCGTTGAAGCGGTCATCGATAAGGATTTATCCGCTGCTTTACTAGCCCAAGAGCTGCAAGCTGAATATTTAATGATTTTAACCGACGCAGATGCGGTATATCAGGATTGGGGGACGCCGCAGGCTAGAGCTTTGCGTGATGTTACGCCTGAAATATTGCGTCCTTTTGCCGCACCTGATGGTGCCATGGGGCCAAAGGCGGAGGCCGTCATTGAGTTTGTCGAACAAACTGGCGGAACGGCCTTCATTGGTGCGTTATCCGATGCCGAAGCAATTTTACGCCGAGAAAAAGGCACTTGTATTAGGCCTGAAGTCGTGACCGCGATTTAAAATAAAATTAGCGCGCCGATGAATATCAGGCGCGCTGATTTGTTGGTGAGTAGAGTTGTAATTAGAGTTTACCCAACGTCGCCACCATTACGGCTTTAATGGTATGCATGCGATTTTCTGCTTCGTCGAACACAATGCTATGTTCAGATTCGAATACTTCGTCGGTGACCTCCATTCCGCCGTGTAAGCCGTATTGTTCCGCCATTTGTTTGCCGACGGCCGTTTGATCGTCATGAAATGCAGGTAAGCAGTGCAGGAATTTCACCTGTGGATTGCCTGTTAGTTTAATCACGTTCATGTTGACTTGATACGGCAGTAGCTGCGCGATACGTTCTTTCCACACTTCTTTCGGTTCTCCCATAGAAACCCAAACGTCGGTATACAGGAAATCGGCATCTTTCACGCCTTCGGCGAGATCTTCAGTAAGAACGAGCTTGGCTCCAGTTTTATCGGCAATAGCTTGGCACTGAGCTACCAGCTCCGCTTCCGGCCAGCAGGCTTTTGGGGCCACTAAACGTAGCTCCATTCCCATCAGAGCGGCCCCCTCCAGCAGAGAATTACCCATGTTGTTACGTGCATCGCCCAAATACGCGAGTTTTACCTGCGATAGTGGCTTGTTTGGCATATGCTCCTGAATTGTAAGCAGATCGGCCAAAATTTGGGTTGGATGGAATTCGTCGGTAAGCCCGTTCCAAATCGGTACTCCGGCATACTGAGCCAGCGTTTCGACCACCTCTTGCCCCCACCCACGGTATTGAATAGCGTCGTACATTCTGCCCAGAACTCGTGCGCTGTCTTTAATGGATTCTTTATGGCCAATCTGGCTGCCGTTGGAGCCTAAATAGGTCACGTTGGCTCCTTGGTCATAAGCGGCAACTTCGAAAGAGCAACGGGTTCGGGTGGAGTCTTTTTCGAAGATGAGCGCGATATTCTTACCTTTCAGCGTCTGCGGTTCATTGCCTGCCTTTTTAGCCTGCTTTAACTCAGCGGCTAAAGTGAGTAGGTATGCGATATCCGCAGGAGTGAAATCTAATAGTCTAAGAAAGTGATGCTGATATAGCTGACTCATAGTGCCCATCCCCAGTTGTGTTTTTATTGTGCTTGATGAATTAATATTCACATTAAGTGTATTAAAATTCAAAATCAACCCCCAGTCAGATAAATATTCACGTTTCTTATGGAGGCGCAGCCGTGGCTGTGGGAGAATGAAACTAGCGCGATTGCACACAGATTGAGGACAAAGACATGGCAAACCCTGAGCTATTAGAAGAACAACGTGAAGAAACTCGCCTGATCATTGAAGAACTGCTGGATGACGGTAGCGATCCGGACGCGTTATACACCATTGAACACCACCTTTCGGCGGATAACTTCGAGCTGTTAGAGAAAGCGGCGGTTGAAGCTTTCAAGCTGGGTTACGAAGTGACGGATGCCGAAGAGCTGGAAGTTGAAGACGGTACATTGTTGATGTGCTGTGATGTGATCAGCGAAGTCGGTCTGAATGCGGAAGTTATCGACACTCAGGTTGAACAGCTGATGAACCTAGCCGAAAAAATGAATGTGAATTATGACGGCTGGGGCACCTACTTCGAAGATCCAAATGGTGAAGAAGGCGACGAAGATGATGAAGACGACGCGGAAGGCGTTGATGAAGATGACAACGGCGTGCGCCATTAATCTTTAACTTCTCATTGAAAACAGTGGATCCGGTGTCAGTAATGGCACCGGATTTTTTTTGCGTATTTTTTGGATTCGTTTTTATATTTATCAGTGTTGAATAACGCGTTGAATAAATAGGAGCGTGATGTAAATGCGGTATGTCACATCTAATGTAAATAGTTAGTTAAATTCATTGTAAATCGAAGCCATAGAGATTAAACAAATAATACCTATAAAAATCACTGCATAAGGTGAACGTAATGGCTGCAAACCGACATAAAATACAACGCAATATCTGGCTTACATTAGGGCTAATGGGAATGTGTGGTCCAGCGCTGGCGGCGATTATCCCCGCAGGAACAGAACTGGCGACCAAGCAGGAATTAGTCAGAAATAACGGCAGTGAACCTGCATCACTTGATCCGCATAAGGTCGAGAGCGACGTTGAGTTTAATATTATCAGCGATTTTTTTGATGGGCTAGTAGGCATTAAACATGATGGTAGCATTGAGCCTCGATTGGCTGAACGCTGGGAGAATAAAGACAACCGCGTGTGGACGTTTCATTTAAGACCGGATATTAAATGGTCGAATGGCGAACCCATTACCGCGCAGGATGTGGTATTTAGCTGGCGTAGGCTCGTCGAGCCTAAAACGGTTTCGCCTTATGGCAGTTATCTTAATAATATGCATGTTGCCAATGCAGCTGAAATCGTGGCGGGGAAGCAATCACCGGATACGCTTGGTATCAAAGCGCTGGACGATAAAACCGTACAGGTAACGCTGAATCAGCCGGTGGCCTATTTTCTTTCGATGCTGGCGCATAACTCATTAGTGCCTATCAACCAGAAAACCGTAGAGAAATATGGCGATAAATGGACTCAGCCGGGAAATTTTGTCAGCAGCGGTGCTTACACCCTTTCGCAATGGGTTGTGAATGAAAAAGTGGTTGGAGAACGTAATAAAAACTATTGGGATGATGCCCATACGGTGATTAACCGTGTGACTTATCTACCTATTGCATCTGAAACAGCGGATATAAATCGTTATAAAGCCGGAGAAATCGATATTGCTTATCCGGTTCCGCAGATTCAATTTAAAGCGCTAAAAGCGCAGTTGGGTGAGCAGGTTCATGTTGAACCCAATCTGGCGACGTATTATTACCAATTCAATACAACAAAAGCGCCATTTAATGATCCTCGGGTGCGGTTGGCATTAAACCTTGGTTTAGATAAAGATATTATTGCCGAGAAAGTATTAGGCCAGGGACAGCGGCCGGCATGGATGACGAGTCAGGATACGACCGGTGGTGTGACGTTCAAGAAGCCAGACTACGCAAGCTGGACGCATGAACAGCGGATCACCGAGGCGAAGAAATTGCTGAAAGAGGCTGGTTTTAGCGAAGCGAAACCATTGAGTTTTGATTTACTCTACAATACCTCGGAGTCTCATCAGCGAATTGCTATTGCGGCAAGTTCGATGTGGAAAAAGAATTTAGGCGTGGAAGCCAAACTGCAAAATCAGGAATGGAAAACCATGTTAGACACCATGCACAGCCGCACTTATGACTTGGTACGCTATGCATGGATTGCCGATTATGATGATGCTTCAACCTTTTTAAATAATTTCCGTACCGGCGATAGTCAGAATACTACCGGCTTTAGCAACGCTGATTTTGATGAGGCAATGAAGCAAGCGGCAATGGCTGGAAGTCTTGAACAAAGAGGGCAGTTTTACCAGAAGGCAGAAGATGTCCTCGCGCAAAATGTTCCTGCTATTCCTGTTTACCAATATGTGGTCGTTAAGCTAGTAAAACCGTATGTCGGTGGGTATCACACTAACAATCTTGGATATTTCTATACCAAGGACATGTACATTAAAAAACATTAACTGAATGCGTTTTTTATTCTGACAAAGATATTCCGTAAACGTCATTCATATTAATCCACCGACCTTTTGGCCGGTGGATTATGATTAAAATGGTTAAGCTCCGTTAGATAATACCCCTAATCGAATCGCATATTTTTTGATTTTATAATGCAGCGTTGTACGGGATAGCCCCAGTTTTTTGGCGGCTTCTGCGACGTTGCCATTGGCATGATTAAGCGCACGGGTAATCAGGTGTTGTTCAAACTGGGCCACTTGACTGACGAGATCGCCGTTGCTGGCAAATGACTCAAGAGTGTGGAGTTGCTCTGCAGGCACCTCGCGAGCCGTGCTGCTTTCAGGGAATAGCTCTGGACACTCCTCATCGTAAGCAATGTTTTCTAACGGACCGTCGCGTTCTTGCATAATCATGCTGCGTACGATGGTATTTTCCAACATACGGACGTTACCAGGCCATGAGCGCTTCAGTAGAATACTGCAGGCTTTCTCACTTATTCCCTGAATGTCATGCTCAACGTCATCGCGATATTTATCAATAAAGTAGCGGCTCAAAAGCAGGATATCCTCTGGTCGGGAGGCAAGCGGTGGCAACGCGAGCATCCCTACTCCAAGACGATAGAACAGGTCTGCGCGCATTCTATTTTGCTTGATTAACTGGGTAGGGGATTCATTCATTGCTGCCACGATACGCACGTTGGAATGAATCTCATGATTTCCCCCCAATTTCCAGAAGCTTTTGTCCTGTAGAAAGCGCAGTAGCTTGCTTTGCATTTCTATTGGCATGGCATTCAGTTCATCGAGGAACAGGGTTCCACCGTCAGCAAGCTCAAGATAACCTTGGCTATTTTCTGCACCGGTAAAAGCCCCTTTGACTGTGCCAAAGAGGGTGCTCTCTATCAACGTTGGAGGTAGCGCGCCACAGTTTAGGGCGATGAAAGGCTTTTTCGCCCGCTTGCTGCAACGATGTATTAAGCGCGCAAAAAGCTCTTTGCCAGTGCCGGTCTCTCCCACAATGACGACAGGAATATCGTTGACGGCAAGGCGTTTACCTTTGTCTATCAACGCAAGCATTGCGGCGTTTTCCGTAATGATATCGTGCGTGTTTTCTGCTCGATTTGAGTAGAGTAATTGATTTAATTCGACAACCTGCTCTTGCAATCGGCGTACGCTGGACATGTTTCTGCCAATCTCAATCACGCCGACCATTTCACCATTGCTGCCATACAGTGGCGCTGTGGTGTGCTGATAATCTACGGCCTGCCCTTTAGCGTTGTAATAGACCTGATAGTGGCCGATATATTCCACCCCCTGTTTGAGAGAGTGCAGCATAGTGCTTTGTGACTCTTTCATCTTGGGGTACACGTCAAGCATGTGGTGACCGAGCGCCTGCTCAACGGTATAGCCATCCAGATCTGCGCTTTCCTGATTGTAATAAACGTATTTTCCCTCGCGATTAATAATCGCTAATGGCTGGTGGATAAGATCGAAGAAGCGAGAAAACATCTCAAGTGCATGCTGCAATTCTGGATCGAGTGGAGGCATATGTGTGTCCTTTCAAAAAGTGACGGATTTTCGTCACTTAGGTAACTTTTCGAATATATGACAAAATTTTTTTGTTATCTGTTTTATTATTTTATTGATTTTAAAGGAAAATAATTTTGGCATGGTGGTTGCAATAACAATGTTATCTGTATGGGTATATCACACATCAAGCCGTCGATAAGCAGAGGATTTTATGTCAGATAACATCGTTAAAAACTATAACCAACTGCGTCAAAACGTTATTGAGCAAGATCGTCGTTTCACTAGCCATAATGGAAAACTGTGCTTTGAAGGTGTAGACGTCGAGGCCTTGGCAAAAAAATACGGTACCCCGTTTTATGTGTTTTCTGAGCCAGAGATTGTGCGCAACATCAAAGAAATTGAGCAGGCGTTCTCTGCGCATGCCAATACCAAAACGTTTTTTGCCTCAAAAACATGTTCGGTGATGGGCGTATTGAAAGCGATTAAAGATGCAGGCATCTGTGCAGAGGCTAACTCGCTTTATGAGGTACGTAAGTGTCTAGAAATCGGTTTTTCCGGTAGCCAAATCGTATTCAATGGAGTGGTAAAAAAGCCGGAAGATCTCGAGTATGCTATTGATAATGAACTCTATCTTATCAACGTCGATAGCCTGTATGAGCTTGACCATATCGACGAAATTTCTCGTCGTTTGAAGAAAACGGCCAACGTCTGTGTCCGCGTAGAACCAAACGTTCCCTCTGCCACTCACGCTGAGTTAGTCACTGCGTTTCATGCTAAATCGGGGCTGGATCTCGAGCAGGCAGAGGAAACCTGCCGTCGTATTCTGCAAATGCCTTATGTGAAACTGCGTGGCTTACACATGCACGTTGGTGATCAGGTTCCAGAATCAGAGCCTTTTGCGAAAGCGACCAAGGTGTTGGTAGATGAATCTCGCCGTTTGGAAGAAGTTCTGGGGATCAAATTTGATTTGATCAACGTGGGTGGCGGTATTCCAGTACCTTACAAATATGATGAAGAGAATGGCGATCCGTTAAAAGACAACATGTATGCAGGGATCACGGCTCAGGACTTTGCTGATGCAGTGATTCGCGAAGTGCATAAATGGCGTACTGACGTTGAAATCTGTATTGAACCAGGGCGCAAAGTCACTGGGTCTGCAGCCGTGCTGTTAACCGACGTATCCTGTGAAAAACGTAAAACAAACTATGACCTTGAAGGCAATGTTGAATGCCACGTTGAATGGAAATTCGTGGATGCGGGCTACAGCGTTTTGTCTGACAGCCAACATTTCGACTGGTTCTTCTACGTCTATAACGCTTCTCGCATCACTGAGCCGCACGATCAGTATATCAAGCTAGCGGGTCCGCTGTGTGACGGTGGGGATTACTTCCATATGGGCGTCAAAGGGGAAGAGTTCTTATTGCCGCATGATACCCAAATTGGTGACGTCGTCGTGTTCCTTGATGCGGGAGCCTACACCATTGAAAGCCAGACGGTTTACAACAACCGCCCACGCACTGCGGTGGTGATGATTGACAATCAGGGCAAGGATCGACTGATTCGACGCGAAGACACCTACGAAGATATGGTCAAGTACGACATTTTCTAATTTGCCCTTTGCTACAGAGGGCGACGGTCGCCCTCTGGTTTTCTCTGGAGATGACCATGAGTAATAGCAACTCAAGTCTGCTCGGAATCAAAGACATCGTTTTTATGAACGTCATTGCGATTCTGAGTTTACGACAAATACCCAACGTGGCGCCTTATGGGGCATCAGCCATGTTGCTGTGGGTTATCGCTGCTTTTTGCCTGTTTTTCCCATTAGCAATGGTGTGTGGCGAGCTGTCAACCGGGTGGCCAAAAGACGGCGGTATTTTCGTTTGGATTAAAGAGGCCTTCGGTAAGCGCATCGCATGGATCGTGGTGGTGTGCTTTTTGTTTTCCTGCGTTCTATTTTTTCCTTTGATGCTGCAATTTGGTTTTACGGCGTTGGGCTATATGTTCAGCGACAGTTTGGCTGAAAGTAAGGTATTTATCGGCGTTGGCTCCATGGTGATATTTTGGCTGCTGACTCTGTTGAATATTCGTGGCATGCAGTGGACAAAAATAATTAATAGCGTCAGTGCTTGGTGCGGCGTATTTATTCCCTCCTCAATTTTGATCCTGCTGGCTGTTGTTTGGCTGTGTACTGGACACGAAATGCAGACCGACTATGCAACGGCGGCAAACTGGATCCCTGACCTTAGCCATTGGGACACCATTGTTTTCTTATCTAGCATGATGTTTGCCTTTGCTGGACTAGAAGTTGCTCCGATGATTGCTGGGCGCACTCGTAATCCTCAGCGTGATTTCCCGCGTGCCATGGCGGTTTCTGCCGTCGTGATAGTGGGTATCTATATGGTGGGTACTTGGGCGCTGAATACGCTGTTACCGGCTGGTAATACCGATATCGTAGCGGGCGTGATGCAGGCGATGCGTTCTGCGGCTGATACATTGCACATGCCGTGGTTATTGCCTGTGATGGCCATCTGTATGTTTTTTGGTGCACTGGGGCAAATTAACTCGTGGTTAGTCGGTCCAATTTACATGCTGCAAGAAGCTTCACGTGAAGATAATTTGCTCGGCGAGCGCATCGGTAAACTGCACCCTAAATATCAAACGCCGGCTTTTGCACTGGTGATGCAAGCTCTAATCGTGACTGTTTTGTGCTTTTCTACTTTCGTCTCTCCAAGCGTTGCTGCTGCGTATTGGATGCTGACTGCGTTAACAACCATCACCTATTTCATTCCTTATCTGGTGATGTTCCCAGCATTTTATCGCCTGCGTATCACTCAACCGGATACGCCTCGCAGTTTTAAAATTCCTGGCCGCGTATTACCCGTGTTGCTACCGGCTTTGGGCTTTATTTCTATCGCCTTTGCCGTATGTCTGTTGTTTATTCCCCCTTCGCAGATCGATATGGGGAGTTATTTCCAATATGCCGGAAAAATTATCGGCGGGGCACTTTTAGCTGTCATCGTGGCGGAAGTGATTTATCACCGTGCTCAAAAGCGCAATGCAAAATTGCTGGCTGGTGAGGTGAAATAATATGTACATGCCAACGCTTGAAATCGATTTAAAGAAACTGACCGAAAATGCTCGTGTGGAAAAAGAGATGTTAGCCGCACACGGTATTGAGGTTATGGCAGTGAATAAAGTTTTTGATGGTTGTATTGAAACTGCACAGGCCGTTTTAGACGGCGGAATTAACGTGATCGCAGAATCGCGTACCTATAATTTGAAGAAAATTCGCGCTACGGGCTGTACGACCTGTCTATTACGTAGCCCATGCTTGAGTGAAATTGAAGATGTGGTGCGTTACGCGGATATCAGTCTGAACAGCGAACCGGTGGTTATGCAGGCGCTCTCAGATGAGGCCCAGCGTCAGGGAAAAATTCATCAAGTCTTGTTAATGATTGATATGGGGGATTTACGAGAGGGCATTTGGTTTGCCCACTACGAGCAAATTCTGGCCACAGTAAAACTGATTGAAGAGCTGCCGGGGCTGGCTCTGTACGGGCTCGGAACTAATTTCAACTGTTATGGAACCGTCTTGCCGACGGTGAAAAACGGCGAAGACTTTCTTGAAATCGCTAAACGTATTGAAACGGATTCAGGCGTGAAAATTGAGCATCTTTCCGCCGGAAACTGCACCAGCTATCACCTGCTGGACAAAGGTATCTGGCCTGCGGGATTAAATCATTTACGTATCGGTGGATTGCATGAGTTTGGCATCGAATATGTGGATATGAAGTATCTCGATGCTTTCCACCATTCAGGCAAAGATGTCGGCAAGGCATGTTCTGATATGTATATGCTGCATGCAGAAATTATTGAGCTTAATAGTAAACCGACGGTTCCCGTCGGGGAGCTCGGCGTTGACGCTTTCCTGCAGCCAAAGTCATTTACCGATCACGGCACGCGCAAACGTGCGTTGTTGGCATTTGGTCGTCAGGATGTGCCAGCTGAAAACTGTGTACCTCAAGACGATGCCATCAGCGTGTTAGGTCAAACCAGCGATCATACGCTCGTTGATATTGAAGATAGCCAACAACCGCTGAAAGTTGGGGATATCGTCAGCTTTGAACTGGATTACACCGGTTTATTGATGGCGTGCCAAACGCGTGGTGTGCAACGACGTTTCAAATATTGATACTTAACCTAATGCCGGTGGGAGAACCCACCGGTAGGGGGAATCTATGAGCCGTATGCAGGAAGTGCCTCCCCCGCAAGAGGGAACAACACTACGGCGTACTCTCAAAAGACGTCATTTGCTGATGATGTCTTTAGGGGGCACCATTGGAACGGGTTTATTTATCGGTATTGCTGAACCATTACATACGGTTGGCCCGTTAGGAACGCTGCTGGCCTATCTTATCGCTGGTAGCGTAATGATGATGACCATGATGTGTCTTGGCGAGCTTTCCTGCGCGTTTCCACACTCAGGCTCATTTCAACACTATGCATTGATGTTTCTTCCCCATCCTATTTGGAGCTATGCCATTGGCTGGCTCTATTGGCTTAGTTGGGTATTTTCACTGGCGGCCGATCTGACTGCCGCAGGATTAATCGCTCATCAGTTTATGCCAGATATCCCAGTATATTATTTCTGCCTAGGGATTTTATTGTTATTAACCGCTGTGAATTTGTTATCTGCTAATGTGTTTGGCGAGTGTGAATATTGGCTTTCTGCCATTAAAGTTTTCGCGATTATTTTCTTTATCCTGATCGGCCTCTATCTGATCATCCAGATGTATAACCAAACTCCGTGGCAGCCAACGCTAAAAACCGCTGATGGATGGTTTCCACACGGCGTGTGGAGCATTTTTATTTGCATGACTATCGTGGTGTATTCTTTTCAAGGTGTGGAATTGGTTGGGAATGCGGCTGGAGAAACTGAATCCCCTCAAAAAGTTTTACCAAAAGTCATTAAAGGGATTGGTGTACGCATTATTCTCTTCTATGTGCTGGCGATTTCTATTTTGGCTTTGGTTTATCCTTACAACCATCCTATTCGCGGAGTGAGTCCGTTTGTCTGGGTTTTTGAACGAGTCGGCTTACCCAGCGCCGGAACACTCATGCTGATCGTGATTCTTTCTGCTGCGCTTTCTGCCGCCAACTCTGCCATTTATGCCAGCTCTCGGATGCTGTGGTCGATGGCAAAAGATGGTTTCGCACCAAAAGTCTTTGCCAGCGTGAATATGCAGGGCGTTCCGGCTAAAGGTATTTTATTTACTGCGGCTATTGCGCTGGTTTCACTATTAACAAAATACATCTCGGCTCAAACGCTCTATCTCTATCTTATTGCGAGCACAGGACAGGTTGGTTGCTTGGCGTGGATGGTTATTGCTTGGTGCCAATATCGATTTCGTAAGCAGGTTAACGCTGGGCTCTATCCACAAGAGACGATCAAATATCGCTCCCCGTTCTTTCCTTGGATTGCTTGGATTTCAATTGTTTTAAACGCGGCGGTGATTCTGGGAACGTGGTTTAGCCCGCAGGGGATGAGTATGCTGGTGGCTGAGGGGGTTTTACTCATCATCATACTGGCGTCTTATCGCTGGCGTGAGCGGCTAGAATGCAGTTCGTTAAATTAAAACAGGCCGAATGTATCGGCCTGAAGACAGAGTGAAGATTACAGATCTCTTAGCATCCTAACTTCGCAATCCACATGACGTGTACTGCCTAGCGCTTCGTCGATATGTTGAAAACCAAGCTTTTCGTATAGCGCGATAGCCGCGGTGAGAGAGGCGGTCGTTTCCAGATAGCATTGGGTAAAACCGTTCTCACGGGCAAAATCCATCGCCTGAAGTGCCAATTGTTTGGCCAACCCTTTGCCGCGTAACACTGGCAAAAAATACATTTTCTGCAACTCGCACAAGGTGATATCGGCCCCCTCAAGCGGTGCTATGCCGCCGCCGCCAACGACTTTTCCATCTAGTTCAACAACCCAATAGGCACTGCGTGGCTGGCTATAGACGTCAAAGAGGTGATCGAGATTAGGGTCTGAAACGGTATAACCTTTGTCTGCGGTAAGCCCGCATTCTGCTGAGACTTCACGAATAACTTGAGCAATGTCGGAGTTGTCGCTGGGCGTCATTGGGCGCACTAGCAGGTGAATATGGGTTGCAGTCGTCATTGTTTTTCCAGTAATAGCATGTAATCCGTGGTTTCTGTCTCCGCTTGTCGTTTTGTTGCGCAGCGTTACTGATCGGATAAGTGGAGATTAGCAATAATTCTAATATACCCTAAATAATTCGAGTTGCAGCTATCATCGCGGGATGAGGCATAAGGCTGGTCTGAGTCACAAACGCCGCTAATGCCTCTGCCACGCCAAGTATTACGGGTATACCATTGCACAAGGTCAAGATGCAATATCTGATCATCAATGTGATTGTTCTTCTTGTGCTATGTGTTTCTGCACCAGTGATAAATCTCTCTTCTATTTGATTAACCTCATTCATTGCTGACTTTGAGAGTGTGCTCAAAGCTTATTGTTTAAAAAAGCGTATATTTATCTACAGTTTTTAATTTCTATGATAATTAAGAATTTCTGATGATATGAGAGTGGAATATATTGTCATAAATATTTTCTTAACTTAATTTTAATAAATATGAATTTTTTATGCGCCTACACCGAAATATCATTATGAATTGGCTGTTGAGACAATATTTCACACTAGGGAATCGATTATTCCCAGCAACGTTACGTGCCCGAATGATTTGTTTGGCCGTTTTTATGGTTTTCCTTCCTATTTTAGTGATGTCGTATTTTGTTGAAAAGAATGGCAGAACAGCATTGATAGAGGAGAAGCAGAATAAGCTTTACTCTATCGCTCATCTACTTGATGACGCTTTAGATGATGATTTAACGCTCTATGCAACGGCCTCACGGCAAGAAAGAATTGCTGCGTTGAATAAGGTGTTGGCCGACAGAACGGAAAAAATAACGCGTGCTTTTCCAAACGTTGGAGCCGGCTATTACCATAGAGATGTCGATGCCATCATCACCTATGCGCCACAGGCGCTGTATGGCAGCAAAGTGGGCGTTTCGATTGCGCAGGATCATCCCGGAAGAACGGTGATGAAAAGCGGTAAGGCTGAGATCAAGTCGGGGTCGCAGGTCAGGGGAGATGTTCTTAATGCCATGATCCCGATTCGCCGGAAGGGTGAAGTCATTGGTTATATTTGGGCTAATGAGTTTTCTAACGATATTGATAAGCAGGCTTGGGCTATGGATGCCAGCATTATCAGCGTGATAAGTATTGGCCTTATTAGCAGCCTGTTTTTGATCCTCTCATTTTCACGACGTTTATCGAGAGATGTGGATTTAATTAAAGAACGATTGAGTAAACTTCCCTTTGATTTAAATACGAAGATGCCACCGCTTAAAGGGGAGATGGAAGGTATTGCGGATAAAATTAACCATTTGGCTTACGCGCTGAAAGAAGCGAAAACCTTGAATGAATTAATTATCGAAAGCGCCGCCGATGGGATGATTAGCGTTGATGTTAACGGGCGTATTATTATGTGTAATCCGGCTGCGGTTAATATTACGGGCTATTCATTAGTCGAGCTTTTCGATCACGATTACGCCGCTATCTTTGAAAAGGATGAATATCGTAGTCCCTTGCTTGATACGCTAAAACACGGTGTGGAACACGTTGGCGTTGAGGTCAGTTATCCAGCAAAAGAACGCGTGTTACAAATCAAAGCCAGCAGTAGCCAATTACGTAACTCCGATGATGAAATTATTGGTGCTTTGGTGATTTTTACCGACCTTACGGAGCAAAAAGAAATGCAGCGCCATATCGCTCAGGCTGAACGATTGGCTACGCTCGGTGAGCTTATGGCTGGGGTTGCACATGAGGTACGAAATCCATTAACCGCTATTAGTGGGTTTATCCAATATTTAAAACAGGGTGAGAGCGATCCACAGCGAATTGAATATATCGATATTATTATTCACGAAGTACGCTCTATTAATAAAGTTATTCAGCAGCTTTTAGACTTTGCGCGTCCACAATCCAGACTGTTCCAAGAAGTCTCCATTAATCAGATTATAAAAGAAACGTTAGTGTTAGTTCAGACCAATGGAGTGAATAGCCGAATAGACTTTTCTATTTCACTGGATGAAACCCTGCCCGCTCTTGAGGTAGACGCTAGTGGTTTGAAACAAGTATTCCTGAATTTGCTGATTAATGCCGTGCAGTCAATTCCCGCTAAAGGTGAAATTTCTATAGAAACGACCCGCTTAACGATGGAAAAGATACAGATCACAATCAAAGATACCGGCGGTGGCATGAGTGATGACGTTCAGAAGAAAATATTCATGCCGTTCTTTACCACCAAGTCACAGGGTACAGGATTAGGACTATCGATTGTGCAGCGCATTATTAACGACCACTCTGGTGACGTGATAATAGAAAGTAAAATTCACCAGGGTACAAAGGTCATGATTATTTTACCTCTGAAAAGAAATAATGGGAATTTGCTATGAGCCAGCCTTGCCGTATTCTTATCGTTGATGATGAAAAAAACGTTCTCAGGATGTTGAACACGGTTTTTTCACAGGAAGGTAATCAGGTTTTCTGTGCAGATAATGGTCAGGATGCTCTGGCTATTTTTGAACAAGAAAGGCCTGATGTCGTGTTGATGGATATTCGCATGCCAACGATGAATGGCCTTGAAGCTTTGCAGCGCATGCGAGAGAAATGGCTGGATACGCCGATTATTTTAATGACGGCTTATGCCGCCGTTGAAACGGCCGTGGAGGCATTACGCCTAGGCGCTTTCGATTATGTGATCAAACCGTTTGAGCTGGATGAGTTAAAACTCTTAATTAATCGTGCGCTGCAATTACGCAACATGAAGCAAGAAATCAATATTCTGCACCGTGAACTGTCAGATAGTTATCACTGTGACAAAATTCTGACGAATAACCCTAAAATGATGGAGTTGTGTAGAACCATTGCCAAAGTGGCTCAGAGCCACGCCAATGTGTTGGTCACTGGCGAAAGTGGTACTGGCAAAGAGCTTATCGCGAAGGCGATTCACTATAATAGCCCGCGTTCTAAACAACCGTTTATTAAGGTTAACTGCGGCGCATTGCCCGAATCGTTGCTAGAGAGCGAATTGTTTGGCCATGAGAAGGGCGCATTTACCGGCGCGCAAATGCAACGGCAGGGGCTATTTGAGCGTGCCCATCAGGGAACACTGCTGCTGGATGAAATTGGTGAGATGCCACTTAATTTGCAGGTGAAGCTGTTGCGCGTATTACAAGAACAGGAGTTTGAGCGCGTTGGTGGCAGCCAAACTATCAAAATCGATGTGCGCATTGTAGCGGCTACCAATCGTGATTTGAGCGACATGATCGAGCAAGGTGAGTTTAGGCGCGATCTTTATTATCGTCTTAATGTGATGCACTTATATTCATTGCCTCTACGTGAAAGACCGGAAGATATTTTATTACTGGCGCGCTATTTTTTGCAGAAATTTAGTGCGGAAAATAATAAAGATATTATCGGATTTGACGTCAGTGCTATTCGTATGCTTGAAAATTATCCATGGTTAGGCAACGTGCGTGAGCTTGCTAATGCCGTTGAACACGCTGTGATTATGAGTACGGGGTATATGATTTTCGTTGACGATCTACCCATCGGATTTCAGCAGGAAATGATTCAAGACACAGCTGTAGTGGAAAATAATCCGAAAATGACAGAGCTGCTCGATAAACCAATAAAATTAAAAGAGAGCTTAAAACAGTATGAAAAAGAGATTATTGAGCGCGTGCTGGCAATATATCAGGGCAACCGTATCGATACGGCTAAAGCGCTGGGAATTAGTCGCCGAGCTTTAATGTATAAGCTCCAGGAATACAGTATTAATTAGCTATCTTAATGTTATTTTCAACCATTCCCTTTAGTCATCGTGATCACATAAATTAATGTTCAGGTGAAGTTTCTTGCAGCGATGGGTGCAAGAAATTGCACCTGTGTTCATTGTTTATTTTCTTACTATTTAAATTACGCAAAAATATATCCTTAAAATTCATTTGGATAGATATTCGTATGTTCATTTTCTACGGTTGATAAATAATGGCCTGCTCATTGCAATGGCCTTGGTGTAGCCCAGTAAGGGCAAACTCTAAGGAGCTGCAATGAAAAATAAAAAAATATCTCTCGCTGATGTGATCCCTTATTTCCATGATGGGATGACAATTATGTTTGGCGGGTTTATGGGGGTTGGGACGCCACCACTGTTAATCGAAGCCTTACTTGAATCTGGTGTAAAAGACTTAACTATTATTGGCAACGATACCGCGTTTGTAGACACCGGCGTCGGCCCATTGATCAGCAGTGGCCGAGTCAAAAAAGTTATTGCTTCACACATCGGCACTAACCCTGAAACGGGGCGTCGGATGATTGCCGGTGAAATGCTGGTTGAGCTTGTACCACAGGGTACGTTGATTGAGCGCATCCGTTGTGGTGGTGCAGGGCTTGGCGGTTTTCTGACCCCAACAGGCGTTGGCACCGTGGTGGAGGAAGGCAAACAAAAGATCGTCCAAAACGGCGTTGAATATTTATTAGAACTTCCGCTGCGTGCCGATTTGGCTCTTGTACATGCGCATACCGCCGATTGTTCCGGCAATCTGACCTATCAACTCACTGCCCGAAATTTCAATCCCATCATTGCGTTAGCGGCCGATCTGGTTATTGCCCAAGCAGATCAGATGGTTGATGTCGGCTCTATCCTGCCCGATCAGGTTATCACGCCAGGTGCATTGATTGATTACGTAGTGGTTTCACCGGAGGTTTGCTCATGAATGCGAAAGAGTTAATTGCGCGCCGTGTTGCGTTGGAACTTAAAGACGGCAACGTTGTGAATCTGGGGATTGGGCTACCAACGCAGGTAGTGAACTACTTGCCTGATGGCATTGAAATCACTTTGCAGTCAGAGAATGGATTCTTAGGCCTTGGTCCAGTGACTGAAGCCTGCCCAAACTTGGTGGACGCCGGAGGCAAACCTTGTGGTTTGCGAGCTGGCGCCGCCATGTTTGATAGCGCTTTTTCATTTGCATTAATTCGCGGTGGTCATGTTGATGCCAGCATTCTCGGCGGTTTGCAGGTCGATCAGCAGGGAAATTTAGCTAACTGGATGGTGCCAGGAAAAATGGTGCCAGGCATGGGGGGCGCAATGGACTTGGTGACCGGTGCTCGCCACGTGATTATTGCCATGGAGCACTGTGCTAAAGATGGTTCGGCGAAAATATTACCGCTGTGTACGCTACCGCTCACGGCGACAAACTGCGTCGATATGATCGTGACCGAGCTGGCGGTATTTGCCTTCTCTGAAGGGGCACTCATTCTCAAAGAACATGCACCTGGAGTCTCTTTGGAGACCATCGTAGAGAAGACCGGCGCGCGGTTTAGCGTGGCGAGCGATTTCAAAGAGATGCCCATTCAGATCAATGAGGGGGCACTATGATTGGACGCATTTCTCGTGCGATGTCGGCAGTCGTTAGTCGCTATCTTCCTGACCCTCTGATATTTGCCATGTTGCTGACCATGATTATGTTCATCATTGGTCTTTCTTGTACGCCGCACTCTGCGATACAGATGGTGCAAATGTGGGGAGATGGGTTCTGGAACCTGCTTGGTTTTGGGATGCAGATGGCGCTCATTATTGTTACCGGCCATGCGCTAGCCAGTTCTGCTCCGGTTAAACGCCTATTGAGAACCGTGGCATCCATGGCGAAAACGCCGGTTCAAGGCGTCATGCTGGTGACTTTCTTTGGCTTGGTGGCCTGCGTGATTAACTGGGGTTTTGGGTTGATTGTCGGCGCCATGTTTGCCCGAGAAGTTGCTCGGCGCGTACCCGGTTCTGACTATCCGCTGCTGATTGCCTGTGCCTATATCGGCTTTATGACTTGGGGCGGTGGCCTTTCTGGCTCAATGCCTTTGTTGGCCGCGACCCCAGGTAACCCCGTTGAGCATATTGCGGGGCTTATCCCTGTCAGCCATACCTTGTTGTCTGGCGCCAATATTTTTATTACCGGCACGCTGATCGTCCTTTTACCGTTTATTACCAGAATGATGATGCCAAAAGCAGGATCTGTGGTTTCCATCGATCCCGCTTTACTCGCTGAAGAACCTGATTTCCAAAAGACCCTTTCAGCGGATGCAACGATAGCTGAAAAAATGGAAGAGAGCCGCATTATTACGCTCATTATCAGCGCGTTAGGCATCTGCTATTTGGTGATGTATTTCTGGAACAACGGTTTCAATCTGACAATAAACATTGTCAACCTGCTGTTCATGATCGCCGGTTTGCTGCTGCATAAAACGCCGATGGCCTACATGCGTGCGGTGACGGCCGCTGCGCGCAGCACGGCGGGTATTCTGGTTCAATTCCCTTTCTATGCGGGTATCCAGTTGATGATGGAACACTCGGGGTTAGGTGGAATGATCACCCAGTGGTTCATCGAAATCGCCAACAAAGACACCTTCCCGGTCATGACTTTCTTCAGCTCTGCGCTGATCAACTTTGCCGTCCCTTCTGGTGGTGGGCATTGGGTTATCCAAGGACCGTTTGTTATTCCCGCCGCTCAAGCGCTAGGCGCTGACTTAGGCAAGGCCACCATGGCTATCGCCTATGGTGAGCAGTGGATGAACATGGCGCAGCCATTCTGGGCATTGCCAGCACTCGCTATCGCAGGTTTGGGAGTCCGCGACATCATGGGTTATTGCGTCACCGTGCTGCTCCTAACATGCCCCATTTTCATTATTGGTTTGGTCTTCTTCTAGGGAATCTCATTATGGAAAACGTCGTTATTGTCAGTGCTACTCGTACTGCTGTAGGGAGCTTTAATGGCTCACTCTCTTCTATTCCTGCCGTTTCTCTTGGTGAAATCGTGATTCGTGAAGCGTTGAATCGTGCCGGTCTAGATGTGAATTTGGTTGATGAAGTTATCATGGGCAATGTGCTTCAGGCTGGATTAGGACAAAATCCTGCGCGGCAGGCGGCGCTTAAGGCGGGTATTGGGCATCAAGTACCTGCCTATAGCGTCAACAAAGTGTGCGGCTCCGGTTTAAAATGCGTAGCGCTGGCTGCTCAGGCTATTCGCGCAGGCGATGCTAGAGCGGTGGTTGCCGGAGGTATGGAGAATATGACCCGAGCTCCCTATCTGCTAGAAAGCCAAGCTCGCTGGGGATATCGGTTAGGTGATGGCCAAGTTTATGATGTGATTTTGCGTGATGGGCTTATGTGTGCAACGGAAGGTTATCACATGGGGATCACCGCGGAGAATGTGGCTAAAGAGTATGGCATTAGCCGCGAAGAGCAGGATCGCATCGCGTTTTCATCTCAACAAAAAGCTTCTCTAGCGATTGCCAATGGGTGCTTTGAAAAAGAAATTACGCCGGTAGTGATTAAGAATAAAAAGGGCGATCAGATTTTTTCTACGGATGAACATCCGCGTATGACGTCGTTAGATAAATTAGCCAGCTTAAAACCCGCCTTTACCTCAGAAGGAACGGTAACGGCAGGCAATGCGTCAGGTATCAACGATGGTGCCGCGGCTTTGGTTGTGATGTCCGAAAGCATGGCAAAAGAACAGGGGCTAACCCCGCTTGCGCGGATCCGTAGCTACGCCAGCGGCGGTGTTGCACCTGCGTTGATGGGAATGGGCCCAGTTCCGGCAACGCTGCTAGCACTTAAAAATGGCGGTTTGAGTCTGTCGGATATCGATCTTATTGAGGCTAATGAAGCCTTTGCAGCCCAGTTTGGCGCAGTAGGTAAAACGTTAGGGTTGAATGAGGATAAAGTGAACGTGAACGGCGGCGCGATCGCGTTAGGTCATCCGATAGGTGCGAGCGGTGCGCGTATTCTGGTTACTCTGCTACACGCTTTAGCCGCCAGAGATAAGACGCTAGGTTTAGCAACGCTGTGCATCGGCGGTGGGCAGGGGATCGCAATGGTGGTTGAGCGCATTTAATCTACAAAAATTTTCTCAAGTTACCGATAAGAAAACAGGGAGCGATTATCGCTCCCTGTTTATATGTTGCTAATGAAAAGACGAATAATTACAGCGCGGCAATAACCGCTTGTTGTTCGATCAGCTTCGCTTTCGCGTCAGCATAACCGTTCATCTTCTCGCGCTCTTTAGCAACAACGGCCTCTGGTGCTCGAGCGACAAAACCTTCGTTAGAGAGTTTTGCTTCGATACGGCCAATCTCAGCTTCGATTTTAGCCACTTCTTTAGCTAAACGATCCAGCTCGGCATCTTTGTCGATCAGGCCAGCCATCGGGATCAGCAGCTCTGCGCCGTCAACCAGCTTGGTCACAGATACCGGACCTTTATCGCCAGCAGGCAGCACGGTGATGCTTTCCAAACGCGCCAGTGATTTGATGAAGCTCAGGTTTTCCTGTACACGGCGTTGTGCATCAGCGCTGCATTCACGCAGAAGCAGTTCTAGTGGCTTGCTTGGCGCAATGTTCATCTCAGCACGAATATTACGTACCGCGATGATGGCTTGTTTAATCCACTCCAGATCCGCCAACGCTTTCTCGTCAACCTGAGAAGCGTCGAACTCAGGGAATGGCTGCAACATGATGGTGTCGGCAGTAATTCCCTTCAGGCCTTTCACTCGCTGCCAGATTGTTTCGGTGATATATGGGATAACTGGATGCGCTAAGCGCAACAGTGCTTCCAGTACGGTCACCAGCGTGTGACGAGTGCCTCGCAGTTCAGCTTCAGAACCCCCGTTCATGACTGGCTTAGTCAGCTCCAAATACCAGTCGCAGAATTGGTTCCATGTGAATTCGTACAGAATATTAGCCGCCAGATCGAAGCGGTAGTTATCCAGCGCTTCACGGTACGCTTTTACTGTCTGATTAAACTCAGAGAGGATCCAGCGATCGGCCAGAGACAGCACCATTTCACCACCGTTCAGGCCACAATCCTGATCTTCGGTGTTCATCAGCACGAAACGGCTAGCATTCCACAGCTTGTTACAGAAGTTACGATAACCTTCCAGACGCTTCATATCCCAGTTAATGTCGCGACCGGTTGAAGCCAGCGCTGCGAGAGTGAAGCGCAGAGCGTCGGTGCCGTGTGGCTCAATGCCCTCTGGGAACTGTTTTTCGGTACGTTTAGCGATTTTCTCAGCCAACTGTGGCTGCATCATATTGCCAGTACGTTTTTCTAACAGCTCTGGAAGCGAAATACCGTCGATCATGTCCAGCGGATCGATAACGTTACCCTTGGACTTGGACATTTTCTGCCCTTCGTCATCACGGATAAGGCCGGTCACATACACGGTTTTGAATGGAACCTGTGGTTTGCCGTTTTCATCTTTCACGAAATGCATGGTCAGCATGATCATGCGTGCGATCCAGAAGAAGATGATGTCAAAGCCACTGGTCAACACGTTGGTTGGGTGGAACGTTTTCAGCGCTTCAGTCTGTTCAGGCCAGCCCAGCGTTGAGAAGGTCCACAGGCCGGAAGAGAACCACGTATCCAGAACGTCGTCGTCCTGTTTCAGTTCTACGTCAGCGCTCAGGTTGTTTTCGCGGCGAACTTCTTCTTCGTCACGGCCTACAAATACGTTGCCTTCATTGTCGTACCACGCTGGGATGCGATGACCCCACCACAGCTGACGAGAAATACACCAGTCCTGAATGTCGCGCATCCAAGAGTAGTACATGTTCTCGTATTGCTTAGGTACGAACTGAATTTCACCCTGCTCAACGGCTTCGATCGCAACTTTCGCCAGCGGCGCAGTACGCACGTACCATTGGTCGGTTAGCATTGGCTCGATAACCACGCCACCGCGGTCGCCGTAAGGAACGGTGAGATCGTGAGGCTTGATTTCAACCAGCAGGCCGGCATCTTCACAGGCTTTTACTACGGCACGGCGAGCGGCAAAACGCTCCATGCCGCGGAATTGTTCTGGGATTTCGTTGCTATAAACGTCGGTTTCTTCGCCGTTGGTGTCCAATACTTCTGCTTCGTCGCGAATGTCGCCATCGAAGGTCAGAATGTTAATCATTGGCAGCGCATGGCGGCGACCGACTTCATAGTCGTTGAAGTCGTGGGCAGGGGTGATTTTCACACAGCCGGTGCCTTTTTCCATATCGGCGTGTTCATCGCCCACGATAGGAATGCGACGACCAACCAGTGGCAGTACCACGAATTTACCGATCAAATCTTTATAACGCGGATCTTCTGGGTTTACCGCCACGCCGGTATCACCCAACAGGGTTTCAGGACGAGTGGTTGCCACAACGAGATAGTCTTTACCATCGGCGGTTTTTGCGCCGTCAGCCAGCGGATAACGCAGGTGCCACATGGAACCTTTAGTTTCGCGGTTTTCAACTTCCAGATCGGAGATTGCGGTGCGCAGTTTTGGATCCCAGTTCACCAGACGTTTGCCTCGGTAAATCAGGTCTTCTTTATACAGACGAACAAACACTTCTTTAACTGCGTTAGACAGCCCATCATCCATCGTGAAGCGCTCGCGCTCCCAATCTACGGAGTTGCCCAAACGACGCATCTGGCGAGTGATAGTGCCGCCAGATTCTTCTTTCCATTGCCAAATTTTGTCGATGAAGGCATCACGACCATAGTCATGGCGTGTTTTGCCTTCTTCGGCTGCGATTTTACGCTCGACAACCATTTGAGTTGCGATACCCGCGTGGTCAGTACCAACCTGCCACAGGGTATTTTTACCCTGCATGCGTTGATAGCGGATCATGGTATCCATGATGGTCTGCTGGAAAGCGTGACCCATGTGCAGGCTGCCGGTGACGTTCGGCGGCGGGATCATAATACAGAAGCTTTCTTTGCTGGTGTCGCCATTCGGCTTGAAGTAGCCCTGCTGTTCCCAGTGCTCGTAGAGCGGCTGCTCAATGTCTTGCGGGTTATATGTCTTTTCCATGGTTCGTCTGTTCTTTGATTTTGATCGATCAGTGAGTTGGCGGCGTAGCCGTGGTCAATTGGAAGCCGACGCTGCGGTAGATTTTATAGCGCTCACGCGCCAACTGCTTTAAAGCGTCTTCATAAGGAACGAAGTCTATCACTTCATGGAAAGCGGTGGCAAAATCCGCGAACTCGGTCTGTAGGCAGATCATCAGTTCGCGCGGTGCATTGCCGCGTTTTCCAGGCCATGATAATTCCACGGGCGCGCCGTAATGCGGACCTTCACCCGCGAGATTATGTGGCACGAACTGATGGGGATCTCGAGCCCATAGCGCCTCATCCAGTTTTACCGCCTGTTCCTGACTTTGGCAGGCAATGAGAATTCGTTTTCCTGAACGCCATTGTTCGGCAGCAAGGTCACAGGCCAGCGCCTCAACGGCATCCAGTTCACCATCAGGTTGATGATGTTCTAGAAGATAGAAGGTTGCCTGTTTCATGATGTGATTGAGCCTTAAGCTTATACAGCACTTATGAAGTAGTGAAATAAAAACAACTAAAGACCCCTTCCGGCCATTCCCTGTGGAGGGGAAGCCGAATTGGGGTCTCCATTATTAACTAAATTTCCTTAATCGTCGCCATTCAGCCCTGCGCGATTGAGCAGGAACTGAGACAACATGGCAACAGGGCGGCCTGTTGCACCTTTGGCTTTACCGGAACGCCATGCCGTACCTGCGATATCCAGATGTGCCCAGCTGTATTTGCGGGTGAATCGAGACAGGAAGCAAGCTGCGGTAATTGCACCGCCTGGTCGGCCACCGATGTTTGCCATATCGGCAAAGTTAGAATCCAGTTGTTCTTGGAATTCATCCATCATGGGGAGACGCCACGCACGGTCACCGGCCTGTTCTGATGCACTGATCAGTTCTGATGCTAATGGGTTATGGTTGGCCATCAGCCCAGTCAGATGATGACCCAGAGCAATCACGCAGGCGCCGGTCAGCGTTGCAACGTCAATCACCACATCGGGTTCAAAGCGTTCAACGTAGGTCAGAACGTCACACAGCACCAAACGGCCTTCGGCATCGGTATTAAGCACTTCAACGGTTTGGCCGTTCATCGTGGTTAATATGTCACCCGGACGGTATGCGCGCCCACCCGGCATGTTTTCACAGCCTGCGAGCACACCAACGATATTCAGCGGAAGTTGCAGCTCAGCGGCCATACGCATTACGCCATAGACAGACGCTGCACCGCACATATCGTATTTCATCTCATCCATGCTATCCGCTGGTTTGATAGAAATACCGCCGGAGTCAAAGGTTAATCCCTTACCAACCAAGACGATAGGCTTGGCATCTGGGTTCTTGCTGCCTTTATACTCAATAACAGACATCAGTGATTCATTTTGCGAACCTTGTCCAACGGCCAGATAAGCATTCATGCCCAGCTCTTTCATCTGCTGCTCGCCGATAACTCGGGTGCTGACGTTGGGGCTGAAGCTATCTGCCAGTTGGCGAGCCTGAGATGCCAGATAGCCTGCGTTACAGATATTCGGCGGCATATTGCCAAGATCTTTCGCGGCTTTAATACCGGCGGCAATCGCTAAGCCGTGCTGGATGGCTCGTTCGCCGCTGGTCAGTTCACGACGGGTTGGGACGTTGAAGACCATTTTGCGCAGTGGACGACGCGGCTCGGCTTTATTACTCTTCAACTGATCGAAGGTATAAAGCGTTTCTTTGGCTGTTTCGACCGCCTGACGTACTTTCCAGTAAGTATTACGGCCTTTGACATGCAGCTCAGTCAGGAAGCAAACCGCTTCCATTGAACCGGTGTCGTTCAGCGTATTAATCGTTTTTTGGATGACTTGTTTATACTGACGTTCGTCCAGCTCGCGTTCTTTGCCACAGCCAATCAGCAAAATGCGTTCTGAGAGTACGTTAGGTACGTGGTGCAACAATAACGTTTGACCCACTTTACCTTCCAGTTCGCCACGGCGCAGTAGGGCACTGATGTAGCCATCGCTGATTTTATCGAGCTGTTCTGCGATTGGGGACAGTCGGCGCGGTTCGAAAACACCGACGACAATACAGGCGCTACGTTGTTTTTCCGGGCTACCGCTTTTTACACTGAACTCCATGCACTCTCCTGAATCTTAAAGACAACGGTGCGGGTGATGACTAAGCTATAATACCTTGCATACTTGAAGCCGTGTCTTCTTAACTGCGATTGTTCACCCGAGTTTTTGGGGTTTCTCGCTTGTCACCTTGATGCAGCTACAATTATTGGGGGCGTTAAGATATTTCTTACTGCAAGAAATATCGCTTAAGTCACTATTATATCGGCCCTTGCCGTTGAACTGGCTGGAACACTAATTCACGTTTCTCACCGACGATGGCGGTTTTTGTCCACATTTTCATCGGCAATAGCGTGATTTTCTCTCATTCTGCTAGGCACTTTATGTGCTGTGCAGAGGGGCGTTGTACAATCGGTAGTTATTTTCTCGTTTTCGTTACCAACGATTACGGTACAATTGTTTTACTGTACAATCAGTTTACCTTTCTTATCGTTATGTTGTTGCTGTGTTCATTGTTTGCGACAACGATAACAAGTTTGGGTATACATCACAGGTAGTTGGCGATTCGCTCTCTACAGAGTGTCAGTTATAAGTGTGTTCCTATAGGTTACACTTGCGGCACATGCTGTAATGCTATTCTGATTGTAACCGCCGCCATAATCATCATAAAAATGGCGGGTTAGCGTAGAAATTATCTATTTTCCTGCAAAAAGACAAGTTTTCACAGGCGTAATAAGCGTGATCATCATTAGATATCTGGTACGGGAAACGTTTAAGAGTCAGATTGCTATCCTATTTATCCTGCTGCTGATCTTTTTTTGTCAAAAGATGGTGCGGATACTCGGTGCGGCAGTTGACGGCGAAATTCCGACAAACTTAGTGTTATCTCTCCTCGGGCTGGGTGTGCCTGAGATGGCCCAGCTTATTCTGCCTCTTAGCCTGTTCCTTGGGCTACTGATGACGCTGGGTAAACTTTATACTGAAAGTGAAATCGTGGTTATGCATGCCTGTGGCTTAGGCAAAGGTGTGCTGATTAAAACCGCGATGATTCTTGCCTTTATTACGGGCGCGTTTGCATTGGTTAACGCGTTTTGGGTGAGCCCATGGTCGTCATTCCACTCCGATGAAGTGATGGCGGAGGCCAAGGCCAACCCCGGTTTAGCATCCATGGTTGAAGGGCAGTTCCAGCCTTCAAAGGATGGCAACTATGTACTGTTTGTGGGCGATGTTAAGGGCAAAAAGTTCGAAAACGTCTTTTTAGCGCAATTGCGTCCTAATGGAACGCAACGCCCATCGGTCGTGGTGGCAGATACTGGCCATATGGAAGGGCGTCCTGATGGTTCCCAACAGGTGGTGCTCGATACCGGTACTCGCTATGAGGGAACCGCGTTGTTGCGTGACTTCCGTATTACCGATTTCGTTAACTATGAAGCGGTTATTGGGCATCAGGCTGTTGTTTTAAATCCAAGCAATGCCGATCAGGCGCCAATGCAGGCGCTGTGGGATTCCAATGAAAAAGACTTCCGCGCCGAGTTCCACTGGCGTATCACGTTGGTATTCTCTGTCTTTGTCATGGCGTTGATGGTCGTGCCTTTGAGCGTGGTTAACCCGCGACAAGGTCGAGTGTTGAGTATGCTGCCTGCAATGCTGCTGTATCTCATTTTCTTCCTGCTGCAAAGCTCTCTGCGCTCCAACGCTGCCAAAGGTAAGATTGATCCCTTTATCTGGGTATGGGTAGTGAACGGCTTCTATCTGCTGCTCGCGATTGCGTTGAACATTTGGGATACGCTGCCGATGCGTCGAATCCGTGCGCGAATGACTGGTAAAGGAGTCGCCTGATGCTAGGAGTATTAGACCGTTACATTGGGCGTACCATCTTCAGCACCATCATGGCAACGTTGTTTATGCTGGTGTCGTTATCGGGAATTATCAAATTCGTCGATCAGCTGCGTAAGGTTGGGCAGGGGGATTACTCCGCCGCTGGCGCAGGTCTTTACACTCTGTTAAGCGTGCCAAAGGATATTGAAGTCTTCTTTCCTATGGCCGCTCTGCTCGGGGCGCTGTTAGGTCTCGGGATGCTTGCGCAACGCAGTGAGCTGGTGGTTATGCAGGCGGCTGGCTATACCCGCATGCAAATTGCCTCCTCAGTGATGAAAACCGCTATTCCGCTGGTTATTCTGACGATGGCGATTGGTGAGTGGGTTGCTCCACAAGGGGAGCAGGCTGCGCGTAACTATCGTGCTCAGCAGATGTATGGGGGATCATTGCTCTCTACGCAAACGGGGTTGTGGGCGAAAGATGGCACTGACTTTATCTTTATCCAGCGTGTTACCGGTGAGAAGAGTATTCAGGGCGTGAGTATTTATAGCTTTGATAATGAACGTCACTTGCAAAAATTACGCTATGCCAACTCTGCAACGTTTGAAGGACACCAGTGGAAGCTATCGCAGGTTGAAGAATCTAACCTAACCGACAGCAAAAGGATCACAGGCTCACAGACGCTGAACGGCGTTTGGAAAACCAATCTGACCCCAGATAAATTGGGCGTCGTTGCCATGAGTCCTGACTCTCTTTCTATCAGCGGTCTGTATCATTACGTGAAGTATTTGAAGCAAAGTGGTCAGGAATCCTCGCGTTATCAGCTAAACATGTGGAGCAAGATTTTCGCTCCGCTGTCTGTTGCTGTAATGATGCTAATGGCACTCTCCTTTATCTTTGGTCCACTACGTAGTGTGCCTATGGGCGTAAGGGTGTTAACCGGCATTAGCTTTGGCTTCTTTTTCTACGTGCTCGATGAGATATTTGGACCGCTAAGCTTGGTGTACAGCGTTCCACCTGTGTTGGGTGCGATACTACCGAGTCTGCTATTCTTGCTGATTAGTGTCTATATGCTGCTGAGAAAATCGTAGTCTTCTTCTATGCAGTATGAGATAAAAAACGGGCCCTGATAGGCCCGTTTTTTTATTGGTTGAAACTGACGCAGTTCACTGGTTTTTCTGGGCTAATTCACTCACAAGTTGATTAACGCCATCGCTCATATTTGTAAACTTGCTGAGCTCGGTACGAGCCACCACAACAAACACACCGACATTTTTCTCTGGTATCAGCGCCATATAGGTAATGAATCCGCCGCCGCCGCCGGTTTTTTGAATTATTCCCGGTAAACCATTTTGCGGTGCCATATAAACCCAACCGAGCCCTAACGCTGCGGCTTTGCCAGGAACATCCATACCTTTAATCATCGTCAGTTTTTCTCGCTGGTAATACATTTTCAGCAACTGCTGTGCATAGGGGCTGCGTGGCTGAGTGGCTGACGATAGAAACTGTTGCATCCAACGCTGCATATCTTCCGGGGTGGAATAAATCCCACCGCTACCGATGGCGGCAAGGCTATTTTGGCATGGGCTGGCGCCGCGAGCGGGTACGATCATCCGCGAGCATTGCTCTGGGGACGGCGTGTAGGTGGTATCTTTCATACCGAGTGGTTGAGTGACTTTCTCTTTCAATAAACTCGGATAGGATTTTCCCGTGGCTTGAGCGAGAGCGTCCGCTAGCAGGTCAAAAGCCAGATTGGAATAAGATGCGCGTACGCCCGGTGGCACGGTTATCTTGGCACTTTTCAACCATTGCCAACGATCAGATTTGGTTGGCCACGTAAAGACATCGCGATGGGGGACTCCTCCAGGTTGTTCACGAGGGAGTCCGCTGGTATGAGATGCTAAATTCATTAGGACGATAGGCTGATTGGCACTATAGGAAGGCACCCGCATACCCTTGGGGGCATATTTCCTTAATGGGTCATACAGACTGACTTTCCTTTCATCCGCCAGTTTCACGAGGACTTCACTGGTCATCAGCTTAGTGAGTGATGCGATACGGATGAGCGAGTCTTTACGCGGACGAATATCGTTCCCAGGACGGGTTTCACCAAAGCTTCTAAACACCTGTTGATTGTTATCAATGGCCACTAAAGCCATCGCAGCAGCACCGCTGTTATAGAAAATGTGCTCGGCGTAACCGTCAACAACCTGCGAGGCTAAGGGCTCAGGTTGTTGGGCAAAGGCACTAATTGGTATTAGCGCACAGGCGACAGCCAGCAGTGTCGCAGGGAAAAATTTCAACACGCGTTTATCCATTTTTTCAGGCAATAGGTTTGGTCAGATTTTTTAGTGGGGACATATTAATGCTAACAAGTTTGGTCGCAGAGCAGAATTCATTGATTTTTTGTAAATAAAACCAAACGCCACATATCGAAACAAAAATGGTTGTGATCTAGCTCACGGGCAGCGCTAATCTTAAGATATGCACAGTTTGGTTTAGTGATGGAAAAATACGTTGTTGTGAAGATACACACGAATGTTTTCCTCTTTTGCGTTTGTGCACATATAATGCGCATCCAGTCTTCTCTGACTAACATTGACAACCGCCTGCGCGCGGTCTAGCACTCAACAGGAATATAAACATGAAAATGAGTATCCGTGCGCTCTTCACGGTGCTTCTGGCAGCAACTGCTTGTATGCAGTCCGCATTTGCCGTTGTATACCCTTTACCTGCGAATAATAGCCGCTTGATCGGTGAGAATATCCAAGTAAAAGTTCCAGATGACAGCAAACTGCCTCTGGAGCACTTTGCCGCTCAGTATCAGATGGGCCTGAGTAACATGCTGGAAGCTAACCCAGGAGTGGATACCTATCTGCCGAAACCGGGTATGACGCTGACTATTCCGCACCAGCTGATCCTGCCAAATGCTCCGCGTGAAGGCATCATCATCAACAGTGCAGAGATGCGTCTGTATTACTATCCAAAAGGCTCTAAAACCGTTGTAGTGCTGCCGATTGGGATTGGTGAACTAGGTCGCGATACGCCAATGAACTGGGTAACCTCTGTTCAACGTAAGAAAGCGGGCCCAACGTGGACGCCGACCAAAAAAATGCATGAAGAGTACGCTGCCAATGGTGAGATTCTTCCACAGGTATTCCCAGCAGGCCCTGACAACCCAATGGGGCTTTATGCGCTATATATCGGTCGTTTGTATGCCGTTCACGGTACTAACGCCAACTTTGGTATCGGCCTGCGCGTAAGCCACGGCTGTGTGCGTCTGCGTGATGACGATATCAAATACCTGTTTGACAACGTGCCCGTCGGAACCCGTTTACAGTTTATCAATGAGCCTGTAAAAGCGACCGTTGAGCCCGATGGTTCTCGTTACATCGAGGTACACAACCCGCTGTCGACTACAGAGCAACAGTTCAATTCTGATGCGCCTGTGCCAGTGGTATTAACCGATGCGATTAATAAAGTGATTGCAGATCCAAGCGTTCAAACTAGCGCAGTTGATAATGCCATTGCAGCACGCTCTGGTATGCCAATCAAAATCAACTAATTAACGCCGGTTGATTAAAAACGAAAGGCGGGATATTTCCCGCCTTTTTTACGTCTTAAGTCCCGTTATTGGCCTTAGTTTCATGCAGATGCCGCCACAGAACTTTCCCCTGAAGATCTTTCTCAAACACCACCGTTGAGTATCTCAGCGATGCCGCCTGATCTGGCAATGACTGCTGCTCTTGATAGCTGAGCACCGCACCGTTTTCCCATTCACTGATAATTTCTATCGCCGACACTTCAATCTTAAGCCCCTGCTTAGCACCGCCATTAGCATGAAAGAATGCACACAGCGCGGAGTAGCTTAACGCGTGGCCGCTGACGCCAATCATGGTGAAGCTGGGACTAAAATGCGACAGCAAGCGCTCACAGACATCAGCCTCCACAGGAGTATTTGCAAACCACTGCTGAATCAACTCATGTGATTCAATTACTTCAACAATATAAGGATTATTAGGTGACATAAATTTTCCCGATGAGGAGGGCACTACACAATGAATTAAAGCTAACGTGGAGTGAGCTTATCGCAACTCACGCCATCCGCCAGAAAAAGCGATAATTTATCCTTACGCTGACATTTAAGAAAACGGATATCGGCTTTGAACGAGTGCAAAACACGCCACAAGAACGTAATGGTGATGACATATCGATGATAAAATATGCAATAACGCGCTTTCTCTCGCATCTTCGCCGTTTTTTTGGTCACTTAAACAATTGAATGCAGGATAAGTATTGCGTGAGGTTCGTGGCTAGGTATAATGCACACGTTTTCCGCATACCTCTTCGTGCCGAAGTGGCGAAATCGGTAGACGCAGTTGATTCAAAATCAACCGTTGAAAGACGTGCCGGTTCGAGTCCGGCCTTCGGCACCATATGTATGTAAATAGACCTCAACTGAGGTCTTTTTTTATGCCTAAAATCCAGTCCCCGCAAGGCTTCCCTCGCTTTTTCAGTCAACATAAGTCAACCTGATTCAATCTACATCAACTTACTGATGCGGGTACAAATGCGGGTATATCCCGGTTCGATAATGTTTGTACCCACACAGAACCCTTGAAAGGATACTCAACATGGCTCTGAGTGATGTGAAGGTTCGTACGGCTAAGCCGGAAGCAAAAGCTTATAAGCTGACAGATGGTGACGGCATGGTGTTGCTGGTTCATCCTAACGGTTCCAAGTATTGGCGGCTGCGTTATCGCTTCGGCGGCAAAGAGAAGATGCTGGCATTGGGGAAATATCCTGAAGTGTCATTGGCGGATGCCAGAGCCCGGCGTGACGAAGCACGTAAGCTTTTAGCTAACGGCGTTGATCCCAGTGAAAATAAGAAAGTCGTCAAGGTAGAACAAGAGCAGGAAGCGATAACGTTTGAAATGGTCGCCAGAGACTGGCACGCCAGCAATCAGAAGTGGTCTGAGTCGCACAGTGCTCGAGTGTTGAAAAGTCTTGAAGACAATCTCTTTACTGCTATAGGTAAGAGGAATATCGCTGAACTAAAGACCAGAGATTTACTCATCCCCATAAAAGCCGTAGAGACATCTGGACGTCTTGAGGTGGCGGCACGTCTACAACAACGAACCACAGCCATTATGCGATTTGCCGTGCAAAGCGGTTTAATCGATTATAACCCTGCACAAGAGATCGCTGGAGCGGTCGCTACGGCTAAACGACAGCATCGCGCTGCTCTAGAACTCAATCGCATTCCTGAATTACTTCATCGAATTGATCATTACTCCGGTAGGCCGTTAACCAGGTTGGCCGTGGAGCTCACCTTGTTAGTTTTCATCCGATCTAGTGAGCTACGTTTTGCTCGCTGGTCAGAAGTTGATTTCGAAACTGCTATGTGGACGATTCCGGGAGAGCGTGAGCTACTGGAAGGTGTTAAACATTCTCAGCGTGGCTCAAAGATGAAGACGCCGCATCTTGTTCCCTTATCGCGACAAGCTCTCGCCATTTTGGAAAAGATCAAAAGCATGAGTGGAAACCGTGAGCTGATCTTCGTTGGTGATCACGATCCGCGTAAGCCGATGAGTGAAAACACGGTGAATAAAGCACTGCGTGTAATGGGCTACGATACGAAAGTTGAAGTGTGCGGTCACGGTTTTAGAACCATGGCTTGTAGTTCGTTGATTGAGTCAGGATTGTGGTCGAAGGATGCGGTAGAGCGGCAGATGAGTCATCAGGAGCGTAACTCTGTGCGTGCGGCTTACATTCATAAGGCCGAGCACTTGGGGGAGCGCAGGTTGATGGTGCAGTGGTGGGCTGATTATCTGGATGCGAATCGGGAGAAGGGAGTTAGTCCGTTTGATTTTGGAAAACTTACTACTGGTTAAAATTATTATAAATGAGCAGGTTGTTAGGGGGGCCTGCTTCCTGCTTATGGTTCCTGATTAGGCTATGAAATCGTATTCTAAACAATGCTCAATATGTAAAGGCCCTCATGAGTTGCATGGATAATGGGGCAAGGGCTTAAACCAGCTTTCAGTACCTCTAGTCATTCTGTTGTGCGGCGATCCATTTTACCGAACAGTTCATACTCAGGTTCACTGGCAAAATATTTTTCTAAAATATATTTAGAATCACCCTTCCTGAAAAATGCCAAAAAATCTCTAGGCCCTGATGTTGTCATAAAGCAATCGTGTATGTCAGGCATTTTTATTGCAGCCAAAATGGATGTTATGTCATTCCTGCTTATAAGTATTTACTTAATTCCCCGCGCTGCGACTATCTCAGCGTCTTAGGCTCATCTATATAAAGAGCAAACCTCATCAAAACGTAAATCTCGGAAGCAGATCAACGTTAAGTCCAATACCTAGTAGTATTTTATCTTACGTAAATTTATATAATAAAAATCAGCTATGGAAAGGGTCTTCTCTCCAAGGGAGAATTTCCCAGCAACATGCATTTAATATATAAGGGCTTCCATGACCGCAGCTCCTCAGGAATCTCCACACACGGCCATATCTACGTGGAGCGGATTTGTTTATCAGGGCAAGCTGGCGCTGTACCATTGCCTCAAATTGATGAATATAAATTATGATGATCACCGTGTACTGAAACTACAGTTGGAAAGTCAGGATGATTTCGCGATTTTTCGGGACCAGCAGTGCTTGTCGATGCATCAAGTTAAAGCCTACAAGGAAACGCGTTTTTCGGCCTATCAGAAAGGAATCTCAGCCCAACAGAACAGTGCTCGGCAACGGGGAACAGCGCAAGCTTATTTTCACGTAGCACGCGCGGTGACGGACATTCCGAAAACTTTTGAGGCTGACTACGAACCGGTAAAATTTTATTCCTACCCCATTGAGCCTGATGATAATGGAATTGACAGCCAATCCTTTTGCCCTCTCAAAGGGGTGGACAGTTTTATTCAAAGGCAGATAGATACCCTTCTTGCCCGGTTTCCAGAGCGGTATCAATTCACACAGTTTCTTATCGCCCATATCCAGAACATGCTTGAAGCCATTGTGAATGCAAAAGTCATTATGGTTCACAGCCAGATACATGAGTCTGAGCGTCATCAGAAGGAGATTGCAGCAGGAGAATTTATTGATTTTTCCGAGTTATACACCGTAATCGAAAAAATGGAACATGGGTTATTGAACAACGAGGCATTTTTCCTGAGCTGCCTTCAGATTGATATTGGCACATACTTCCATGAGTTCTGCGATCAGCATGAAGAATTTTCCCCGGCTTCCTGTCATAAGTTAGATGACTATCTTGCCGCTATCGCATCACTGGACGTAAAAGGAATGAAAACATTTCTGCGCGCTACAATGCCACATAAAACAGGCCGCTTTACCACGCTCAGTGAATTCAAGGAACAGTCCTTCGATCGTGATTCAATGCGGCTGGGGATGTTTACAATTTTTTGGAAGCTGGTCTCTGCCACACGTCATGAAGGGTCAGGCATCCCGTTTTCTTGGCTGGATCAGGGACGGTTCTACTATCCGACAGGAATTCATCAAGCTGCTCAACATCAGGAGACTATCTGTCACGACATCATGCGCCAGGCAATCAGTGAAGATGTGGAATGTCTCTTTGAATGCGGTGCACTCATTACCAGCGCTATAGACAGGCCGTCCATCATGAATGTCAAAACCGGCATTGACTCCACTGAAGGCGTCGATGACTCTGAACAAGAGTCGCTGAGGGACAAACGTATCGGGAATTTTATGAAGGTAGGAATGGTCTCTTTAAACAATGTACCCGCGAGTCTGAAAGATGCATAAGCTGCTTGAGAAATTGTTCGCGTCAGAAGGTATGACACGTCATCCCGTCACTGACCTAGAGTTGTATAAATATAGCTCGCCGGGAAAAACAAATTACTGGCTGATAATCCATGACGAACCAATAATTACTCCTGACCGCCAGGCGGGATGGCTGAATGAATGTAAAAGTGCGACTGCCGATCCTGCACTTGAGAAAAATATTAACTTACTGATTGTATGGAGGACTGATAGTGCCAGTGTGTTCTCCAGTAAAGAAGTTCATCATGCTGAAGAAGACAGCTACTTCTTCAAAAAACATGTGCTGCCTTATACCAATGAAGAACTCGACGGTCTGCAACAAGAAATTGTCACTCAGGGTTTTGAGACAGTTTTCCACCAGACCATCACGACTCCGCTTACTTTTATCCAGTATAAATCACACTACCTTGCGGGAGGTTGGCAAAGCCTGTTGTACCGGCTTGCAATAAAGCTTCCCTTTATCGCATTACACAGTGCAGATAATACCGATTTAGATAACCTACAGCGAAATATTCAGGAAAAAATCCAACGTACGGATAATCCTGGAGAACTGGTTGCAACAGAATTGGCTGTTAACTCGCTGACTGAACAGATTGCATCACCCGATGTACTGCCTGAAGAGCTTCTGACCTTCATTGATGAAAAATTAACTGAGGCAGGCTATGAAACTGATCGTTAAGCGTCTGGAAGTACGCAATTTTAAAGTATTTGAAAAGCTCGAGTTATCCCTTGATAGCGATCACCTCATCGTGCTGGATGGCCCTAACGGGTTTGGTAAATCCTCTTTTTTTGATGCCATGGAACTCCTGCTGACGGGAAAAATCCGGCGCTATATTGAGCTGGAAGCGCTAACGGTAGATCGACGTAGCCTAAAATCGGGTTGTCCATGGTTATTCAATCAGACAGGGGAAGATGACTGGCTTTCAGTCCGTGCAGAAATCGTGTTGGATGGGCAAAGTCGCATTCTTGAAAGGGCAGCCAGTAAATCTGAGCTGGATAGACATAGGGGCGTCACTGATTTAAAGCTTCCACTTTTTGAACTAACCGACTTCAAGGCAGAACGAGGCGAAGCCATTGAGCAGGAAGAATTCTATCTTTCAGATTTGCTCGGCGAGCAGTATCTGCGCGATTTTGAACTGTTTCACTATGTCGAGCAGGAAGAAAACACCCGCTTGTTAAAACAAAAGGAAAGGGACCGGCAGAGTCAGATCGCGCACCTGTTCGACATTGGTGATATCCAGGACAAAATGAATAACATCGTCCTGGCATTAACCAAAATAGGAAAGCTGTGCAATGCTCAGAAAGAAGCCGAACTGCGACAGCTTAAGGAAAAATGGGAAACAGCAAAGCTGCAAATCCTCCCGGCAGGCATTCCTGTCGCGTATGAAAGATTGATAGCGATAACAGATCAGCCTTGGGATCGTGATGTGCCTGAGTTTGATGTAAGGCAGTTTCAGCAGTGGCTCTCGGAAGATGGTGAGCTGTTCCGCATTGAACGTTTTGTAGGCAATTTCGCACATTACCAGAACGCTCTGTACAACAATGAACTGCTGAAAAGGCTTCTTCCCCAGAAGGAGCTGCTACACAGGTTCCTGATGTTTGCCCGGCCTCTGGAATACAGGGAGAGATGTATATCAGAGGTTGCTTGTTTTGATGCTGCGATGGCGTTAAGTGATGCTTTCCGGGATATCATTAAGGCCGTTAGTGAGGATCGTCTGACAATCTCTTTCCCGTTGGTTCAGCTTCTCCCTGAGAATCTCTCAATGGAGCAATTTCAGCAACAGGTCGCCGACCTAAAACAGCAACTTGCTACCACCGACAAAGTTCACACCTGCCACGCCGCACTGATGCATACACGTGAGCAGCTGGTGAGTGCGTTCAGGGAACATCAGACACAGTGTGAGCCAACAACAATTTGCCCGACATGTGGTCATCCTTGGGCAACCACAGAGGCACTTTTTGAAGCAATTGATAAACAAGGTTATTTAATTGAGACGTTATCATTACAACAAGACAATAATTTATCACTGGCATTAGCCAGTTTCAGACAAAATGTTCAAGAGCCCGTTGAACGTGCAATACAGCACTACCTGCAGCAAACGGATGAAAGTATCGAAAGTAAGCGACTAATGACACGCCTGTCAGTTGACCAGAGACAGTGGATTGAAGATTATAAGCAACACCTGCAGACGGCCAGTGTCGTTTTTCAGGATCTCCTGTCAGAAAATTTCGATCCCGTAAAGCCCCAGACTCTTGATGAACTGGATCGCCGGGTTCGTGAAAGTTGTAGACCCGTTGATGACAGCTGCATCCATGACGATTTTGATAAGATCTATCGTGAAATCTTTAATAACGATCCGCTGGCGGTTGAACAAGTCACTATCCAGCAGATTGAATTAAAGAAGGCCTATCTGGGACAACAGCATGCTGTTGCATCATCTGACTATGTTGCGGAATGCGAGAAGGCGTACAACAAAGTGGATCTGCAGATGAAAAAGGCGTGCAGGGTCAGGGATAATCTGCGCAAACTTAAAAGGATCTATGAAGATGAGAAAAGAGTGTATCTGGAATCCATCGTCAAAGAGATTGAGATCCTCTTTCATATTTATTCTGGTCGCCTGATGCAAAGTTATCAGCAGGGGCTGGGCATCTTCATCGAAAATGATGGTAATACTATTTCTTTCAATGAAACGCCTGGTCATGGATATGATGCGGTCTTTTCCATGAGTTCAGGCCAGCTTTCAGCACTAGTGCTTTCATTTACGTTGGCACTGAACAAGCGGTATGCAAAAAATTCGCTGCTACTCGTTGACGATCCTGTCCAAACACTGGACGAAATCAATGTTGCAGGATTTATCGAATTACTGCGCACTGAATTCGCGGATCGTCAGATAATCATGTCCACACATGAAGACCGTATGTCTGCTTATTTCCGTTATAAATACAAGAAATTCGGCATGCCAGCGTGCAGGATCAACTTTATGGAAGAAGCTCGTTCAGCTATTGGCCGCCAATAGCTTTAATCTGCCCCCTTCTGAGCCCCGGTTCCGGGGCATTTAGCCTGAGAGCTACTGGCAGGGCCGCATTGCCAAGCAATCACTTGCAGACAAATCACACAATGATGCAATGGACTTTTTGAATCACTGTCCCGGGATCCCCTAAGTTTTCCAAATACGAAGAGGTATATCGAAGCTGAAATTATCTTCAGCGTACGTTATGGTTTATTTAGTTTGGGGCAAGGTGCCAATGGGTTATGTGGAAATAAAACTCTAAAATCTATAACAAATATAGAGGGCAGGGAGGAAATGCGAATGAAGGACAAGAGTGAGACGACAATATTCATTTCCTATGCGTGGGGAGGTGGGGCAGAAAAAAAGGAATGGATAAGAGATCATATCGTCAATAGTCTGAGCTGGGAATATAGCCTATTCTGGGATCGCGATAGCATAACGTTTGGTGACTCGGTTGACGCCACTATACAGAAGGCTCTGGCAAGCCGTCCTCTAAAAGTCTTTTGCCTATGTGATGAAGATTACTTATATTCTGCAAAAAATACAGGGTCAGGCCTGCATCGTGAGTTGCAAATGCTGTCGGCTCTCTCATCAGATCCTGATGTTAAAATTATTCCCATCGTTCTTGAACAAATCAGCTTGGCAGAGTTACCAGCGCCGCTGGAAGGTAGAGCATACTTAGATCTCACCGAGTTTCGTAAGCGGGGAATTTTTCTCGGCAGTGCGATGTATCATTTGGCAGGAGACGTAACACAGTCGGAAATGCTTAGATGGATAAACTATAGTCTTTGCAAAGACGATTTATATAAATCAGCGAGGGAATACTTTGATCGCACACCCGTGCGTTTTATCGGAAATGCCCGCACTCATAAGGTAAGCACTAATTTTATGCAGCCGCTGCTTGCTCCACAATGGATGTGGGACAGTCCAGAATGGGGTTACATGCTGAGCGATGAATATGATACATATTGCCCGACTAAAGGGTGCTGGCACTGGGACCATTCCTCACCGGGACGCTCTATGCAAGTGCTGGGTACAGCAATGATTGCACATTTTTTCCCTTGTGATGCAAAAGAAGAAGTACAGTGGGCCATAGAGGAAGCTGGAAAAATTCTTGCTGTACATTTCATATCCATGATACGTAAAGATGAACCCTTTGTTCTGAACGTCAACGAAATTATTATGCACCTATTTCATGAAGATGGTGGCTGTCGTGCGCTTGAGCATCTTCTCAAACAATACGCATGAACTTCCGTTTCTGATGGCACAAAGTAGCCTAGAGTGAATATATTTTTAACAGCCAATTACACAATTTTAATTACAGTCTCGTATGGCAGGCTCATCGGCTTCCTCATAAACTTTACTCTCCGTTTGAGCTTCGCTCCTCTTAAAAAGAGGAGCGTGAGAGTTGAATACAGTACAACCCCAACTAGATTGCTCACTAGTTCAATTCAGACACGATTTCCTGTGACCAACTGTTTTCCATTAGCATTCGGAATGACATACCACCAGATGCTGCTTCCAAAGTGAGTTCTCCCATGTCTACCGCCGTTTTAACGTGTTCGGTCAAAAGCTCAAACAAGCGACGTTTGTACTCAGTGTCATCATTCCCTTTTAAATGCTCGCCCTTGGTCTCTAACACTGAGAAACGGTAACTGCCCGAACTAGGCTCTTCGACACATACCAATAAGTCGGGATAAACTTTCTGCTTCTGCCAGCCCTGAAGACTATATTCACGTTGATTCACCGCGATACGATGCCACCAAAATACAGATTCTTGTTTATCTAAATACCAGGCTGTTTCTCTCTCTAGGCTGTTAAGTCCATTTTGGTACACTTTTTCAAATAAGCTTCTCTCTAGCTCGGAGCCATCTTTGCGACGAAGCACTTGCTCATGCTCACCGACATTTACTTCTAACGTTTGCGCCAGTTCCCAATTCAGTTTGTCATTGTCTGATGCGAGTAATCGAAGAGAGATATCTCCGTTGTCCAACTTGGACCTGAAGATTTGTTCCGACAATTGAACAACCTGTTGTTTAATATCACGCTTCATTTCCTTGAGCAGTTCAAGGCGATTGGTGAACAACGACTCTTCACTGACACCATTATCACGCAATATGTCTAAAGTGTGCGTTAACACCCGCATTGCTTGCCAAGGATTGGGGATAACATCAGTAAGCTGGCGAACCATATAAGAAATATCCAATCCCACACTAGCATCAAAATCTATATTTTCTTGCACTGGGTCAGCTAAATCCAATTCACCTTGGTTATTTTTTGACATTTTGTAGTCGATACGAGCAATGGTACGCTGTAACTTGTCATTAACTAACTGAAAATTATCTGCATTCAGGTATAATAAAGACTCCCAATCTATATCACCTAAAACGTCTCTCTCGTAATCGAATAATCGGTAGCCGTCCTCACAACGGTTATCTCGATGCAAAACTCTTGGCAAAAATACTTTAGGTAAAGAGCGAAAACGCTCTCTAAGAAATAACTTTTCTTTGGTTACAATTGTGGCTGGTTGGTTAGCTTCAGAGGCTTTGACCTGATTTGCCACATCCCCCATACCTTCTTCTTCTAAGCCTTGCTTGACACCGGAAACGGCATCCATCACATCCTGATCAAAGGTGTAGACATAGCATTCATCTAAGCTTGCTTTTTGTGTTAAGCGTGCATGTGGCTGACGCAATACCCGACCAATCATTTGGGTAATCGCAGTTCTTGCCGTCATCTTAGATAACACCGTCAACACATAAGCAAATGGGCAATCCCAACCTTCACGCAAAGCATCTTTGGTAATGATGTACTTCACTGGGCATATCTCACTGAGCAAATCATCATCACCCAATTCGTCCTTGTCCGACGTTTTCAGGCGGATTTCATTTTCATTTACGCCCAACTTATCCATCAAATACTCACGCGCATCTTCAGCATGTACAAAAGCCGATTCACGCTGATCTTTACCTGTGCGCTCTACACGGATCAGCATGATAGGGCGAATATAACGTCCTGTTTCGTTCTGAAACTGCTGAGCATCGCGATCTAGTTCACTCAGCTTAGAATGCGCGAGTGACAAAGTGTGCTTCCACTCACTTTTATCTTCGTTAATTAAGTTGATTGGCAACTTAATCATTTGCTCATCTTTTAGCGCTTGTCCCGATACGTTGACCAACACATTCGAATGGTGTTTACCGTTTGCGTTAGGGGTGGCAGATAGTTCAAGAATAAACTTTGGGTTGAAGCCACAAAGTGTATCTCTAGCCGTGTCGCTGTATGCCTTATGACCTTCATCAACGATAATAACTGGACGTACTAACCGTAATACATTGCCCAAACTCTGTTTCACTGATACAGAGCCTGGCGCGATGCCCTCCGGCCAACCATAATCAGAGAGGTCGTTACAGTCTAAATTGCGAATTTGAGTCAGCAGTGCTTCATTTGCAATCGTATCATCCTCAATAGGGAAGAAGGTGGCGAATCGACCGCTATCACGAAACATACGTAGTGCTTCTTTGGATTGGCGTGCACTGGATTGCAGCATTAACAGCATGACGCAAAGATTTTCGCCAATGTCTCGCTTTGTAAATACATCGTTCTTTTCGAGCATTTTGACTCGTCCACCAGAAGCACGTTCTAGCATTTGCCGATACGGATGCTCACGATTGGCTAATTGCTTCCATGTTTGCTTATAAATGGCGTCCGATGGTACCACCCAAAGAACCATGCCCGTTTGTTGTGTAAATAAGTCAGTTTGCAATCGTTCAATCGCCGCCACACCCAATAAAGTTTTACCACCGCCAGTTGGTACTTTAAGGCACACATTAGGGATAGGCAGTTCTAAACCATCGAACCTTGATACATATGGCGGAGGCACAAAATGACCACTTTTGTCTTTAAGCAAATCAATTCGGCGTTCCTGTACCAGCTGTTCCCAGGCGTCTTTGGCGTAGTCGTTTATGCGTGCGTCTTTACCCTTCATTTTTTGAAAGGCTACAAAATCTTCCGCTTCTTCTTTACTTTCTGCCAGCGTTTTCAGGTAATAGTCAAGCTTATCCAGAACACCATTTTGATAGTCTTTTAACTCCATTTTACGCCCCCATAATGCGATGGATAGCGTATGGTAACTGACAAAACTCGATGCGTTTTTCAGTTAAATCTTTTTGGCTCATAAATTTAGCGACAGCAAAAACGATAGTGCGCTTTTTCGTTGTATTGTTTTTCGTAATTGTTTCTACCTTGTCAGCGTTAAGTGCTGCTTCGTTAGAACGCAGCCATTCACCATCAGGGCGATAGAACAAATGGATACGGAAGAGATCTGTTTCACCGATAAAACCATCCGCAGAAGTCTTCGCAACAGTTTCTAGTGATTGTCCTGTCGCGGTATAAAATACATAACGTGCCAATGCATCAAATGAAGGCATTCCCTCTCCGGTAAGAAGACTCTCAATCCGAATAGGTTCCCCTAACTGACAGTATGTAAAAGAACCATCCAATCCCGCTACATTCTCATTTGCATTTCTTATACCATACAGTCTGAGCACTCCATCCTTCATAACTCTTTGATAAGAATGGTACTGACCTCGTGTGTTCTCTTCGATTGCATCAAGAATACGAATGGTGTTTTCAGCGTTTTTAAAATCAGACCAATTAATATTTTTTACATATAGCTCTTCTTTAATATTATTATCAGAGACATAACCAGAAATCACTTTACGTATTCTCGCTCTCGTAACATCTATTACTTCCTTATAACCAGCTTGAGCAGCTTTAGTCTCTGGTTGAATTTCTTCTGGCAATTGGATACCAATAAATCTTCTTCTGCCTGCGTCAGAGTTGTTCAGCTTCAAAACCGCGTGTAATGTAGTTCCGCTTCCGACAAAAGAGTCCAATATCGTTGCAGATTCATGACAGCATAGGTCTATAAGGGCTGCGGCTATATCTACGTCTTTTGGAAAAGGAAAAACACCTTCTCCTACGAGTTGTTCAACTTGCAGTGTTGCAGACCGACCATCCTTATAAAAAACAGTATTAAAAGCTTCCCCCCCTGTTTTCTTGAGATATGTTTTGCGATTTGGAATTGTGGAGTGGTCTTTACCAAAATGAATTAATGGGGGATTAGCTTCCATAGCTCTTCTTGTTGTTGCTTCATCCCAGCGCCAACCAGTAGAAGGTTTAGAGCAAGGTTCACCTGTTTCTGGGTGTAAGATATCGTATCTTGGACGATTTTTTCTTCCATCATCTGGCCCCGCGAAATTATCAGGAAAATAAATCCCACGATCATCAGAATGACAATAATGCTTCATTTTTTTCTCTGGAGCATCATTCGGAAGATTTCTAAACCATTCCTGCATACCTTCTCTAATTAAATTATGATCATTCTTATACTGCTTCTTCAATTTTTGGTATTGGCTTAATACTTCCTCAACGCCTTCCTTTGACGATCTCCATTTAATATCCATAGATTTCAAGGTTTCTTTACTTTTGCTATACACATGAATGTATTCGTGCGTATTCGAGAAAAATGTTGAATCCCCTTTTTTTCCTTTCTCCCATACAAGAGTTGCTAGGAAGTTTTCATCCCCAAATATTTCATCTAAGACCATTCTTAATGTATGTTGCTCAATATCATTAATACAGACAAAAATAGTCCCTGTTTCAGCCAACAACTCTTTTAGTAAGGTAAGGCGAGGCCACATCATGCAAAGCCACTTGTCATGCCGTTCCAAGTCATCCTTATCTACGGGATTCGCGGATTTTTTTAGCCATTCTTGCATAAGCGGTGAACGCACATTGTCGTTATAGCACCATCCTTCGTTGCCTGTATTATAAGGAGGATCGATAAAGATACAGTCCACCTTGCCTGCATGGGTCGGCAGCAATGCTTTGAGGGCTTCGAGGTTGTCACCGTGGATGATCAAGTTGTCATCAAGTGAGGGTGCGTTGCCTTCTAGTGGTAAAGATTTATCGGCTTCTATTTTTAACTCGCGAAATGGCACGCTCAAGTGATGTGAATAAACAAACTGCTTACCTTTAAAATCCAACGTTGGCATACGTATTCCTTAAATTCTTAATTAATTCTAGTGATTAAATTCTGTTGTATTATTGATGTCCACATAATTTATCAGGCACAACTTGGCGCTATATTAAGATTATGTACACCATAGAGTGCGGCACGATTCTGCAGTACAAGCTGGCTCTGGCTGGTCACCAAACTGCTGGTCTCAGAGCAATCGATATTCCATAACTTGAGGAAGTACCCCACGTTGGCCGCTCTGATCTCTACCTTCATCACGCCATTGACCATGCCATAGTCCAACTCAATCGCCTCGCTATACTCAATCCGTGGGTGCGGCACTAACTCCAGCTCCACAAATCGGTTCCACTGTCGGTCTTGGTTTTCGAGTTCGGCCTCAGTCAACTTTGAGCTATCAAGTACTTCTGCAGCTTTAATCCTCGTCAAAACAAAGTCTCTGAATTCATTGTGTTTGCGGTCAAATCCACGAACATGCCAGCGCAAGCCATTCTCCACCAGCGTATGAGGCACAATTTCCCGTATCGTTTCTCCGTTGAATAACGAGACATAGGTAATGCGCAGAGCCTTACGTTTGTGTATAGCCTCAGTGACATTGGCGACTATCGACAAACTTGGCTTATTTAAGTGATAAGGCGCTTCACAGGCCAAAGGTGGTTTTACCTTCCCCGTAAAGCCATCCCCATACCCTTGACTAATGGTGGTCAAGGTTCTAATCAGGTCGTAGTCGAACAAAGATGTAAACTGTCTACCACGCTTATGGATCTTAAGCTTTTGGTCATATTCAATGTTACCCGGCGCAAGCTCTCGGTAGAGAATAAAGTCTTTCGTTGCTTGCGAGGCGGCAATACTAAAACGATCTACCAAATCTGCACGGATTGCTTCGCCCTTAAAAAATAAGGTGAAGTCGATATGTGCCATACGTTCCCGTGTTGCTTGGGACTGTTGCTCTAATTGAGCTTGAACATTCTTCGATTTAGCCTTTCGTTTCAGAACAATAGTTGTCATGGGGCTTTTTACCTGATTAGGGCGAACTCTACGAAAAAGTAGGCACGCATTGCAGGCAGACCACTTGTCAGCCTTTTTCCATACATCTTTTCAGCAACTCTATGTTGGCTAAACAAGATTCATTACCTTAAGTTACTGAACAGGTTTTGACCTGATTAATTTTATTAGGTTACATCCTATCATAAAGTTTTTTGTAATTGAGTCTAAGCAGTAACTTTCTGATCTAGCGTTTAATTTTCGAAGAGTGATGCAAAGAAAAAGCAGCGATTGTGGCTTTCACCACGCGGTTCGTATTAGTAGGACTACTACTTTGCAAGCATGATGGCTACTTAGAGGAGGAAATGCTCTCAAAGGCATCATACCTTTGGTGGTTCAAGAGAAATAAGCCACTGTGCCATATCCGTTAAAGACTCATCGCCACTGTGTTTCAGGCCGAACAGCAAATCTTCCTGGCGCGGCTGACCGAATACAATGCGGTAGAGCGCAAGTTCTCGTTTGAGCCGTTTAAACTTAACACTTTCTTTGCTGTACGGCAGTATTGGAATACGGCGCTCGACGCGAGACGTTCCCTCTTCAAAAATCCAGTAGGGAATCAGATCCGACTGCCCCGCTTTACGTTGGCTTGCTGCAAGTGCGAAGAGCTGTGTCCATGGATCTGTACTTTCTGCCAGCAAATGAAGTGCACTTAAACCATAATGCTCGGCAATATTCTTCCTTACTGCATGGCCCTTATAACGGTGTACTCGTCCTTCCCGCTGCTCCATATCGACCGGGTTTGACGGTAAATTCCAATGCATCACGGCGTGGCACCAGGTGTGAAAATCGAGCCCCTCTTGCCCGATTGAAGTGGAAGCCAAAACAAAGGGATGAAAGGGGGAGTTAAACGCATCTTTCACCGACTCCGCATGTGCGACGGCCTGATCCGTGTCGTCCCTCAGTTGGCCGTAGCGTAAGGCAAAGCGACAACGTGTGTACAAATCGCGCCAGGTATAATTACCGCCGTTCGTCTTGAGCTCATCAACGTTCAATTGCGTGGTACGCAGTGAAACCACAGCCTGAATACGGGATGCAATAGCCGCAAGTTGCGCTTCGGCGTGTTCATGCTGTAACCCCATCGACTCCAGCAGTGTATGAACATACTCATCCAGCATGGCCTGAATGTTACCATCGATGCCATAACGCAGCGTCAGCCGCCAGTAAGTGTCATCGCCTGTGCCGCGTAGCAGCAAAATACTCTCTGCCTGGTTGTAGAGCGAACGAAATCCTGAGGCGATCAGCGCTGCTGCGGACAATATCTCAGCCGAATCGGTTGCCAGGCCTGAGTCGATACGGCTGAGCGCCCGGAGGGCACATGTACCGGGGCTGGCAAGCGCGAAGTCACAGAGAACCTCTGCCAGATCGTCAGGACGTGGGCCGAGGGATATCTTACCATTTGCCACCCCGGCAAACTGGTCGATATGTTCCTGGAAGTTTTCGGCAGGTTCATTTTGGGATGGTCCGGTGTACCAGTCATGTTCGCCCAGCCACCAGTCTGGAGTTTCGGTACGGGCATCCAGTAACGCCGGGGCTGCCCAGTACCAGCGTTCGTCCGCACGAGACCCCGGCCCGCCATTGGGCAGTGTCTCAAGCAGCGCTTCACATTTCACCGTTGCAATCGCTCTTACGGACTTTACACTCAGCGCCTCGTCGGGGTTTTGGCGGGCAATTTCAAGCGGATCGATATAACGGGCAAGTGTCGGTGACGGTAGCATCCAGGCGATAACAGGCATTCCGGTGAGGCGGCCATCTTTTGATGATTTTGCAAAGTTGAGCAGCGGTTTTACTTTTTTCTTAAACTGGCTGTGCAGAATCTTGGGATCAGCACCAATCATCCGTCGTTCGGCTTCATAAGAGCAGACGGTGGCAATCGCATTAGGTACTGCGCCCCAGGCGGAAAAGACCAGCGTTTTGGTCAGGCTGTCTTTGTTGGCGTATACCCCGTCTGGTGCCGTGTAAGGCAATGAGGGAGGCATCCACAAAAGCTGCCACATACCTTTATTCAACGTATCTTCAAACAGCATCCGCATGCGTGGATTTGCGGCATCTAACGGCTGGTACCGTTCCAGCTTTGCCTTCGTCAGCAGCTGAGGTTTTGCTGATTTAACGAGTTTACGCAACGTATTAGAAGGGGATTTCAGGGCATTATCCATAAGGGTACGTAATTCGTAATGTTTCAAGAAATTGAAAAGATAAGGCACCGATTTCCAGTATTCGAGGATATCGCGAGCTTGTACTTCCATGGCAACGCCATCAACGGCAGCGGCGTGATCCAGGTCGGCGGGCGCAATCATTGCTGGTTGCAAGACTTCCTTTGTCATCGCATCCAACTTTTGTGTCATAGTTACTCGCTCGGTACGGCACATCACCTGTAATAAAGCGTGCTCCAGTGCTTTTTTTGTCTCCGTTGCGTTTTCTGAGGCGTGCAACGCGGTACGGTGATCGAGCAAGTGCTGCTGAATATCTTTAATTTGGCTGTCATCGTTATACAAAAACTGCAATGTACGTATAAAGTCGGCGTAGTGGTTATCCTCTTCGCTTTCTTGATCAAGGGTGAACATTTTATACGGTGTCGCCGAGAGTAAGAGCAAGCGTACGTCCGGTTGTTCAAAGAGGGCTTTTGCTAGCAGTGCGGCTTCATCGTCACCATCGAGTAAGGCTTTAAACCGCTGAAACTCATCAAGGATAACCAGATTGGGTTTCAGAGCAGATAAGCACACAGAAGCCAGTTTGCTTCTGAGTTTGCCGATCAGTGCGTAGCGCAGTTCAGAATTGTGCGTCTCGCTGTCCTCATCGTCATCGGCGAAATATGCACACCCCTCCTTCAGCAGATCATACAGTTCGGCATCGTCTAACACCTTGCGACGAAAATCCTTTGCTAGTTCCCTGTCAATGTCGTCGACAGAAAGCTGGTCAACTGCGGAACACCAGCCATGTCGGCTAGCTGTTGCCTGGAGCAGGTTAAGCATACCCATGCGTAAACGTTCACGACGCTCGCCTTTAGCCAACGGTAAATCGTACAAAATGCGATACAGGATCGCGCGCTCTTCTTTATGACCTCCACGACTGCGGGTGTGATCAAGGGCGGTGTTCGGGGTCAGGCTGATAAAATTGATTCTGTTTTTGCGCAGGGACCGTACCTGTTTTGGCAGGAATGTCAGGCGGGTTGAATGCGAAAATTGCGTGTCATTGCTGACATTCAGGCGCTTGATATTCTGCGCTGCGATAGCCGCATTTGAACAGATATAAATGATGTCGATACGGTCGACTTTATCCTGTAAATGTTCGATGGCTTTGACGATGATACCGCGGGCAACCATCGTTTTACCCAGACCCACTTCATCGGCGACCAGAAAGCGATTTTGCTGTTTATCACCGTAAAATTGCTGAAAAACATAATTCACGGTGCGTTGCTGAAAATCTTTCAATCCCGTGAGCGGGGCGATAATACTGGGGTGCTTATCGGCCATTTCATCCTCCCATGGCTGATTCAAATACGGCCCATAAAGCAAGAAAATCTTGCGGAATCATATCGCTTTGTCCTTTGCGCATATTGCTAATCAGCGCGGAGATATCGTTTAAGCGTTTGGGCTCTCGGCTATAGATACGTGTTAGCTCTTCCAGCACGGCAAATTCTTCTCCACTGGCGAGTCCTGTAGAGAAATTACCATCACCAAAGGCGTTTTCTGCAAAGAGGGATTGCTGTCCAGCTTCACCTATCAGCATCAACAGATAACGCAGAAAATCCTTTTTCTGCATGCTGCTTTGTAAAATCATTGCGTGGCGATCGGGGGGCAAGGCGTCAATCGGCAGATTGAGGACGAATCTGACCGATACATCCGGATGCGATGTTTTAAGGGAAAACGCTGTCAGCCCGCTAATTGCTTGGACTGAAAACTTACCGAGTGCTCTTTTATTCCCATCGGCTGGGTCCAGCAGGTTGTAGCCAAACCCATCTGATACCGTCACGGGCCATGCAGTTGCCTTAACAATACCCGGTAGCTCAGGAATTTCACCGACAAGCCACAATGCCCAGCTTGGGTCGTTTTCACCGGGGTGACAATGAAGAGTCAATACGGTATCGGCGAGCAACGCACGTGCCTTTTCAAGGCGGCATTCGGCTTCTACACGCAGGGCATCGGGCTCAAACGGTTGGGTAGGGTCAAAATCTTGCAGATAGCATTCCATCCCATCACTGCTCAGAAGGTCATCAATGGTACCCGTGTGCTTTTTCTTACCCTTAAGCGAGACTAAAATTTCGCAGTTCGTTTTTCCCAATAGCGCTGCACTGGTGGCGTTTGCGGAGCCCAATACTAGCTCGCTATCTCTCCCATTTTCAAATAGATACGCTTTAGCATGCAGGCCGGAGGCAATGATTTCATCAGGGGGGCTCTCGTCGGATGCCTGCACTTCTGCGGCATCGTCAAGGTGAAGCTGACGTGCGAAAAGGCTTCGAGTTTCATCACTCAAGGCAAGCAGGGTGTCAGGGCGTGAAATCAGCGCATCGGCTTGCTGGCAATGCTTCACGATGTGTTGCAGTGCCTCGTCGGTGCAAAACGGTGAGATAACCACCGCACGATCCGCTTCGGGCGGATGCCAGTCGTAACCTTCTCCGGGCAGGAAAAATGCGACCTCATCAAAGCCATCGGGACATTCCCACTCAACGTAAAGCAGTTCATCTGCGAAGCGCTGCGCTTGCGCCCGGCGATGTTTCGCCATTTTTCCCGTCGCCCGTTTGGGCAGCACGGAGAATAAATACACCAGCGCTTTATTGGCACTTTGCTTACGTTTTACGGGGTAGCCGTCCAGCTGCAAGGAGAGATCCCAGGACGAATCGGTAGTTAAATTTCGGCTCAGTACTACCAACCGATACATCACTTCGTCCGTTTCAGGGTTGATAAAACGAATAGCCCAGATTTTGGGGTGAAAGACCCCGCGACCTTTGGCTTTTGATTCAACAATCATATCTTCAAGCAAACCGAACAAGGGATTGGGCTTGAGCTTTGCGGGAACTTGAATGCGGCCTTTTTGAACGTACACCGTGATACGTTCGGAATAACGACGAATGGCTTCAAAAATTGATAGCGGATCCTGAGCGCGGTTGCTGTCGGTTGCCGTGAAAGCCAAATAGACCGGTGCTTGCAATAAAAATGCCGGGTCGAGTGAGAAGCTGGTGGCGATTGCTTCGTCAAACACCATGCCGGGTGGAGAAGTCAGCGCTGAAGTATATAAGCTGCGATTGTTGGGGTTTAACATTCTTCTCTCCTGAGACCGTGCGCCAGATCCTTAAGAACTATCTGGACGTTATGCCAGCGGTACACCAGCCGCAGGGTTCCGGCATAGCCACTCCATTGCTCCAGAGCACGTCTATTTTTGAAACGCGAACGTGGGCCTTTGAGGGTCATTTCGCGGGCACGGATTAGAGCACAGGCTTCTCTACTGGTGAGTAATGTCGCAGAGGACTGTCGGATAAGAGCAATCCACTGTTCCACAAAGCGGCGGGTTTTCAGGCTAATGCTATAGCCTGGTTTGGCGGCGAGTTCCCACATGCGGCTGAGGGACCAGGTACCAATTTCCTTGCATGGGAGTGCAGTAAACCAGTCGACGAAGTTGTCATTGTGTTGAGACAGAAGGTCGTTATCTGAACGTTCTTTGGCGAGCAAATAGTTATAAAGCAGGGCTGCGCCATGCATCGTATAAGAAAAAAGCCGCGCATGAGTCAGCAGTTCCTTGAGTTCATCTGGGAACCTCGCGTAATCCGGGTGTTCCCATGGTGAACTCACGTCTGCCGGTTCGCTATGCAGCGTCAGCCAGGCCAACAGGCTGCCTTTGCATGACAATTGAATACGATCGCGAAGAAAGCTGGCTTCCTGGCGTGTTAGTGCAAACGTTACCTCATCAGGAAAGTTGGGCGGTGGCGCAGGCAGGCTGGAGTGCCAGCTCTGGGCTGGTTTGAACAAGCTAGCGTCGCCTATATCACCACGATTTTTTTCTTTATATTTCTGCTCACTGATTTCCGTGCGCGAGCGATAAAGTTCATCAACACGCCGATGATATTCTTCCTGGGACCATAGGATCTCGCGAATACCCCAGCGACGTAGCCCGGACCAGTAAACGGAACTGGGCAGACGTTTAAGCTTTTCACGTGAGTTTTTACCAAATGTACCGGACGAATCTTCTTCGAGCTGGGAGAGGGGGATAATTAGGGCTCGTTCGTCACGGTGGGCTTGGGTACCAAAGTTTGCGGCGGGTATGCGTTTATTTTCGAGGCGTTGATAGATCCACGGAACAAAAAGCATATAGCGTAAACGTGTCTGAATGGTGCTGGTGCCTGGAAATAGCTGTTCAGCAAAACTGTCTCTGATAGTGCCGATACCCAACTCATCTCGGCTCTCTTTTTGCTGAAAGAGAGCAAGAAGATCTAACGTTTTGGCCTGTGCGTTTGCATCGTGATCAAGCCAACCTAACGCGGATGCCATACCTATTTCCTTGGTTAAATTTATTATCTGCTGCTTGCTTTTGCATACGTTTCCAGGAGTTCGGTCAGCGATTGCTCTGGACCGATACCAGTGTCTCTTAGAAAATCAACAGTAACTCAGCGTGTTTACCGCTCTACCGTCATCGATTTCCAGGCAGGTAAAGCGGTTTTCATATCAGACTGAGGTAGTTTCTTTTGCGGGCAGAGTTAATTGTGCAAGTTGCGACTTAATAAGCGTCAGTTTTTGCTGGTTATCGCGTATAGCCTGGCTTTTCGTGGTCAACTCCGTAACCACCTGCTCCATGTTTAGGATCTGTGGCGCAAAAAAAGCGAACATTTTTTCATCTGAGTCAAGCACGTCATAGATATCTTTAAACGGCTCCTTAATGATTTTCGCCAGTGAAGATTTCACCTCCTCCAGTTCTCGTTCCTGCTCGTGTGCTTTATAGGCGTCCCATAGGTCGGAGCCAATCGTAAATGCCGCACCCGCTGGGCCTGCCCATTTGGCAATGCCTCCGGCGAGTTTGGTAGCCTGCCAAGGCTTAAATTTATAGACATATCCAGTGAGTTTGCCAATCGTATCGCGTGCGGCAAAAATAGTCGTTTTGAGCGTCGCCGGACTAATTTTCGATACGCCCTTAAAGGCCCCCCCCAGAGAACGAAACGCCCCTTCGCCTAAGCCACTTAAAAAGCTTTCGCTGGAGTTCAACTGACGAGTGATGTCATCAGATAAGCGCTGCGTGACCGCTGTCGATTGATCGAAAAAACGATCGACAGACAACTTAATGCGCAAGTGAAGTTTAAAGCCAACCCCTTCTTGCGTATATCCCAGCTCATCGTCCATAAATGGGCGGATATCCTCTAGGCTGAGCGGGCGCAACTGGCTCATGAGCTGTTTTTCCATCAGGTTCAGCTCTTCAAATAGTTCACCAGCCAGCCTTTTAACCTCTGTACGACTCTGCGATATATCGTTACGAAAGCGACGCGTATCCTCTTCATTTTTCTCAACAAAGGTATTTAGTTCGTTGAGCTGTAAGCTCGCCTGAGTAACGCGCTTAGTAACAATATCCTTAACCACGTCCATGCCGGTTTTCGCCAAAAGTACTTCAGGTACATTGGCTTTCAGAATCTCGGCAGCGGTGTTTTTAAGATCGTTAATGCGCGAGCGGCTTTCGTAATGTTCAGGTTTGCCGAACCAGAATGGCAGACCGCGACCGTTTGGATTTGAGGCAATACATACGATCTTCAACCGTTCGCATTCCGCCGCGTTGAGATTAGCGGCGCGCTGCAATTTGCCTTTCAAATTCTCTTTTTTTATGACCGCCTGCTCGTCAAACAATACTTGATTCGTTAGGTTAGCTACTTCATCCATTTTATTAATCACAAAGATGGTTGAAGACAGCTTATCCAGGTCGCGCAAAACCCATTTTACGATGTCGCTGTGGCTCTCTTTGAGAGGATTGGTGGCATCAACCACGTAAAAAATCAGATGCGCTTCAGAAATATAGCGTTTGGTCAGGTCTTCATACATCACCTGTTCACCGTCGATCTCGCGCTCCTTATCACCAAACAGCCCCGGCGTATCGACAATTTCACATTGGCCTGGCAAGCCCTCCGGTTTGTAAATACTCAACCGATCGGAGGACTCATCCATGGAGATATTCATATCTTCCATGACTTTTCCCAGCCAGGCGGCGATAACGCTGGTCTTTCCGTCGGAAAACGCGCCAAGCAACGCAATACGCAATACATCAGATTCAACGGTGGTAATAGCGGAAGCTATTTTTTGTAGGTCATCACCAATGTCTATCTCCATTTCACCCAGCGTCTCTAACATGCTGCGCAATTGTAATAGCGAATCAATGGCTACCTGCTTCTCTATACTGAACTGTTTGAATTGTTCCATAAGGCATCGTCTCAAGTTGATTTTTTAATCGTGTGATTCGGGTAATTTGCGTTTCAAAAATTGTAATTGGCTGCTGCAAGGCACTCTGCATATCATTCACTTTTTTCAGCAGGCCGCTTTGGAGTTCTTTATCTATGGCTGCAACCAGTTTGCGGGCCTCTGCGGGCACGCCGTCCAGGGTTTTCTCCCTTGCACCCTCCAGCTTGTCACGCACTTTTCCCTGTGCTTTGCGAATTTTTGACGATTTGCTGGTAAAAAAGCCGATCACCGTCATGACCACGCCCACCAGCGCCCCAGCGATGGCACCAATCGCTGTTCCAATCACCGGGAATGCACTGCCGATCGTGCCACCTGTCATCGCATAGCTGCCAATTTTGAAAGCCATGGAGCCAAAATCGCCCAATCCAAGGTCGTAGCCCAGTACCATATCACTACCAAAATCGATGCCGCCGCTACGCTCAAAACTAACGCGTTGTTGAAATTCCACATGCTTGATATCTTCCAGCAGGCGCTCCACCGCCTGAAGCACCTGCTGCTGCAGTACCTCCACGGCTTGTTCCGTATCCTTCAGCATTTCTTCCTCAACGCTGATGCGTCGCTTTTTAAACTCGCGCTGAATTCGTTGAGATATCGCGTCGCTATCGCCGAAATCGTCTTCGACGATAGCGTCACTGGCCTCCGCCAGCTCGTTAAAAAAGGTATTCCAGCGGTTGCGGCGGTTATTCACAATACGGCGCTCAAACTCTGCAACTGCCTTCCTGAAGGCGACCCGGCATTTTTCAAACTCCGGCTCTGTCTTTTTGAGAAAGCGTCGATGGCTGGTTAACTGCTCCTCCAGCACCTTTAAATATTGGCCCAACGTCTCACGGACTTTGCCTTTATTGCTTTCGACAATATCTTCACGGAAGGTAGCAACTTTATTTCTGATGGTCTGTGCAACCGCATCAATCTGGCTAAATGCCCGCATTTCCTGACGGTTAGGGAACACGTCTAGGAACTCCTGTTGGGAAACTACCAGGTTATGATTCCGCGAAAGGTGAATGCTCGTACTTTGCGTACTGTCGTCATACGCCAGCGCCGAAAATGCTAGCAGCCCCTGAACACAATGGCCCTTCTGCAGCACCTCCGCCCCTAAGACCGGAGCCAGAACTTCAACGGTCTGACGTAGTGCGTCGCCAGCACCGCCCTGCTGAGCGAGCTCCAGACGATCCTCTTCGAACTCATAGGCCTCGGAAAAACCACGAACGTTGACCAGCGGATAAACCTGCGTGCCATATTCTAGATATGACTTAATCTTCTCTGCGGTCGCAGTTTCGGGTTTCTTGTTGGTCCCGTTGACGTAAACCACCATATGCGCTTTCGCAATGGCTTCTTTCACAAGATGAACGTAGCGGGTCTCATTACCTTCAATCCCCGGTACGTCAATCAGTTGAAAGTCTTTATCGTCGATATGTAACGTGTAATGGGTATTTCCTTTGGTAAAATCTGACTCGCCAGTACCAATAATTAAGCCATCGACGCGCTTTGCCGTATTTTTTAACTTTTCCGTCCGGATAACTGACTGGATAAGACATGACAAACTTTGATCCAGTAACTTCTGAATGTTGAGCGCCGATTTACGTTCGCTGAGGCTGACATCAGCCAGCCGTTCAGGGTTTTTCTCTGCAAGATAAAGTACATCACTCATCCCTATTGCCCCGTCAGCAGATTAATTAGCACAACTGCTCCAGTACCAACTATCACCCCCACAACGGCAGTGACAAGCAGGGTGATACGTGACTTAGTACTTGTTCGCTGTTGCAAAATTTGTAGACGCGACTGGCTTTCATTTTGTTCCAGCAACTGACGTGCTTTATTCGCCTCTTCTTCCATTTTTAATCGTAAGGCACTTTCATTGGAAATGATTTGCTGCAAGCGGATGGCGGAAAAACTGATAGCACTAATTTTATCGACAACATCGCTGTAAACCCGCCCTAAATCATCGCGTAATTGCGTCAAATGCTCGCGCAGTTCTTGCTCGGCTTTTTGTAGATCGTTTTGATTATTTTGCAGCAATTGTCGGCGGGAGGTTTCATCAAACACTATCCGCAGAGATTCGATAATAGTACTTTTGCCCGCGTTGGTTTCGCCAAAAAAGGCGAGCGTAAATTTATCCCACTCGGCATGTTCCTGCAGATAGGCTAACTTCTGGTTGAAAGTATTCTGCAGAATCTGCAGTTGCGCCGTCATCGCATTAAGCTGCTTTTTAGCATCTTCGTTCTCGACGTGAAGTCCTGCAATATCAGCTAATGTTTGCTCAATGTTACGTCCTACGTCGGCATAAAGCCGGTTGAAGTCCTCAGAGGTATTCATTTTTAAATCTCATTAGTGTTCTGTGTTCGCCGGTTCGCTTAGTCACGTAGTCTCCCCGGCAGGCTTACGTAATGTTACTTAACTTGGAGGCAATCTTATCGTTGAAGCAAAAGTAAAACCATTTCGAGGGAAAGTGAATGTACTAGTACTCAGCACAAGTCAAAACGAATCTACAGTATCCTCCCGTAATCATCAGCTTACGGTGTTGATACTCTCATCCTACGGCAATTTTTTCTTTTTTTTCTACAGCCTAAATGATGGCGATTGTTGCTACGTTTGAACTTGCCGGTTAGGCAGGCCAGGCAATAATAATCATTAACACATTGTGTACTGTGCTATTCGACTTTACTGTCCTGAGGAGTGACATGTGGGACTAAATAATCGTTGAAGGCGTCTGGCAAGGTTTATTTCACTAGCATCTGGTTTCACGTAAGGGCAATGATACTGGTCATCCACGGGCAGACCATTTGCGATGTGCTCAAACCATGGGCATTCAGTGTCGTATCTCGGATAGTATTACAGTGCACTGTCGCAGAGATGGCAGGTATAGCTATCCGAGGGGATGTCTGCGGCGTTCTGATTCCTATCAGATGGCCTTTACCGGCGAGAGCGATAAAGGGGTTTGCAAACATGGCCATGTTCCTGCATTCAGGGGGATGCCCTCCCTTAAGGGGCGGTAACAGATGCGTTTACATTTAACATTGCGTTTCCAAAGAAGGTTTTAATGAGAAAGATTAATTCCTCGATTCGTTAATACGGTAATACAACCATTCTTCCAGATCGCTTTTTAACCAACGTGACGCTCTGCCCAGCTTAATTGGTTTAGGGAATAATCCATCCTGTATCAGCTTATAGAACCATTTATCGCTCAGGCCAGTAAGCTCAGTAATGAATTTCATATCAATGAATTGATCTTCAAGTAGTGCAGGTTTTGTATACATGATGATGTGTTCCGGCTAAGGATGAATAACCGAAGCTGTCAGTAGACTAATCATTACCGTCAGCTCCTCCACATCAATGGCTTCTGTTGTAAAAAAAGTTTGGACATTATCCAGGGGGGTAATTCCTCCTGGATAAAATTGCGCCTACGATTTTCTTGGGCGACCTAATCCACTTAGTAGTGGTACTTCACTACTGCCGAATATATTCATGCCATTCTTTTGTTCCTGCTTGGCTAGGTAGCTGATGATATATCTCAATCCATGGATATAATCGGTATCCCGATGGTTAATGACTTTGTTGATATCAGCTTTATAGTTCTCCTTGTATTCGCAGCGATGGTATTTACCTTCCCCATGAGTTATTTCTTTCCACAGAGCACCTATGCGTTCTGCTATCGGAAATGCTTTACGTATTTTTTGCCCGTCCAGATATATAATCGAATGAGAATGGAATCTACTGTCCTCACCATATTCAATTACCCAGAAAAAGCCAGCTATACCTGTTTCCTTTTCAACTTGTTCGAATAGCATCCGCAGGTCCTGCTGAAGGCAGTTGTAATCCTTATTGTAACGATCTGAGTTCTGATTGTACGAAAAGTCCAGTCGTATACCAATTACCTTTGAATAACGTTCAATAATATCATTCAGATGGCTATTGATCAGACTATGTAAAAACCAGTCCATTTTATATTTGGCAATGTATGGGTAGTTATCGTTCATGTTACTTCCTCTGAGGTTATGGTTCAAAGGAAGGGGGTGTGTTGTATTTTTTTTGTTAGCTGATCTGATGGTAAGGATCAGAAGGGATATTAATTAAACTAATTAACCTTAATTATGTTTTTTATTTTGTTTACTATTTTTCGTAGGCATATATTAGTGACAGAAAGTGGCCCCGGGAGGTTGGCATGTTTCAGTTGCCTGACTCAATGCATGGAGTAGATAGATAAAGATCCTACAGCCACACTCTGGCACGACTCCTGACTGGTATCCTGCAATACCATAGCGACCATATGTAAAAAGTTTTGTCTCCCTTGCGTCAAAGGCATTTACCCCTATGATTTCTGGGTTTCAGGTTCGTAGATGCCATTGTTTCGCGAAAAAAGAAAAGCATCAATTACTAAAATATTACTAATGAATCACTCAGGAATCACATATTTAAGATTGAATGATTTCATGATTTTATGTATTAATTACTTAAGTATCATGATTTTTAGCCTCCCTTGATTCGAGCTATGAGCATAAATGGTGATGTTTGGAGGGACGTTTATAGTTGATGTGTGTTTTAGCGAGGGCTTATATATGGGTGTGATTAAAAACTACAGACAGATAAGAGAGTATAAAAAATGCCTCGATCATATCGTTCATGTATGGAATGTGTCTGTTTCGGATAATGATATGAAACAACTGGTATCCAGGGGGGACTATCATAAATTGGTGAGAGCTTTAGTTAACACCCTTCCTGACAAAAAAAAGATAAAGGAAGCTGAAACTTTACTGGTTGCGGTGGTTAATAAAGAATTATTACCAGAAGAGCATTTTCAATGGTTACACGACAGCGATCGCATTGCGTGTTTTTCCTTGTATTACATCATGTTTCATCCAGCAAAAAACAAATCCAGTATAACAAGCAATGGATGCACTATTTCTGACTTTTCAAAAAAACCAGTCATGAAAAATGGCGATATAGATATAATCACGCGGGATGATTATGTGGATGCCATTATGCAATATGTTGACGCAATTAAATTACCCTTGATAGATAAAATAAAATACTTGTCAGAGATGCAGCAATATTGGAGAGAAGAGTACAACACCCACCCACAACCTTTTGACTGGCTAAATAAAAAAAGCGAAGAAGATATTCAGTGGGCATGGGATTACATGGTTAAAAATCTCGTTCACTTTCCACTGCGTCCAGTTAATAGCTACCAGCGCTGGCAATTTATAGAGGCAGCATTTTATACGTTACCAGAGCGAGATCTTACCGAATTAATTGCAATCGGAACCCGAAATAAAAAAAGAATGAGCAAGAAACATCAGCAGGAAAGTGATATTCATAATCAGAGCATTGTGGGCTTTAAGGTTGATGTCGAGGGCCTTGATTATAAATCAAAATTCCTTAAGGAAATGAGAAATGCCTGGGCGCAAAAAAACTGGCGCGAAAGAAACAGAACTGGTCAGAAAAAGGAAAAGGTTCCTAAATTGGATGGTGTAACATTAAAAAAGCTTAATCAAATACAGCAAGAGACAGGCGAAGGTATAAATGACATTATATCCAGATTAGTCGAGGAGGAGCTCTCCCATTATGAAAGAAAAAAATTGTGGTCACATTAGTCGAGGCTTTCAATCTTAAATAATCTCAGACATATATCATTTTCCTGAACACATCAGCATAACGGCGAATCCATCAAGGGTTCGCCGTTTTTGTTTTCTTTGTCTCAGGAGATGTCATGAGAAATAAGGAAGGCCAGCAGTCCCTGCAGGACTCACTTACGGGTTTGCCGGAATGGGCCACAGAGCGGATCATACAGCAGATAAATATGATCACAAATTACGAACCAGCAATCGGCATTATGGGAAAAACCGGGGCGGGGAAATCGTCACTCTGTAATGCGTTGTTTGTCGGCGAAGTATCGCCGGTCAGCGATGTAGCAGCCTGCACCCGTGAACCATTGCGATTTCGCCTGCAGGTTGGCGAGCGCTATATGACACTGGTGGACCTGCCCGGTGTAGGCGAAAGTGGTGTACGTGATAACGAGTATATTGCGCTATATCGAGACCAGCTTCCCCGGCTCGACCTGGTGCTGTGGCTGATTAAGGCCGATGACCGGGCACTGGTAACGGATGAGCATTTTTACCAGCAGGTCATTGGTGAAGCATACCGGCATAAGGTGCTGTTCGTCATCAGTCAGTCGGACAAGGCCGAGCCTGGCAGCGGTGGAGATAAATTGTCCACAGAGCAGAAACAAAATATCAGCCGTAAAATCTGCCTGCTGCACGAACTGTTCCAGCCCGTGCATCCGGTGTGCGCCATATCGGTCCGCCTGCAGTGGGGAGTACGGGTGATGGCAGAGCAGATGATTAAGTGCCTGCCACGCGAGGCCAGCAGTCCGGTAGCAGTGCATCTGCAGCGCCCCTTTCGCACAACGGTAGTGCAGGATCAGGCCCGGAACGATTTTGGTGAAACCGTAGGTACAGTGCTTGATTCAGTCAGTGCCTTTCCCCTGATACCCGCCCCGGTGCGTGCCATCATTCAGGCCGTACGCACCACGGTGGTGTCCGTGGCCCGCGCCGTCTGGGATTTCTTCTTCTGAGTATTTAACACTTTCCTGTAATCCCCCGGGCCCTGTCGCTTATGCGACGGGTTTTCCTGTATCTATTTTTCCAGTAATGAGGAGTTTAGCTATGACCCGTCTGGCTTCGCGCTTTGGCGCAGCAAACCTTATCCGTCGTGACCGTCCGTTAACCCGTGAAGAGTTATTTCGGGTGGTGCCCAGCGTATTCAGCGAGGACAAACACGAATCCCGCAGTGAGCGATACACGTACATACCGACAATCTCCCTTCTCGATAGCCTGCAGCGGGAAGGCTTTCAGCCGTTCTTTGCCTGCCAGACCCGGGTGCGTGACCCCGGCCGTCGGGAGCATACAAAGCATATGCTTCGCCTGCGTCGGGAAGGACAGATTACCGGTAAACAGGTACCGGAAATTATCCTGCTCAACTCTCACGATGGCACCAGTTCGTATCAGATGCTGCCGGGGTTATTTCGTGCCGTGTGTCAGAACGGCCTTGTCTGCGGCGAGTCGTTTGGTGAGGTGCGGGTACCACATAAAGGCGATGTGGTGAGTCAGGTGATTGAAGGGGCATATGAGGTGCTGGGGATTTTTGACCGGGTGGAAGAAAAGCGGGATGCCATGCAGTCTCTGCTGTTGCCGCCTTCCGCGCAGCAGGCACTGGCAAAGGCTGCGCTCACCTACCGCTTTGGTGAGGACCACCAGCCCGTGAGCGAATCGCAGATACTCTCCCCGCGCCGCTGGCAGGATGAGAGCAATGACCTGTGGACCACTTATCAGCGCGTGCAGGAAAACCTGATTAAGGGCGGACTCAGTGGCCGTAATGTTAAAGGCGGGCGGACGCACACCCGTGCCGTACGTGGCATTGACGGGGATGTGAAGCTTAACCGGGCACTGTGGGTGATGGCGGAAACATTGCTTACACAACTGCAGTAGTCATTCCCTTTGTTGCCATATTGTAAATATCGGACACCACCTGTCCGCATTGCAACGTACTGACAGATCTCACTCCCTCGAAGATGACCTGTAACCCCCACCACATCTGACTTTTGCAGAAATGAAAAATAGTTTCTGCAGTGTCCATACCCTGTCCACACCCCTCTTTAAAGTATTCACATCATTTTCAGTCAGTTAACTTTCACGGAGAACCATTCATGACACAGGCAGAACGCCGCCATGACCGGCTGGCTGTCAGGCTGTCACTGATAATCAGCCGTCTGGTGGCGGGGGAAACGCTGAGCGTACGCAAACTGGCCGCTGAGTTTGGCGTGTCGGTGCGCACACTGCGGCGGGATTTTCGTGAGCGGCTGATGTATCTGGACCTGGAATATCAGTCCGGCTACTGCCGCTTACGTACTGCTGGCAGTGAGATGCAGATGGTGCCAGATGTGCTTATCTTTGCCCACCGGAGCGGGCTGGCCGGGCTTTTTCCTGGCCTTGACCGACGCCTGGTGAACGCACTGCTGATGTGTGACGAGTCTCCTTGCGTGATATCGCCCGCCAGTCCGCTCCCTTCACCGTCTGGCTCATTGTCTTTCTGGCGGTTGATTCAGGCTATTACCGGGCGCAGGCGGGTGATGCTGATTGCGGATGGACAGCGCTGTGAGCGACTGGCTCCCTGTCGGTTGCTCATCCACCAGCAGTCCTGGTACCTGGTGGGTGAGCACGGCGGACATATCGCCGTATTCACCCTGGATGAAATCCATCTGGTTCAGCCCCTGCAGGAGACGTTCCGCCGTAATGACAGTCTGTGCAGCCTGGCAGAAGACCCGGTGTTCATTCAGGCCTTACCCCATTTTCGCTTTATCCAGCAGTCACTGCTTGCGTTTGTTCCGGCTGACAACCCACCGGAATAGTCCAAGTTTTGTTATCAACCCGGCAACAGGGAGGAGCCCTATGCCCGTTATTGCCATTATCGCCATTGTTGTCATCGTCATCATTCTGAACAAAACCGGGGTGTCCGACAGCCTCACGGCCCTGACACTTGGCACCGTTGCCGCACTGCTGACGGGCGGTGGCGCAGCCGGTGCCGCCAGTGTTGCGCTGACGCCGTTCGTCGGTGTTCCGATAGGCATTTTCGTGGGGATTTATGTCTTTGCCAAAGTAGTTCGTCTGATTTCAGGAAAAAAATAATGAAACGTAAAACACTCCCTCTGCTGGCACTGGTTGCCACCACCCTGTTGCTGAGCGCCTGCGATGACAGGAGTGATGACCTGAAAGCCATCAGCAAATTCAGGGACCTCACGCCTCCGCGCTTCAGTGACGTAGTCAGCCGCCAGGATGATGTCAGTGAGGAATGGACACAGATTGGCTTCTCCACCGGTCTCACCCTGCAGGTCTTACGTACCCGCCAGTCGCCGGAAGGTTGCGAGGGCGGCAGTTACTACTACCTGGTGGATATGAAGGAAAAAACCGTGCAGCCGCTGATGAATGCGCTGTGTATTGCCGACAACATCAAACTGGAATACCACGAGGTCACGGATCCGTATACGAAGGAAAAATACTTCGAATACTCCCATGACGGCAAACTGATGGGGCGGCTGCTGATACCGTCAAATCCTGATAGTCAGGAATAAAAACAAAGATAAAGGAGACAGGAATGAACACACATTCACTCAGCCGGTTTGCGCTGGCAGGCGTACTGCTCGCGAGCTTTAATGCTTCTGCGGTTCCCGGACTCTGGCAGCAGGGTTACGGCCAGGGCAATGCGGAATACAGCGTGACGGACGCCAGTGGGAAGATGTTTACCATCAACTGTACGGAAAATCCGGACCAGAACGGTATCTACCAGCACTCGGTTTTTCTTACCCTCGCGGGAGACAAAACGGTCAGTTCGCATGATGACGGTACCGACATCACGGTGGTGATGAACAATCAGCAATACGCCATTCCGTCCAGCCTGGGCTGGCGTAACGGGGATAACGCCTGGTACGGCTTCATCATGGATATTCGCAAGGCCTCGCAGTTCGAGGTCTACATCAATGACAGGAAAGTTGGAACGTTTAAATCTGATGTGCAGAATGCACAAAAGGTCCTGCCAACGTTAGCGAACTGCACTAACGACTGATACATTCATTTTCGACATGCAATCCAACCCCGACGGCCACCAGGCTGCCGGGGTTTTCTTTTATCAGGAGCCTGAAATGTTCCAGTCAGTGTTACTGCCACCGGGTCCTTTCACCCGGGCACAGGCGGAAGCTGTCACGGCAACGTACCGCAATATCACCATTGAAGATGACCAGCACAGCCATTTCCGCCTGGTCGTTCGTGACCGCGAAGGCCGGATGGCCTGGCGGGCATGGAATTTTGAACCAGACGCCGGAGCCGGGCTTAACCCGTATATCCGACAGTACGGCATTCTGAATGAGACATCAGCACATTAATTTCTCACGCAAAACCCGTGAGCACGCAGCACGCACATTAATTATTTCCCATCACGCCAGCCAGACACGCTGGCGTTTTTATTCCCGGAGAACACTATGAATATGCACACCTTTACCCCAGCTAACGAGCCACAGCTAATTCTCACTGCCACGCCGGTACCCGATGAGCAGCGCATCGGTTTCTGGCCACAACATTTTGGCACGATCCCACAGTGGATAACCTTAGAGCCTCGTATCTTCGCCTGGATGGAACGTTTCTGCGAAGACTACAGCGGCGGCATCTGGCATTTCCACATACTCAGCAACGGTGGTGCCTTTATGGCACCCGAAACTGAGAATGATGAGAAATGGACATTGTCCAACAACATGAACGGCAATGGCGCAGAAATGAGTGCAGAAGCCGCTGGCATTGCCGTGTGTCTGATTGAGTACAGCCATCACGCCTGTCGTACTGAGTGCGATGCCATGACAGAGCATTATTACCGACTGCGAGATTACGCTCTGCAGCACCTTGAATCCCATGCCATTCTTGCCATCATTGATTAAGGAGTTTTGTCATGGAGAAACAACTGACTCTCTTTACACCGGAACTGCCATTGACCTCACTGCGCACCATCAAACGAGCCCTGAGTCTGCTTGACCAGCACCTGCGCGAACCGGGTGTAGCGTTTACTTCCACGCAGGCTGCTCGCGACTGGCTCAGGCTGAAGATGGGAACCCTTGAGCGGGAAGAGTTTGTTGTGCTGTATCTCAATAACCAGAACCAACTGCTTGCCCACGAAACGCTGTTCACCGGTACCCTCAGTCACACTGAAGTTCATCCTCGCGAGGTGGTGAAACGCGCGCTGTACTTTAACGCAGCGGCAGTGATATTTGCCCATAACCACCCTTCCGGGGAGGTAAACCCTAGCCAGGCAGACAAAACCATTACCCAACGACTGGTACAGGCGCTGATGCTGGTGGAAATCCGGGTCCCCGACCACCTGATTGTCGGCGGCAGGCAAATATTCTCATTCGCCGAACATGGTCTTCTTTAACAGGAATAAAATTATGCATAAAGACGCTACACCAACCTGGGGGCTTAGACGAGATATCACTCCGTGTTTCGGAGCCAGACTGGTGCAGGAAGGTCATCGCCTGCATTTTCTGGCTGACCGGGCAGGATTCACCGGCTCATTCAGTGAGGTGCAGACCCTACAACTGGATGAAGCCTTCCCGCATTTTGTCGCGCATCTGGAGCTGATGCTGCTCTCCTGTGAGCTGAATCCCAGGTACGCGCACTGTGTCACACTGTACCGTAACGGGCTGACCTGTGAAGCCGATACGCTGGGCAGTCATGGGTATGTGTATATCGCAATTTATCCCTCAAATCAGGTTAAAGACTGAACCTCCGCATCGTCTTAGCTTTGTAAGCAATCAAATCTTCCGTTCCTTTATTTAAGAGACTCAACACATGCAAATCTCAACTGTACCGGCCACGGTGCCGGTTGCGTCACGCTTGTCGCCCGTGCAGGTCTGGCAGCAATTGCTAACGTATCTGCTGGAGCAGCATTACGGTCTGACACTCAACGACACGCCATTCCATGAGGACGCGGCCATTCAGGAACATATCGAAGCGGGAATAACACTGGCTGATGCGGTGAATTTCCTGGTGGAACGTTATGAGCTGGTGCGTACTGACCGCAAAGGGTTTACATGGCAGGAGCAGACGCCATTCCTGACCGCTACCGATATTCTCAGAGCAAGGCGAGCTACCGGATTAATGAATACGTAAATTCTTCGAGCCTCATTCCTGATTTTTACCTCTGCACTTTCCTCTCTTTTTATTCATCGCATAATGCGCCTGCCACTTCCGGCAGGCGTGTTTGCTTTTATGGACGATTAACGATGCAAACAGAACCCGACGTGTTAACAGATCACAACGAACTTATCCTTTCGACCAATATCGAACGTGTGGTCACTGGCCGCGATGCCGCACTGAAACAGATAAAACAACTCATTCAGCAGCTTGATGCCATTTCACGTTTAACCTCAGAAATTGGCGGTGGTACAGCGCAAGATTGGGCGATGAAAGCGGGGCACCGTTACGATAGCTGGATGACCGAAAAGGTAGATAAAGCGCTGCCTGCCATCACCCGCAATATTGACCGTAGTATCTGGCGAGACTTGATGTTGAAGTCTGGCATGATGGCCTTGATGGATGCTCAGGCCCGTGACCAGTGGCATAAGAACTTGGAGGAGGGGGATCTGCCTGCCATCAGCGAGGCGAATATCCTCAGTACTTTTGAGCAGCTACATTGGAACAAAATGGATGTCTTTGAACGTGGCATTATCAATGTCTTTAAAGGGTTGTCGTGGGATTACAAAACCAATAGTCCCTGCAGCTTTGGTAAAAAGATCATCGTCAACAACCTGGTGACGCATAGCCGCTGGGGCTTTAGCTTAAACTGGGGCTGGCGGCGGGATCAATTAGCGGACTTGGAACGAATGTTATTTCTGCTGAATGGTAAACCGATACCCGACAACCGTGGTGATGTTACTACTCGATTGATGGAGCATATTCGGGACAACCCTTCGAAGGATGTTTACGAAGATGATTTCTTCAGTATCCGTTACTTCAAGAAGGGAACAGCGCACATCACTTTTAAGCGGTGCGATCTGACAGAAAAGATGAATGATATCGTGGCGAAGCACTATCCGGGGATGCTGGCCGAAAAGCTGTGACGGCCGTTATCAATAATCTAATATTTAAAAAGCTCATACTTGAGATAGAATCACTCCCTATGCGTGTGGTGGTAGTGCCTAAGTTTTGTACGCATTTGTGTTTGTGGGTACAAGTGAGGGTACAAGTGTTTTTCGCATAAAATAAATTGCATATATATCAGATGATTAGTTGTAATTTGCGAGTCCGGCCTTCGCATCTGAACATCAGTTGACGTCAACGAGTGATTTTTGTGCCTGAACCCCGCTCCCTGCAAGGAATTTCCCGTTTTTTAACCTGATCTTTATATATTATTTATTCAAAGATATTCTAGCATGTAGTCTATATAATGAAAAAAAACAGAAAAATAAAACTTTGATCATTGTTGCTCATGTGAATATTAAATCCTAATAAAACCAATGAAATTGATTTTGTTATTGAGATTATTCGTCATGATTTATAATTATCGTGAATATTCGATTGGCTCAATATTTCATTATCATTTATGTGGATTGTAATTACTAAAGCAATATTTAAACAGGTTATTCCGCGCTAATCGACATCATATCCATATCCATGCGCAAAATGATAATAGTTCCTGACTGAGTTGAATCAATCATCACAAACTTATTACATTTACGTTGAAACAAGTATATATCAGCGAAAAATGACTAAGGTATACAAAAAACAATCCAATATTGGGCTTCTGATTTTGTAAGTAATTGTATTAGGTAAGCGATAGCGACAAAATTTTCTCTAGGATGATCACTAAGCTTAAGGTAAATCGCTTTATGTGAGAAACGGTAGTTCTTGCTCGATAACCATCAATACTTTTTGCAACTGTGTCGCGTTCAGCCCTCCAAAACCAAAAAAAATCGCTGTTTCTGCACTGTGACCTTCCCATACGTCTTCTGACCCATTTTTTAGTTCGTGCAGCGTGTCAAAGCGTACCGCTGATAATAGGCAGCGAGCACGTAGTTGTTGAATGATTTCAGGGGAAAGCGACGTCATCAGCGTTAGATGGAGTCCAGCGTAGTGCCCCCATATTTTTCCTTGAGGAAATAAGTGTTGTAGACCTTTTAATAGTACTCGCTGCCGTACTTCGTATTCGCAGGCTAACTTACTTAAATGGGTATAAAAAACCTGACTGTGCATAAAGTCTGCTAGGAATTGCTGTAATAGCCAGTTGCTACCGCTATTACTAAGCCCCTTCATATTTTTTACTGCGGGTAGAAGCGCATCTGGGCAAACTAAATAGCCTAATCGAATTCCTGGTCCTAGCGTTTTTGAAAAGGTTCCGGCATAAATGACCCGATCTTGGGTATCCATTGTTTTGAGCGCAGGCAGCGGATTTTCTTCATAGGAAAATGCAGAGTCATAATCGTCTTCTATTACATAAGCTCCGACGCGTTGTGCCCAAAGCAACAATGCTTTGCGCCGAGAAAGCGATAGGCGACAGCCTAATGGATATTGATGAGAAGGAGTCACGTAGCAGAGTTGTGTTGGATGTTCTGGTAGTTGAGCTACACACAATCCGTGTTTATCGACATTTACAGCGGTGATGTTGGCTCCATGGTAATTAAATATATGCCAAGCGCCGGAGTAGCATGGAGACTCCGTCACCACGTGGCAGGGAGCTGTTTTTGTGGCTAATTTATTGAGCACAAAGAGTTGGCTGAGCAGTGATAATCCCTCTTGTACTCCGTTGGTAATAATGATGTTTTCAGATTGGGTATCAACGCCGCGAGAAAAGCGCAAATAGCGAACAATCTCTTGGCGTAGAGAAAGTAGGCCTTGTGGCGAGTGGTAGCGCGTGACTAACTGTTCTTTGAGATTTGATGGTGCATTATTCCATTTTCGCCAACTAGACCAAGGAAAAGCATTAGGGTCAGGAATGCCCATTTTACAGTAAACCTCAGCGGCCGGCTGGCTATATAAATCTACCGGAACCTCAGCAGGCACCAGACTTGTGGGCGCTGGGCCTTTAAAGTAGGGAATTTTGCGACCAACGGGTTTGACCGGCCGTGCAAAACAGACGTGATAACCCACTCCGGGGCGGCTTTTTATATAGCCATTAGCGACTAGTTTCTCATAAGCCAATGTCACTGTAATTCGCGCAATTTTTAATCTGCGGGATAATTCGCGAATTGATGGCAGCATATCACCAGCAATACATTCTCCATGCGTTATCGCCTGATAGTAGTATTGAAAAATCTGTAATTGCAGTGGTATATCGCATTGCCTATCAAGTTCGATTTCCTGCATAAAATTATTAGCCTTGTCTCTTTTTACATAATCAAGCTCTGTACATTACTTCGCTTTGCCACCCCATAGTTTGACTCTACTCATAATGTGGTATCTGGCCCTATTTTTGCCGCCGCCCGTATCTATTTGAATGCATGTTTTCTCCGTTAGCTTAGTCGCTATAAATAATGAAAACTGAGGCAATACCATAATGTCATGGATACGAAAGAAAACGCTTTGGCTCTTTATTGCTGGAGCAGCAGCAATGCTGATGCTGGTATGGGGAGGCTGGCAGGGAGTACATCAGACCAGCACGACAGAATTTTGTTTATCTTGCCATTCGATGAGTAGTGTCGGGCAGGAGTATAATGCGAGTATACATTTTAAAAACGCCTCTGGAGTACGTGCTGAGTGTAAGGATTGCCATATTCCACCAGGAATTATTCCAACATTAGTACGTAAAACTGAAGCGATTAACGATATTTATCACGAGTTTGTCTCTCCATCGATTAATACCCCGCAAAAGTTCGAAAGTAAGCGGGCTGAATTGGCGCAGCGCGAATGGAAGCGTATGAGTGAGAACCGTTCTGCGGCCTGTAAATCCTGTCATGCCTATGATGCGATGGATCACAGTAAACAGTCGGCCAATGCAGCCGCACAAATGACTCCCGCAACCCTAAAAGACAGCAACTGTATCGATTGTCACAAAGGAATTGCCCATCACAAACCGAATACAAGCAACGGGTTTCGCGATCAATACAAAATGCTCGTTCAGCAGAGTTCAAGCCTACCTAACGCATCCACGTTGTATGCCCTGAGTGAAAAATCGCTTAGTGCTACCGTCGACGGCTCTGCGGATAAAGCGCTACTCATGCCTGCTACGGAGGTTGCTGTTCTACAAAAACAAGGCAACAAAGTGCAGATTCAGATTGTGGGCTGGCGTGAGAGCAGCGGACGTGGGCGCGTGATTACTCAATATCTCGGAAAACGTGTGTTTGCTGCGGTATTGGATCCTTCGTTGATGCCTGCGGTAAAGATCCTCAAAACTGAAGTAGATCCTATCTCTCATCAAGAGTGGCAACAAATCAGCGTAGCGGCATGGACGTCGAATGATGGCTTTACTGCCAGCATCGAGCCTGTATGGCAATACGCAGATCAAATGTTGCAATCAACCTGTAGTGCTTGTCATAGCGTGCCCCCGACAACGCGTTATAACGCTAATGGCTGGATTGCTGGGCTAAAAGCGATGTCGGCCTACTATCGTCTGAATCAGCAGGAAGAACGCACCTTATTGAAATACTTGCAAACGCACGCCAGCGACACGAGTGAAAGTAGCCCCCATTAAAACAACCAATTAGAAAGCTAACTCCATGAGCAATCGAGGAAATAACGATGGACTTTAACGATTTCAGCCCTTCACGCAGGCGATTTATTACCGGGGTATTGGCCGTTGGTGCGGCAAATATCCTTGCCCCTCAGCCACTGCTAAACCGCGTATGGGCTGCAGATGAAAAACCGGATCTTTGGATACAGTCTGGTTCACATTTTGGTGCCTTTGAAGCTAGGGTGAGTAACGGCGAGTGGATTGATACTCGGCCATTCAAGCATGATAAATTTCCGTGCGATATGCTCAAAGCGGTAAGGGAAATTGTCTATAACCCATCACGTACGCGCTATCCGATGGTACGTCTCGACTGGCTACGTCATCGTGATAAGTCTGATCGAAGCCAGCGTGGGGATAACCGCTTTGTACGGGTAAGTTGGGATCAGGCTCTCGATTTGGTTTACCAAGAGCTTGAGAGAGTCCAAAAGCATTACGGCTCATCCGGCGTTTTTACTGGCCTTGCCGATTGGCAAATGGTTGGCAAATTACATAAAGCAGGTGGTGCGATGGATCGCGGGCTGGGTTTGCATGGAAGTTATGTGACGACCGTTGGAGATTACTCGGCGGCAGCGGCTCAGGTGATCTTACCGCACGTTATTGGTTCACTGGAGGTTTACGAGCAGCAAACATCGCTACCTTTGGTGATTGAAAACACTAACACCATCGTTCTGTGGGGGTGTGATCCGATCAAAAACCTGCAAATTGAGTATCTGGTACCCGATCACGATCCCTTTGGTTATTGGCTGCAAATTAAAGAGCGAGTTGCGCAGGGGAAAATGCGGGTGATCAGCGTCGATCCGGTGCGTAATAAAACTCAAAATTATCTCAACGGTGAGCAGTTGGCGTTAAATCCGCAAACTGACGTCGCATTAATGCTTGGCATAGCGCATACGCTATATCAGGAAAAAATTTACGACTCTGCTTTTATCAAAGATTATTGCGTTGGTTTTGAACAGTTCCTGCCCTACTTGTTGGGAGAGGGTGATAAACAGCCAAAAGATGCCGAGTGGGCGGCGAAAATTTGTGGCTTAGACGCTGACCAAATCCGTGAGTTTGCCCGTTTATTGGTCAAAGGCCGCACTCAGTTTATGGGGGGCTGGTGCGTACAGCGTATGCATCACGGCGAACAGTATCCATGGATGCTGGTGGTATTGGCCAGCATGGTGGGGCAGATCGGCTTACCTGGTGGAGGGGTGGGATTTGGCTGGCATTACAACGGCGGTGGCACGATAACATCGTTGGGGCCGGTCTTATCTGGTTTGGGGAGTATTGCGAATCCTCCACCGCCGATTCATGCGGCCGATTTTCGTGGCGCTTCAGAGCACATTCCGGTTTCACGTTTGATTGACTGTTTGCTTTCGCCGGGGAAACAAGTGGCGTTTAACGGTGAAACATTGATGTACCCCGATATCAAAATGGCTATTTATAGTGCGGCCAATCCATTTCATGCCCAGCAGGATCGTAATCGTATGATCGAAGCTTGGAAAAAGCTGGAAACGGTGGTCGTGCTGGATCATCAGTGGACCGCCTCTTGTCGATTTGCCGATATTGTATTGCCGGTGACGACGCGCTATGAACGCAATGACGTGGAACAGTTTGGCACCCATTCTAATAAAGGGTTGATGGCGATCCGCCAGATCGTTAAACCACAGTTCGAAGCTCGTCACGATTTCGATGTGTTTCGTGGTTTGTGCCAGCGCTTCGGACGGGATGATGTTTACAGCGAAAAGCGCGATGAAATGCAATGGATCAAGGCTATTTACCAAGAGGGAGTAAAGCAAGGTGAGGCTACCGGTGTACCCATGCCAGATTTTGATACTTTCTGGAATGGCGAGGGCTATATTGAATATCCCGCAGGACAGCCTTGGGTACGTCACGGTGATTTCCGTGAACAACCCGATCTCAATCCATTAGGCACACCATCAGGGCTAATTGAAATTTACAGTAAAACCATTGCCGATTTTCATTATGAAGATTGTCCGGGGCATCCGGTGTGGATGGAGCCGTTTGAGCGCAGCCATGGCGGCAAAGGTGCTGAAAAATACCCGCTGCATCTGCAATCATGTCATCCCGATAAGCGGCTGCACTCACAGCTGTGCTCCAGCGAGGATTTTCGTAAAACGTATTCTGTAGCAGGGCGTGAACCGCTCTATATCAGCCCCAAAGACGCAAAATCTCGTGGGCTAAAAGCGGGCGATGTAGCGAGAGTATTCAACGATCGTGGGCAGGTATTGGCCGGCGTTGTGATAAGTAGCGACTATGCATCAGGAGTTGTGCGTATTCACGAAGGTGCATGGTATTCGCCGTTGGTGGGTGGTAAAGCAGGAACATTATGTACCTACGGCGATCCTAACGTTTTAAGTGCAGACATTGGCACATCACAACTAGCTCAAGGGCCATCGGCGCATACTGCTTTGGTTCAGGTGGAACGGTATCGCGAGGAGCTTCCTGCTGTCACCGGATTCGGTGGACCACTGGAGGTTATCTCAGAGAACGGGGGAACTCATGCAGCTATTTGATGATATGGCTCGGCAACGAGCCCAAATTTATCGTTGGTTCTCGCTGCTTTTGTTTCAAGAACTTTCAGATGAGGCTCTGGCTGGATTGCGCGACAAAAACAATCTGGCGCTGATGAATGGTTTGAAGTTTATTCCTGAACTGCTGTTGCCTACACGGCAGTTCCAGCGACGACTGTGCGCGGCTCTTAAGCGTAAAGCTCGTCAGCAGGAGTTAGCTGCTGATTTTGCGTCGCTGTTTTTGCTGCCGTCACCTACAGGGGTATCCCCCTACGCCGGACATTATCCACATACGACGCCTTCCGAGGAACGCAGAATCATGCGTCAATGGCTGGTGGAGTTGGCACTCGTCCCGAAAAACAATGAAGCGACCGATCATATCGCCATTCAACTCGCACTGATGGCTGCGTTGATCGAAGTCGACCCTCACTCTGAAATATTGTTGGCGCAGCAGTATCATTTTTTGCACCAACATCTTTTAGTTTGGCTACCATTATTCTCTAAACGTAGCTACCAGCGTGATAATTTTGGCTTTTATGCTGCAGCAATAGGCCTTCTGCTGAGATTTATACAGCTTGATATAGAATGGATAATTGACAGTTTTCCAATGAGAGACAGCAACGAGGGCTAGGTTGAAAGACTAGAAAAATAACGGAGCACTGGCGATATAAGACAACATGACGTCTTTGTATATCACCAGTGTTCTGCCTATTTATTTAGAAGCTCCAGCTTACGCCAGTAAAGAGGCTAAAATCATAGGCGCTATCAACCATTGGGCTATTCTTGATTTGGTCATCCAGCATCGTATAGCGAGCCGAGCTCAGTAACGTGAGTTGGGGTAATAATTTATAGCTAAGACTGAGGCCTAAGAACGGATTCCAGCTATCTTCTGGTTGGTATTTTTTTAATCCGCTATTATGTGATTCATGGTCGGATATGCCGTAATAATATTGAGTAAAGCTGTTTAGAAAAAATCTTCACTCAGGGAGCATAATCAATGGCGCTTGAACCCGCAATTGCAGAGTTAGTCGCTGATTTTATTACCAAGGGACGTCCCTCATCTCGCCATCAAACCTTTGATGAACGTCGCGCCGGATATATCGCTAGCACGGTTTTAGCGGGGGAGATAGAACAGCGAGTCACCGTTGAAGATAGGGAGATGGGCGGGATTTCACTGCGCGTGTTTTCTCCTCTCAACGCTGAAGGTAAGCTGCCTGCCGTTATTTATTATCACGGTGGGTGCTTTGTCAGCGGAGGTTTTGCGACCCATGACAACCAGCTTAGGCAGTTGGCCTTTCTCAGTGGTTGTAGAGTCATTGGCGTACAATATCGTTTAGCGCCAGAGCACACTTATCCTGCCGCTCATGACGATGCGGAACGTGCAGCGGATCTTATCTGGCAATATGCCGATGAGCTAAACATTGAACGTAGTCAGATCACATTGGCAGGTGACAGCGCGGGCGGTCATCTTGCTTTGATAACCGCTCTGCGCCTGCGTGATGCCAATCAGTGGTTACCTCAGCGGCTGGTTCTGATTTATCCGATGATTGATGCAACAGCATCGTCTGAAAGTTATAAGCGCAATGGTGATGATTATGTACTCACCCGTGACACGCTGCTCAGCGGTTTTGAAGCCTATTTCCCGCAGACTGAGTTGATGCATCCAGAAGTCAGTCCGCTGTGGCGCGATGACTTTTTAGGTTTACCTCCGGTACATATTCTCACGGCCGAATACGATCCGTTATGTGATGACGGTGAAGTGTTGTTTGCGCGTATGACGGAGCAGGGCGTTAACTGTAGTGCACAGCGTTATCTTGGTGTGATCCACGGGTTTTTCCAGCTTGGCGGTATTAGCCCGACAGCGCGCAACGCTATGCGAGATATCGCGGCGAAAATTAGCTCACCTTATCCATTATAATTTATCTTCCTGCGAGCAGGCCGAGCTCGGCCTGCTCACTTTGCATCACACCAGAACCACCATCGCGTCGCCCAATTCATCTTTCCCACACCTTCAACGGTGCTATCATATTGATTCAGGTTTTGAAGGAGTCAGGCAACGTATTGATATGTTGTCCACCTGCAACGGGCTGTAAATCATGGTGATGATGGCCAGTGGTTTTAAGATGGATTTTTCCTCCAACTGTCGTCGCGACAGTGATATTCGCGTAAGGCTTCCGCTATGTGTGTAAACACGACAGAAAAACATGCCCCTTTTGGTACGCTGTTAGGCTATGCCCCTGGAGGCGTGGCGATTTACTCTTCGAATTATGAATCCCTTAACGATCTGGAACAGATGGATGATGCGTCATTCCGTCACTATCTAGATAAAGAATATATGGGTTATAAGTGGCAGTGCGTTGAGTTCGCTCGCCGCTTTCTTTATCTCAACTATGGCACGGTTTTCACCGATGTCAGAATGGCCTATGAGATCTTCTCATTGCGTTATCTGCGCCAAGTGGTGAATGACAATATTTTACCGCTACAAGCGTTTCCTAATGGCTGCGAGCGCCCGCCAGTTGCCGGTTCGTTGCTCATTTGGCAGCAGGGCGGTGAGTTTGAACACACGGGTCACGTCGCGATTATCACTCAGGTATTAGAGAACAAAATTCGTGTCGTTGAGCAGAATGTCATTCATCATCCGTTGCCCGCTGGGCAGCAGTGGACACGCGAGTTGCCGCTGACTTACCGCGATGGAAAGTACGCTATCCAAGATACCTTTGACGATACCGAAATTTTGGGCTGGATGATCCAGACCGCCGATGATCGCCATAGCTTACCGCAGCCTCAGACACCTGCACCGTATTTGGCGATCCACTGTGAACGTGTTGAAAACCACGGGCAGTTTGCTGGAACTTGGCTGAACGAGCAGGATCCATTGGAGCATACCTACGTTCAGGCCAACGGCGGACATACGCTAAATGCCGATCCCTATCGCTATTTCGCCGTTTCTCGCAGCGCCGAGCAGGAGTTGATCCACGCCACTAACGAGCTGCATTTGATGTATTTGCACGCGACCGACAAGGTGCTTAAGGATGACAATCTGTTGGCGCTGTTTGATATTCCAGAAGCGTTATGGCCGCGCCTGCGACTTTCTTGGCAGCGCCGTCGTCATCATATGATCACCGGTCGCCTCGACTTCTGCATGGATGAGCGCGGGCTAAAAGTCTATGAATATAATGCGGATTCAGCCTCATGCCATGCTGAAACCGGGCTGATTCTGGACAAGTGGGCGCAGCAGGCGGGTGAGGTGGCAGGCAGCGATCCCGGCGAGTATCTGTTGGATGCGTTAGCCAATACGTGGAAACACAGTGACGCAACACCATTCGTGCATATTCTTCAGGATCATGACGCAGAAGAGAGCTACCACGCGCAGTTTATGCAGCGCGCGTTAACGAAAGCCGGTTTTGAAAGTAAGATCTTGCATGGTTTAGACGAGCTGCATTGGGCTGAGTCAGGTCAATTGGTGGATGGTGAAAACCGTCCGGTGAGCTGTGTGTGGAAAACATGGGCATGGGAAACGGCTCTCGATCAATTGCGTGAAGAGAGCGAGGCCGATCACGCAGCGCTTCCGATCCGAACTGGCCATCCTAAAAATGCAGTGCGTCTGATTGACGTGTTGTTGCGTCCTGAAGTGATGGTCTTTGAGCCGTTGTGGACCGTGATCCCAAGCAATAAGGCCATTTTGCCGGTTCTGTGGTCGCTATTCCCGCATCATCGTTATCTGCTGGACGCCGATTTTGAGCTGAACGCAGAGTTGGAGCAGAGCGGCTACGCGGTGAAACCTATTGCTGGACGCTGTGGTAACAACATAGGTCTAATCAGCCATGAAGATCGGGTGCTGGATGAAACGTCCGGTAAGTTCGCTGAACAGAAAAATATCTACCAACAGCTTTGGTGTTTGCCGGAAGTTGCTGGACGCTATATTCAGCTATGTACCTTTACCGTCGGCGGCCACTACGGTGGCGTATGCGTGCGTTCTGAAACGGGATTAGTCATCAAGAAAGAGAGTGATATCGATCCGTTGCGGATTCTTGATGACAAGGACTTTATCCTCTAACGGAAGCCGCTTTTAATTCGGTGTGCTGCGTAGATTGTGCAGCACGCCGTTTTGTTTTTCACCCATCTGATTTATCCCTCGCGAATTATTCAACATTATCCTTGACCAATGACAAGGTACCCAAGCTATTAGCCTCTTTATAATCGAGCCCATTTATCTGCTCACTGGTGTGAAAGTATGGCTTATCAACTGAATCTTAATTGGCCTGAATTTTTAGAGAAATACTGGCAAAAAAAACCTGTTGTATTGAAAAACGCCTTCCCGAACTTCGTTGATCCAATCACGCCGGATGAGTTGGCAGGCTTGGCGATGGAGCCGGAAGTGGATAGCCGTTTAGTGAGCCAGAAAAACGGCGAATGGCAGGCGAGCAACGGGCCATTCGAGCACTTTGATGGTTTGGGTGAAAGCGGCTGGTCGTTGTTGGCTCAGGCGGTTAACCATTGGCATGCGCCTTCTGCAGAACTGGTGCGTCCGTTCCGCGTATTGCCGGACTGGCGTTTAGACGATCTGATGATTTCGTTCTCTGTTCCTGGCGGCGGCGTTGGGCCACACATCGATCAGTACGACGTATTCATTATTCAAGGGATGGGCAGCCGTCGCTGGCGCGTGGGTGACAAATTACCTATGCGTCAGTTCTGCCCACACCCAGCGCTCTTGCATGTTGATCCGTTCGAGCCAATCATTGATGAAGATCTTGAACCAGGGGATATTTTGTATATTCCACCTGGATTCCCGCATGACGGCTTCACTCATGAAACGGCGTTGAACTATTCCGTTGGTTTCCGTGGGCCGAACGGCAGAGATTTAATCAGCAGCTTTGCTGACTATGCGCTGGAAAACGATCTTGGCGGTGAGCATTACAGCGATCCTGATTTGACCTGCCGTGAACATGTAGGCCGTATCGAAGATTATGAAGTCGATCGCCTGCGCGGGATGATGATCGAGATGCTCAATCAGCCTGAGGATTTCAAACAATGGCTGGGGCGTTTTGCGACGACGCCGCGTCATGAGTTGGATATCGCGCCAGCTGAACCGGCTTATGAACCTGATGAAATCCTTGATGCGTTGCTGGGCGATGAAGTCTTAACTCGACTGAGCGGTCTACGTGTGCTGAACATTGGTGATAGCTTCTTTGTTAACAGCGAGCCAATGGACGCCGTTGAGCCTGAAGCCGCCGATGCGCTGTGCCGTTATACTACGGTAGGTAAAAAAGAGCTGGGTGATGCACTGAATAATCCCGCCTTTGTTGCTGAACTCACTGATTTAGTCAATCAGGGATACTGGTACTTTGATGAGTAAGCGCGGTTTTCATTAATCGTTGTAATGATTCTTAAAGGGATGACAATTGTTATCCCTTTTTTCTATCGGTTTGTGGCTAGTCACCGCCGTTTTCACCCATATTTGAAATGAGCGATGAATGTTTTTCTTATGAATCATTGAGAGGCTATTTTCTTTGCCCCTTAGACAGCATCCATTTCCATTTTTGCTCTTGATTGAGCTCGGATGGTGGTACCGGGATCGTCATACGTGGCATGCTGGTAGAGTCATTATCGTCTCCATCCGTGTTAATGGCGTTTTTGATGCGCTCCGTAATCTGATCATCAATGTGATCGACTTGGATCATTCGTTGGCACTGACAGCCGCGGCCTTCTAAATGGTTAGGGATCGTTTTAGTCTGGCAGTCAATTTCGTCAACGGCAGAAAGAATATAGGAAACCAGATTAATGGCTTTACAAGGCGTGAGATTAAACTTATCGGCTATCTCACGCGAGCTTATCCAGCGTTGCTGTTGCATCGCCCAGCGTGCAACCAACAAATATAAAGGCTCTTGCACGTATTCTCTACACATAGACTCACCTTTTAATTAAAACAAAATTTGGCACACCGTTATCTATATTTCACTATATAAGAACGAATTTATAGCTATGCGATCATATTCACATTAATAATCATACATGGATCAGAATATACCTGTCTAATGGTGTATTCGCTATGTATTTCATCGATTTTACATCGAAGGTTTGTAACTATTTCTATTGTTGTTTTATTGTAATGCTAGTGTTTATTTGATGTGTATTATTACCATTTTACAGTTTCTTTAAATATGACTGCGTGTGTTTTTCAGTGGCGATAAACCATTATCAGAGCAATTAACTGAATATCTATCATAGACATAACAAGAGTACTGTATGACAGACGTATGCCTCTGTTTTTTGAGTATCTATATGGTTAGTAATGTTTTTTATTGTTTAATGATGAGGCGATATTTGATTGTTAACTCATTAATGAAATAGTTACTAAAGAGGGTGTAATGAAACCAGTTAATAAAGTTAATGTGCTTGAAAAAATATCAAGTGAGATGCGAGAGGTGTTGTGTGTTCAAAAGGAGCATGCAATACCGATATTGCCAGATAGTGATAATTCAACGATAAGATTAGCTTATATAGAGGAACGTAAATATTGGAATCTTCATGGTCCACAGATGATGAAAACTATTCATGAAAAGGTTATGACTGCGTATGGAGAAATAGAGACAAGAATATACTATCCCAATAGCGAAACCTCAGCGGTCATTTTTTATTTACATGGTGGCGGATTTATTGTCGGTAATCTAGATACCCACGATCGCATTATGCGTTTACTGGCTCATTACAGCGGTTGCAACGTTATTGGCATAGATTACACGCTTTCACCTGAATCAAAATTTCCGCAAGCAATAGAGGAAACCGTCGATATTTGTCGTCATTTCCATCAACACGCTGCTGATTACCACTTAAATATGCAATCTATTGGTTTTGCGGGGGATTCCGCAGGAGCCATGCTGGCCATTGCTAGCGGATTATGGCTGCGCGATCGCGGTATTGATTGTGGAAAAGTGCAGGGGATACTCCTTTATTACGGGCTTTATGGTCTGCAAGATTCTGCCAGTCGGCGCCTGTATGGCGGAGAGTGGGACGGCCTGACGGGACCTGATATCGCGATGTACCAGAATGCTTATTTAGCCAGCGATGATGATAAAGAATCCCCGTACTACTGTATTTTCAATAACGATCTTAGTCAGAAAATGCCAGCCTGTTTTATCGCTAGCGCTGAGTTTGATCCGTTGATTGACGACAGCATTGCACTCTATCGTACGCTGAGTGAACATCAGCAGCCCTGCCGGTATCAGATGTATCCAGGCACATTACATGCGTTTTTACATTATTCGCGCATGATGGAAAGTGCCGATCAAGCCTTACGCGATGGGGCGATTTATTTCCGTGAACAGCTTCAACTCGCCTTATAACCCAACCTTGCGGGCAGTCGATGAGATTGCCCGCGTGTTTTGAGCCACTTTGAATGACGGTTGAATTAATACAGTTCCATCTGGCTGGTTTTATCTAACGATAGCCCACGTGTTTCTGGTGCGAGAAATATCGAAACCACCATGCCAAATAAAGAAACCCCAGCACCGGCCAGCATTGTCATCGCAATTCCATGCTGCTGCATAAACAGCGGCAATGCAAAAGTTGAAATTACGGTACCAATCCGGCTGAGTGACATCGCGGCGCCAACGGCTGATGCGCGGATATGCGTAGGAAACAGTTCGTTAGGATAAAGCCATTGTAAAATCCCCGGCCCGCCAGAGAAAAAAGCATAGAGAGCAAAAGCCGATACGATAAGCGTAATGCTTGGGTCGGGCACAACGCCCAACACGGCTAAAGCCAGCGTCATGATGGCAAAACTGCCGATGAGCAATGGGCGACGACCGATGCTATTGAGCCAATACATGGCGGGTATACAGCCAATGAGGAAAAACAGGCTAATCACTACGTTGCCAAGCACGGCCTCTTTGCCTTCGTTTAGACCAAGTAGACTGATGATTTGTGGACCAAAGGTATAAATACCAAACATCGGGATCACCTGACATGTCCAAATAATGGCGACAAACAGGATCGATGTCAGATGGCGGCGAGTAAAAATCTGGCTATAGCGGGTTTCCTGCGCTTCTTCATTATCGAAAACGACGTTTTCACCGAACAATTTAAACATCAGCGCACGACACTCTTCGACCCGCCCTTTGCGGATCAGCCAGCGCGGTGATTCAGGCAGTTCAAAACGCCCTAACAGGATGATAATGCAGGGAACAACCGCGCTACCGAGCATCCAGCGCCAGCCGTTTGCTACGTCATACAGCAGGTAACCGACCAAATCCGCGGCGGTGGCGCCGATGTACCACATGGCAGCAATAAATCCCATGGTAAAAGCGCGCTGACGCGTGGTGGAGAACTCTGCAATCATCGAGGTGGCGATAGGGTAATCAGCACCGATCACGATGCCAATGAGAAAACGTAATATCACCAGTTCAAGCGGAGAGGTGACAAACATCGTAGCGGCAGAAATCACGCCAATGGCAATAATATCAATAATAAACATCAGGCGACGGCCAAGCACATCCGCCACATAGCCAAACAGCGACGTGCCGATAAACAGGCCAACCAGTGTGGCGATCCCCACAAGTCCGACCCACTGAGCATCGAGTTTCAATACTGGCGTGAGTTGTTCCAGCGCGATACCAATAATGACGAGCACGTAGCCATCAAGAAAGGGCCCACCGCTTCCCCAAAGCATGATTTTACGATGTATCGGCGTAAAACTGATGTCATCAAACCTTTTGGATTTTTCCATAATGTTGCTGCTAATCAGCCTGCTAGCCATTCAGCGTCAGTAACTACCGCTGAATGGCTAATGTTGGTAAAAGAGGGATAAAACACGTGGCTAGCATGGATTTCGGGGTTTAACCGTAGCGGTATTCAACGCCAAAGCTGCCACGTGGATAGTTCCATTCGTCTAACACGGAATCCTTACACAAGATCCGGCAGGTGCCGCATTCCAGACAGCCTGCGTAGTCGAACCGGATAGTCCCATCGGGCTGAAGCTTGTATAGCCCCGCAGGACACGCCAGCGTTAGGGTGTGAAAAGCCGCCATATCAGGGTGTTCGCGAATGATGATGTGCGGATGCCCTTCATCGACGTGAAACTTGTTTATCCCTAATTTGACGTCAACATTGACAGGTTCGGTCATAGCGCTGTCACTCCTTTAATGCCATCTTTGAGCAGATTCAAATAACCAATTTCTTTGCAGTGACGCATGATCATCTTGCGCATTGGTTGCGGCGGCTGACCATTGACGGTGAACATATCCGCCATGATATTGGCCACCATCTGCGGGTATTGGGTGAACATGCGTGGGTTTTCCAACATGGCTGGCACTTTGCGGTAGTGGCGCAGATCCTTCATTACCGGCAGTTCTTCCAGTAGCTTCAGATAGACACTCAATCCACGTTCGCTAAAGTCGTTGTTGGTTTTGGCTTCCAATACTGCGCGAGCAGCTGCTTCTCCCGAAGCTATTGCCATATCCATGCCGCGAATGGTGAACCCAAGATTCATACACATACCTGCGGCATCGCCAGCGATCAGTACCCCGTTGCCGACTAATTTCGGCTGCATGTTAATGCCTGCTTCAGGAACGACGTGCGCGGCATATTCCAGAGTTTTTCCTCCAGCAATTAAAGGACGAACAACAGGGTGTTGTTTGAAATCCTCTAACATTTGCGGCACGGATTTTCCTGCACTAGCGATATGATGAAGCCCAACCACGATGCCTAAAGAGAGCGAATCTCCATTGGTATAGAGAAAACCGCCGCCCATCTGGCCGTCAGACGGCGTTCCGGCAAAGAGCCATGCCGCACCTTCGTTATCGGTTAAGCTAAAGCGCGCTTCTAAGAGTTCGCGTGGTAGCTCAATCAACTCTTTAACGCCTACGGCCACATGTTTAGCCGAAACTTGTTTTTGCACCATGCCCAATTGTTCGGCCAGAAGCGCGTTAACACCTTCCGCCAGAATGACCGCGTTGGCTTCGAGAATGTCGCCATCAGCCTCAACGCCAATCACTTTTCCATCGCGTTGGATCAGCTTGTCTACGCGGATCCCTGGGACGAATTGGGCGCCAGCGGCTTCAGCTTGTTCCATTAGCCACGGGTCAAATTTACCGCGCAGCACCGAATAAGATTCCTGTGTAGGTTCTGCCGCACGAGCATGGTGATAGTCGAGAGTGACAGCGCTGTCATCGGTAAGAAATGAAATTTTTTCGTGAGTGATTCGACGCTCAACGGGAGCTTGTGTCGCGAAGTCTGGAATAATACGTTCTAGACTGTGCGCATACAGACGGCCGCCAGTCACGTTTTTAGCACCGGCGTGATTGCCGCGTTCAATCACTAATACGTTTGCGCCTTCCCGCGCCAACACTAGCGCCGCTACGCAGCCAGACAGGCCTGCGCCGACGATAATGGCATCAAATACATCTTCAGACATAAGATCTCCGTATGCCAGACAAGTCAGGCCAGTCCTGCAACTCGCCTTACCTCGTCTTGCTCTATCGTTTTAATTTTTCGGTCAATGCGGGAACGATCTTCATCAGATCGCCGACGATCCCGTAGTCGGCATATTGGAAGATTGGCGCGTTTTTATCTTTGTTGATTGCCATCAGGATCTGTGCGCCATTGGCACCGACCATGTGCTGGATCTGACCGGAAATTCCGAGCGCCAGATAGAGATCGGGTTTAATCATGATCCCTGAAATACCGACATAGCGTTCGCGATCCATCCACTTCTCGTTCTCTGCCACTGGGCGAGAACAGCCAAGCTCAGCGCCAATTGCGTTGCTTAAGGCGGCGGCAATAGCAATGTTTTCCTGTGAGCCGATACCGCGTCCTACGCTGACCACCAAACGGGCTTTACCCAGATCGACGCTTTCGCCCTGTTTCACTCGTCGAGATTCACAGATGATGGCGTGAGCCGGAGCAATAAATTCCAGCGTTTGTGCGTTTCCACTACGAGCGCTATCTTCCTGCGCAGGAGCAAATACGCCGCTGGCCAGAGTGACAACGGCGTAGTCGGTTGTAATTTTTTCTTTGCCGAAGGCCAAGCCGCCATACACCATATGCGTGGCAACAGGGCAACCGTCTTCCAAGCTCAGTTCGGCAGCATCGTTAACGACTCCGGCGGCTAAGCGTGCGCCTAGGCGGGCGGCCAGCGTTTTACAACGACGAGTGGCTGGCAGCAGCAATAAAGCGCGTGAGCTATGGCTCTGGCTACGAATGGCTTGTACCAACGTATCGGCATAGTCTTCGATAATGCGGTTATCGGGTTGTTCACCGAGGCTATACACGGCGTTAGCCCCCAAACGGAAGGCGAGGGCAGACTGTTCATCGCTTTGACTAACAACGTGGATGAGTTCACCCAGTTCACGTGCTCCACTCATCAGCTCAGGTAGATGTGATTTGGTGTCGCTAAACACCCATACAGTTGAAAATTTGCTCATAACGCCCCCAATTAGCTGATTACTTTGCGCAGGTGTTCTGCGAATTCTGAGATTTGTTCATCGCTGTCGCCTTCGATAATGATGCGGCTACGCGCTTTCTGTTGTGGTGCCTGCACGCTCAGCAGCGTTGTGTAAGGGGCTATTTCACCCAGCTCAAGATCGGCGGGCTGCCATGCGGTGACCGGCTTTTTGGCTGCGCCAAGAATGGCTTTCATCGATGGAATTTGAGGCGTATTGATGTCAGTGGACACTGAGAGCACCGCAGGTAGCGGGATCGTGAGGGTCTCCACTTCATCTTCTAATGTGCGTTCAATCTGAATGTTTGTCTCGGAGAGCGACAGAATACGGCTGACGCCGTTAATAGCAGCAACACCGAGCGCTTCGCCAAGCAGCAGCCCAACTTGTTGGGCATAAAGGTCGGCAGAACCATCGCCACAGAGGATCACATCGAAACCGGTTTTCTTGGCTGCCGCAGCGAGCATTGTGGCAGTTTGGTGAGGAAGCATTTTTTCTAAGCCAGCATCGGAAACGACGACTAACTCATCAGGGCCACGAGATAGCACATCTTTGCGCCCTTTGGCATTAGCGAGTGCTTCACCCCCTACGCTCATCGCGATGATTTGGATATCGCTATTTTGTTGCTTCAAGGCAGTCGCAGCTTCGATAGCGTTGAGATCGAATTGGCTTATTTTGGCATCCGCTTTGCTGAGGTTCAGAGAGCCATCACCATTGACAGTGATATCTTGCTCCTCGGGGATGAGTTTGTAACATGCGATAATTTTCATCACTTCTCCGATTTCGATAGGCAATACAATGTGCGTGATACTTATGCGTAATAATTTCTGAGCGATAATTTAAAGCTCAAAACATTAAAAAAACTTCTATTTTTAGATACGCGTTAAATTGTGTTGATGGGTTAAGCCTACATTGTAGGAATAAAAATAATGGCAAGGTGACTATTTAATAAAAGAAAGTCACTTGCTTAAGTTTAAATTAACGACATGGTTTAGTTATTTGTTTCCATGAGTCGCTATCACGATAATAGAAATACCATGATTCACCAGACCAAAATAATACCTAGATCACCAATATTGAACGTCTTGGCCAGGGTTTTCTATGAGTTTATTTTTATGTTTTTGTTTAACTAATTGATAGTTTTAAATTTAATTTGATTGTTTGTGAGGTGGGAAGTTGTGTTCAATTTTGAGTCAGAAAATTGTTTGATTAAGATCACGGATTAATCACTTGCCAAATCTCATTATATCTCAACGTTAAGTAGCGCGATTTATCTACATTCAGGCATTTTTATGGAAATAGTGAAATAACTCGTCATCATTATTTAAATAATGACTTTAAGTTTGCCTGCAAACGAGTGTCAGTTTTTTGTCATGTCATGGGCAGTCTGCTGATTTTTATTCTGGATATTGCATACCAAGTTGTTATGGAAAGTGTGTACTTTCCATTAGGGGCTTCTTTCCATAAAGGAAAATGTAAATGAGCACAGAAAAGAGCAAACGGAAAATAGGGATTGAACCCAAGGTTTTTTTCCCATCATTGATTATTGTCGCATTGCTTTGTTATTTAACCATGCGCGATTTAAACGCATCAAATATCGTCATTAACTCGGTATTTAATTACATCACCACCGAGTGGGGATGGGCGTTTGAGTGGTATATGGTTGTCATGTTTATCGGCTGGTTCTGGCTGATTTTTGGACCTTTTGCCCAACGTCGTTTGGGAGAAGAAGCGCCAGAATTTAGTACGGTTAGTTGGATCTTCATGATGTTCGCCTCCTGTACCTCTGCGGCGGTGCTGTTCTGGGGATCTATCGAGATTTACTACTACGTTTCCTCACCTCCGTTTGGGCTGACACCGTTCTCTAACCCGGCAAAAGATTTAGGATTGGCCTACAGCTTATTCCACTGGGGTCCTCTACCTTGGGCAACCTACAGCTTCTTGGCCGTCGCTTTTGGTTATTTCCTGTTTGTAAAAAAAATCGACGTAGTTCGCCCGAGCGGTACGCTCGTTCCGCTGTTTGGTGAGAAACGCTGCAACGGTATTATCGGTACGGTTATCGATAACCTCTATCTGGTGGCGCTGATTTTGGCCATGGGCACCAGCCTTGGTTTAGCGACGCCGTTGGTGACCGAGTGTATTCAATATCTGTTTGGCGTTCCGCACACCTTGCAACTGGACGCGTTAATTATTTCCTGCTGGGTCATTTTTAACGCGGTATGCGTGGCTTTCGGCCTACAGCGTGGGGTTAAGGTTGCCAGCGACGTTCGTAACTATCTGAGCCTAATTTTACTGGCTTGGGTATTCATCATTGGCGCCAGCAGCTTCACCATCAACTATTTTACCGATTCCGTAGGCGTGCTACTGAACAACTTCACCCGTATGTTGTTCTACACCGATGCCGTGGGTAAGAGCGGATTCCCTCAGGCATGGACCGTGTTCTACTGGGCGTGGTGGATTGTCTATGGCATTCAGATGTGTATTTTCCTGGCACGTATTTCCAAAGGACGTACCGTTCGTCAGCTTTGCTTGGGGATGGTCGGTGGCCTAACTGCTTCGACTTGGCTGCTGTGGACCATTCTGGGCAGTAACACGCTCTCTCTGATCAACAATGGCAAAATCAATATTCCTCAGATTATTGAACAACATGGTGTCGCGCGCGCCATTATCGATTCTTGGGCCCTGTTACCGTTTAGCACTCTGACGATGTGGGCGTTTTTCATTCTGTGCTTCCTTGCGACCGTCACTCTCATCAATGCTTGTTCTTACACCTTAGCGATGTCTACCTGCCGCGGGGCTAACGGCTATGACGAACCGCCGATTTGGGTACGCGTGGGTTGGTCTGTGTTGGTGGGGATCATCGGGATCATTTTACTGGCGCTCGGTGGGCTTAAGCCGATTCAGACCGCGATCATCGCCGGTGGATGTCCTCTTTTCTTTGTCAACATATTGATAACTATATCTTTCTTGAAAGATGCCAAGGCTACACATTGGAAATACTAACCACGATTACATTGAAGCGTTTTTAATCTTAACCGCCAAGAGGCCTGCTTTATGAATTTTGCATTATCTGATGAACAAGAGTTATTCGTTTCCGGTATTCGCGACCTGATGGCGCAAGAAAACTGGGAGGCTTATTTTGCCGAGTGCGATCGTAACAGCCAATATCCAGAGCGCTTCGTGAAGGAATTGGCAGATATGGGGATCGATAGTCTGCTGCTGCCTGAAGAGCATGGCGGTTTGGATGCGGGCTTTGTCACATTGGCTGCGGTATGGGCAGAGCTGGGTCGCTTAGGTGCACCAACCTATGTGTTGTATCAACTGCCGGGGGGTTTTAATACGGTGCTGCGTGAAGGCACACAGGAGCAAATCGATAAGATTATGGCTTTCCGTGGCACCGGCAAGCAGATGTGGAACTCGGCGATCACTGAGCCAGGAGCCGGTTCTGACGTGGGCAGCATGCAAACTTCCTACACCCGTAAAAACGGCAAAGTGTATCTCAACGGCAGTAAGTGTTTTATCACCAGCAGTGCCTACACGCCTTATATCGTAGTGATGGCACGCGATGCGGCGTCACCAGATAAGCCTGTTTTTTCTGAATGGTTTGTGGATATGAGCAAGCCGGGCGTGAAGGTGAATAAGTTGGAAAAGCTGGGTCTGCGCATGGATAGCTGCTGCGAGATCCTGTTTGACAACGTCGAGCTGGAAGAGAAAGACATGTTTGGCCGTGAAGGCAACGGCTTTAATCGTGTGAAAGAAGAGTTTGATCATGAGCGTTTCATTGTTGCTCTGACCAACTACGGCACCGCGTTCTGTGCTTTTGAAGATGCAGCGCGCTATGCCAACCAGCGCGTGCAGTTTGGTGAGGCTATCGGGCGTTTCCAACTGATTCAGGAAAAGTTTGCTCATATGGCAATCAAACTTAACTCTATGAAAAACATGCTGTTTGAAGCAGCGTGGAAAAGCGATAACGGTTTGATGACCTCCGGCGATGCGGCGATGTGCAAATACTTCTGCGCCAATGCTGCGTTTGAAGTGGTGGATTCTGCGATGCAAGTGCTCGGTGGGGTAGGGATCGCGGGCGATCATCGCATTACACGTTTCTGGCGCGATCTTCGTGTGGATCGTGTTTCTGGAGGGTCGGATGAAATGCAGATCCTAACGCTGGGCCGTGCGGTGCTGAAGCAGTATCGGTAATAGTCGGCAGAGTCAGTCTGATATTAGGGAGAGCGTACCGCTTCGCGGTGCGCTATGCCCAGATATCTCAGGTTAAAAGGCGGTGTCGTCGTGGCTACACCCTCTCTCATGGTGAAGGAATATTTTATGTCAATGCCTACGTTTGGTCCGTTGTCTGGTTTACGCGTGGTCTTTTCCGGAATTGAAATTGCGGGGCCTTTTGCTGGGCAAATGTTTGCGGAATGGGGCGCTGAAGTTATCTGGATTGAAAACGTCGCCTACGGCGATACGATCCGTGTTCAACCGAATTACCCGCAGCTTTCTCGCCGTAATTTGCACGCATTATCGCTGAATATTTTCAAAGACGAAGGGCGTGAAGCGTTTCTGAAATTGATGGAAACCACTGATATTTTCATTGAAGCCAGCAAAGGTCCTGCTTTCGCTCGGCGTGGCATCACGGATGACATTCTTTGGGAACATAATCCTAAGCTTATCATCGCGCATCTCTCCGGTTTTGGTCAGTACGGTACGCCGGAATATACCAATTTAGCGGCCTATAACACGATTGCTCAAGCGTTCAGCGGATACCTGATCCAAAACGGCGATAAAGATCAGCCTATGCCCGCATTTCCGTATACCGCAGATTATTTCTCTGGCTTAACGGTAACCACTTCTGCATTAGCTGCGTTGTACAAAATGCAAAAGACAGGCATTGGTGAAAGTATTGACGTGGCGATGTATGAAGTGATGTTACGTATGGGACAGTACTTCATGATGGACTACTTCAACGGTGGTGAAGTTTGCCCTCGCATGACGAAAGGCAAAGATCCTTACTACGCGGGCTGTGGTCTGTATAAATGCCAAGATGGTTATATCGTCATGGAATTGGTTGGCGTGAACCAAATTCAAGAAATGTTTAAAGATATGGGAATTGCCAATCTGCTGGGTACGCCAGAGATCCCAGAAGGCACCCAGTTAATTCACCGTGTTGAATGTCCGTTTGGTGAGTTAGTCGAAGATAAATTGGATGAATATCTGGCTGGTAAACCATACGAAGAAGCGCTGGCTCGCTTTGCTGAACTCAACATTGCTTCTGCCAAAGTACTCACTATTCCAGAATTAGAGAGTAACCCGCAATATATTGCCCGTGAATCCATCACGACGTGGGATACCATCGACGGCCGCACCTATAAAGGGCCGAATGTCATGCCGAAATTTAAAAATAATCCGGGGCAAATTTGGCGCGGCATGCCAACCCACGGTATGGATACAGCGACCATTCTTGCAAGTATTGGCTACTCTGAAGCCGACATTGAAGCACTGGTGGCTAAAGGGTTGGCTAAAGCCGACTAGCCACTGCAATTATTTGGGTAGATATGTGATGGACATGATAGGCAAACGAAATTTGCGGCAGGCCTGGGATGATTTAGCGGAGTTATACGGTAATAAAACGGCTCTAATTGTTGAACGGCTTGCTACTGAGCATCAACAAAGAGAAGCATCCCAGTACAGTTATACCGAACTGAATAATGAAATTAACCGTACGGCTAATCTATTTTATTCTCTAGGTATAACCAAAGGCAATAAAGTCGCTTTGCATCTTAATAACTGTGCTGAATTTATTTTTTGTTGGTTCGGCTTAGCGAAAATAGGTGCCATCGTGGTGCCTATCAATGCCAACTTACTACGTGATGAAAGCGCCTATATTATTAATCAGTGTGAAGCCACGCTCGTAGTGACTTCCGCTGAGTTTTATTCTATTTACGCTGATTTAAAGCAGCAGGGTTCATCCTCTCTACGCCAAATTATGTTGATAGATAACAACGCTGAAGCGTTATTGGCTAGCGACGTTCTCTATTTTCAACAGATGAAAAAATGCCAGCCGAATACCTTGCTCTCTTCGGTTGAGATTAATAGTGAGGATACGGCGGAGATTCTCTTTACTTCAGGCACCACCTCCAGCCCGAAAGGTGTCGTGATCACCCACCATAATTTGCTGTTTGCTGGCTATTACACGGCGTGGCAGTGCGCATTAAGAAGCGATGATATTTATTTAACGCCAATGCCTGCTTTTCATATTGATTGCCAGTGTACTGCCGCGATGCCGACGTTCACGGTGGGGGCGACTTTTGTTCTGCTAGAGAAATACAGTGCGCGTGCTTTTTGGGGGCAGGTATGTCAATACCGAGCTACCGTCACCGAATGCATTCCGTTGATGATGAAAACCCTGATGATGCAGCCAATAATGCCGTGGGAGCGACAGCATAATCTGCGCGAAGTGCTGTTCTACCTTAATCTCTCTGAACAGGAAAAAGAGGCGTTTATTCAGAGATTTGGGGTGCGATTACTCTCGTCTTACGGCATGACAGAAACGATCGTCGGCGTCATTGGCGATCGCCCTGGTGATAAACGACGCTGGCCTTCTATTGGTCGAGTTGGCATGGGATATGAAGCTCAAATTAGGGACGCGCAGGGGCTGGAAATGCCGACGGGGAAAGTCGGTGAAATGTGGGTCAAAGGTATTCCGGGCAAAACGCTATTTAAAGAGTATTACAAACTACCGCAGGAAAGTACCAAAGCGCTTACCGCAGAAGGATGGTTACGCACCGGTGATTATGGCTATGTTGACGAAGAAGGCTTCTTTTATTTTGTCGAGCGCAGCTGCAACATGATTAAACGCAGTGGAGAAAATATTTCCTGCGTTGAATTGGAAAATATTATTTCTACTCATCCAAAAATTATGGACGTTGCGGTTATCGGTTTAAAAGACTCTATTCGTGATGAAGCGATAAAAGCGGTGGTGGTCTTGAATGATGGCGAATTTATGACAGAGAAAGAGTTCTTTACTTTTTGTGGAAACAATATGGCGAAATTTAAAGTCCCTTCTTTTTTTGAAATAAGGGAAAGTTTACCAAGAAGCTGCTCGGGAAAAGTGATTAAAAAAAGTCTGGTTGAAGTTTCTTCTTAATAAGAGGTATTAATATGAGTGAATCATTACATATCAAGCGTAATGGCTATATTTTAGAAATTACGTTAGACAGACCGAAAGCCAATGCCATTGATGCAAAAACCAGTTTTGCGATGGGTGAGGCTTTCATTGCTTTTCGTGATGATCCAGAGCTGCGTGTCGCGATTATTACCGGCGCGGGCGAACGCTTTTTCTCTGCGGGATGGGATCTTAAAGCGGCGGCAGAAGGCGAGGCACCAGACGCTGATTTTGGTCCGGGCGGGTTTGCTGGCCTTACCGAACTGTTTAACTTGGATAAGCCAGTGATTGCCGCCGTCAATGGCTATGCCTTTGGTGGCGGATTTGAGCTGGCGTTAGCGGCAGACATGATTGTTTGCGCGCAGCACGCCAGCTTCTCAGTGCCAGAGGCTAAACTGGGCATCGTGCCTGATAGTGGTGGAATGCTGCGTTTGCCTAAGCTGTTGCCGCCGGCGATAGCGATGGAAATGATGATGACAGGACGCAGCATGGATGCTGATGAAGCACTGCGCTGGGGCGTCGTTAATGCGGTGGTTGAAAGTGAGCAATTGATGGAAAAAGCTCGCGAATTAGCGGAGCAGATCGCGGCTAATGCGCCACTGGCCGTCGCCGCAATTAAAGAAATCTATCGTGAAACCAGTGAGCTGTCTGTGGAAGAGGGTTATCGTCACGCACGCAGCGGCAAATTAAAACATTATCCATCGGTGCTGCACTCTGAAGATGCTTTAGAAGGGCCGCAGGCGTTTGCTGAAAAACGTGATCCTGTATGGAAAGGACGCTAGGTTAATGACATTAAAGCCGGACAGCCAAAATAAAGAGGGTGGAATGACGCGCAAAGCGGGGATGCAAAGCCTACTCGGTTCACGTTATGTCACTTGTCCGGGGTGTCGACAGCGTATCCGCGGGCAGCTGTATAGCATGTTGAATCAGTGCCAGACTTGGTGTCCAAGGTGTAAGAAGAATGTGGATTCATGCGTAACGTCGTGTGAGAAATAATTTGTTGGTGTTTATTATTGTGGCGGTAATCAAATGGATTACCGCCACAATGACTCGGTGAGTACCTATCGCTCGCAGATTTTTTACGGTATCAATGATTGCTGCTTGTTTCTATATTTATAACCACCGAATTTACGACGACTGAGATTAAGCGCCTGCACCAGCAAAACCTAGACCCGCCTTTCTATCTGCGTTACCGTTCCTTATCTCAATCACTCTGATTATTCGATAAAAATGGCAAATTTTCGTGCTTTAGGATTACGGCCGCTGGGTTTACTGACTTTGTTAGTATTGGCTGGGTGTTCAACAAAAACGACTCAGACGCCAACGCCGCGTCCGGCGCAGGTGAAAGCCCAGCTAGTGGATTTGATCCCAAGTAACGTACGCGATCGTCAGGGGTGGGCGACGGATATTGCCGCCGCGTTTACCGCGCAGGATATTCCGCCAACGCCTGAGAACTTGTGCGCGGTGATTGCGGTTACTGAACAAGAATCTACGTTTCAGGCCGATCCACAGGTACCGGGGTTAGGTAAAATTGCGTGGAAAGAGATCGATCGCCGTGCAGATCAGATGCATATACCCAACTTTTTAGTTCATACCGCGTTGCTGATTAAATCACCTAACGGCAAAAGCTACAGTGAACGCTTGGATAAAGCGCGTAGCGAAAAAGAGTTGAGTGCGATCTTTGATGATTTCATCAATATGGTGCCGATGGGGCAAAAATTATTCGGTAACCTGAATCCAGTACGCACTGGCGGGCCAATGCAGGTCAGCATTGCGTTTGCTGAAGCACACGCCAAAGGCTATCCATACAAGGTTGATGGAACCATTCGCCGTGAAGTTTTTAGCCGTCGCGGTGGTGTGTATTTTGGCACGATGCATCTGCTTGGCTATCCGGCGAATTATCCTCAGCCAATTTACCGTTTTGCTGATTTTAATGCCGGCTGGTATGCCAGCCGTAATGCCGCGTTTCAACGTGCTGTTAGCCGACTGACAGGGATCAAACTGGCGTTGGACGGTGATTTAATTAACTATGGCACCGATAAACCGGGTTCTACCGAACTGGCTGTGCGCTCGCTAGGCAAGCGTCTTGATATGAGTGATTCCACTATTCGCCGAGCGCTAGAAAAAGGCGATAGCATCGATTTTGAAAAAACGTCGCTGTATAAACAGGTGTATGCGTTAGCCGAAAAATCAGGTGGTAAAAAGCTGCCACGTGAAATATTGCCTGGGATTACGCTTGAAAGCCCAAAAATAACACGCCAACTGACAACGGCGTGGTTTGCTAAACGTGTCGATGGCCGCTGGCAGAAGTGCATGGCTAAAGCACGTTAATAATTGCGGGGTGCTTCGCATCTTATTACGTCTCTTGTTGCTCAAGTGTTAATCACTTGTTATCGTTGGCGGGCGTCTGCTACTGGACGTGCTTTCCTCCGCTGCATTGCAACACGTTATTCGTGTGAGGTAGAAGACGATGACCACATCCTCCCAGCTTAAAGACGCTGATTTCGAAGTCTGGCTTGCCCAAATTAATCAGGCCTGTGGACGCTTTGCGGCAAAAACGTTGGGGGAAGGGTTTAGTGGCTCGGTGCAAGAGTTTCGCTCAGGAGCGTTACGTCTGAGCGTCGTGGATATTGCGCAAACCAAGCTGTATCGCACGCCGCAGGAAATCGCTCAGAGCGATGGCTCCTATTTTTACACGGTATTTCAGCTCAGCGGCCATTCTGAAATGGAGCAGGAAGGGCAACGAGCGCTACTTTCCGCCGGAGACATCACGCTCATCGATGCTGCAAAACCTAGCACTTTTACCTTCAGTGAGACCTCTAGCCAGATATCACTACTGCTGCCACGCGGCTACCTAGAACGTAATTTGCAGTTTGCCGATCTCCGCTGTGCACAACGCTTGGCGGCTGGTGCGCCGATGGTGCGGCTTAGCCAGCAGTTGGTGCAAGAAAGTATGCGCAATAGCACGCTAGATCAGCAGGAGAGCGAAGCGGTTTTAGATGCCGTGGCTACGCTATTGCGTCCAGCGCTGATCGCCCGTGATGATGATGCGCCGCAGGATAAAGTTTTCCATCGCACGCTCTCTTTTATTGATAAACATATTCAGTCCGAATCGTTACGCCCAGAGTGGATTGCCAGTGAGGTAGGAGTTTCGGTGCGTAGTCTCTACCGCATGTTTGCGCGTAAAGGACTGGTGGTGGCGCAGTATATTAAAAATCGCCGTCTAGACCTGTGTGCTAACGCGTTACGCAGTGCGCCCGTGAGACAAAAATTGTCGGATATTGGCTATTCGTGGGGGTTTGCCGATCACAGCCATTTCTCCACCGCTTTCAAAATGCGCTTTGGTGTCACGCCAGGCGAATACCGCAAACAGTATCGTTAGTCTCATCTCTGTGAGTTTGTCATCAGTGACAAAGCTGATGGCATACACAACAAATTAATCCCCCCAACGAATTGCTATGTTTGAGCTGGGTCAGCCGATACTGACTCATTAAACCGTAGCAGAGCGTGGCGGCAGACCAACAATAAGACACATTAAAGCCCCTAACAAAAACCTGTCCCCAAGATAATTCGAGTTGTACAGAGGCAACACATCGGTGAATTAGCTGTGTGAGTACAGCCAACGAAATACAGCGAGAAGTATGACGGGGATATTGAGGAACTGACTTTCGTAAGCATGCAGCTATACCAGGTCGAGATTATCCCGCGCACTGATTCACTGACATGAATGCCAATTTCTAGTGGTGAGGTAATAAATAATGTTTCGCAAAACCGTGTTTTCAAAAACAGCACTGCATAAAAAAACGATGACTAAGAAACGACTGCCGGTTGCGATTGCGCTGGCATTAGGGGTGTTGACCTCTGCTGGCTGGCAAACGACCGCACAGGCTCACGGTGCCGCAGCCCATATGGTTCCGATGGAAAAAACGTTAGAGGAATTTGGTGCTGACGTACAGTGGGATGACTACGCACGTATGTTTATCCTCTCCAAAGACGGTGCTTATATCAAGGTCAAGCCAGACACCAACGAAGCTATTGTTAACGGCAAACCATTGAAACTGGCGGTGCCGATAGTGTTCCGCAACAAAGTGGCATACATGTCGGAAGACTTTATTAATGAGGTTTTTCAGTCTGGTTTAGATCAAACCTTCGCGATTGAAAAACGCGCCCATCCACTGAATCCTCTCAGCGCTGATGAAATTAAAACTGCAGTCGATGTGATTAAAGCATCCGATAACTATCGAGATAATTTCCGCTTTACTGAGATTTCACTGCGCGAGCCACCCAAAGACGAAGTTTGGCAGTTTGTGTTAGCGGGTAAAACCGTGGAGCAACCGCGTCAGGCGAACGTGACCGTGTTGGATGGTAAGCACGTGGTGGAGAGCGTTATCGATCTGAAAGATAAAAAAGTGGTGTCGTGGACGCCCATAAAAGATGCGCAGGGTATGGTACTGCTGGATGATTTCTCCACCGTTCAGTCAGTGATTAACGCTAGCACCGATTTTGCCGCAGTGCTGAAAAAACGTGGGATTAACGACCCGAGCAAGGTGATCACTACGCCGTTAACCGTGGGGTATTTTGATGGCAAAGATGGGCTAACGCAGGATCAGCGCTTGTTGAAAGTCGTTAGCTATTTAGATGTTGGCGATGGCAACTACTGGGCTCACCCGATTGAAAATCTGGTCGCGGTGGTCGATCTTGAGCAGAAGAAGATCATTAAGATTGAAGAGGGACCAGTGATCCCCGTGCCGATGGCGCCGCGTCCGTTTGATGGACGCGATCGCAAAGCACCAGAGATCAAGCCGCTAGAAATCGTTGAGCCAGAAGGGAAAAACTACACCATTACCGGCAACACGATTCATTGGCAGAATTGGGATTTCCACGTTGGCTTGAATTCACGCGTTGGGCCGATTATTTCGACCGTAACTTACAACGATCAGGGTAAAAAACGGAAGATCATGTATGAGGGATCGTTAGGAGGCATGATCGTCCCTTATGGCGATCCGGATATTGGCTGGTATTTCAAAGCCTATTTGGACTCTGGCGATTATGGTATGGGAACTCTGACCTCACCGATTGCGCGTGGCAAAGATGCGCCATCAAACGCGGTGTTAATCGATCAAACTATCGCTGATTACACCGGTAAACCGATGACCATTCCGCGGGCAATGGCAATATTCGAACGCTATGCGGGGCCAGAATACAAGCATCAGGAGATGGGGCAACCCAACGTCAGCGCTGAGCGCCGTGAACTGGTGGTACGTTGGGTTAGTACGGTGGGTAACTACGACTATATTTTTGACTGGGTATTCCACCAGAACGGCACTATTGGCATTGATGCTGGGGCAACGGGGATCGAAGCGGTGAAAGGCGTAAAAGCGCGCACTATGCAGGATCCAACCGCTAAAGATGACACCAAATATGGCACGCTTATCGATCATAATATCGTGGGCACAACGCATCAGCATATCTATAACTTCCGCTTGGATATGGACATTGATGGCGCGAACAACAGCTTGGTTGAGCTCAATCCAGATGTGAAACCGAACGATCGCAGCGGCCCGCGTACCAGTACCATGCAGGTGGATCAGGTCGATGTGAAAACCGAAAAAGACGCGGCGCAGAAATTTGATCCTTCAACCATCCGTTTGTTAAGCAATACCAACATAACCAACAAAATGGGAAACCCTGTTTCTTACCAGTTGATCCCTTATGCGGGAGGAACTCATCCCATCGCTAAAGGCGCTAACTTCGGTAAAGATGAGTGGATTTACCATCGTTTGAGCTTTATGGATAAACAGCTTTGGGTGACGCGCTACAACGCGGATGAACGTTATCCGGAAGGTAAGTATCCGAACCGTTCTATTCACGACACGGGGCTAGGGAAATATTCCTCTGATAATCAGTCAATTGAAAACACCGATAACGTCGTGTGGCTCACAACGGGTACCACGCACGTTGCCCGTGCGGAAGAGTGGCCCATTATGCCAACCGAATGGGTACATGCTCTGCTGAAACCGTGGAACTTCTTTAGCGAAACTCCGACGCTGGATTTGAGTGGAAAGAAGGAATAAGTCAGTAACGCAAAAATTAAGGGGTTGCATCTAGCAACCCCTTTTTGTATTTCGAAGATAAACGTATCAGCAGAACTCAATATCTAACACATACCGTTTTGGTTTCGGTATAGGCATCTAGCCAATCAGTGCCAAAATCACGTCCGGTTCCTGACTGTTTTACGCCGCCAAAAGGCATGTTTGCGTCGATCAGAGTATGGCTGTTGACCCACACAGTACCGGCCTGAATTCGCGGGGTATAAGCCATGGCCGTTTGTAGGCTGGTGGTCCATAGGCTGGCAGTGAGTCCGTAGTCGGTGTCGTTGGCCTGATGCAGAGCCTCTTCGGCGTTTTTGACACGAATAAGATTAACCACTGGGCCGAAAACCTCTTCACGCGCCAGATTCAGCGCAGCATCTGGATTAATCACCAGCGTCGGTGGAATATAGAATCCTTGTGTGTCTGGCCCAGCCGCGCCACTGATTAGCTCGGCGTTTTTGGCTTTGGCATCTTGCAGGTAAGAGGCGACCTTATCGCGATGTTGACGTGAAACTAGCGGATTGATCTGCGTTGATGCATCCATTCCTGGGCCAACGGAGAGTGATTTTACCGCTTGTTCAAAACCCGCAACCAGTGAGTCGAAAATGGGTTCTTCAATGTAGATTCGAGAACTGGCGGCGCAAACCTGTCCTTGATTGAGGAAGCTCCCCGCCATCAGTCCCTCAATCACCTGCTGTTGATCCGCGTCTTTCAGCACGATAGCTGGGTTTTTTCCGCCTAATTCTAGAGTGACGCGGGTTAGTCGATCGGCTGCGGCGCGGGCAATACCTTTGCCAACCGGTGTAGAACCGGTAAAACTGACCTTCGCGACTAATGGGTGTTCCGTCAACGCTTTACCGCATACAGAACCTTTGCCGGTGACGATATTAAATACGCCATCAGGAATACCGGCTTCGCTGGCTAGCTCAGCCATGCGTAGCAGCGTGAGCGGGGTGGTCTCAGAGGGTTTAATCACGATAGAGCAGCCTGCAGCCAGCGCAGGCATCACTTTCCAGATACCTATCATCAGTGGAAAATTCCACGGCACAATACCAGCAACGACGCCAATGGGCTCTTTGCGAGTGTAGGCCATGTATTTCGCTCCGGCAGGCATAGGGATAGAGACATCCATCGTTTGACCGGTAATTTTAGTTGTTAGCCCTGCGGTATAGCGCATCCAGTTCAGAGTACAACCGACCTCAAAAGCGCGGGAAATATTGATGGATTTACCTTGCTCCAGCGTTTCGAGCTGGGCGAGCTCTTCGGCATGCTGTTCGACTAAATCGGCGTAACGCAGCAAAATACGTTCACGCTCTGCGGGTAAACGTTGAGCCCAAACGCCAGAATGAAAGGCCTGATGAGCGGAGGTGACCGCGCGGGAGACGTCTTCAGCGTTGGCATCGGCGGAGGACGATATTTGTGCTCCGTCCGCAGGGTTATAAATGGCTAAACGTTCATCGGCGGTAGATTCTTGCCACTTTCCATTGATATAGAGTCCGTGCTGACGGTCAAGGAAACGCGAAACGCTGTCCAGTATGGCTACTTTATTATCGGGCATAAGCCCTCCCGTCGGTCAAAAGGAGTTTGGTGAGAGATGGGTCTGATCGCTGATCGACAACCCAGTCATGACCTCATGAGTCTATAACAAGGATAGTCATCTCTTTTTGCTGTGCCTGACATTTGCTTGGTGGGGTATGACAGCGAGAACAATAAATCCATTTTCACTTTCACGATCAAAGCGTCGCATTCCTTCAACGCATGCAGGGCACGCACTTGCCTAAAGTATTGCCGCTGATTGCCGATAATTCGTCCACCCCTACTCTTATCATTGAACGACTTACCGACAAGGAATCCTCCCTGTGTTGAAGAACATTTCGTTGCGAACGGGTTTATTGGTTTTGTTGTTGTTGATTACGTTACTTTTATTGGTGGTTAGCGCATTGGGACTGATAACGATCCACAGAGATCGTGCGGCGCTGGTGGAGCTTAATCAGATACAAGGCACCGAGCTCAATAGTTTGAATGGCAGTAATACACAAACGCTGATTGCTCGTGCGAATGCGTCCTTAGCCGTGCGCAAGATAGAGATTGGATTGCTGGATGAAGGCGCGGCGTTAAGCCGTAAGATCGTACAGAATATAAAAGATTCGCAGCAGCAGATGCAGCGCTTCGCCGAGATTAGCAGGCAGACTGAGCGTAATACCGATTTGGATCAGCGGGTGTTGAGCACCTATCAGTCCTACATCAAGCAAGGTATAGAACCTATGTTAGCGGCACTAAATAAGCAATATACCGATGAGTATTACGAAGTATTGGAAAATAAGCTTACGCCGCTGAGTATCGGTTTTAGTCACGCAATCAATGAATTTAATACTTATGCGCAGGGCGCAGTGGAACAAAGGCTGCAGGATTCAGAAACTAGCGAAAGCCGGATGCGGTTGCTGATTCTGGTTGTTGCACTGCTCACGCTGGTGATGGTGGTGACGTCGTGGTTAGTGTTGCGCCTTATGCTGCTCAAACCCTTGGACGCGACGATAGGTCATCTAGAAGTCGTGGCGGCGGGTGATTTAACTCAGCCTTTGCTTCCAGCCAGTAGCAAAGAGCTCAACCGTTTAACACAGGCGATTGAAACCATGCAGCAGTCGCTGCGTAAGTCTGTGAGTGAAGTGCGTGAGACCAGCGAGCAAATTGATATAGGCAGCCGTGAATTGGCTGCGGGTAATCTTAATTTGTCGCAGCGTACGGAAGAGTCAGCGGCATCGCTAGAACAAACCGCGGCCAGCATGGAACAGCTTACGGCAACGGTGAAGCTCAATGCGGATAACGCAGAACAGGCGCATCAGCTGGCACGTAAAGTATCCGACACCGCAGACCGTGGTAGCGAAGCCGTATGTTACGTAATGGAAAAAATGGATGAGATCGCTGAGAGCTCGGGGCGTATTGCCGATATTCTTGAAGTCATCGACGGCATTGCCTTTCAGACGAATATTCTTGCGTTGAATGCTGCGGTTGAGGCTGCCCGCGCAGGCGAACAGGGGCGTGGTTTTGCGGTGGTTGCCAGTGAAGTTCGCAATCTGGCACAGCGCAGTGGTCAGGCGGCCAAAGAGATCCGCTCACTCATTTCCACCTCGCAAACGCGCGTCAGCGAAGGTGCAAAAATGGCATATCAGGCTGGTGAAACCATGGATGAGATCTCTGGTGAAGTGATGCGTGTGACCGGATTGATGAAAGAGATTTCTGGCGCCTCTAAGGAACAGAGCCGAGGGATCGAACAGGTAAATCTGGCAGTCACCCAGATGGATGAAGTTGCTCAGCAAAATGCGGCATTGGTAGAAGAGGCCGCTGCGGCCACGCGTTCTTTGGAGACTCAGTCGCAGCAGCTCATGATGTCGATGGCGGCGTTTAGGGTCAGCGCCTAAGTTGACGACCTCCCCTAAAAGGGGAGGTCATTACGGCATTTCAGGTGACAATGTACGTTCGCCGTCAAAGCCTTGTACGGTGCCAAAACGTCCGGTGTCCTGATTCCATTCGGCAATTGACTGACGTAATTCTTCTTTGCTACGGCCAACAAAATTCCACCACATTAATACCTGCTCACCCAATGGCTCACCTCCGAGGAATAGCAAGCGAGTTTTAGGCGCAAGAGTGACATTTAGCCGCGTATGTTGCGTGCCTATATAGGCCAATTCATTTTCACCAAAACGTTCCCCTTCAATATTGATTTCGCCCTCCAATACAAACAGACCGTACTCAAAATCAGGCTGGAGTTTTAGCTGGGTATTTGAACCATCAGGAGTATAAAGATCGACGCCCAGCAGCTCAGAGAAACAGAGCGTAGGGGCATGAAAGCTCGCATAGTCGCCGGCCAGCAGCGTGTGGCGGATACCGTCGGCATCCCAAACGGGTAACGTTGGATAATGGTCAAAACGCGGCGGCATATCTTTTACCGCTTCGGGTAACGCAATCCACAGCTGAGCCGCGTGCAGGCGAGTGAACCCTGGCACTGACTCTTCTGTATGGGCGATGCCGTGACCTGCGGTCATGAGATTGACCTGTCCAGGGCGAATGATTTGCTCGTAGCCAAGGCTATCGCGATGCAGTACTTCACCTTCCAGCATCCAAGTGAACGTTTGCAAACAGGTGTGAGGATGTGGCGCGACTCGAAAGCCGCCGGTGCTATTTTTTAGCACCGATGGACCCGCGTGATCGAGAAAGCACCATGCGCCAATCAAGCGGCGTTCTTTCACTGGAATGGCTCGTGATACGGGGATTCCACCCACGTCTTTGATGCGGGACGTGATGCGCTGAAGCGACGTAGAATTGAAACTACTATCCATAATCGTCCTCTTAAATCATCAGTAGGGTATAGGGTAACAGCTATCTCATCCTATACCACTTGATGACGAGTTGCAGTGGCGCGTTATCTGATTAAATAATCTAGCTAGAGCTACCGCCAATTCGGCTGTAATAGGCCTGTTTAATTAAACGCTCATCCAGCAACACATTGACCAGATTATCCAGATCGTCGGCAGAAACAGAGGCTGGGATCAGCGAAACGGTGATTTCGACATCGTCGTCACCGAAGGGCTCGACGTCCAAATGTGACATAAAGCAGTTCTCGGCTTTTAGCGTTTTCTTGACCAGAGAGAGGGCTTCTCGTTGATCGTTTTCTAAGGCGATAACGCAGATTTCATAGGTTGCATCACCGTGTTCATCGGTAAGCGGCTGGCGGTTGATCATATTGACCATAGGGCGCAGCAGGGTATTGGATGCCACAACAAAAAATGTTGCCATGCAGGCATCGGCAATCATTCCCGCTCCTGCACAGGCTCCGACGGCGGCAGATCCCCACAAGGTTGCTGCGGTATTAAGACCGCGGATGTTTAACCCCTCTTTCATAATCGTACCGGCACCCAGAAAACCAACGCCGGAGACGACGTAGGAAATCACGCGGACGGCCCCACCGGCGCCATCAATGCTCATTGCCAGATGCACGAAAATGGCGGCGCTAGTAGCAACCAGTGTATTGGTGCGCAGTCCCGCGGTGCGCTGACGATACTGGCGCTCGTAGCCAATAATGGCTCCTAATAAAAAAGCGACCAGCAAAATAGTGAATGTTTCATAATGCAGAGTGAAGTTCATGTTAAAAGCCTCAGAATTTAGCTCTGCTTGTTAGTAACGGAAATAATTTTATTTTGCTGGTGGAGTGAGTTTTAACTCGACTCGCAGCAGGTGCGAATGAATAACACTATCGCCGTTGCGAATAAGCAGAAAATAAGATGTAGAGCCCCATCAGAATTAAATCTGATTAATGGCCACACGTTTTTTTTGAGGCGTGTTAATTCAACGAGGCATGATACGCACGCAAGCGTAAGCCTTAACAATGAAGCTGCGGTGATGTTCTACGGAGAAGACTCTAAGAGAAAAATAACACCACATCCTTTGTCTATGCAGGATGTGAGGTGGACATTATCACATCATGCGATTAGTTGAGAGGAACACGCCGTCTCGGTCTATCGTTGTCCATGTTATTTCCTATGTTTGAGGAGAAAAAATAGGTACTCAATTAATATTATGTGGATTTTAATTGATTAACCTTGAACGTCAACTAAACAATAAAGCAAATGGGCCGTGAATATACGGCCCATTTAAAAATAGCGCTGTGCGATTAAATTAAAATAATGAGTAAAACTAACCCAATCAACATAACCGGCGCAGTGCGCTTAATGAGCTCAATAGGAGACACCCCAGCCATGCCAGCGACCACAATAGCCGCAGCGGAGAGCGGGGAAGCTGTGCGCCCTAAATAGCTGGCAAATGCGGCAGCGGTTCCAAGATTGGTTGGGTTCATGCCAAATTCAGCGGCGTGCGGGGTGATAGCTTCGTTGAACGCATAAGCTGTTGCATCACCGGAGCCGATCACGACGGCCATCAAGAATGGGCCGATAGTGCCACCAAAACGAGCGGCTTCAGGGAAATCAATCAGCGCGCTTTTGGCTGCGTCGATGAGCCCAACTGAAGTGAGTCCAGCAACGAAAACACCGGCGCAGATAATAATGCCAAACACGTCGCTGTAGGCTTTACCCATTCCGTCAAAGAAGGCAGGAACGACTTTGCCAGGATGGGTTCGCGTCACGGCTAGAGTCGCTAATACGCCCCACATCACAGCCTGTGGAACGCCCATTTTTAACCAGCTTACGCCGCCAAACGCACCCAGCATCAATAGTGCGATAGGTACTAGAGGCATTAACGCCGCCAGCACGTTGATTGGGCCTTCCTGCGGATCTTCAGCATCCAAGCGTGAATGATATCCTTTGTGCTCTTTGCGCAATATGGCGGTGATGGTCATACCGACCATGATAATCAATCCGAGCCACACAACGGTCATGACGCGATCGCCGATGATATTCATCACATCGCCGCCGACGATCTTGGCCACGAGCGCCATGTGCGGGCTCCCAGGATTGAGCAGACTGGCACCGAAGGTTCCCGCGAGTACGGATGCGGCGGCCATCACTGGATGAATGCCCGCAGCCAGCTGTAGAGGGATCATGGTGATCCCCGCGGCGGCGGCTGCACCGGCGGCGCTAGGTAGCGCGAGCTGAACGAAAGTGGTGAGTAAAATGGTGCCCGGAATAAGAAAAAGACCGACGTGCTTTAACGGTGCGCTTAGCAGGCGAACGAGGTGGCGGTCGCAACCGGTGAACTTCATGACGGTTGCAAATCCAATGGCGGATAAGATGGCTTGAATTAACCCTTCGGAGACCATTTTTTCTGCAAAGCTATTCATTGCAGCCATGGGTTCAAGAGAAATTAAGCACATCAGCATGCCGGAAAACAGCAGCACGGTGCGGGTATCCTGCTTTTTAATCAGCAGCACGATGGTTAATAACAGAATTATTACGCCAGCAGTTATGGTCAACATGGAATTTTCTCGATGCTATGCCGTGTGTGGACGATGATAGGAAATATGTTGTGCCGCATTGATGTGCGGTTCTTGGTTTAGCTTGCTGCGCAGCGTGTCGAATTCTTCTGCCCAGCTTTGCCGCCACTGCTGCTTAATCTCTTCTGGCTGCCAGCAGGCATCAATACCGTTTAGCATTAGCTGGTGAACGCCGTCGAGGTCGAAGCCAAACTCTTCCACCATCACGCGATAACATTCGGCACCGTTGGTGTTATGCATATGCCAGTCGTCGGTTGCGGGAATAATATTCATCCCCGCTAACGCCATGTGGCGAATCGGATGGTTTTGTCGCCATTGAGATGCATCAGGCCATTTTTTCAGGTAGTAGGTATTGCTTGGCACCACGGTAAAGGGCACGTTTTCGCGCACGCAGCGAGCCGTTAGCTCTGGATTATCTAGCACGGTGTAACCATGATCGATACGTTCCAGATGAATTAAATCCAAACCGGTTTCGACGTTACGCCAGTGTAGGCCGAACTCGGAACAGTGCCCTGTCAAACGCAGTCCACCTTGTTTCGCTTTGCGATAGGCTTTCCAGAAGTGCTCAATAGGCGCGTCATTTTCTTTGTAATCAATACCTATTCCGGGGACCAGTAGATGAGGGTATTGCAGCACGGCCTCAACCATGGCGACGGCTTCTTCGGGCGACTTTTCACGGTTAATGGAAGGGATAAAAAGCGCACGGATGTCCCATTGCTCAGCCGCTTTCTGCATGGCTGCGCTCATTGCTTCTGTGACTTCAGCGTAGGTCAGTGCGGTGTCTGAGGGATTCCAGAACAGCTCCAGATGGCGAATACCGGTTGCAGCGGCATCCTCGGCCACTTCATAGGTCACTCGATAGTAATCTTCGGCGCTGCGTAGCAGAGGATATAAAAAGTTAAGTGCGGCGATGCCGCCTTTAACGACGCTGGTTTCATGTTGATAACGGCGGTAATAGCTTTTGGCTTCTGCTTCCGTGAGAGGAACGCCATATTTTTGCGCCAAATCCAGCATAGTGGCTAAACGCACGCCGCCCAACAAATGATAATGGAGATCCACTTTAGGGAATGTGGTGAAGAACTCAGTCAAAGTAATCGTTTGCGTAGACGGTGTCATGAGAGGCGCTCATCGGCAAAAAAGAAAACGCCATCATAAGTAAAGCGCCACTGAGGGGGAAATGCTATTCCGGCACAGGCAGATACATTTAGGCATCATATTTCAGGATGCGTAGTATTACGTCTAGGTTTAGCAGTGTAAAGGTGCCCAAAACGTTTTGCCGAGAGCAATCTGCTGTGAAAGGCTTTGCCAAAAGGCTTCGGCGCGCTGGTGCAGTTGCGCCTGATTGCGGTAGAGACGGATTTGATAGGGAATATGCCAGCGTTTGCGATCTACGGCGATCAGTTTGCCCTGTTTGAGTTCGTCTTCAATCTGGCAGTCCGGTAGCCACGCTAGCCCCTTGCCGCGTAATGCCATTTGGCGGTGCAGGTCGCATAGTGAAGATTCAAATACGGGCTGACAGGCAAAAGGTTGCTGCGGCATCAAGCGTTCCACCATGCGCGCGCTGTAGGAGTCTGGTGAATAGCGCAAGTAGGGCATGGGTTGGTGGTTATTTTCATCTGGGGTAAATAGTGGCTGCCCATGATTATCGGCGGCGCTAACCAACAACAGCTCCCCTTTGCCTAACAACAAGTTGGTAAACGGAGGTTGGAGTAGAGCGTGGGTGTCGAAGGCCAAGAGAAAATCGCTAGCGCCTTCAATTAAGGATTCAACGGCAAAATCTACGCGCAAAATATCGACCGAAAAAGGCGTGGTGTGGTCGATTTGCTCGATTAAATCCAGTAAGAAGGGCGATGACAGCGAGTGCGGTGCACAGAAACGGACAGGATTGATCATCTCAGACGGAAGGCCATTCATTTTCTGAATACCTTCTTGTAGCTGGTTTACCATGCTGTGAGCAATTAAGCGAAATTGATAGCCAGCAGGGGTTAACGTTACCGGCGTTGAACTACGATCGACCAGTTTCTGGCCTACGCTTTCTTCTAATGCACGGATGTGACGGCCAAAAGCAGGCTGAGTGATGTTACGCCGCTGGGCTGCTCGTGAGAAATTACGCAGTTCTGCGAGCGCCAAAAAATCCTCTAACCAGCCGGTATCCATCAGTGAGTATCCCTTTGTGTGTTGTGCTGTTTTCAGTATACCTATTTGTCATTTCCCAAGCATATATCCCTCATACGCAAAGCGACACGTGCATTGGCTATGTGCTTTCACCTTAGTCATCCTTTTGCCACGTGACTCAGAGGGGGCTCGTTTTTTTTGTCCTGCAACTTGAATTAATTAGGTTAGAAATGGCTACAGAACAATTGAATAAAAACATCTTATTTGTGCCTAAATATTTTAGTCACTTAAATTATTACTATTACTTCTGAGAATAACCTCACTATTAAAGATGATTATCTCTGTTGTATTTATCTCACCAAGCTGGCATTTATGAATGACGGGCTAGAAATGACTGACTGAAATGCAAATCACTTGCACCTATACCCGACAGACATCAAGTGGCAGAAGCGTTAGCCGCGGTTGTTCACCCGAGTAACATCGTTTTTATGCTGCTAGGGATGTGACGATTGCTGTTGCTTTGCAACTCGAATTATTTTGGGTATATACGCAAAAATTTGTGCGGTTTCGCTCACTCTAAATTTGGGCGAAATAGAAAATCTCAGAGAGGAAATAGGCCAATCGCTATTTATCCAAACATATTGGGATCCTTATAAGGCAACGAATGTCGCGATGGATTCAGTATGAATAGGGGAAAGAAGCGTAATAAAAGCAGCCAAGATTTGGTTTTGATTCATTTTTGCAAACACGGGAGATAATTACATGAACAGTGAAGTTCAGGTAGTGAATAATTTATGGCGTTGGTTGAGCGGCCAGCGTGATCCAATTGGTTATCAACCGGGAAGAGTGTTGCATCTTGTCGAGAAGAATCTGCAACCATTTGAATGCAAACGTGTCTCTGATCGTGTGCTGCATGTGGCGTGTCCGCAAGGGCTAGAGGTTGAAGTTGAAGAGCGGGTGGTTACCAGCTTCAGAAGCTATAGTGTGACCTGCCATTTTCATTTACGTGGTGATACTGGTCTGCAACAACAGATCCATATTCAAGCGAAAAATACCGATATTCTTGGCCGAGGGGATACTCGCTTCAGTGCTAAAACGCATAACGATGACAGCCGCCGCCTCATGGCCGTGCTGGATTGTTATCCTGAAATTACCGATGCACTGGATTGTCTGAATTTCCGCCGCCTGAATTTGCGCTCTGAAGCAGGAAAGTGGCAGCTAGAGATAGAACTTTTTGCCGCCACTGAGCTGGTGGGGCCACGTCCGGTATGCAGCGGCTATCAGCGTCTGCCATACGCGCAGCGTCACCTGATGCTTGACGTGATGCAGATGTTCCAGAAAATGATGGATCGTGTGACGGTGCAAGGTGTGGCTGCCTAAACGATTCCACCTATCCAAATTTAGTCCATAGCCCCAACATTGATGAACTTGATGTTGGGGTTTTGTTTGTGAGGGAAATTTTTCTCGTTTTTGGAATCAGCTTCGCAAGAAAATAGCTATTAGCTAGTTATCTAATATCATTGTTAGCTCTTAACTTATTCTTTAGATTGTCTTAATTGATAGGTAAATAATCATTAAGACATCTTAGGGGCGATGATGAGATATTGGTGGGTTAACCATAAACAGACAGTGAAGCACGAAGTGGATGGCGGTTTTTTATGGTCTCCTAAGACCAAGAAAGGGAATGCTAAAAACCGGTTTTATGACAATCTTTGTATTGCTTCCCCTGGTGATAAAGTCGTTTCCTACGCGAATAAAATGATTGCCTACGTGGGCGTGGTGACAGATTTTGCAATTAGTGCGTCAAAACCTGAGTTTGGTGCGGCTGGCAAGCTTTGGGATAATGATGGTTGGCTACTGCCTGTAGATTGGCAAAAGTTTAATGCTCCAGTTAGCCCACTACAAATTCTTGATCAACTTCGACCATGCTTAGAGGTTGATGGTATTTTTTCTCCTATCCGTTTAGATAATGCTCATGGTTATCAACATATCTATTTAACTGAAATAGGTAAGCCAGCGTTTGAGGTGGTTTGCGCCGCAGGTGATGGAACAACATATTTAGAGACTAAAAAAACCCGTGTTGAGCCGATCCCTTTGCGCGAAAAACTTGATGATGAAATAGAGAAGCAGGTTATTGCAGATAAGGCGCTAAGTGACACAATTAAAGAACAGCTAGTAAAAGCAAGACGAGGCCAAGGTGATTTTCGCCGCAACTTACAAGGCGTCGAGCCTTATTGTCGCATTACCAAAATTAATACGCCAAGCCTACTGATTGCCAGCCACATCAAGCCGTGGCGCTGTTGTGAAAGTGGTAATGAGCGGCTAGATGGGAATAATGGATTATTGCTCGCTCCGCATGTTGATTGGCTTTTTGATAAAGGGCTTATCACTTTTACAGATACTGGCGATGTTCTCGTATCACCGAATATTTCAGAAAATGAGCTGAGTAAGCTAGGTTTAGACAATATGAGTAAGCGAAATGTTGGGGCATTTAATGACGAGCAACGTGTTTATCTCGAGTTTCATAGAAACAATATTTTCCTCAACAAGTAGCTGGCTTTCTTCTCCCCCGATGCCTCTTTTTGTCATTTTAAAATGAGTGTTCATAAATCCGTTGCGGATTGTGTATATTACGCCGCCAGTCGGCGCGATTGCTTCGCATGGCGTTGATGTGAGGTTGAGGTGGGGGAAATGTTTCGGAGAATGAGTCGTGAATAGCGCAGTTCCTTTCTTGAGTCGTGTCTGGCATTGGCTAACAATGCCGCGAGAGCCAGTTGGATATCAGCCGGGACAGATGCTAAAACTGGTTGCGCGCGATTTTCGCCCCTATCCGTGCGAGCGCCTATCGCTGCGTTGTTTGTCGATCTCTTTACCGCAAGGGATGACGGTTGAGGTACATGAAAAGGCGACCGCGCTGTTTCGTTCTTTTGTGGTTTGTAGCCATTTTTATATTCAGGGCGTGACCGGTTTACAGCATCCCGTTCGCATGAAAGTGCGCAATGGTAACGTTTTTGGGCAAGGAGGGATTCGGTTTCGCTGTAAAGCGAAAAACGATGATAGCCAACGCTTGCTGGCCGTATTGAACTGTTATCCGCAGATTTTTACTGCACTAGAGCAGTTGCATTTTCGCCAGCTAAATCTGTGGTCAGAACAGGGACGCTGGCGATTAGAGATCGAACATTTCGCGGCTTCTGAGGTGATCAGTCAGGTGCCGGTAGAACGCCGTTATCAAAAACTGCATCACGAGCAGCGCCAGCAGTTGCTAAATGTGATGCAGATGTTTGAACAACTGATGACCCGAGTTGCTATCGAAGGTGTTGCCGCATAAGCAGCAACTTCGAATGCATTGAAGATTACTCGTAGGTGCTTAACCCTAATTCTCGAGATATGGCCGCAGCGGTCTCTTTCAGTGGTTTTAGCAGATTTTGTTCGCCAATCAGACCTAGTTTGGCGGTTGAGAGCGAAATTGACACCGAATAGCTGACGCGATGGTGAATATCAAAGATTGGCACCGCGATGCAGGATACCCCTAGTTCATTTTCTTCACGATCCATCGCCATGCCCTGCTGGCGAATCTGCTCTAACTCCTGATACATCTTATCTTGCTGCGTGATGGTATTGCGCGTTAAAGGCTGGATCTCGTCCTGATGACTTTTCCAATAAGATTCAACGTAGTCGTGATGACCATAGGCCATATAAATCTTGCCCATTGCCGAGCAATAGAGCGGCATATGCTGGCCGATATAGGCTCGGGTACGCAGCATGCCGGTGGTGGGCTCCAGCTTATAGATCAAAATGGCGTGATCGTCTTCGCGGCTGGAAAAGTTGATGGTTTCTCCCGTTTTGATGTTCAGCGCTTCCAGATGAGGGGCTGCGACATGAATAATGTTGAGAGATGACAACGCTTTTTGCCCAACGGCAATAAATTTGGTGGTTAAACGGTAGCTACCAGCAGCGGGCGCGGGAGTGACATATCCACAGGACTGCAACCCCTGTAACAGGCGGTGCACGGTGCTTTTGTTCAACTGCGCCAGTTCGGATAGATGTGCCAGCGGGCAGCCGTTTGGATAGTTACTCAAGATCTCAATGAGCTGAAGGCCACGAAAAAGGCTTTGGCTACCAGCCGGTTTTTCTTTGCTTGGTTCGATGTCGGTTTCTTTCTCTTTAGTTTTCATTCGCCTTCAATCATTCCAGTCAAATAACTTGGCTGAGATGTTAACTCAATTTATCGTCATTTTTTGCTATTACTCTGCATTTTTCTCCTTCTCTTCTTAAACGCTTGAAGTGTGTTTCACGTCACGTTCCTGAATGATAAAAATTAATCCATTGATTTTTAATGATTTTAAAAAACTCACTCGCTTTGACTTGTTAAAATTTGAGCGGTATTATTTTTTGGAATCGGATTTCACATAGTGAAATATTGAGATTCAAAAACGATCAGATGGTTCATGTGTTTGACGAGGAGAGCGGTATGCGAGTGAGTTTTGAACAGTTAAAACAGGAGTTTGAACGGGTGCTATTGGCACGCGGCGTTCAGGCTGAAACGGCGAGTGAATGCGCCACTATGTTTGCGCAGACCACAGAATCTGGGGTGTATTCACACGGCGTGAACCGCTTCCCTCGTTTTATTCAGCAACTAGAGGCAGGGGACATTATTCCCGAAGCGCAGGCGAAACGAATTCTGGCGCTGGGCGCGATTGAGCAGTGGGACGCACAACGCTCAATTGGCAATTTAACAGCGAAAAAGATGATGGATCGCGCGATGTCGCTGGCGTCGGATCATGGCATCGGTTTAATTGCAGTACGCAATGCAAATCATTGGATGCGAGGCGGGAGCTATGGTTGGCAGGCGGCCGAAAAAGGTTATATCGGTATTTGTTGGACGAACTCGATTGCGGTAATGCCGCCTTGGGGAGCAAAAGAGTGTCGTATTGGTACCAATCCATTGATCGTGGCGATCCCTGGAAATCCTATCACCATGGTGGATATGTCGATGTCGATGTTCTCCTATGGAATGTTGGAGGTTAATCGTTTAGCGGGTCGTGAGCTACCAGTCGACGGTGGATTTGATGACGAGGGCAATCTCACTCGCGAGCCTGGCGTTATCGAGAAAAATCGCCGTATCTTACCAATGGGATACTGGAAAGGTTCAGGCTTATCCATCGTGTTGGATATGATTGCGACGCTGTTGTCTGATGGTGCATCGGTTGCGGAAGTGACTGAAGACAACTCAGATGAATATGGTATTTCACAGATCTTTATTGCTATTGAAGTGGATCGCTTAATCGAAGGTGCAACACGCGATGCCAAGCTGCAGCGCATTATGGATTATGTCACCAGCGCTGAACGCTCCAATCCCGATGTGGCGATACGCCTGCCGGGCCATGAGTTTACCCATTTGTTGGCTGAAAATCGTCGTAATGGCATCACCATTGATGACAGCGTATGGGCAAAAATTCAGGCGCTTTGAGGATAAAAGACGATGATATTTGGCCATATAAGCAATGAAAATCCCTGCAACCTGCCGGAGGCTATCCAAAGGGCGCTACAGTTTTTGCGTTCCACGGATTTTAGCCAACAGGAGGCGGGCGATGTTGAAATTGATGGGCGTGATATTTATGCCCAAATTATTGATATGACGACCCGACCTAAAGCAGAGAATCGCCCTGAAGTACATCGGCGCTATATCGATATTCAATTTCTCGCGTGGGGAGAGGAAATTATCGGCGTTGCCGCCGATCGCGGAAATAATAAAATATCAGAATCATTACTGGCTGAGCGAGATATTATTTTTTATCACGGCGCTGAAAACGAATCTGAAATAACGATGACACCTGGAAGCTACGCTATATTTTTTCCACAAGATGTTCATCGCCCTGCATGCATTAAAAATAAAGCAACTCCGATTCGAAAAGTTGTTGTGAAAGTGGCATTAACTGCGCTGAATTAAATTGAAGTCATTATTGCCATCACTAAGGGATAATTTTTTATGAAACAGAATAACGGCTTTATCGTCGGTGCGTATCCCTGCGCGCCTTCATTTCATCAGCGAGAAGAGGCGCTGGAAAGCGCATTCTGGCGTGGGTTAGCTGATATTGAAGGTATCCGCGGCATTGAGCAGCCCTGCTTGGAAGATCTCCATCCGTATGGCGACGACTATTTATTCCAGCATATTCCATCGGATTGGCAAATTGTTGTCACCGCGGTGATGGAAACCATGCGCCGTCGCGGTAAAAATTCTGGATTTGGGTTAGCCTCGAGCGATGCAGAACAACGCTTGGCCTGCGTTGACTACTATCGGCACATACTGGATAAAATCAATCGTGCTAACGACCGCTTTGGAATGCAGAAGGTTCTGGCTTTGGAAATCCAATCGGCACCGTTAGCAGGCTCAGGTGATGTGATGCTAGCCGCAGAGTGTTTTGCCGATTCTATGCGGCAGATAGCCAGTTGGGAATGGCCGTGTGAGTTGGTGATTGAACATTGTGATGCCATGAATACACCAGATGCACGCAAAGGTTTTCTGCCGTTAGAACAGGAAATTGCAGTTATTGACTGTCTGAAGTCAGAGCTCGGTAAAGAGGTCGGCGTGGCGCTCAACTGGGCACGTTCAGCTATCGAAGGCCGTAACACCGAATTACCTATGCAGCATCTCCGTGCAAGCCAGCAAAGCGGTGCCCTTAAAGCGTTGATGTTCTCTGGCACGACCTGCGGCGGAGCTTATGGTGACTGGCAAGATTTACATGCACCTTTTGCACCATTCTCAGGGGCCGAGGTTCATTGTGCTGAAAGTTTAATGACGGTGGCATTAGCGGCGGAGATGTTTAACGCGGCACCACTCGACTCATTGAGTTTTGCGGGGATAAAGTTATTAGAAATTGATCCTCAGGCCAGCGTAGAACATCGGATTGCCATTTTACGTGATGGAATTAAAGCGTTAAATATCGCCAGTAAAAATTAAAACTTAATCTTTTTTAATGGATTAATTAAGCCAAGTCTTCACCGAATAAACCCTTTATAGGGAAAAATCTGTGTATTTATGTACATGGGCCGTATCAATAATGATTAAGGCGTGAAGTTATGAACTCTAACTCTGATACCCTAAATAAAAATAATATTCCCGAGAATATTCCACGCCAGCGCTGGCTAAGAATTATTCCCCCTATTTTAATCGCTTGTATTATTTCATATATGGATAGGGTGAATATTGCCTTTGCCATGCCGGGAGGTATGGATGCCGATCTTGGCATTACTGCATCCATGGCGGGGCTGGCGGGCGGTATTTTCTTTATTGGTTATCTGTTCCTACAAGTACCCGGTGGGAAAATTGCGGTACACGGCAGTGGTAAGAAATTTATTGGCTGGTCGCTAGTGGCGTGGGTTGTTATTTCGGTATTAACCGGTTTGGTGACAAATCAGTATCAGCTGCTGTTTTTGCGTTTCGCACTAGGTGTTGCCGAAGGGGGCATGCTGCCGGTGGTGTTAACGATGATCAGCAACTGGTTTCCCGACGCTGAGCGAGGCCGTGCGAATGCCATTGTGATTATGTTTGTACCGATTGCGGGGATTATTACTGCGCCGCTTTCGGGTTGGATTATCACCGCACTGGATTGGCGCTGGCTGTTCATTATCGAAGGTTTGATGTCGATTGCGGTTCTGGTGCTTTGGGTGGTTGCCGTATGTGACCGACCTCAGGAAGCACGTTGGATCTCAGAAAAAGAGAAAACCTGGTTGATTGACACCTTGGCAGAAGAACAGCGCGCCATTGCCGGAAAAGAGGTGAAGAATGCTTCATTGAGTGCAGTCCTATCGGACAAAACGATGTGGCAGCTGATAGCGCTGAACTTCTTCTATCAAACCGGTATTTATGGCTACACCCTTTGGCTTCCAACCATTCTGAAAGAGTTGACTCACACCTCTATGGGACAGGTTGGCATGTTGGCAATCCTGCCGTACATCGGCGCAATGGCGGGCATGTTCCTATTCTCCTCACTCTCTGACCGCACTGGCAAACGCAAACTGTTCGTATTTTTACCGCTGCTCGGTTTTGCGGTTTGCATGTTCCTGTCCGTGACGTTGAAACAGCATATCTGGTGGTCATACGCCATGCTGGTGGGCTGCGGCGTATTCCTGCAATCGGCTGCTGGCGTGTTCTGGACTATTCCAGCCAAATTGTTTAGCGCGGAAATGGCGGGCGGTGCTCGCGGTGTGATTAACGCTCTGGGTAACTTGGGCGGTTTCTGCGGGCCTTATGCGGTAGGACTTTTGATCACCTATTACAACAAAGACGCAGGTGTTTATTGTCTGGCGCTATCGCTCGCGCTGGCAGCACTGTTGGCTCTGCTGTTACCGGCCAAATGTGACGTGCCGACTCAATCTACTGCGCAATTGCCGAAAGGAAAGCGCTCGGCGGCATAAGTTGTCTCAAGCCTCTCCTTATCAGGGGAGGCAGATTGGGCAGAAGTCATTGTGTAAATAACAGGAATCACTATGAACGCGACATCCACTGAATATTGGCTGGGGATTGACTGCGGCGGTACTTACCTCAAAGCGGGCTTGTACGACAGGCAAGGCGCAGAGCTGTGCATCAGCCGTCAAGCGCTGCCGGTCATCAGCGAACATCCGGGTTGGGCGGAGCGTGATATGTCTGCGCTATGGCAGTCTTGCATCGACACCATCGCGAATGTGCTACGCCAAAGCGGAGTAAGCGGTCAGCAAGTCCAAGGGATAGGGATCTCGGCGCAGGGAAAAGGATTGTTCCTGCTGGATAAAAATGAAAAACCACTCGGTAATGCGATGCTTTCATCAGACAGGCGTGCAATCGAAGTGGTCTCGCAGTGGCAAAGAGATGGGCTGCCTGAATTGCTGTATCCGCTGACTCGGCAAACGCTATGGACGGGACATCCGGTATCCCTCCTGCGCTGGGTAAAACTCCATCAGCCGGAACGCTACCGACAGATTGGCTCGGTAATGATGGCGCATGACTATCTGCGTTTTTGTCTGACTGGAGAGCAGGCCTGCGAAGAAACCAATATTTCTGAATCTAACCTCTACAACATGACTTTGGGAGGCTATGACCCGCAACTCACCGAGTTACTGGGCATTTCAGAGATCAATTCCGCTATTCCTCCCGTGGTGGGTTCAGCAGAAATAAGTGGCCGAGTGACCGAGGAGGTTGCGGCAAAAACCGGGCTTTGCGTGGGAACGCCTGTGGTCGGAGGGCTGTTTGATGTGGTTTCTACCGCGTTGTGCGCAGGGTTGCAGGATGAATTTACGCTGAATGCGGTGATGGGGACTTGGGCTGTGACCAGCGGTTTAGCACCCGAGATCTGCCAACACGAAGCGCATCCATACGTATATGGACGCTATGCCAACGCCCTGAGCTCAGATGAAAAAAACTACATTGTCCATGAAGCGAGTCCGACCTCTTCAGCCAATTTGGAGTGGCTCACCCAGCAGCTTGGCGGTCTCGGTTTTGAGGAAATTAATCGCTTGGTTGCCGCCTTACCTAAAGCGGGCAGTGACGTGATGTTTTTACCTTTCCTATACGGCAGCAATGCGGGATTGGACATGACTGCCGGCTTTTATGGTTTGCAGTCGCTGCATCACCGTGGGCACCTGCTTCAAGCCGTGTATGAAGGCGTGATATTTAGCCATATGACCCATCTGAATCGAATGCGTGAGCGTTTTACTCAGGTGAAAAAACTGCGAGTTACCGGCGGCCCCGCGCATTCAAAAGTTTGGATGCAGATGCTGGCCGACGTGAGCGGTTTGCCGATTGAATTGCCACAGGTTGAAGAAACGGGCTGTTTAGGCGCAGCGCTGGCCGCCTTGGTGGGCTGCGGCGTCTATTCGGATTTCAAGCAGGCGCAAGGCCAGCTTAGTCATGATATTCAGCGCATTGAACCCGACGCTGATGCTTGGTCTGCATATCAACACAAATTCACCCGTTACCAATATCTGATTGAAGCGCTACAGACCTATCACGAGCGCTGTTCATCTTTGAATAAGTCCTAAGGAGTTACCCATTATGAGCCGACCTTTGCTCCAACTGGCGTTAGATCATACGAGCCTGAATGCGGCTTTGCAGAGTGTGAACGCGCTGAAAAACAGCGTGGATATTATCGAAGCCGGTACGATTTTATGTATTAGCGAGGGACTGCAAGCCGTGCGTCAGCTGCGCCAGCGTTGCCCTGAGCACACTATTGTTGCCGATCTTAAAGTGGCCGACGCTGGAGAAACGTTGGCAACAGAAGCCTTTAATGCGGGAGCCGACTGGATGACGGTGATTTGTGCCGCCCCGTTGGCAACGGTGGTGAAAGCACATCAGATTGCACAATCTCGCGGTGGTGAAATACAAATTGAGCTCTTTGGTAACTGGACGCTAGACGACGCTAAAGCATGGCGCGCAGCGGGCGTGCGGCAGGCGATCTACCACCGCGGACGTGATGCTCAGGCCAGTGGGCAATCTTGGAGTCAGCAGGATCTGGATCGAATGCAGCAGCTTTCCGATCTTGGGCTGGAGCTGTCGATCACCGGTGGCATTACTCCGCAGGATCTGAGTCTATTCAGCGATATTTCCGTTAGGGCGTTTATTGCCGGCCGAGCGTTGTCTGAGGCGACGAATCCGGCACAGGTTGCACAGGAATTCCATCAACAAATCAACGCGATTTGGGGGGAAAGGGCATGAACATCGCCAAGAGAGTGCATCCGCTAGGTATTTACGAAAAAGCATTACCAAAAACGTTGAGCTGGCCAGAACGTTTGGCGCTGGCCAAAAGCTGTGGTTTTGATTTCGTTGAGATGTCAGTAGATGAAACTGATGAGAGGCTGGCGCGCCTGGATTGGAGTACCGCACAGCGCAGTGCCTTAGTGAGTGCGATGTTGGAGAGCGGTATTGCCATTCCTTCCATGTGCCTTTCAGCCCATCGTCGATTTCCCTTTGGCAGCCATGATGAGAACGTACGCCAGCAGGCTCGGGAAATCATGACGAAAGCCATCCAGTTAGCGCGGGACTTGGGGATTCGAACCATCCAGTTGGCGGGTTATGACGTGTATTACGAGGAGCAGGATGAAGGGACACTGCAGCGTTTTACCGAAGGGCTAACGTGGGCAGTGGAGCAGGCGGCGGGAGCGCAGGTCATGCTGGCGGTTGAGATTATGGATACCGAGTTTATGAACTCGATAACCAAATGGAAAAAGTGGGATCGACTGCTTTCTTCACCATGGTTTAGCGTTTATCCCGACGTAGGAAATCTTAGCGCGTGGGGCAACGATGTGTCGGCCGAATTGGCGTTAGGCATCGACAGTATTGCTGCTATCCATTTGAAAGACACTTATCCCGTAACGGCAAGCAGCCAAGGGCAATTCCGTGACGTGCCGTTTGGTGAGGGATGTGTGGATTTTGTGGGGATATTTAGAACGCTGAAACAGCTGAACTACCGCGGTTCATTCCTGATTGAAATGTGGACTGAAAAAGCGCAGGAACCGGTGCTGGAAATTATTAAGGCCCGTCAGTGGATCGAAGCACGCATGCTTGAGGGAGACTTTGTATGTTAGAGCAATTGAAACAACAGGTTTTAGCCGCAAATTTGGCATTGCCACACCACCATTTAGTCACCTTTACGTGGGGAAACGTGAGCGCTATTGACCGCGAATCTGGGTTAGTAGTGATCAAACCCTCAGGTGTGGAATATGACGGTATGCAAGCCAAAGATATGGTGGTGGTCGACCTCCGCAGCGGAAGCGTTGTTGAGGGGGATAAAAAGCCTTCCTCGGATACCGCCACTCATTTGGCGCTATATCGTGCTTTTCCTCATATTGGTGGCATTGTTCATACCCATTCGCGCCATGCCACTATTTGGTCACAGGCGGGGCTCGATTTACCCGCTTGGGGTACCACTCATGCCGATTATTTTTATGGTCCGATTCCCTGCACGCGCCTGATGAAACGTGAGGAAATCGCGGGTGACTATGAGCATGAAACCGGTGAAGTTATTATTGAAACGTTCACCCAGCGTGACATCGATCCTATGCAGGTACCCGCTGTGTTGGTACATTCCCATGGTCCGTTTGCTTGGGGTAAAGATGCTGCTGATGCGGTACACAATGCCGTCGTGTTAGAAGAGTGTGCCTATATGGGCATTTTCTCCCGTCAACTGACACCGGGGATCTCGGCGATGCAGCAATCTTTATTAGATAAACACTATCTGCGCAAGCATGGCGCTAACGCTTATTATGGGCAATAAAATTGTATTTGATTGAAGCCTCAGTTGAGGCTTTTTTTATGATATTTATTTCTTAACATTTCAGTCTTAGCGCAACTGATGCTGCCGTAAGGGAAATTATCTATACATAAAAAATATGTTTAACTTGTAAGCATAACTTACATATCAATTCAGTTGAATCACTGCGCAGGGTTCTCTATTTTCTTTCCAGCTTAAGGATGCGATTGCAGGTCAATACCCGCAGATCGCCGCTTGGTTGTACTCACGATGGAAAATTTTGCACTTCTGCGATGATGCTTATACATGTTATTTCGAAAACTTACCCTTGCCGTTGTTTTTTGCCTAGGGACGTTCACCGTTCAGGTGGCTTCAGCTTTTGATTTGCCCAGCTATTTTAAAAGTGACAAATTGCTGGAAACACCGAAAATTCCACACCATTCTAAAGCGATGACGCATTTTGCTCGCGTGAATAATTCGGGCGTCCGCGATGTTAATCATTCCATGGTAAAAAATGTTATTTTGCAGAATTATCGTCATTGGGAAGGTGTTAAATACCTTTGGGGCGGAGATTCCAAATACGGGATTGATTGTTCTGCGTTTACACGTCGCGTGCTAAGTCAACTGAAGATAAATTTACCGCGCACGACCTCTGAGCAAATTCATTCTGGAAACCAGGTTTCTAAGCAACAGCTAAAGATTGGCGATTTAGTTTTCTTTAAAACATCGAGTGTGACGCGCCATGTAGGAATTTATGTCGGGAATGGGCAGTTTATCCATGCGTCAAAAAGTATGGGGGTTACCACTTCACGTCTCGATGAAAATTATTGGCAGCGTAGCTACGAAACGTCTGTTCGCGTGATCTAATCCTCCCGTATTACTTTAGTTTTTTCGATCCTTCTCACAATCTAGATTTTAATTGAAACCGGTTACTGAAACCGGTTGCAGTTGGCGAAAATAGCATCTTATACTCTGTCCTCTATGTAGCTCACGCAGGGGCAGGGCATGATGAATATCAGTCAATCGCTGTTTAGCTTTATTGAAAATAGAATCAGTCCAATTGCGGGGAGGATCTCTTCCCAACGACATATTATGGCGATTCGAGACGGCTTTATTTCAGCCATGCCTTTTATGATCGTCGGCTCTTTCTTATTGGTTTTTGTCTATCCGCCTTTCTCGGCTGAGAGCAGTTGGAGTTTTGCGCGTAGCTGGTTGGCGCTATCGGGCAAATATGAATCCCAGATCCTGACACCATTCAATATGACGATGGGGATCATGTCGGTCTATATCAGCGCAGCGATTGCGTATAACTTGGCGAGAAGTTATCAGCTCGATCCTTTTATGACAGCGATGCTGGCGCTAATGGGATTCTTATTGGTATCGGCTCCACAGGTGAATGGGAATATGCCCACGGTGGCATTGGGGGGTGTCGGTATTTTTACCGCCGTGATAGTCGCGGTATATGTGACCGAGCTGACCCGTTTTCTCAAGCTACGTAATATTGGGATTCGACTGCCAGAGCAGGTTCCGGCCAATATTAAACAATCGTTCGATCTGTTGATTCCCATTCTTGCCGTCATTATCACGCTTTATCCACTGAGCTTGCTGATTCAGGAGATTTTTAATCAGTTGCTACCGCAGGCCATTATGGCGTTGTTCCAGCCGCTAATTTCTGCTGCGGACTCTCTGCCCGCCATTCTGTTAGCGGTGCTGATTTGTCATCTGCTATGGTTTGCCGGAATTCACGGTTCGGCCATTGTGTCTGGCATGCTGCAAGCATTCTGGTTGACGAATTTAGGGCTTAACCAAACGGAGCTGGCCGCAGGTTTACCGCTGACGCACATCATGACCGAGGCGTTCTGGAATTTCCTGATTGTGATTGGCGGTTCGGGAGCCACATTCGGCTTGATATTGCTGTTTATGCGGAGTAAATCGGCACATTTGCGTGCCATGGGCAAACTCAGTTTGGTGCCGAGCATGTTTAACATCAACGAACCGGTGATTTTCGGCACGCCTATCGTTATGAATCCAACGTTCTTCATTCCTTTTATTTTGGCACCTATGGTGAATGCCGTGGTGGCCTATCTGGCAGTAACAACAAATTTGATACCGCACATGATTTCTTTGGTTCCATGGACCTCTCCTGCGCCGATTGGCGCTGCGTGGGCGATGGGTTGGGATTTCCGCGTGTCGGTATTAGTGCTGTTATTGATGGCGTTATCCGCGGTGATTTATTACCCGTTCTTTAAAGTGTATGAGAAGCAGCTCTTGGCACAGGAATGCGTTGAATCCACGCGACAACAAACTAGGGTGCAAACCGCCCAAAGGTAACAGAGTTGCCTTCTAATTGATTGATTAAACGGAGTATTAAAATATGAGTCAGTTTCCAAAGGGGTTTCTCTGGGGAGCAGCCACGGCGGCATATCAGGTTGAGGGGGGGCATGACGCTGACGGTAAAGGCTTATCCGTTTGGGACGTGTTTTCTCATCAGCCGGGTACTACGCACGAAGGAACTAACGGCGATGTTGCTGCCGACCACTACCATCGCTTTAAAGAGGATGTGGCGCTCATGGCGGAACTGGGGATGACCTCATACCGTTTCTCTATTTCATGGTCGCGCGTGCTGCCACAGGGAACCGGCGAAGTGAACGAAGCGGGGATCTCGTTCTACAGCAACTTGATCGATGAACTGTTACGCCACAACATTCGTCCAATGATCACGCTTTATCACTGGGATCTGCCGCAGGCGTTGCAGGATAAGTTTGGTGGCTGGGCTGGACGCGACATTGTGGATGCGTTCGATGAGTATGCTCGTCTTTGCTACCAACGGTTTGGCGATCGCGTCGATTTATGGTCGACGTTTAATGAAACAATTGTTTTCATTGGCATGGGGTACTTCACCGGTCAGCATCCGCCGAAATTGAAAGATCCGACGCTGGGAATTCAAGCCTGCCACCACGTGTTTTTAGCGAATGCTCGTGCGGTGAAAAGCTTCCGAGAAATGGGGATCAACGGCCAGATCGGTTTTGTGAATGTTTTGCAACCGAACGATCCGATCAGTCAAGAGCCTGAAGATCTACGTGCTTGGGAAATCGCCGAGGGGATCTATACGCACTGGCTCTATGATCCGGTGCTAAAAGGTGAGTATCCACAGGATATGCTGGTGATGGCTCAGACCGCATTTGGTGTACCGGAATTCCATCCGGGCGATGCCGAGTTACTGAAAGATAACATTGTTGATTTTATTGGCCTGAATTACTACAAGCGTGAAATGGTTGCGCGTAACGATGATGTGCAGGGTTTTGATCTTAATACCTCGGGACAGAAGGGTAGCGGCGGTGGGATGGGCTTTAAAGGCTTGTTCAAGATCGTCAAAAACCCGAACGGAGTTTATACCGATTGGGATTGGGAGATTTATCCGCAGGGGCTTACCGATGCGATTGGTCGCATCCGTCATCGCTACGGCGAAGTGCCGATTTATATCACCGAAAATGGGTTAGGCGCTAAAGATCCCATTGTAAACGGTGCCGTTCTCGATCAGCCGCGTATCGATTATTTACGTGAGCATATCCGTGCCGTGGGTAATGCCATTGAGCAGGGCGCTGATGTTCGAGGTTTCTATCCATGGTCATTTATCGACTTGCTGTCTTGGCTCAATGGCTATCAAAAACAGTATGGCTTCGTGTATATCGACCGTGAAAATAATCTGACGCGTAAGAAAAAGCTGAGCTTTGAATGGTATCAAAAAGTGATTCATTCAAATGGTGAAGAACTTTAATGAATTTGCTTTAAACCTCTCCTCTGCGGGGGAGGTTTCTCGCTTTTATCCTCTGCGCTGACCGGCGCGTGCATGCGAGATTTATCTAAAATCTTTACAATAAGTCAGCATTATTCTGCGACATTCATGAATCTGTACTATCTTTAATCTGTAGTTGTTACATCCGATTACAAACGACAAGGAGTAATTCATGAAAGCAATTAAAGCGATTACAGCAGCGATTCTGGTGAGTTCAGTATCTTTTGGCGCTTTGGCAGCAGAGGAAATCACCAAAGAAGAAGCAGCAAAATATACGAAAATCGGTACAGTAAGCACGACTGCTGAAACTACGTCGCCAATGGATGCCAAAGAGGTTCTGTCTAAACTGGCTGATGAGAAAGGCGGAAAATACTTCGTGATTATTGCCGGACGTGAGCATGGCAAAATCAGTGCTACGGCAGAAGTGTATAAATAAGCGTATCACGCGATAACGCTATAATATCTTGCGGGGACCTCCCCGCAATTTCCCCTCTTACACCGCACCCCATTTTTACTTCTGCTCGCCTAAGTGCTTCTCTGCTATTATGTGCCTCTATGTGTACAAGTCTGTTGTCGTCATGAACGAATGACCGAGTAAAACAGCAAACTTGCTCCTCCCTATTGCCTGATTAGAGTAACTGTTGTGACCCAATCCTTTGCTTCCCTGTCGCTGCCAGCAGCGCAGCTTGAAAACCTCGCTGAACTTGGTTATGCCTCCATGACGCCCGTGCAGGCCGCTGCATTACCCGCCATTTTGGAAGGCCGCGATGTTCGGGCGCAGGCCAAAACCGGTAGCGGTAAAACCGCCGCTTTTGGTATTGGTCTGCTCCAGCAGATTGACGTCACGCAGTTTACGACTCAGGCGCTGGTGCTTTGTCCAACTCGTGAGCTGGCCGATCAGGTTAGCAAAGAGCTGCGCCGTTTAGCCCGTTTCACTCAGAACATCAAAATTCTCACCCTCTGCGGCGGGCAGCCAATCAGTCATCAGTTGGATTCGTTAGTCCATGCACCACACATTGTGGTGGGTACACCTGGACGTATCCAAGAGCATCTGCGCAAGAAAAGCGTCAGTCTGGATGCAATGAAGGTGCTGGTGTTGGATGAAGCTGATCGCATGCTAGATATGGGGTTCGCGGACGCTATCGATGATGTTATCAGCTATACGCCAACCGCGCGTCAGACGCTGCTGTTCTCTGCGACCTATCCGCAGGGCATTGAGCGCATTAGCGCCCGCGTTCAGCGTGAGCCCGTCACGATTGAAACGGGTGACGTTTCTGCATTGCCCGATATTGAACAGCAGTTTTATGAAACGTCACGCGGTGAGAAACTGCTTTTGCTACAGGCATTACTTAGCAATCTGCAACCCACCTCATGCGTGGTGTTCTGTAATACGAAGCGTGATTGCCAAGACGTTTATGACGCGTTGTCTGGGCAAAATATCAGCGTATTAGCACTGCACGGCGATTTAGAGCAGCGTGAACGCGATCAGGTTTTGGTGCGATTCTCTAACCGTAGCTGCCGTGTGCTGGTCGCGACTGACGTCGCTGCGCGCGGTTTGGATATCAAAGAGTTAGAAATGGTTGTGAACTACGAGCTGTCCTTCGATCCGGAAGTTCACGTTCATCGTATTGGCCGTACTGCGCGAGCGGGCCAGAAAGGTTTGGCCGTTAGCTTCGTTGCGCCATCTGAAATGGTTCGGGCACATGCGTTGGAAGATTATATTGGCCTGAAGCCGAACTGGTTGTCTGCCGATAAAATGATGGCTTCGCCGATGAAACCTCTTGAGGCGGAAATGGTAACGCTGTGCATCGACGGTGGCCGCAAGGCGAAAATCCGTCCGGGCGATATTTTAGGCGCACTTACCGGTGATGCGGGATTAACCGCTGCCGATGTGGGTAAAATTGATATGTTCCCGATCCACGCTTATGTCGCCATTCGCAAAGCGGCGGCCAAAAAAGCCTATAAGCAGCTGCAAGAAGGTAAAATTAAAGGCAAAAGCTGCAAGGTTAGGATTTATAAATAAGTTTTTATCAGTATGCGTTCAGCCCCGTAGTTCATCTACGGGGCTCTTCTTTTTCAGTATCTCCAACCAGAATTTCTTTTAGCGAACAGCCGTCAGGTTGCGCTTTCCATATTCTCACCTTCATTGAGTGAGAATATTGAGTCGACCACGAATTCCTGCCCAGTGGCACCTAGCGGGTGCTATTTTTTGTTGTATAACCTGATACAGCGAATTTCCCCCACCTCAAAAATCTTCCTCTATACTCTTCAAGTGTGCATTTTATTTACCACTCATAGAACGACGTATCGATGAGTACCGCAGTGATTCTGGAGGCTGAAGTGAACCCATTACACGAAAAACTTAAGAAAAATGAATTCTTTAAAACGGGCTATTTTATTGCCGGTCAATGGCAGGACGCCTCGAATACCTATGAAGTCACAAACCCTGCAACGGGGGAAGTGGTAGCTAAAGTCGCCAATGCAGGACAGAAAGAGACTCAGGCCGCTATTCGCGCAGCGAGTGAAGCGTTGCCCGCGTGGCGCAAAACGACAGCCAAGCAGCGGTCTGAGATCTTGCAAAACTGGTATCACCTGATCGTTGAAAATAAGCCTTTCTTGGCTGAATTGATGGTCGCAGAACAGGGTAAGCCCTTAAAAGAAGCGATGGGCGAAGTGGATTATGCGGCGAGTTTCATTCAGTGGTTTGCTGAAGAAGCTAAACGCGCCAATGGCGAAATCATTCCACCGGTTAAACCGGGATCGCGTATTTGGGCGACGCGTGAGCCTATTGGCGTGGTGGCGGCGATCACGCCGTGGAATTTCCCGCTGGCGATGCTGACACGCAAATTAGGTCCGGCTTTGGCGGCTGGCTGCACTGGGCTGATAAAGCCAGCCAATGAAACGCCGCTGTGTGCGTTTGCCTTACTGGCATTGGCACAAAAAGCAGGCGTCCCCGATGGCGTGTTGAACGCGGTTTCAGGTGATACTTTGGCTATCAGCGACGCGATCATGGCGAGCAAAGATGTGCGCAAGATTTCGTTTACTGGCTCGACGGGCGTCGGTAAAACTTTGGTGCGTAACGCTGCGGAAACGATGAAGAAAGTGTCCATGGAGTTGGGGGGCAATGCGCCATTCATCGTCTTTGAAGATGCGGATTTAGAGGCTGCGATCAAAGGTATCATGGCGAACAAATTCCGTAATGCGGGTCAGGTGTGCGTGTGTATTAATCGTATTTATCTGCATGACAGCATATATGACACGTTTGTAAGCCGCTTAGCCGATGAAATACGTAAGCTGAAAGTTGGCAACGGCATGGATGAAGGCGTTAGCGTTGGTCCATTAGTGAGCGAGAAGGGTGTCGATAAGGTTGAACAGCACGTTAAAGATGCATTGGAAAACGGCGGTAAAGTGATGGTAGGAGGTCAGCGCCATGCATTGGGCGGCAACTTCTTCCAGCCAACGCTGATTGCTGAAGCAAACGAAGATATGTTGATGGCCTCGGAAGAGACTTTTGGTCCTGTTGCAGCCTGCTACCGTTTTAAAACGGAAGAGGAAGTGATCAAGCGTGCTAACGATACGCCATTTGGTTTGGCGGCCTATTTCTATACTCAAAATCTGTCACGTGTTTTCCGCGTATCTGAGCTGTTGGAAAGTGGCATGATCGGCATTAACGAATGTTCGGTTTCTACTGAAGTGGCTCCGTTTGGCGGAGTGAAAGAGTCTGGCTTAGGCCGCGAAGGTTCAACGCTGGGCCTTGAGGAATTCATGGAAGTGAAAACACTTCACCTCGGAAATCTATAATCCATTGATGGGTGGATACGATTTTTGTTGAGTATTCACCCACTTTGGCCTCGCTCTGATGGTTTTTCCTATTTGTTCAGCTTATCCCTACTGGTGTTTCCCTATTCAACGATTATGATAAGTACGAAGGCTGCAAATGCAGTTTTGAATCCTTGCCGGTTATCTGGCAGCCAAAAATAAAAAGTGTGGATTCATTTTTGTTTCATTTCTCGCAGTTATTCGTGTTTTAAACCTTTAAGCAATGGTCTGGTGAGGGTGTATGGCAAAGCGTTTATGGACAGGGTTACTGATCATTCTGGCGTTGAGCGGAGTGGCGTTTCTGAACAGCCAAGCGGCCGTCAGCAGTCATGAAGGGAAGTCGGCTTCGGTTTCTACTTCAGAAAGCATTGAACAGTTAACACAGCAGGATCGTGTAGTGAGTTATCTGCGAGAACATCAACGCCTGCCTGATTTTTATATCACGAAAAAACAGGCAAGAGCGGAAGGTTGGGATGCGAGTGCAGGCAATTTGTGTAGTGCGGTTCCTGGTAGAGCGATTGGTGGCGATCGTTTTTCTAATCGCGAAAAGCGTTTACCGCAAAAAGCCAAACGCGTATGGCGAGAAGCGGATATCAATTATCATTGCGGACGTCGTCAGGCAGATCGACTGATCTACTCTAACGATGGACTGATTTATATAACGCGAGATCACTATCGCACGTTCACAAAAATGGAGTGATCAGCATGAATAAAGTTAAATTCGATTTTAATCATATCGCCGATCTTCCGGCTTTTTATCGTCAGTTTAGTCATGAATTTTCCCTTGATAGCGAATTTGGTAACAATCTAGATGCGCTGTGGGATGCGGTGACGGGGGGGATTAAACTTCCGGTCGAAATCGATTTTGTCAATTTTAACGGTCGTAAAAAACGCCGCTTTGCTGCGCTGGTTCTGCTTTTTGAAGAGGCGGAAGAGGAACTCGAAGGGGCGCTGCGTTTTAATATGTTGGAGAAAACGGTCTAATCCGTCGATGTACATATGGCTGCAACAGTGCAGCCTTCAGCGCCAAATGTCGCTGAAAGATGCACTGGCAGAGGCGCCATTACTCGTTTTCTTCAGACAGTTCGCGCAGGTATTGGAAAATCTGGCGGGCTGACTTTGGCGGCTTATTGGTGGCCTTCTCTTTTTTCGCATTACGGATCAGCGAGCGTAGTTGCTGGCGATCGGCTTGCGGATAGAGTTCCAGAACCAGCGAGATAGCATCGTCGCCTTCGTCGATCAAACGATCGCGGATCTGTTCTAATTTATGGAACAGAGCAACCTGCTGGTTGTGACGGTTGTTGAGCTTGTCTAATGCAATCTGGATTGGCTCAGGGTCACGCTGACGCAGCATTTTACCAATCAGCTGTAGCTGACGGCGACGGCCTTCCTTTTTGATGCGCTGTGCCAATTCAACTGCGGCACGTAGATCGGCATCCAGCGGGATTTTATCCAGCGCATTTTTGCCTAGATCGACCAACTCTGCGCCCAGATCTTTCAGGGCTTCGGCATCACGTTTAATTTCGCTTTTGCTGACCCAGATGATCTCGTCATCTTCGTCTTTATCAATATCGTTTTCGGGTACTTCGTCTAACCAGTCTTCGTCTGGATGCTTCTGCATATCTGATTCCTTAAAAAAAGACGCTAATCCTATCAGGTTGTGCAGGATTCATGTTGAATGATTTACATGAAATTAAGGAGATCATGTCTATCGCAAATTTGTTTCTATTTTATCACCGTTACCTGTTCGAGCGCAGCCTGAGCTAAAAAACCGGATCGGCTTTTATATTCAGGATGTAAGGCAACGACGCGATCGATTCTGGCAATCAATGACTTAGGGAGCGTGACGTTAATCTTTTCTGCGCCGCCCATGAGGCGAGTAACATCAACCTCGACGATAGCCCAGATGTATTCCTGATATTCAGCTTTGTTTGATAAATCTTCGATTTTTGATGGCATTGGAAAATCGGCTTCCATTTCAACCAGCAATTCAATATGACTAATGATTGCTTGCTTGGCGTTAGCTATTGCTTCATCGAGCGTATCACCGGCAGAGAAACACCCCGGTAAATCAGGCACGGTTACACCGTAAGAATGGTGTTGATCTCCGGATTCAATAGCAATGGGATAAAGCATAGGAAACCTCTTGGTGGTGAAGCTAAAGCCCAGCCTGTTGCCGGATGCTTTTTACGGTATTGGCGGGGAGATCTTTTTTAAGATGAGGAATCGTCACTAGCCCCGTTTTGTTGGGGTGAGTGAAGTGATGATGGCTTCCCTTCACCCTTTTAAGGATCCACCCGTCAGCCATGATTTCAGCGATCAGCATCCCGCTATTCATTATAGCCACTGACTCCCTAAATATGAGGGTTATAATAACCCTGCGAGCCGGTTAACACAATTTATCGTCGCGTAACGCGTCTAAAAGTGAGTAGTGAATACGATCTTGAGGTAAAGAACCCCACTTAATTTTACTTTTGTCCAAGTTATACGGTCGGTGATCCGTAAGCGTTGGCAGTTTTGCGTGGGTTTCAGCGATTGTGCGAAATTGATCTCAGTTCCTGATAAACTCAGAGTTAATTTAGTTTTAGAAACTGGCGCCGTTTTAGGTGCCAATCATAACGGCCTACGGCGATGATTGCGCCGGTGGTTTAATCCATTTCTGATAATTATGGCAGATTGATGAAAGTAATCACTCAGGTTGCAGAACAACGCAAGACGCTGGAAAACGCCGTAGCACAGGCGTTAGAACTGGCTAAAGCCGGCGCGGATGCCGCCGAAGTGGCCGTCACCAAAACCACGGGCATTAGCATCAGTACTCGTTTTGGTGAAGTTGAAAATGTTGAATTCAACAGCGATGGCGCGTTGGGGATCACCGTTTATCATCAGCAACGTAAGGGGAGCGCATCCTCAACGGATCTTAGCCCAGACGCTATTGCTCGTACGGTACAGGCTGCGCTGGATATTGCACGCTATACCTCACCCGATCCTTTTGCCGGTCCTGCAGATAAAGAGTTACTGGCATTTGATGCGCCGGATCTCGATCTGTTTCACCCTGCTGAATTAGATGCAGAACGTGGTATTGAACTTGCTGCGCGCGCTGAGCAGAGCTCGTTGAAATTTGACCCGCGTATTACCAATACCGAAGGCGGCAGTTTTAACAGTCACTATGGCATTAAAGTTTTTGGCAATAGCCACGGTATGCTGCAAAGCTACAGCTCCAGTCGTCATTCGCTCTCTAGCTGTGTTATCGCCGAGCATGACGGCGATATGGAACGTGACTATGCCTATACCATCGCCCGTGACATTAACGATCTGAAAAGCCCTGAGTGGGTAGGGGAAGAGTGCGCGCGCCGTACGCTCTCCCGCTTGGCGCCACGCCGCTTGCCGACGATGGAAGCGCCAGTCATGTTTGCGGCTGAGGTGGCAACCGGTCTGTTTGGCCATTTAGTCGGTGCCATCAGCGGTAGCAGTGTGTATCGCAAATCGACGTTCTTGCTCGACAGTCTAGGTAAGCAAATTCTGCCTGAATGGTTAACCATCAATGAACAGCCACATTTACTGAAAGGGATGGCTTCTACACCGTTTGATAGCGAAGGGGTACGTACCGTTGAACGCAATATTGTGGAAAATGGCGTATTACAGACTTGGCTGATGACCAGCTATTCAGCGCGTAAGCTGGGTATGCAAAGTACTGGGCATGCTGGTGGGATCCATAACTGGCGTATCAAAGGGCAAGGTTTAGGCTTCGAAGATATGCTGAAAAAAATGGGCACTGGTTTCTTGGTTACTGAGCTGATGGGGCAAGGCGTAAGCGGTGTCACCGGCGACTATTCCCGTGGTGCAGCAGGTTTCTGGGTCGAGAATGGTGAAATCCAATATCCGGTCAGCGAAGTGACGATTGCGGGCAACCTGAAAGATATGTGGTCGAATCTGGTCACCCTTGGTGATGATATAGAACTGCGTAGCAATATACAGTGTGGTTCTGCGCTGCTGGAAGCAATGAAGATAGCCGGGGAGTAGAGGGATATACATTTCATCTAGGGCATCTGGATTTATGCATCAACGGTGAAAGTTTTCGTCCGCCCGTCAGCATTTTTGTTTCCATGACACTGCTGGCGTAGGCGTCCGACGAGAGGTTACCAGCGCGTAACCTCTCGACTCTC
>ERZ827496.36-NODE-36-length-164170-cov-13.868586_pt1 | contig 164170 bp, 139 predicted proteins | sample MGYA00519769_ERZ827496 | MGnify/ENA primary metagenome ERZ827496 (study PRJEB31778, sample SAMEA3449327) | human gut metagenome | biome: human gut; feature: human-associated habitat; material: faeces | place: United Kingdom | collected 2010/2012 ...
AAACCTATAAAATCACGACTTGTGAGAGGACGCTTATATCTGCCCCTCACAACCTGTAAAAACACTACAGAATCTGCGACACTACGTCCGTTAAACTCCGGTTATGACAATAATGCCTTGTCGTTAGCAAATTCCTGCCCGCTGACCTTTTCAAACTGGTGCAGCAGATCTTCAACCGTCAGTTTCTTCTTTTCCTCGCCGGAAATATTTAAGATAACTTTTCCTTCGTGCATCATGATCAGGCGATTTCCGTGCACAATAGCATCCTTCATATTGTGTGTTACCATCATAGCGGTCAGATGATTGTCGGAGATGATCTTGTCGGAAATCTCAAGTACTTTTGCAGCCGTTTTCGGATCAAGGGCAGCGGTGTGTTCATCTAACAGTAAAAGTTTTGGTTTCTGGATGGAAGCCATCAACAGTGTGATTGCCTGACGCTGTCCGCCGGAAAGCAGTCCGACTTTGCTGGTGAGACGATCTTCAAGACCTAAATCCAATGTTTTTAACATTTCCCGGTAGGTGTCGCGTTCTGCCTTCGTGATTCCCCAGCTTAACCCACGTTTTTTGCCACGGCGGGCTGCAATTGCCATATTTTCCTCGATGGACATGGTGGTTGCAGTTCCGGTCATAGGATCCTGAAAGACACGGCCTAAATATTTGGCACGCTTGTATTCGGATAATTTTGTGACATCATCACCACCAATAAATATTTTACCGGAATCCACTGGCCAGACACCTGCGACAGCGTTTAAAGTTGTGGATTTTCCAGCACCGTTACCACCGATAACAGTGACAAAATCGCCATCTTCTAATGTCAGATCAACTCCGTTTAAAGCAACTTTTTCATTGATCGTACCAGCGTTAAATGTTTTGCAGATATGATCGATTTTTAACATTTCAGCCATTATTTTGCCACTCCTTTCCTGCTATGTTTCGCTTTCAGATACGGGATTGAAAGGAAGATAGCTACTACAATTGCAGAGAATAATTTCAGGTCGTCGGATGGGAATTTCAACCATAAAACAACACTTAAAACAAGGTAGTACAGGATAGCTCCGGCAATGACGGAGAGCAGTGTGTAAGCAAATGCAATTTTTTTGCCGGCACACATTTTTCCAAAGAGGACATCGCCAATGATAACAGCAGCAAGTCCGATAACGATCGCACCACGTCCCATATTGACATCCGCTGCTCCCTGATACTGGGCGTAAAGTCCACCGGAAAGTCCTACAAGACCGTTAGAGATCATCAGTGCAAGTACGGTATGAAAATCAGTGTTGATTCCCTGCGCTCTTGCCATCTGCCGGTTACAGCCGGTTGCACGGATTGCATGTCCCTGCTCTGTTCCGAAATACCAGTAGAGAATGGCAACGAGTACAACGCAGAAGAGGATACAGGTCGTAAACATACGGATTTTGCTTGCAGTTGAGTCCGAAATATAACGGAGTGACACAACAAGGCTGTATTTGTCAACGCTGACTGCCTGATTGGAGCTTCCGAGAATATTTAAGTTGATAGAGTAAAGTGAAATCTGCGTCAGGATACTTGCAAGGATTCCCGGGATCCCAAGTGCGGTATGTAACATTCCGGTGATAAATCCGGCGGCCATTCCTGCAAGAAAAGCAAAGATAAGAGCAAGCCATGGGTTCATGCCTGCGCGGATCAGCATAACGGCGACTGCACCTCCGGTCGCCATGGAACCGTCAACGGTCAGATCGGCAAAATCCAACAATTTGTAAGTAATGTAGACTCCAAGTGCAAGGAGTCCCCAGATGAGTCCCTGTGCGCATGCGCCCGGCAGGGAACGGAGCAATGCCAGCGGGCTCAGGGAAGCTAAATAAGTTGTTAACATCATCGTCATAAGAAATCTCTCCTTATTTTTTTATAAAATGCCTGTGCGGAACTATTTGGTGCAAAAATTATCTACAAATATAAAATAATATTCATGAAATCAATTGCTTGCAGAACAAAATACCCACAGCATAAAATACCTGCGGTATTTGTTGAGACGAAATACCGCAGGCATATTATAACATAATACTAAAACGATTTAAAGCTTTAACTTGTTGCATTGATGAAAGATTATTCTGTTTCAATTGCAACATAATCATCAGGAGGTGTGATTCCAAGCTGGGAACAAATATCTGCATTGTACTCTTTTGTTACCTGTGGTGCAGTCTTGATCTCCATCGTTGTGATATCAGCACCGTTTACAAGGATATCATAAGCCATCTGGCCTGCTGTGTATCCGATATCATAGTAGCTGATAGAAAGCGTTGCAACACCACATCCGGAACAGATGCCTTCCTCACCGGCAATGATCGGAATACCTGCCGGAAGAGCGATGTTATTGATGGTTTCCGTGTTGTTTGCCATTGTGTTGTCTGTTGGAATATAAATAACATCTACTTCTGAAACTGCTGTCTGTACCACAGAGGTGATATCATTGGAATCAGAAGCAGTATATTCTTTGTACGCAATGCCGTCAGCATCTAAAGCAGCCTCGATCTGGGTAGCCTGATACTTGGAGTTTGGCTCTGCGGAACAGTAAAGGATACCGACTGTTTTTACATCCGGGAATAATTCTTTGATCATGGCTTCCTGTTCATCTAAAGGAGCAAGATCGGAAGTTCCGGAGATATTTCTTCCGGTAGAACCTGTCCAGTCGTCGATCTCAAGGGCAGTTGCATAATCTGTGACAGAAGTTCCAAGGATCGGGATCGTGCTTGTAGCAGCGGCAGAACACTGTAAAGCAGTGGTTGCGTTTGCAAGGATCAGGTCATAGTTGCCGGCAACAAAATTATTTGCAATGGTAGCACAGTTTGCCTGCTCGCCCTGTGCGTTCTGAAGGTCAAATGTTACATTATCTGCACCGAGCAGCTCTGTCAGTGCATCCTCAAAGCCCTGGGAAGCAGCGTCAAGAGCAGGGTGCTCTAACTGCTGTAAAATACCGATCGTATATTTCTGACCATCGGTACTGCCTGCTGCAGCGGATTCTGTTGTTGCTGCTGAATTGTCAGCAGATGCAGAGGTATTGTCGGAGGCTGTATCGCCGCCGCATGCTGTCATGGAAACTGTCATTGCAGCTGCCATCATGACAGAGAGTATTTTGTTCATCTTTTTCATATTCATTCTCCTTATCATTGATCATAGTCTTTAATGCTTTAAAGCATTAATACTTTTAATGATTGAATTATAATCACTCATACAGGATTCGTCAACCGGAATTTGAGAAAAAATGTGTAAAGGACACTCATTTTTTCGGTGAGGATCATAAGAAAAAGATTTAAAATCTTAAGAAAACCTTTATAGTATGCAGGGCAGAAAAGTGTTAGGATGGAAACCGGAGAGATTTTTAGAAAGGATTTTATGAAAATAAAAGAGGGGTTATCCAACATTGTATTTCCTCCAAGATGCCCTGTCTGTGATGAGGTGATATATGTTGGGAAAGATACATGTGAAGACTGCCGGAAGAAAGTGATCTGTATCGGGGAACCGTCCTGCAAAAAATGTGGCAAGCCATTAGAAGACCAGAGGAGGGAATACTGCACAGACTGCATGAGGAAAAAACACTATTTTTCCCAGGGAAAAGCGGTTTTTGTTTATCAGGGAGAAATCCGCCAGTCCATGTACCGTTTTAAATATAGTAATAAACGCGAATATGCAGATTTTTATGCGAAAGAAGCAGTGCGCATCTATGGAGACTGGATCCGAAGAAAACAGATCGAAGCAATTGTACCCGTTCCCATGTACCGTTTGAAGGAAAAGGGGAGAGGGTATAATCAGGCAGCCGTATTTGCGCGGACTCTGGGAGAAAAAATGAATCTTCCGGTGGAAAAGCGCATGGTAAAACGAATCCGGAATACCACGCCGCAAAAAGAATTAAATGATGTCGAACGGAAGATAAATCTAAAAAAAGCTTTCCAGTTAGTACCAAATATAGTAAAATATAGGAAAATATTAATTGTAGATGATATCTATACGACGGGAAGCACGATCGATGCAGTGGCAGAGGTACTTTTGCAGGCAGGGGTGGATGAGATTTATTTCCTATGTATCAGTATCGGCGAGGGATTTTAGGAGGAATATGCTATGGATGTAAGAAATTGTAAGGGCTGTGGAAAACTCTTTAATTATATGAGTGGCGCACAGCTTTGCCCTGAATGCAGGGCAAAGCTTGAGAAGAAATTTAGCAGCGTGAAAGATTATATCGGTGAACATCCACAGGCATCCATCAGTCAGGTGGCAGAGGATATGGATGTTTCTGTGAAACAGATCAAACAGTGGGTGAAAGAGGAGAGACTGATCCTCTCGGAAGCTTCTTTAGATGGTGTGTTGTGTGAACACTGTGGCAGACCGATCACAAGCGGACGCTTCTGTGACAAGTGTAAAGCTGCTATGGCAAATAATCTGCAGAGTGCTTTGAACAGACCACGTCCAATGCAGCAGAGATCGGGCGGAGAGCGTGATGAAGGGGATAAGATGAGATTCCTGAGATAGAACCGGGAACAGAATGTCACATATCTGAAAATAAGGACAGAATTTATAAAAAAGCAGGGCGCATAGCTACGTTATTTATATAGATAGAAACGTAGAAAGGTCGCATCTGCTTTTTTTTGTTTGAAAATACCGCCTACTGTGTTATAATGATGAATAAGAATGCATAATTGCGTGAAGAATGTACTTTTTCAGAAAATGAGATGGGTTTATTTTATAGTAGATACATTGTGTGACAGACAGGAAGGAAATCTGCATGGTTAACGAAGAACGTTTACATCATATGATAAAAATGGCGATATTTGACACCAATCAGGGAAAAGAATGTAAGCCGATGACACAGTATGCAAGAAAAGATTATGTTTCGCTGCGTATGCTTGGAAGCTTTGTGTCAGGAACGATTGGCTTTGCGCTGATCCTTGTGACATGGGGCATTTATTCCATGAACCAGTTAATGGAGAATCTGAATGCAATGGATATTCAGGAACTGCTGACATCCGTGCTGGTAAAGTATATTGTGTTTATGCTTGCTTACATGGCGATCACGTATTTTGTTTATAATAGAAGATATACAAAGGGACGCCGTGAGGTAAAGAAGTATTATGGCAATCTGAAGAAGCTGAATCAGTTATACGAGAGGGAAGACAAGCTGAAAATGTCTGAGAATAAAGACTGGGAATAATCCCTGAACACTGCCGGGGGCAGGAAAATCAGGAGTAAAACAAACGGCGGGAGGCTAAAATGACAACCTTATTAGAATTGAAAGAGAAACTGATCCGTTTTTACGGAAAAAATGAAATATATGTGAAACCGGCGATCCGGTTTGTACTTGCATTGTTTACATTCCTTATGATCAACAACAGTATTGGATATATGAAACTGGTCAGCAAGACTCCGGTTGCAGTCATTCTTGCACTTGTGTGTTCCATGCTTCCGGTCAATGGACTGATCGCAATTGCTGCGTTGGTCGTTTTGGCGGATCTGTACGCATTATCCATTGAGGTATGTCTGGTAGGACTTCTCATGTTTGCGATCATCTATTTTATTTATTTCCGTTTTTCCCCAAAGAGTGGTATCAATGCGGTTCTGACACCGGTCTGCTTTAAGCTGCATATTCCTTATGCGGTACCGGTTGGCTCCGGTCTGCTGAGTGAGGCGTATTCTGTAGTGTCTGTTGCCTGCGGTACGGTGATCTATTTCTTTATCCATGGAGTGAGCGAGAATGCAAGCGCATTGAGCGATGCAGCGGAAGAGACGGATTCTTCGGTATCAAAAGTAGTAGTGGCATTGAACCAGCTGATTGGAAATAAAGAGATGTACCTTGTTCTTGGCATTTTTATCATTACGACACTCATTGTCTATGTGGTGAGAAAGCTTGACATTGAGCATTCATGGACGGTTGCATGGGCATCCGGTATTTTATTTGAAGCGATTGGACTGACAGCAGGATACATTTTACTTGGGATTTCAGACAAAATTGCCGGTGTGATCATTGGAAGCGTGATCTCCGGTGTGATCGCCATGATCATCCAGTTTCTGTTTTTTAATCTGGATTACTCCAGAACGGAACGACTCCAGTTCGAGGATGATGATTACTATTATTATGTAAAAGCAGTTCCAAAGTCTCTGGTGACAGAGAAGGATAAACAGATCAAACGTTTTAACGGCAAAAACGAGAAGGAACGTTTGAACAAGAAGAAATTTGCAGAAGAGATGGACATAGACGAAAATTTATTAGATTAAAAGGAAGTGAATCCGGTGCAGAATTTAGGCGTAATATTGCGGACGTTTTGGGAAAAAGCGGTGTCTTACCTGACGCTTCAGATGTCCCTCACAGATATTATAGAGATCATTATCATTTCAGTTCTGATCTATTATATGCTGGTTTGGATCAAAGATACGAGAGCGTGGATGCTTCTCCGTGGAATCCTTGTGATCCTTGCCTTTGTTTTGCTTGCAGTTTTGTTTGAAATGAATACGATCGTCTGGATCGCCGACAAACTGTTTAACGTGGCAATGATCGCTGTGGTCGTGATCTTCCAGCCGGAGATGCGCAAGGCACTGGAAAATCTCGGACGGAAGAACATTTTGGTAAATCTTTTTAATTTTGATTTCAACAAAGTGGAGAATGGAAAGTTTTCCGACAAGACTATCACAGAGCTGGTGAAAGCCTGCTATGAGATGGGAAAAGTAAAAACAGGAGCACTCATCGTAGTGGAAGATGAAATCGTTCTGACGGAGTATGAGAGGACAGGGATTGCCGTAGATGGTATCCTGACCAGCCAGCTTCTGATCAATATTTTTGAAAAAAACACACCGCTGCATGATGGAGCAGTCATTGTGAGGGGAGACAGAGTTGTTTCTGCCACCTGCTATCTTCCACTGACGGACTCCTTAAGCCTGAGCAAAGACCTTGGAACAAGACACCGTGCGGCAGTCGGTATCAGTGAGGTGAGCGATTCACTCACAATTGTAGTATCGGAGGAAACCGGAAAAGTATCCATTGCACTGGACGGTGAACTTTACCGGAATGTAGATGCAGAATTCTTAAAAAATAAACTGGCTTACATTCAGAAACGTGAGCAGGACACTTCGAAAGTGAAATCATGGAGAAGGAGGCTGAAAGATGTTACAAAAATTCGGAAAGAGAGTAATGAATAACTTTGGCCTTAAAATCCTTGCTGTTTTGTTTGCTGTTGTTTTATGGATCGTAGTCGTGAATATTGATGATCCGAGCAACTCAAAACCTTACACAACCAGTGTCTCACTGGAAAATAAATCTTATATCACCTCCATGGGAAAATGGGCAGATTATCTGGATGGAAAGAATACGATCACGTTCAGCGTGTATGCAAAACGCTCTGTGCATAATACACTTACCAATGCGAACTTTACAGCAACGGCGGATGCACAGAAAATTGAATATGATGAGAAAACAGGGACTTACCGTGTGCCGGTTGTCGTGACCTGTAACCGTAACAACAGCAGTATTAATATTACCAGCAAAGATCTGTATCTGGATCTTGAACTGGAGGATTCTGCTTCAAAGCAGTTCCCGATCAAGACAAACACAACCGGTACGGTTGCGTCGGGATGCGCGCTTGGTGATGTTGAGATCACAGATGCGAATGTTATGAAAGTATCCGGTCCGGCTTCTGTGGTAAATCAGATCGATACCGTTGTGGCGACTATTAATGTAGATGGCATGTCAACGGATATCACAGACCGTGTGACACCTGTATTTTATGATGCACAGGGAGAGGTTGTGGATACGACAAAGCTTACGCTGAGTGTGAGCACAGTCAATATCAGTGCACAAATCCTGAATACGAAAGATGTGGAACTGGAATTCCTGACAACCGGAACTCCGGCAGATGGATACCAGGCAGGGAATATCACCTATACACCACAGAAAGTACGTATTAAAGGCGAGGCGGCTATTTTAAATACCATCAATAAGATCACGATTCCGGAAGAAGTGTTAGATATTACAGATGCAACTTCAAATATTGAAAAGACTGTGGACATTTCCACATATCTTCCTTCAGGCACTGCATTAGTGATCAGTTCAGACTCCAAGATTGATGTTACAGTTGTGGTGGAGGCAGTAAAGACAAAGACTTTGCAGATCCCGGTGACGAATCTTCAGGTGATCGGACTGAGTTCGGATGAAAAAGTACAGTATGAGGAAGACAACATTGCCTTGACAGTGTCAGGAAGAAGCAGTGTGATCGATGCGCTGGACGAAAAGACGATTTCCGGCAGTATCGATCTGACAGATTTAAAGCTGGGTGCACATAATGTACTGATTACATTTGAATTGGATACAAATACGGTCAGCTATGCGGATACCTATGCCGCGGTTACCATTGAAAGCGCATCTGATACATCAGCTTCTGCTGATAATACAGATGAGGAACTGGAGAGTACCTCAACGGTAAGGAAAACAAGTGAACGTTAGCAGATTTAAAAAATTTGAAATAGGAACAAAGAGAGGAACAGTAATATGGCAAGAATGTTTGGAACAGACGGCGTCCGTGGTGTGGCTGGCTCGGAACTGACAATTGAACTGGCAACAAAGTTAGGTCAGGCAGGAGCTTACGTGCTCACAAAAGAGCAGGAGCATCAGGCAACCATTATTGTAGGATGTGATACGAGAATTTCAGGAGGAATGTTAGCGAGCGCATTAATGGCAGGTATCTGTTCGGTTGGCGCAAATGCAATATTTGTCGGAGTGATGCCGACACCTGCGATCGCATATCTCACCAGAAAACACAAAGTAGATGCTGGAGTAGTCATCTCCGCATCACACAATCCAATGGAATTTAACGGGATCAAGTTCTTCAATGGAGAGGGCTACAAGCTTCCGGATGAGATGGAAGATGAGATTGAGTCTCTGATCAAAAATAATATGAAAGACGTGGTACTTCCGATCGGTTCCGGCGTAGGAAAGATTGATTACCGCTTTGACCTGAGAGATGAATACGTGAAATTCATGGAAAAATGTGTTCCGGTGGATCTTAAAGGTATGAAAATTGTTGTAGACTGCGCAGAAGGTGCATCCCATTATACATCTGTCAAAGCACTGACAGATCTTGGAGCAGATCTTATCGCGATCCACACCGATCCGGATGGTACGAACATCAATTCCAATTGTGGCTCCACTCATATGGATGAGCTGAAAGCGCGTGTTGTATATGAAAAGGCAGCAGTTGGTCTTGCGTTTGACGGTGATGCAGACCGTATGCTTGCGGTGGATGAGCATGGAAATGTTGTGGACGGCGATCAGATCATGGCAATCTGTGGAAACTACATGAAGTCCAAAGGAACTTTGAAGAAAGATACGATCGTAGTCACAGTCATGACAAACCTCGGATTTACCCTTATGGGGCAGAAAGAGGGCATCCATGTGGAAAAGACAAAAGTCGGCGACCGTTATGTTCTTGAGAATATGAGAAAAAATGGCTATAACATCGGAGGAGAGCAGTCCGGTCATGTTATCTTCTTAGACGATAATACAACCGGTGACGGATTATTAAGTGCCCTGCATTTATTAGAAGTTATGGTCAATACCGGAAAACCGTTGTCAGAACTTGCTGAGATTATGGAAGTACTCCCACAGGCTCTTGTCAACGCAAAAGTTCCAAACCATAAAAAAGAAAAATTCATGGAATATCAGGAAATTGCAGATGCCGTGGCAGATGTTGAGAAAAAATTCAAGGGCGAGGGAAGGGTTCTCATCCGCCCATCCGGAACAGAGCCTCTGGTGCGTGTCATGATCGAAGGAAAAGACCAGAAAGTGATTGATGAAGAGGCGAAGAAACTGGCAGAACTGATCACAAGAATTATGTTATAGAAGACCAGAATGCTGGTCTGACTATGACAGGGGAATCCAGACCGGCATACAGAGTAAAAAATCAGGGGACTGGAATTTGGAGGGTAATACAGCATGGTTAGTCAGAAAGTAGTAATAAAAAATCCGACAGGACTGCATTTGAGACCTGCGGGAATTTTATGTAAGGATGCAATGCAGTTTAAATCACATATCACGTTCCGCTACCGCGATAATATCGCAAACGCAAAAAGTGTCTTAAGCGTGTTAGGTGCATGTATCAAGTCCGGAGATGAGATTGAACTCATGTGCGAGGGCGAAGATGAGGAAGAGGCTTTAAAAGCGATCGTGGAAGCGATTGAGGATGGATTGGGAGAGTAAGGGATGGATCAGTTGTCCATAATTGTTCCTTGCTATAACGAGGAACAGACCGTGGAACTTTTTTATACAGAAGTTGAAAAGATGGTCCAGTATATGCCAGATATTCAGACAGACTATCTGTTTGTGGATGATGGATCAACCGACAGGACATTAGAGAAAGTCAAAGAACTTCGTGTAAGAGATAAAAGAGTAAAATACATTTCCTTTTCAAGAAATTTTGGGAAAGAAGCAGCAATGTATGCAGGTCTTGAACATGTATCAGGAGAATATGCTGTTATTATGGATGCAGATCTGCAGGATCCTCCAATGCTGTTGCCGGAAATGCTTCGAATCATAAGAGAAGAACAATATGATTCTGTCGCTACAAGGAGAGTCACACGAAAAGGAGAACCTCCGATCAGATCTTTTTGTGCCAGACAATTTTATCATATCATGAATAAAATCAGTGATGTGGAACTGATGGATGGCGCAAGGGATTATCGGTTTATGACTAGAAAATATGTGAATGCAGTGTTAAGTCTGAAAGAATTCAACCGTTTCTCAAAAGGTATTTTTGGATGGGTTGGATTTCGGACAAAATGGCTTGAATTCGAAAATCAGGAGCGCAGTGCCGGGGAGACAAAATGGTCTTTTTGGAAACTGGTACAATATTCACTGCAGGGAATTGTTTCATTCTCGGAAACACCACTCTATATGGCCTCCGTTCTTGGCGGAGGAATGTGCGGTGTAGCACTACTGGCAATTATATTTATTATTGTACGCCAGCTATTATTTGGCGGCTCTGCATTCGGCTGGCCGTCTATGGCATGTATTGTGATTTTAATTGGAGGAATACAGTTGCTTTCCATTGGAATATTAGGGCTGTATTTTTCAAAGATGTATCTGGAGATAAAGCATAGACCGATTTATATTATGTCAGAAACATGCATTGATTTAGAGAGAAAAGAAAAAACAGATGAAATTATGTAAATAAAAATCGGAACAATTATAATATCATTAAAATAGATAAGGAAGTAAATAATGAAAAAAATATTGGTAACAGGATGTAACGGTCAACTTGGACGTGCTATCAGAAAAGAATATGCAGGGAGTGACGTGGAATTTGTTAATACAGATGTAACAGAGGGAGAAGGAGTAAAAGCTCTCGACATTACAGATGTAGATGCAGTTCTTAAAATGGTTGAGGAGACAAAGCCGGAAGTGATCATAAACTGTGCAGCACATACGAATGTAGATGCCTGTGAGACGCAGTGGGATCTTGCTTATAAAATTAATGCGATTGGTCCTAGAAATCTAAGTATTGCGGCTTCAAAAGCAGGAGCTAAAATGATACATGTGTCCACTGACTATGTGTTTGAAGGAAATGGGACAAGACCATATACAGAATTTGATGAACCGAATCCAGTGAGCGCATATGGAAAAACAAAACTGGAAGGAGAAAATTTTGTAAAGGCATTTGCAGACAAATATTTTATTTTACGCACAGCATGGCTTTACGGAGAAGGAAAGAATTTTGTTAAAACAATGCTCCGTTTGGCGGAGACACATGATGAAGTCAGTGTCGTGTCAGATCAGCTGGGGTCACCGACAAGTGCGGTTGAATTAGCAAAAATGATTCATTATTTAGAACCGACAGAAAACTATGGAGTATTTCATGCCACCTGTGAAGGGGATACAAACTGGGCGGAATTTGCAGAGGCAATCTTTAAACGGGCAGGAAAGAATACGAAAGTAAACCACGTGACCAGTGAGCAATATGCGAAGATGAATCCAGCGTCAGCAAACAGACCGGCATATTCGATTTTAGATAATTATATGTTACGTCTGACCAGTGATTTCAGGATGGCAGATTGGCAGGATGCATTGGACGTATATATGAAAACACTTGACTTTTAGTAGATGAATTTAATGTCTGTGTCAGTAAAATATAGGGTTAGCATTGATAAATAATGACATAGATGTTATACTGAATAAACGCATTTTAGGAGGATGAGAGATGAGAACGTATTTAGTAACTGGAGGAGCAGGCTTTATTGGATCAAATTATATTCATTATATGTTCCGTAAATATGACAATGAAATTCGCATTATTAATGTGGATGCATTAACTTATGCGGGAAATCTTGAAAATTTGAAAGATATCGAAAACCGTGAAAACTATACTTTTGTTAAAGCTGATATCACAGATAAAGAAGCTATTATGAAAGTATTCGAGGAGAATGATATTGATCGTGTTGTGCATTTCGCAGCAGAAAGTCACGTGGACAGAAGTATTAAGAATCCGGAAGTTTTTGTTAAAACAAACGTTCTTGGAACGGCCGTTATGTTAAACTGTGCAAAAGCAGCATGGGAATTGCCAGACGGAAGTTTTAAGGAAGGTAAGAAGTTCCTTCATGTATCTACCGATGAGGTATATGGTTCACTTCCAGACGATGGAAAGAGTTATTTTTATGAGACAACACCATATCAGCCACACAGCCCATATTCTGCAAGTAAGGCATCTTCAGATATGTTGGTAAAAGCATATATTGATACTTATCACTTCCCAGCTAATATTACCAACACATCCAATAATTATGGACCTTATCAGTTCCCGGAAAAACTGATTCCACTTATCATTAACAATGCATTACATGGTAAGAAGTTACCGGTATATGGTGATGGCTTAAATATTCGTGACTGGTTATATGTAGACGATCATGCAAAAGGAATTGATATGGTTCAGGAACAGGGAAAATTAGGAGAATCTTATAATATTGGTGGACATAATGAAAAACGTAATATCGAAATCATCAATATTATTATTGAAACATTGCAGGAAATTCTCCCTGACAGTGATCCAAGAAAAGCAAATGTCAGCAAAGATTTGATCACATATGTAGAGGATCGTAAGGGACATGACCGCAGATATGCAATCGCACCAGATAAGATTAAAGCTGAGATTGGCTGGGAACCAGAGACTATGTTTAAGGATGGAATTAGGAAGACCATTGCTTGGTATCTTGCCCATGAGGATTGGATGAACAATGTTACCAGTGGAGATTATCAGAAATATTACGAGGATATGTACAAAAATAAATAAAAATTGGGAGCATCAGTTGTCGACTGATGCTTCTTGTGTGTTTTATTAAGGATAGGTGTATGAAGAAAACAATTATAGTTATGCCTGTTGCGAATGAAGAAGCTACAATGGAAAAAGTATTACAACAGATATTGGCGTTACCGTATGATAATTTATATATATATCCGGTTGTAGATAATTATTCAAAAGATAATACGGAGAAAATTATCAGAGATTTTGAAATGAAAACGGATAAAGTGAAATGCATTTTTTATAAAGAATCTTATGGTGTAATTAGTTGCTATCTGGAGGGATTTCGCAGGGCATTAGCAGATGGTGCGGAGTGCATTTTAGAAATGGATGGAGGAGGTAGTCATTCTCCATCGGAAATACCGCAGTTTATTGAAAAATTGGAAGAAGGATATGACTGCGTCTGGGGTTCAAGATTTATTGAGGGAGGAGAAATAGCCAATCAACCTTTATATCGAAGAATTTTAAGTGGAGGCGGAACAATACTTTCCAATCTGGTTTTGGGTACAAAACTGAGAGATATGACAAGTGGATTCGAAGGATTTCAACGTTATGTTTTGGAAAGTATGGATTTAAAAGCATTTTTGTCGACTGGACATATGTACCAGACAGAGATGCGGTACTATTGCCGAAATTATCATACGATTGAAGTCCCAATTCATTATGTGGGTGGCTCCTCTAGCTTGAAATTTAAATCTGTTAAAGAAGCATTAAAAATTTTGTTTCAATTGAAAAAAAATGAAACCAAAGTGATGAAAAAAGTGGAGAAATAAATGGAAAAGTATAAATTTCTGATTCTTGGAGCTGGACCTGCCGGATTGACATTTGCTAACAGATTGCAGCAAAACGCAGAAGAGTCATTCTTAGTGCTTGAAAAGGAAAAAGAAGCAGGAGGGCTATGCAGGTCAGTTGAGATGGATGGTGCACCGCTTGATATTGGAGGAGGACATATATTAGATGTTGCAAGACCACATGTGAACCAGTTTCTATTTGAATTTATGCCAGAGAGTGAATGGAATTTGTTTACAAGAAATTCTCAAATAAATTTGCGAGGGGCATTAATTGATCATCCAATAGAAGCAAATATTTGGCAACTTCCAATTGAACAGCAGATTGAGTATATAAAGTCAATTGCGCAAGCTGGATGTGTTCAGAAAAAAAAGAAGCCTGAAAATTTTATCGAATGGATAAACTGGAAGCTTGGAGATAAGATTGCAGACGATTATATGTTGCCATATAATCAGAAAATGTTTTCAAAGGAATTAAATCAGTTAGGAACATATTGGCTTGAAAAATTACCTGACGTATCCTTTGAAGATACACTTCGAAGCTGTTTGAAAAAAAAAGCATATGGAAAAGAGCCTGGACATGCAAGATTCTATTATCCAAAAAAATATGGGTATGGAGAAGTGTGGCTGCGTATGGCTGATAAAATTAAAAAATATATATGCTATTCACAGAGTATAAAAAAAGTTGATTTTGTAAATAGAATTGTTACTACTAAGAACGGAAATATATATCAGGCTGAAAAAATCATTTTTACAATTCCATGGACAAGTGTAGATGAATTTTATGGAATGCCAGATGATATAGAAAAAATGATACCTCAATTAAAACATAATGCTGTGGAAATTAGATATTATCCAGATAATCTGGAAACAAGTGCACACTGGATATATTATCCTGATTTAACACTGCCATATCATCGTATTTTAGTTCGACCTAATTTTTGCTTGAATAGTAGGGGATATTGGACAGAAACAAATGCTGAGAGAACCGACATGTTTTCTCCACAGGATTCAGATAAGTTTTGTTATATGAATCAATATGCATATCCATTAAATACAATTGATAAACCATATGTTATGAAAAAATTACTTATATGGGCAGAAAGCAATCAGGTTTATGGATTAGGACGTTGGGGTGAACATCAACATTATAATTCAGATGTAACGGTTGAGCGTGCGATGAATTTAGCCGAAAAATTAATTAAAAAATAACAAAATCTTTTTAAGAAATGTTTAATTTTATAGTTTAGGTACAGATTAAGTCTATAAAAGTTGAGTTGATGAAGAAAAAATGATAGAATACAAAAAAATATAATTACGGAGGAAACTTTTCATGAAAGGTATTATACTTGCAGGTGGTTCTGGAACCAGATTATATCCATTAACAAAAGCAATTTCAAAACAGATTATGCCAGTTTATGATAAGCCAATGATCTATTATCCGCTCTCTACATTAATGCTTGCGGGAATCAGAGAAGTTCTTATTATTTCAACTCCGAGAGATCTTCCAGTATTTGAAGAACTTTTTGGAGATGGAAGTCAGCTTGGAATGTCTTTCTCTTATGCAGTTCAGACAGAGCCGAGGGGATTGGCGGATGCATTTATTATAGGAGAAAAGTTTATTGGAAAAGATGCTGTCGCTTTGGTATTAGGTGATAATATTTTCTATGGACAGAGCTTTTCAAAAGTATTAAGAAGTGCAGCAGAAAGAACAGAGCATGAAGCAGGGGCAACTATTTTTGGATATTATGTAAGAGATCCAAGAGAATACGGGGTTGTAGAATTTGATGAAAATGGAAAGGCTTTATCTATTGAGGAGAAGCCGGAAAATCCAAAGTCAAATTATGCGGTTCCAGGATTGTATTTCTATGATAATGATGTTGTAGAAATTGCAAAGAATGTAAAACCATCTGCTCGTGGTGAAATTGAAATTACCAGTGTAAACAACGAGTATCTTCAGAGAGGTACATTAAATGTTCAAACATTAGGACGTGGATTTGCATGGCTTGACACAGGAAATCATGATATGCTTCTTGCAGCGGCAGATTTTGTTTCTGCATTCCAGAAACGTCAGGGATTGTATATCTCATGTATTGAAGAGATCGCTTATAAGCAGGGATTTATTGACAGAGAGCAGTTGGTAAAACTTGCTCAGCCATTATTGAAAACAGATTACGGAAAATACCTGATGGAAATTGCGGAAGGACTTTAAAAGTCTGCTATTCTTGAAAAAGAACAAATTTTCTAAAAATTCAGGAAAAGTTAAGAGGATATAATAAGATGGGTAAAATAAGTGTTTCAGAGGATTGTAATGAAATTAAAGGATTAAAAGTAATTACTCCTTCTGTTTATGGAGACAATCGCGGTTATTTTATGGAGACATATAATTACAATGATTTTGCAGATGCAGGGATTGACTGCAAATTTGTGCAGGATAATCAGTCTGCCTCAAAAAAAGGTGTACTTAGAGGATTACATTTCCAGATTAATTATCCACAGGATAAACTTGTCCGGGTAATCAAAGGGGAAGTATATGATGTAGCAGTTGATATGCGTGAAGGTTCTGAGACATATGGAAAGTGGTTTGGAGTTCTTTTATCGGAGGAAAACAAAAAACAGTTTTTTATTCCAAAAAACTTTGCACATGGATTCTTAGTACTGTCTGATTATGCAGAGTTTTGTTATAAAGTGACTGATTTCTATCATCCAAATGATGAGGGGGGCATCATCTGGAATGATCCTGAAATAGGTGTTGAATGGCCAATCACGGAAGGCATGGAATTAATTATGTCAGAAAAAGATCATAAATGGGGAAGTATCAAGGAGTTAAAGAATGGCAGATAACAGCAAAAAAGTACCATTTGTGAAAGAAATATGGAATAGCCGGAAACTTATAATTCAGTTGGCAAAGAATGATTTCAAAACAAAGTATGCAGGTTCATATTTTGGAATTATATGGGCATTTATTCAGCCAATCATCACAATCATGATTTATGTGTTTGTGTTTGGAATGGGATTAAAGATGACGCCAAAGTCGACAGAATATCCATTCCTTTTATATCTGATTGCAGGTATTGTTCCATGGTTCTTTTTTGCTGATGCATGGATAAACTCAACAAATTGTTTGATTGAATATAGCTATCTTGTCAAAAAGATGGTATTTAAAATTAGTATATTGCCTATCGTAAAAGTAATATCTTCTTTGTTTGTCCATTTATTTTTTATTTTATTAGGATTTGTTATTTTTATGATAGCCGGCAGGACACCGGGAATAGCAATGGTTCAGGTGTTCTATTATATGTTTTGCGAAATTTGTCTTGTGTTGGCATTGACTTATTTTACAGCGTCTGTGACACCGTTTTTCAGGGATATGGCTCAGATTATCAATATTACTACGCAGCTTGGAATGTGGTTGACCCCAATTATGTGGGATGAAAGCATTATGCCTGCATGGGTAATGAGTATACTTAAATTTAATCCAATGTATTATATTGTCAATGGATACAGAGATTGTTTTATCTACGGAAGATGGATTCCACAGCATTGGCATATGACAATTTACTTTTGGATAGTGGTCATAATTCTTGCAATCATTGGAAGCAGGACTTTTAACAAAATGAGAGTGCATTTTGCAGATGTGCTGTAGGAGGATGAAATGCAGGAAAAAGTAATTGAAATTAAGGATATTACGAAAACATATAAGTTATATAATAAACCTTCTGATCGTCTGCGGGAAAATTTTTCTTTGACACATAAAAGTTATCACAGAGACCATAATGCACTACAGGGAATCAATCTGGACGTATATAAGGGCGAATGTGTTGGAATTATTGGAACGAATGGTTCAGGTAAATCAACTCTGTTGAAAATTGTTACTGGAGTTGTAGCTCCAACTTCGGGAACGTTGGAAATTAATGGAAAAATCAGTGCCCTGCTTGAGTTAGGAGCTGGATTTAATCAGGAATATACAGGAATAGAGAATATTTACCTCAACGGAACGATGGTAGGTTTTACGAAAGAAGAAATGGATGAAAAATTGCAGTCTATTATAGACTTTGCAGAGATTGGAGATTTTATCAATCAGCCGGTAAAAACATATTCGAGTGGAATGTTTGCAAGACTTGCATTTGCAGTTGCAATCAATGTAGAGCCAGATATTCTGATTGTTGATGAGGCGTTGAGCGTGGGAGATATATTTTTTCAGTCAAAGTGTTATCAGAAATTTTTAGATTTTAAGAAAGCTGGAAAAACAATTCTTTTTGTATCGCATGATCTAAGCAGTATTATTAAGTATTGTGATAGAAGTTTATTGATTCATCAGGGCAAACAGATTGCTGTGGGAAAGTCTTCAGAGATTGTAGATATTTATAAAAAGATTCTAGTAAATCAGTTTGATGAAAAAGATGTAGAAAAACTTTCTGCTAATGCGGACTCAGGTGATAAGAATCAGACAAAGGAAGAATTCCAGCAGACTATGAATGCAGATAATCAAACGTCTGAAAACAATAGTGAAGAGCCAGATAAAATGTCAGGTGTGTGGAAAGAAAAAATGGTAAATAATCCAAAGGCAGTCACTTATGGAAATGGTGTTGCTGAAATTATTGACTATGCAGTGATAGATGAACATGGAAATTTAAATCCATCTATTTATAAAGAGACTTATTTTTCAATCCGCATGAAAGTACAGTTTTTTAAGGATGTGGAAAATCCTATTTTTGCCTATACCTTAAAGGATATTAAAGGTACAGAGATTACCGGAACGAATACAATGTTGGAAAAGCAAACTCTTGAACGTGTAAAAGCCGGGGATATTGTTACTGTCGATTTTAATCAGAAGATGTGCTTACAGGGAGCAAATTATCTCCTTGCATTAGGCTGCACGGGTTATGAAGCTGGTGAATTTACAGTATATAGCAGATTGTATGATATTTGTAACATTGAAGTTGTTTCAGATTGCAATACAATTGGATATGTGGATATGGATGCTAAGGTATCTTATTTATAGGAGTACTTATGGAAAATATTGGAAAAGTAATAATGAATTATGATTATTATAGTGGTACAGATTTATATAGTGATGGCGATGTGGAAGATACTTTGCTTGAAATTGTAAAAACGCACGATAAAAGAGACTTTCCTTCCATAATTGCAGAGTCAAAATCATGGCCTGTTCTGTATCATCTTTCAGAAGTCAGAACCAATATTTTAAACTGGTATCCATTTGAGAAAAATGCCAGTGTATTGGAAGTGGGAGCTGGTTGTGGAGCAATTACAGGGGCTATAGCTGATAAAGTTGCGAAAGTAACAGCAATCGATCTTTCAAAAAGAAGAAGTTTGATCAATGCATACCGGAATCAGGACAAAGATAATCTTGAAATCATGGTAGGTAATTTTAATGACATAGCGGCAGGAATTAGTGAACAGTATGATTATGTTACTTTAATTGGTGTCCTGGAATATGGAGAATGTTATATTCCGGGAGAAAATTCCTATCAGGTGTTTTTAGAAAAAATAAGAGGTTTATTAAAATCGAATGGAAAAGTTTTGATTGCAATTGAAAATCAGCTGGGATTAAAATATTTTGCAGGCTGCAGAGAGGATCATGTCGGAAGATATTTTGAAGGAATTGAAGGTTATACGAATACTTCCGGGGTGAGAACATTTTCAAAAAAAGCAATTACAAATTTATTGTTGGAGAGCGGATATGACAACGTGCAGTTTTATTATCCGTATCCGGACTATAAACTACCGACAACAATATATACAGACGATTTTCTTCCGGCAAAGGGAGAGTTAAGTAATAATGCCAGAAATTTTGATGGTGATAGAATGGTGCTTTTTGATGAGACAAAAGCATGGGATACTGTATTAGAAGCCGGATTATTTCCAGAGTTTTCCAATTCATTTTTTATTGCAGCAACAAAGAGGGAGTAAGGAATGCAGAAAACGATTTATTCCAAAAGCTCTATTGAGCGTAAAAATGAGTATAAAATTATTACAAGAATTTATGAAGAAGATGGTGTAAGGAAAGTCGAGAAAGCGGCACAGAATGAAAATGCTGCTTATCATGTAGAACGAATGGCACGAATTGCAAAGACGAATCCTTATACGACAGAAAGGGTAATGCTTGCACCGTGTGAGAAGATTGCACTGGGAAAAGTAGTTTTACCATATATTACGGGAAACAGACTGGATCAGCAGATAGATGAACACGCCAAAAAACATGAATGGAATGCTATCTATGAAGATATAAAATTACTTAACAATATTATCATGAATGTTGAACATAAATATCCTTTTCAGACATGTGGAGAATTTGAGGACATGTTTGGAGCGCATCCACAGTTGGACGGGTATGAGTCAGCATCTAATGTGAACGTTGATATGGTTGCGTCAAATATTATTTTGGCAGATCAGATATATATTATTGATTATGAGTGGGATTTTGAATTTTTAATCCCATTAAAATATATTGTATACAGAAGTATCTTATTGAATGGTACGATTAATACTTTACCAGATGATGTGAAGGGTAAAGTTATGGAGTTATTAGAGATATCGAAAGAGGAAGAATTGATTTTCTTTCAGATGGAGGTGGCATTCCAGCACTACATTACAGGAGTGTCTTTAATAGATTTATATTCTGGAATGAGTATAAAAAATTATCGAATTAATACGGATGATTTATTAAATACATTATATACAGCTAAAATAGTAACAGAACAAAATAAAAAATTGATTGAAAAAACGTTCTGGCTTCATGAAAAGGCAAATTTAAAATTAGATGTAAAAGAGTATTTGGGACATAAAATACGAATTGAACTCGTCGACAAGCCGGCAATTATAAAAGATTTAGAAGTATTTACAGTAAAAGATAATGTTTGCTTCAAAGTAGAGTTCACTACAAATTCAGACTTATATTTATATGAACAACATTATTATCAGACAGTTCCTGTGGTAGAAGTGGTACCACAAGATTGTGAATTTGTTCAAATAAGTTATAAAGTGCAGAAACTTGAACAAAATGCAAATGAATATATAGGAACATTTATAAAACATGTTCACGAAGAAAGCGAACTTCAGTTAATAAAAAATAGTCGGGCGTGGAAAGCAGTTACATTTGCAAAAAAATTATTTGGAAAAAAATAAAGGAAAAATAAATGGACGTATCAATTATAATTCCTACTAAAAATGGCGGGGAATTATTCGAACAAGTTTTAAAGAAAATATTTGAACAGAAGACAAGATATGAATATGAGGTCATCTGCGTTGATTCCGGTTCATCGGATAATACGATTGAGATAATAAAAAAATTTCCATGTAGATTGTATCAGATATTGCCAGAAGAATTTGGGCATGGAAAAACAAGAAACTATGGAGCGTCAAAGGGAACAGGGGAATTTATTATATTTATCACACAGGATGCGCTTCCGGTTGATGAGTATTGGCTTGAAAATTTTATTGATGCAATGAAAATAGATGAAGAAGTTGTCGGAGGGTTTGGAATTCATAAACCGTATCCGGAATGCAATGTATTAGATCAAAGGGATATTACATTGCATTTTAAGGGATTTGGAGACAAAAATACTATTTATTATATGGATGATCCAGTAAGGTATGAGACAGAAGAAGGGTATCGACACTTTTTGGCATTTTTTTCAGATAATAATGCATGTCTGCGAAGGAGTGCATGGGAAAAATATCCATATCCAGATGTAAATTTTTCAGAAGATCAGATTTGGGCAAAACAGATGATAGAACTCGGATATAAGAAAATATATTGTCCAACTGCTGCTGTATATCATTCCCATAATTATCCGCTTAAGACCTATTTTAAGCGTTATTATGATCAATATAAGGCGATTTATCAGATCCACAAATACCAGATGTATACATCACTAAAAGGTATGATTCATGGAATGTTGTATCTGGTAGGACGTGACTTGAAATATATCTGGAATCCTAAAAATAAAATTAGTCATAAGTTGAAATGGTCACACTATGCATGGGTGAGAAATCGGTATCAGAGTATAGCAGGGTATATTGGAGGGTGTTATCATGCATTCCCGGAGTCTGTGAAAAAATATTTTGATGAACGGATATCACAACAATATGATCAGATTTATGATAATGATGGAGAAAAGCAGAGAATGAGTGATAAAAAGACATTTTTGAAATGGTTGTTTATTGATCCGGATCATTTGGATAAAAATGGTGATATTTTGTGGGAGAAAAAAGCATCGGTATTTGGCGGTATTGATGTAATTGGACAGTATCATTTTGCAATTAAACAGCAGAGAGCTTCCTTTGATGTAAAGGCATATGAAAATGCAAAAAATAGTAAAAAAATTTTGAATTGGATTATACCTGAAATGGGAGTTTGCTCTGGTGGTCACATCAATATTTTTCGGTTTGTTATGATGCTGCAAAAGGCTGGTTTTCAAAATAAAATTTATATTCTTGAACCACAGGCATTACATTCAGATGAGGAATGCAGAGTTTTTTTGAAAAAAAATTATGTATTAGACATTGATGAAGTGGAAGTTCATGTGGATATCAAACAAATGGGATTTGCGCATGCAACAATTGCAACTGCATGGAATACAGCATATTATCTGAGAGATTTTAACAATACAGTTAGTAAATTCTATTTTGTCCAGGATTTTGAACCGCTCTTTTTTCCGGTAGGATCTGATTATGCGTTTGCCGAAAATACATATAAATTCGGCTTCCGTGGATTGACAGCAGGAGACTGGCTGAAAAATAAATTACATGATGAATATGGAATGCAAACAAATAGCTTTTTGTTTTCCTATGATAATGAATTATATCAGGCTGGAAAGAAAAGAGATGCAGTGCCTCGTATTTTCTTTTATGCACGTCCTGTGACAGCGAGAAGAGATTTTGAGTTAGGTTTGCTAGCGTTGAATGAGATAACAAAAAGAAATTCAGATGTAGAGGTTGTTTTCGCCGGATGGGATGTTAGCAATTATCGAATTCCTTTCAAACATCAAAACCTTGGAAGTGTTGCATTGGATAAACTTGCTGATTTATATGCACAATGTGATATGTGCCTGGTAATTTCAGGTACGAATCTTTCACTTCTTCCACTTGAAGTTATGGCATCTAATTCTGTCCCTGTTTGTACAACAGGTGCAAATAGTGAATGGCTTGTGAACGATGAAAATGCAGTTATGGTAGATACGGACCCAAATGCAATTGCAGATAAGGTTTGCTATTACTTTGAGCATCTTGATGAGTTAGCTGTTATTAGAGAGAAGGGACTCAAATTTGCGCGTGCAACTTCATGGGAAGCAGAAGGTGAAAAAGTTAGAAGAGCCATTGAAGAGGGAATAAATGAAGATGAGAAAAATATTAGTATTAGGCGGTAATGGATTTCTGGGAAGAAATTTATGTAATCATCTCGTAGCAATGGGAGAAGACGTATATAGTTTTGATATGTCGCTGCCTGAGATAGGAAATCCGGAGATTCATTATATTGAAGGAGATTTTTTTGACGATTATACGTTAAAGAAAATAATCGAGGGCATGGATGTAATATTTCATGCAATTTGTACATTGAATCCAGGGAATTCTAATGAAAAATGTATATTGGGATATGAAAGAGATTTTGTACAAACGGCGAAACTCTGTTCGTTTATTAAGGACACAGAGTGTAGAATGATATTTTTTTCATCTGGTGGTACGGTATATGGAAATCAAGTAGAACAACCAATTAAGGAGACGGCAGTTCCGGTTCCGATTAATCATTATGGAAATTTAAAATTGTGCATAGAAAACACAATAAGAACTTTTAATTTTCAGATGAAAAAAAATATGTTGGTTGCTCGAATTTCAAATCCATATGGTCCAGGACAGGATTATCATAAAGGGGTAGGATTTATTGATGCAGCGATAAAAAGGTCATTACATCATGAAACAATTGAAATATGGGGGGATGGAAATATTATCAGAGACTATATTTTTATTGATGATGTATGTAAAATGTTATATTCACTTATAGATTATCACGGGGATATAGAGGTATTTAATCTGAGTTCCAATACTGGCACATCTCAAAATGATGTTATAAATATATTGAATAAGATAATACCACATGTTCAGGTAAAGTATCTTCCGGCAAGACCTGTGGATGCAAAGAAAATTGTATTGGATAATACAAGAATTCAATCTATATGCAATCTGCAGATGGTTTCACTTGAAGATGGAATTCGTCGGTATTATGATTATATACAGCAAAGGAAGCAATAGAGATGAATGCGAATATGAGTTGTTTGATATCAATATTTACTATTATATTTATATATGCACTGATTGCGGTGGCAATTTTAAAGTTTGATTTTAATGCAAATTACAGGACATGGAATAGAAAAGATAAATTTGTATCTATCGGAATGATTATTATATTCATGATAATTATGTTTTTGAAGGCTTGTCGTATGGAAGGACTGCTGACATCAGAAAAGGTAGTATCTTTACAATGGAATCAGCTTTTGTTACAGATTTTTAATGATGATATTCCAATGGTATTTAGTGCTATTTTTACTATAACGGTTATCCCATCCATAGTAATTGCTGCAGCAGCGATGGATACTTTGGGTAAAAAGTATCGCACGTTATCATTGCCATTATATTTTTATATACTTTTATTTGGAATTAATAGTAAGTTCTATTCAGTATCATTATCAAACACAGTAACATGGGTCATTATTTTAATTTTGACGATGATGATTTTGGGAGGCATTAAGTGCTTGGAACAGGGATGCACGAAAAGCAGAATATGTTTATTAGCACTTATGGCAGTAACCGTCATTTTATTAGTTGTTTTAAACCATGGAGTGGATGTTTTTACAGTTATTTTCTATATTGTATTATGGATTGAAAATATATTGGCAGCATTTGTGATTAACAGAGCATATATTTTGAGAAAAATTTGGTGGATGCTAATTTGTTTATTAAGCTATATAGGATTGTTTTTATTACATTTGTATGTGGCGTAGATTTACTTGGAAAATGAGGAAAATTTATGGTCTATGTGCGTGGAGTTGTCGTGTGTTTATTTATATTGGGTATAATGCCATATTTATATGGCGCTTTATGGAACAAATGTTTTGAAACACACAAAAAGACGTATCAGTTATTTTATATTGGCTATATACAGATATTTGCGATTTTTGGAATTTGTGCTATTCCGGCAACAGTAATAAAAGTGCCGTTTCATTTAATGGCAGATATTTTATTGGTGATTTATTTGATAATTAGCCTGGCTGCTATTATTGTTTTGAGAAAAGATATATTGAAAAAAATGAGGGACAGATCAATAGGCATTACAGATAGTAATCGAAAGTTTGTGATTTTGGTGGTTCTGCTTGTAATGATAGTACTCTGTTTCACACAGCCTAAAATAGATGATAGTACGGTATCAATTGCAGGTACGGCATTACAGACAGATCGAATGTATCAATATAATGCATATACAAAAAAAGAAATTATCAATGTAAACTGGAAAGAACGCCTTGCACCAGTAGAAATGTTTTTTAGTTGTCTTACATTTTATTCAAAAGTTCCGGTTTCTGTTATTGTTTATGTGGTTTTTCCAATATTTATGATTCCAGTTTTGTTTTGTGGATATTATAGTTGGGCGCATTATTTTTTTGGAGAAAATAAAAAAATAATGTGGAAATTTATGTGTGTGTGTGCTGTTGTATTGTCCGTTCCATTGTTTTCGAAATATATGACAGGCTATGATGCATATCAGAATATATGGCAGGGAAAATGCTTATTGATGATATTTATTTTGCCGATGATGACGTTGGATATTTTAGAAATAACAGAAAATATTGAAAAAAAACAGAGGATTGGAAATATAATTATGCTTTTCTGTTATATGATTGGAGCAGAAGTTGTTTATTATCCAGGAATAGTCTTTGCAATATTGGTTATAATAGCAGGAATTGCCCTTTATTTTGTAAGGAGGTGCATGAAATGCAATCACCTTTTGAAATAATATTAGGAAAAATTTTTCTGTATGAAAATAATGAGTTTAGTATTATTATCTATATTGCAGTTTTATTGTTTTATTTCGTTATTGGTAAAAAAACAAATAGAAAAAATAAATTTTGTGTGTTGGCAGTAATTCTTTTTGCACTGGCAGTTCTTATGACGATTTTTGTATCAATGACCGGAAAATGGGAATACTTTATTGAGCAGCAAATGATTTTTTCTATATTACCTGCATTTATTTTGACTGCTTTTGGAATGACAGAAATTATTAATATTTGCGAAAGATACATGTCTGGATGGATTCTTGGAGTAATGTTTGTTATAATAGGAATTGCGTATGTCAATTATTCATATTCAATGGATGCATTTTCAATTATCAAGAATATATACAAAGTAGACGAAAATGTGCCACAGATAGATGCAGTTATTAGAAATAATTTGGAGGGACAGGCAACCGTGCTTGCTCCAATAGAAATTGCAAATGATTTGTCAGGATTTGATAGTAGTCTGGCTTTATATTATGGCAGTGACACGCTTTCGGGCACTGTATATGAGCAGTATGAAGGAATGCAGAATCATCATGACTGGGCAGTTTATTTTGAGGAGAATCCATATGATACAGCGCAACGGGTTTATATTGGACAGCAGGAAGGTATCAATGTGGTGATTGTAAATTTAAAATATCAGGATGATAGTGCAGCACAGGAATATGGTTACTTTTGTGCGGGAGTAACACAGGACTATATCATATATATTACTTCTGAAGAATAAAGAGGTTATAGGTAAAATGAAAAAATATGAAAAAAAAGAAAAGACATCTCAAAAGAAAGGCATTCTCAGGTTTTTCAATGATGACTGGGTACTATGGTCAAGAAGATTCTGTTTGGGATGCTATGATGCTGTAGCGGTAGTAGTTTCAAGTTTTCTGGCTATTATGTTACGTTTTGATTTAAGTTTTGAAAAAGTACCATTTTACTATCAGGATGTATTATATGACACATTACTTTTCAGTGTTGTTATGACAATCGTTGTGTTTGCAGTATTTCGATTGTATACAAGTATGTGGAGTTATGCAGGAACAATGGAATTGACATATATGATTCCTGCGTGTGTGATCGATACTGTTATTAATGCGATATATATTTTGTTGAAACACAGAGATATTGAATATCCATTGCCACGTAGTTTTTATATTTTATATGGTTTGTCCTTGTTTATTCTTGTATTTATCAGTCGGTATTTTTATCGCGCAGTAAGAGCATTGGCTAATCGCAGAGCAGATAGAAAGAGCAAGCATAATGTATTGATCGTAGGAGCTGGTGAGGCTGGAAATTCACTTATCCGGGAAATAACGAACAGTGCATTTATTAATAAAAAAGTTGTGGGCGTTATCGATGATGCAAAAGCCAAGCAAGGCAGTTATATCCATGGCGTAAAAGTTGTAGGAACACGAAATGATATCATCGAAAAAGTAAAAGAATTAAATGTACAGGAGATTATTATTGCAATTCCAACAGCGACAACGCAGGAGATTAAGGAAATCCTTGATATTTGTAAACAGACCGGGTGTGAATTAAAAAGATTGCCAGGTATGTATCAGTTGGTAAATGGAGAGGTGAGTGTCAGCAAGTTAAAAGATGTTGATGTAAATGATTTACTTGGAAGAAATCCTATTAAAGTAGATCTGAATTCCATTTTAGGCTATGTATCTAATAAAGTAGTTATGGTAACAGGTGGCGGTGGATCTATTGGTAGTGAGATTTGTCGCCAGATTGCATCTCATTCACCAAAGCAGTTAATCATTATTGATATTTATGAAAATACTACATATGATATTCAAAATGAATTAAAGCATGATTTTCCAGATCTGAATCTTGTAGTCCTGATAGCATCTGTACGTAATACTTTACGTATGGACAAGATTTTTGATAAATACAGACCGGATATTGTATATCATGCAGCTGCACATAAGCATGTTCCATTGATGGAAGACAGCCCGAATGAAGCAGTAAAGAACAATGTACTTGGAACATGGAAAATTGTGAAAGCCGCAGACAAATATGGTGTAAAGCGATTTGTCATGATTTCGACAGATAAAGCAGTGAATCCAACTAACATAATGGGAGCAACCAAACGTATCTGTGAAATGATTATTCAGACATATAATAATCGATCAAAGACAGAATATGTTGCGGTGCGTTTTGGTAATGTGCTGGGAAGTAATGGAAGTGTTATCCCTTTATTTAAAAAGCAGATAGCAGAAGGTGGACCAGTAACAGTTACCCACCCGGATATTATTCGGTATTTCATGACAATACCAGAGGCAGTATCCTTGGTTTTACAGGCTGGGGCATATGCAAAAGGCGGAGAGATATTTATCCTTGATATGGGAGAACCGGTTAAAATCGTTGATCTCGCAAGAAACCTGATATTACTTTCCGGACATAAACCGGATGAAGATATTAAGATTGTATTTACTGGATTGAGACCTGGCGAAAAACTTTATGAAGAGATGTTGATGAAGGAAGAAGGAATTCAGGATACAGAAAACAAACTGATTCATATTGGTAAGCCGATTGAAATGGATGAAGAGAGATTTCTTAGCCAGTTAGAAGCATTGAAAGAATATGTAGTACAGGAACCAAGTGATATTCGTGAATGGGTTCAAAAAATAGTTCCTACATATACATTTCATAAAGAGGAGTAAAAAGTAAAATGCAGCAAACCCAGTTTAGCCCAATGCAGAAAATTTATTTACCGATAAAAAGATTTATTGATATTTTTTTAAGCTTGTTAGGAATTATTTTTTTATCACCACTATTTATAATACTTTGTATTGCGATAAAAGTAGACAGCAGGGGAGCAATTTTTTTCAAACAGAAGAGAGTGGGAATTGATAAAAAAACATTTATGATGTATAAGTTCAGAACCATGAGAATTGATACACCTAAGGATATGCCAACACATTTATTGACAAACCCGGAGCAATATATTACAAAAGTTGGAAAGATTTTAAGAAAAACAAGCTTAGATGAATTACCACAGATATTTAATATCTTAAAAGGAGATATGAGCATTATTGGTCCAAGACCTGCATTATGGAATCAGGATGATCTCATTGCAGAACGCGATAAGTATGGTGCGAATGATGTAAGACCAGGTTTGTCTGGGTGGGCGCAGATTAATGGTCGTGATGAATTGGAAATTCCTGTAAAGGCAAGACTTGATGGGGAATATGTCAGAAGATTAGGATTTCTGTTTGATTTGAGATGTTTCTTTGGAACTGTGTTTTCAGTGCTCCGACAGGATGGAGTTGTGGAAGGCGGAACTGGTGAGATGAAAAAGAATCACCGGGTTTTGATATTGGTAAATCTGGATATCACAATTTATAAATTCAGAAAAGAATTAGTGGAGAGACTGATACAGGAAGGTTATGAGGTATATATTTCATCACCATATGGAGAATTTATAGATGTATTTACAGAGATGGGATGTAAATTTATTGACACGAAAGTAGAACGGCACGGAAAAAATCCGATGAAAGATTACCAGTTATATCGTCGTTATGTATCTATTATAAAAGAAGTAAATCCAGTTGTTGTTTTGTCATATACAATAAAACCTAATATATATGGTGGAATGGCAACAGCAAAATGTAAGGTTCCTTTCATTCCGAATATTACCGGATTAGGTTCAGCAGTGCAGAAGAGTGGAATATTGTTATCACTGGTGACGGTAATGTATCGGACTGCATTCCGAAAAGTGCATTGTGTGTTTGTTCAAAACAAAGAAAATCAAAATTATTTTTTGAGTCATAACATAGCAGTAGGAAAATATCGTTTAATACCTGGGTCGGGTGTGAATTTAAATCATTATATAGTTCGACCATATAAAGAAGATCATGGAATTCATTTCGCATTTATTGGCAGAGTGATGAGAGAAAAAGGAATAGAAGAGTATCTTGAAGCTGCATATGCGTTGAAAAAAGAATATAGCAATATTTATTTTCATGTTTATGGATTCTGCGAAGAAGCATATGAAGACCGATTGAAAAAGCTTCAAGAGCAGGGTGTAATTCAATATCATGGTATGGTAAAGGATATGGCAGAGGTTTTTGAGACAATAAATTGCAGTGTCCTTCCATCCTATCACGAAGGTATGGCAAATAGTCTGTTAGAGGCAGCGGCATCAGGAAGACCTGTAATTGCAAGTAATATTACAGGGTGTAGGGAGACTTTTGATGAGGGCGTCAGTGGATTTGGATTTCAGGTTAAAGACAGCAGGGCGTTAATAGGAGCTTTGCGAAAATTCTTAAGTCTGACAACGGAAGAGAGACAGCAAATGGGATTGGCAGGCAGAAAAAAAGTAGAAACCGAATTTGATCGTAATATTGTAATTAATGCATATATAAACGAAATAGAGCACATAAGCAAAGGAGTTAAATAGATATGTCATTATACGAAGAAATACTCAAAAAGAACGAAAAAGTGAGTCTGGTTGGACTTGGTTATGTAGGTATGCCGATTGCGGTAGCATTTTCCAAACAGGTAGAGGTAATTGGATTTGATGTAAATGCACATAAAATCGAATTATATAAAAAAGGAATCGATCCAACAAATGAAGTTGGAGACGAAGCGATTGCAAAATGCACTGTTGAGTTCACTTCAGATGAAACAAAATTGCGTGAGGCAAAATTTCATATTGTCGCAGTACCGACTCCGGTTAACTCTGACCATACACCGGATCTTACACCAGTCGAGGGAGCAAGTCATGTTGTGGGACGAAATCTTACCAAAGGATCTATTGTAGTATATGAATCTACGGTTTATCCGGGTGTAACAGAAGATATTTGTGTGCCTATTTTGGAACAGGAATCCGGATTGAAGTGTGGAGTAGACTTTAAAATTGGATATTCTCCGGAAAGAATTAATCCGGGTGATAAAGTTCACCGTCTTGAAACGATTGTAAAGATTGTATCAGGTATGGATGAGGAGACTTTAGAGGAAGTTGCCAATGTATATAGTCTTGTAGCAAAGGCAGGCGTACATAGAGCAGAAAGTATTAAAGTGGCAGAGGCAGCGAAAGTAATCGAAAACAGTCAGAGAGACATCAATATTGCATTTATGAATGAACTTTCGATTATTTTTAATAAAATGGGAATTGATACTAAGTCAGTGTTAGAGGCAGCAGGAACAAAATGGAATTTCTTAAAATTTCAGCCGGGTCTTGTAGGAGGACACTGCATCGGAGTCGATCCATATTATTTGACTTACAAGGCAGAAGAAATCGGATATCATTCACAGATTATCCTGTCAGGACGAAGAATTAATGACGATATGGGTAAATATGTGGTAGAGTCACTTGTGAAAAAACTGATTATGGCTGATATTGCAATAAAAAATGCAAGAGTTGCTATCTTAGGATTTACATTTAAGGAAAATTGCCCGGATACGAGAAATACAAGAATAGTTGATATTGTAAATGAACTGAATGAATACGGAATCAAACCTGTGATTGTTGATCCGGTAGCAGATGCAGAGGAAGCTAAGAATCTTTATGGGCTGGAGTTTGACACCATGGATGCAGTAAAAGATATGGATGCTGTCATTCTTGCAGTTTCGCATGATGCTTTTAAGACTCTTACGATGAAAGAGATTGACAAGTTCTATCCAGTTAACTCTGATAAAACTAAAGTTTTAATTGATATCAAGGGTATTTTGAATAGAAAAGAATATGAAAAGGCTGGTTACGTTTATTGGAGATTGTAAGATAATAGATCAATGAGATAAAAGAACGGCTGATGGAAAGGAAATAAAGATGGGATATTCAAATCTGAAATTTGACAAAGATACAGTATTTTTGGTGACAGGAGGAGCAGGGTTCATAGGTTCAAACTTATGTGAGGCAATTTTAAAACTGGGTTACAAAGTAAAATGTCTGGATAATCTGTCAACAGGAAAACAGGAGAATGTGGATTTATTTATTTCAAATCCTAACTATACTTTTATTAAGGGGGACATTACGAATCTTGACACATGTATGGAAGCGTGTAAGGGTGTAGATTATGTGTTAAATCAGGCTGCATGGGGAAGTGTTCCGAGAAGTATAGAAATGCCGTTATATTACGAAGAAGTAAATATCAGGGGAACTTTAAATATGATGGAAGCTGCCCGCCAGAATGGCGTTAAGAAGTTTGTTTATGCGTCAAGTTCCTCTGTGTATGGTGATCATCCGGTACTGCCGAAAGTAGAGGGGCAGGAGGGAAATCTTTTATCTCCATATGCGCTTACAAAGAGAGTGGATGAGGAATACGGAAAACTGTATTATAAGCTTTATGGACTGGATACTTATGGAATGAGATATTTTAATGTATTTGGTAAGAGACAGGATCCAAATGGAGCATATGCTGCAGTTATTCCTAAATTTTTAAAACAGCTTATGGCAGATGAAGCACCAACGATTAATGGTGATGGAAAACAGTCACGGGATTTTACATATGTCGAGAATGTCGTAGAAGCTAATTTGAAAGCCTGCCTTGCGCCACATGAGGCAGGTGGACAGGCTTTCAATATTGCATATGGCGGACGGGAGTATCTGATCGATATATACCATGATATGTGTAATACTCTTGGAAAAGATATTGAACCTAATTTTGGACCAGACAGAGCAGGCGATATTAAGCATAGCAATGCAGATATTACCAAGGCAAAGACACTATTAGGATATGATCCTGATTATGATTTTAAAACAGGATTGCAGCTTGCAATTGAATGGTATAAAGAGAATCTTTAAAGTTAATTAACAAGTAAAAAAGAAAGAATTGGTTTGTCTATGTGTGGAATTAATGGAATTATAGATTATCATAAACATTATACAAAAGAAGAGAGAAATAGTCTTGTTCATCGGATGAACGATAAAATTATATATCGCGGACCGAATATGGAAGGATTATTTGACAGTGAATATGTTACATTAGGAATGCGGCGTCTCTCTATTATAGATTTATCCACAGGAAAACAGCCAATTTATAATGAAAAGAAGACAATTGCAATTGTTTTTAATGGAGAAATATATAATTTTATTCGGCTGAGAGAAGAACTGGTGGCATTAGGTCATCAGTTCTATACTTCAACGGATACAGAAGTGATTGTTCATGCATATGAACAGTATGGAATGGAAGCATTTGACTATTTAGACGGAATGTTTGCAGTTGCTATTTTTGATTCAGAAAAGAATAAAGTAATTATTGCGAGAGACCGCATGGGAGAGAAGCCACTCTATTATTATAAGGATGGCTCTTATTTCATTTTTGGGTCTGAATTAAAAAGTTTACTTGAAACAAAGCTGATTTCAAAAAAGATTGATAAGAGGGCTTTGAATCAGTATTTGCAATTGACATATATTCCGGCTCCACTATCCATCTTTGAAAATGTATACAAGGTGAAACCGGGACATGCATTAGAAATCGAGCTGAATGGAAATGTAAAGGAAACATGTTATTGGAGATTTCCAGAAGAAAAAATATCGCAGAATGAATTATCCTACGAAGATGCAAAAAAGCAGCTATATGAGTTGTTAGAGCAGTCAGTAAAAGATCGAATGGTCAGTGATGTGCCTTTAGGAGCGTTTTTGAGTGGAGGGATTGATTCAAGTATTATTGTTGGATTAATGTCTAAACTATCTGATCAGCCGGTAGAAACTTTCACAATTGGCTTTAATGAAAAGGAATATGATGAAAGAGACAGGGCAAAACTGGTTGCTGAATTGAATCAAACGAATCATCATACCAGTGTTTTAGATTATAAAGAAGCTCTGGATATGTTAGATGATATTTTAGAAAAAATGGATGAACCGTTTGCTGATTCTTCTGTACTCCCAACTTATTTTGTATCAAAGTTTACATCAGGTTATGCTAAGGTTGTACTTACAGGCGATGCAGGAGACGAAATGTTTATGGGATATAGCAAATATCTCATTGATTATTACAGCAAAAAATATAAAAAAATACCAAAAGCATTAAGGAAATATATAATAGAACCAGTTGTTTATCATCTGCCAGATAATAGAACAATTACCAGAAAAGTCAGAAAAGTAATTGATAATGCTGAAAAAGATATATTTGAACAGCGAGTAGCATTGATGAGCCTTGGATTTAAAGAAAATGAACGTAGGGAATTGTTAAAAGATTCATTTTATGATGTTAACTGTATGGATTTTATACATGAAATTTATCATGAGGATTCAGAGGCAGACGAAGTGACAAAAACACAAAAATTAGATGCAAAAGTAGTACTTGAAGGCGATATGTTTGCAAAAGTAGACAGAATGAGCATGTTGAATTCCATTGAGACAAGAACTCCGTTAGTGTCCAGAGCAATTGTCGAATTTGCAATGAAGTTACCATCTTCTTATAAAATAAAAGACAGGAATTTGAAATGTATTTTAAAGGATGCATTTAAAGATATTTTACCAGAGGATTTTGATAAATATCCAAAATCCGGATTTGCTGTTCCATTGGATTATTGGTTTAGAAATGAATTAAAAGATGAAATGATGAATCTTTTAAATGCTGAAGAACTGGATAAACAGGGTATTTTTAATTACGAATATATAAAAAATATTATTGATGAACACTTGAGTGGCAGAAAAAACCGCAAGAGCGAAATATGGACACTATTTGTATTCCAGAGATGGTATCGTGAAATGATGGAAGAATAGAATAAGAGGTTTGAATGATAGGAATTTTAATTCTTTTTTTGATACAATGTGTGGCGATAGGGGTGTGTTCAGTTTTTGGCTGGACAGATATACATCCGGATCTTGTCACAATACAAATGATTGGATTTACCAGTATTTTGCTTATATATATATTTGCAAAAAAAACAAATAATAAGCTGATGTTTGGCTTGTTGACGATGGGATATGCGGCAAGAGTCGGGATTATGTTTATTGATATTTATGGAAGTAGTTTATTTACAATTTTACATAGTGGAGATGATACAGAGCGTTTTTATATTCGGTCGGTAGAATATTATGAGGGAAATTACAGTCACTTTACAACTTATTATCCTTATATTATAAAAGACATTTATGAAATATTTGGAAAAAATCGTTTGATTGCTCAGTACGTCAATATACTTTGCTGGGTAGGGGTTGTTTTTGTTGTACTAGCTGCATGCAAATTATTTCATGTAAAAGAAAAATGTGTAATATTCATTATGGCATACCTTGCGCTGCTTCCAAATTATATTTGTATTAGCAGTATTTTGTTAAGAGAAAGTATCATGATATTTTTGGATACATGGGGCTTTTATCTTTGCCTTAAATGGATGAAAAAGAAGCTGTTTATAAGTCTTATTATGGCATTCGTTGTAACATTTCCGGCGATTATCCTGCATTCTGCATCCATTGGATTATGGATCGGCTTTGCACTCATTTATGCTTTTTGGGATGTTGGAACTCAAAGGTTTGCATTTCAGGCAAAAACAATTTTTGTTTTACTGCTTGGCATTGCAGCTATTATTTTATTGAATTTTTCAAGTTATCGTAATTTGATTATGGCATATTTACCGACCAATCTTAGTATTGAAAGTATTACATCAAAGGAATTTGCAGCAGGGGATTCTGATTATTTGATGAATATACAGGTAAATAATGGTGTGGAACTTATTTTCTGGACGATAATTCGGATGTTCTTTTTTGTATTTTCACCTCTTCCAGGAAGCACAACGAGTTTGAAATATATATTTGCGTTCATAGTTGATTCTGTGCCAACGGCTGTTATTATTTTTTTGACTATAAAAGATGCGTATTATAATAAAAAAGGAAAGTATGTTTTTGCAGCATATGCAGTTTGTCTGATTGTTATCGGAATTTTTGCATGGGGAGTTTCAAACGCAGGTACTGCGATGAGACATAGGAGTCTGATTGTTGGAGTATTTGCGATTGCTTATTGTATGGCAAACGAAAAAAAATTGATTCCGGTAAAAATAGTGGATGAGACAAAAGCAGCAGAAGAATGAGGTGAATTATGAAAATATTATACATGATTACAGACTTGGATTTTGGTGGTGCAGAGACACAATTGATGCGCATGGTGCATTATGTCAAAGAATATACACAGGATGATGTACAGGTGGTATCTGTTATAAAGTCAGAATATCAGGGCTTTATACAGGAATTAAACAGTATGGGAGTTCCATTTACTTCATTAGATCTGAAAAAAAATGGTAATTATTTTTACGCAATAAAAAAATATAAGAAATTGTTAAAAGATTATCAGCCAGATGTCATACATACACATATGATACATGCAAATCTTTTTGCAAGAGTATTTAAAAACACATTGCCACAGAGTTTATTAATCAATACAGTGCATGGAGAGGAAGATTTTCTGGGAAAAAGAGCATTACTATACCGTTATACGGATAATAAAGCAGACTATACAACGTGTGTAAGTCGGGCGCTTGAAAAACAGATGTTGGCAGCAGGTGCTGTGAAAAAGGAAAAAGTACTGACGGTGTACAATGGATTAAGTACATCGGAATATTGTACAAGCAGTGAGATCAGAAAAGAATATCGTGAAAAACTTGCGTTGTCAGAGGAAGATTTCAACTGGATGATAGCAGGAAGATTGTCTCCTGAGAAAAATCATAAAAATTTACTGGAAGCATTGAAACTGGTAAACAGGAAGAATACGGCATGGAAACTTCTTGTCGCAGGTGAGGGGAATACACGGTCTCAAATAGAAGAATTTCTTCACTCAAATGATGAATTGAAGGGGAAAGTGAAGCTTTTAGGACGAAGAAATGATGTGGCATCTTTGTTAAATGCAGCGGATGGGTTTGTGCTTTCCTCTAACTATGAGGGACTGCCACTGGTTTTGCAGGAAGCAGCGGCTGTTGGACTGCCTATGATATCAACGAATGTTGGTGGGTGTGATGAAGTCGTTATGGAAGGTGTAAATGGTTATCTGGTGCCAAAACAAAATGAGACAGAACTGGCAGCAGCTATGTTGAAGTTAATGAGTGTAACAAAAGAACAACGATTAAAGATGGGACATGCATCGAAAGAACTCGTGGAAAAAGAGTTTGCAATGGATGAAGTTATGAATAAATGGTATGAGTTATATCATAAAAAATATTAGATATGTCGAAAAGGGGTAGAAAATGAAGTTTTCCATTATCATTCCAGTATATAATGTTGAGCAATATCTTGAAAAATGTCTGTTATCTGTTGTAGAGCAAAATTATCACGATTATGAAATTATCATTGTTATTGACGGATCAACAGACGGAAGTCAGGAGATTGCAGAGAACATAAAGAAGAAATATCCAGAGAAAAATATTCAAATTATCTGCCAGGAAAACAAGGGTTTAGGTGGAGCAAGAAATACAGGAATGCAATACGCAAGTGGAGACTACTGGCTTTTTGTAGATAGTGATGATTATCTGGATTCACATGCGTTGGAAACATTAGCAAAAGCGACAGCAGATGATAAATACGATCTGATTTATTTCAATACTTATGTAGTGGATGAAAAAGGGGAAAAACTTCAGATCCTGCAGGTGCAGCCACCGCAAAAAAAAGATACAGCATTGGCGGAAAGCCCGGAGTTGATACAGACGTTTCCGGCAGCTTGGAATAAGCTGTATAAACGTAGCCTGTTTGAGGATGGAATTCGCTATCAGGAGAAAAAATGGTTTGAGGATCTTGATGTTGCACTCAAATTTTATTTGAAAGCGAAACGAATTTTATTTATTGATGATGTACTTTACTATTATTTGCAGCGAAAAGGTTCGATTATGAGTGATAGTAATGTACAGCGTAATATGGAGATGCTGGATATTTTTGACAGCATACTTCAATATTATCAGGAAAAAGATGCATTAGAAAAATACAGAGATCAGATTGAGTATCTTGCAGTCTGGAAAATCATGATACTTGTGATGAGCAGAATCAATATGGCAGAACCGGATAGCAAACTGCAAGATCAACTGGTGGATTATATGGAAAAAAATTTTCCAAACTATCTTCAAAATCAATATTTGAAGAATATGGATGCAAAAAATTTTATGAGGGTTACAATTGCATCCAAAAGAAATTATGAAGAATTATATCAAAAGTTTGCCCGTAAAGATAAATTAAAAAAAATTATGAAATTCTTAATACCTTCCTGGGCTGCAAGATGGTATTATCTTAAGAAATAAGGAGTCACTACATGCGAAGAAAGATTTATGTACGTTTTATGGGTGGACTTGGAAATCAGATGTTTCAATATGCCTATTATAGAAGTCTTGTGGGGCAGGGAAAGGACGTCTATGCAAATTTAAATTGGTATAAAAATCATTCAGTACCATTTGAATTGACAAAAGTATTTCCAAAAGCTGTTGTAAAACAGGACAAAAAATATTCTGAGGGCATGTCAAGGTGGAATCAGAAGGTAAAAAAATTACTCAATCTATTAACCGGAAAAACAATGCATAAAGAATTCTTTTATGTGGAAGAAAAAGAAGATGCTGCATTTGATGTGAATGCATTACAGGTTAAATCAGGAACGTTGAATGGGTATTGGCAGACGGAAAAGTATTTTGACAATATCACAGAAGATATTCGTCATATATATATACCTGAAGTGAAGGATAAAGGGCTTATATACTGGATGAAACAGTTGCTGGAATGTGACAATGCAGTATCCGTTCATATAAGAAGGGGAGATTATCTGAATACATCGGACATGTATGGAAATATATGTACATTGGATTACTATAAAAAGGCAATGAAAGAAATTTCAAAAACGATAGAACAACCAACTTACTATATTTTTTCCAATGATGAAGCGTGGGTAAGAGAACAGTTTGCAGGTGAGAATATAGTATTTATTCCGCAAAATGAATTTGAACACTATGAAAACTGCTATGATTTATTACTGATGAGCTGCTGCCGTTCTAATATTATAGCTAACAGTTCTTTTAGCTGGTGGGCGGCATGGCTTAATTCACATAAAGATAAGATAGTGATCGCCCCTGATAAGTGGCTTAATAATTCAGAAACGCCGGATATCTGGTGTAAAGGATGGATAAAAATCCCAGGAATTTCATGAAGGAGTCAGATATGAATAAAGTAGCAGTCTTATATATATGCACTGGAAAATATGATGTTTTTTGGAAAGATTTCTATATTAGCTATGAAAAATATTTTTTGCCAGATTGTGAAAAACATTATTATGTGTTCACAGATGCGGCAGAAATTTACATGGAAAAAGAAAATCTGAGGATTCATAAATTTTATCAGGAATCGTTAGGCTGGCCGGATAATACACTGATGAGGTTTCATATGTTTTTGAGACAGAAAGCAGAATTGGAAAAATACGATTATATTTTCTTTATGAATGCTAATTGTCAGGCGCTTGATACCATTACGGAAGAGGAATTTCTTCCAAAGAAGAAAGATATCATCGTAGTGCAGCATCCTGGATATTATAACAAGACAAATAAGCAGTTTGCATATGACAGAAATCCTAAAAGTACAGCATATATTCCCAAGGGACAGGGAAAATATTATGTATGTGGCGGTGTGAATGGGGGACGCGCACAGGCGTTTATTCAGTTGATGGAAGAATTAAAACATAATATTGATGTGGACAAGAAGAATGGGGAACTTGCTTTATGGCATGATGAATCTCATATCAATCATTATGTCTGGACGCATGACAATTATGAAGTGTTGCCACCGTCTTATTGCTGGCCGGAAGACTGGAATCTTCCAATGCCGGGGAAAATTCTCATTCGTGAAAAAAGTAAATGGATTTTTGTAGATATGGTAAAGAGCCAGTCTTTGTCAGGAAAAATAAAGGCTGTTATCAAAAAAATAATCCGTCGTTAATGGATAAAATAAAAGTATACAAAGAATGGAGCAGATGAATGAATAAGATTACTTCTGATAAAATGAGATGGATAATGATGATTTTGTCAATCTTTGTCAGTATGACACACATTGTTGCGTATTATGAGTGGGAGGATGATTTATGCACAAGCATTATATCCTTTATTCAGTATATGGCAATTCCAACTATGGTATATTTCTTTTTTGCATCTGCGTATTTTTTGTTTCGTAATTATGACAAAGGACAATACAAAGAGAAATTAATAAAAAGGGTAAGAACGTTGTTGGTTCCATATTTAATCTGGAATATTATCGGTTATTTTGAATTGATTGCACTTGGACAGTTTCATTTTTCAATAATAGGTTTTTTGCGGTCATTGGTATTTTGTTATCTTCCGGGATGGGAGGCTTTATATGAACCGAGAATAGGACCGTTGTGGTATCTGGTGAGACTAATGACATATGTGATCATCGCTCCGGTTATTTATCGTATTGTGAAAAAGAAGTATATTTTTTATCCGCTTACATTGATATTGATCGTATTTATCTGGTATAGCAAGATTAATTATTATTCCTTTATATATTGGTTTCCTGTATACTTGATTGGTGCTTTTGTGGCAGTAAACTATCGGGAATGGTTTGAAAATATGCTGGCAGTTCATGGTAATACAAAGGATAACAAAAAGTATCTTACAGTGCTTGCAATGTTAGTTTATGGGTTATTTTGCTGGGTAGCATGGTATTTAAAATTTGATAATTTTCTGGTGCGTATGGCAGCAGTATTTATGATATTTTTATGTTTGTATCTTGTATCTGCATTCCCTGCACCAAGATGGATTACGGTTCATACACCATTCTTTTTGTATTGTATCCACATACCATTAAGATGGATATTACAGCCACAGATCTATGGAAAACTAGGAGACTGGCATGCACGTACTTATGGAACATATATGAATAATCTGATCATGTATGTATTCATGCTTGTGGCAACTTTGGTTTGTGCATATGGTTTACAGTGGATTTTGTATAAATTATGCCCGAAAGTTGAGTCTGTTCTTCTTGGAGGAAGATAGGTCGGAAAGGTTAAAAAATGGCACAACAGGAATTAGTAAGTGTTTTAGTGATTTCTTACAACTCAGAGCGGTACATTATAGAGACACTTGACAGTATAAAGAATCAGACATATGAAAGAATACAGCTGGTGCTCAGTGATGATGGGTCCAGAGATCAGACAATGAAGATCGCAGAGGAATGGATACAGAAGAATGGAAAAAGATTTGAATCTGTTAAGACTCATATTAATGAGGTGAATCGTGGAATCCCAAACAATGCGAATCAGGGACTTTTACTGTGTGAAGGCAGTTACATTAAGCTTATAGCTGCGGATGACATTCTGAGAGAAGAGTGTATACAGAAAAATCTGGATATATGTGAAAAAAATCATTGGGACATTGTTTTCTCAAGAATGGAGGCATTTAATAGCAAAGGTGTTGTTGGAGAGATGCCTTTCCCGTTAGATTTTTTTGAACTGAGTGCGGGAGAACAGTATCAAAGATTGCTGAATGATAATATTTTAAATGCACCGACAGCTTTTTATAAAAAGAAGTTGATTATGGACATGGAAGGATTTGATGAAAATTACATCTATATGGAAGATTATCCTATGTGGCTTAAGATGTTGCGCAACGGAGTGAAGTTTTATGGTTTGAACGAGATTACGGTTAATTACAGACGAAATGAATCATCTGTGACTTCAAATCAAAATGATAAATTTGTAAGCGTTGGATATTTTAAAACCTGTAAGAGATTTTTTTACCAGAAAAAATTTGGTCCAATGATTGCAAATAGATGTTATCGAAGCCTGATGAGCAATCTGAAAGAGTTTTTATATAAAGATCTTATTATTATATTTGGAAATAAAAAAGACAGCAGGGCAACTGTAAAATTAACAAAGTTGTTCTATCATTGAGGAAGTTGAATGAGAAAAAAGAGTGCACTAAAAAATATTGTTTCAAAAATGATATATTCGATTGTAATTACCCTTCTCAGCTTTGTATCCAGAAGGGTTTTCGTATCGACTTTGGGCGATACACTGCTGGGGTTAAACGGATTGCTTACAAGTGTGATATCAATGTTGAGCCTGATGGAACTTGGAGTGGGTAATGCAATCTATTTCAGTCTGTATGAACCACTGGCAGAGAATAATGAAGAACGTATTAAGTCCATCATGCGTCTTTATCAGAAATTATACAGGTATATCGGACTTGCAGTTTGTATTGTAGGGCTTTGTGTCATTCCTTTTTTGAAATTCTTGATTACTCAGGATATTGATTATAATTATGTATATAAAATTTATCTGATTTTCCTTGCCAATTCAGTAATGTCTTATTTTATGGCATACAGGAGGAGTCTATATAGCGCAAATCAGAAGGATTATCTGATCAATAACGTAACAACGGTCGTAAATATTATTTCATATTCGCTGCAGATTATTACAATGCTTCGTTATCAGAATTATGTTGTATATCTGTTGATACAGGTGATTGCAACAGTGAGCATCAATTTGATATTCCTTTTGAAATCTGATCGGGATTACCCATATTTGCGCGAAAAGAATGTACAACCATTACCAAAAGAGTACAAAGATACGCTGGTAAAAAATGTAAAAGCACTTTTTATGATGAGTATTTCCGGATTTGCTGTTTTTGGAACGGATAATATGTTATTAACGTATTTTGTCGGACTTGGTGCTGTTACAATTTATGGAAACTATACAACCATTATAAATATGGTAAATACGACATTTAACAGTATGTTATCCAATATGAAGGCAAATGTGGGTAACTATCTTGTGACTGAAACGAAGGAAAAATCATATACGTTATTTAAAAATCTTTTCTTTATTAATTTCCTTATCACAGGTTTTACGTCAGTGGCAACTTTTACATTGGCAAGTGAATTCATCAAATTCTGGATGGGAGAAAAATATGTCTGGTCAATCTGGATACTTGCAGTGCTTGTATTTAATATGTTTTCAAGATATATTCTGGAGGCAGCAGGAGTTTTTATAAATGGGGCAGGAATGTATAATCCCTATCCGCTATATAAATACATTTCATTGATTGAGGGTGGAATCAATCTTGTGGTTTCGATTTTTTTATGCAAAGTTTTGAATTTTGGCGTATTTGGTGTGTTTTTGGGAACTTCGGTCAGTACAATTGCAAACACGATTGCGATGCCGGGTGTGGTTTATCATCATATTTTTCATAAAAAAATTGGAGAATACTATTTATTATACGCAAAATATTTGATCTTGACGGTTGCATTTGCGGCAGTCAGTTATGGGTTATTCTTATTTGTTCATACACCATATACAATATTAAATCTGGTATTGGGTGCGCTTATAAGCATTGGAGTTATGGCAGCAGGTGTAATTGTGGTATTTGGGCGTACAGAAGAGTTTCACTATGTTCTTGAAACGGCAAAGGGATTTATAAAAAGGAGAAAATAATGAAAGTAGTTGCAATGGCAGGTGGACTTGGAAGTCAGATGTTTAAATATGCATTTTATTTAAATATAAAAAATAACAATCACGATGAATGTTATATTGACACAGCACCATATGACAAGATAGCAATGTGGAATGGATATGAGTTGAAGCATATATTTGGCATAGAGGCACCAGACTTCCGCTCATTCTATTCGGCAAAACAGATTCAGCAGCTCATTGATTTTCCGGGGAGCTATCGTTTGTTTGCAATGAATCTGATGCATGAGAAAGCACCATCAGAACCTCTTATTTATTATGACCATGGTCAGAGGGGAAAATACAGTGACTACTATTCTGTTTTGGGCAAGCTTCGAAGAAAAGCGAGAGAAGTGAAGAAAAACTGCTGGGATGGAAGAATACATAAAGAGGATTGTCATATTGAAAGATATCCGAAAGATTATTTGAAAGAAAGTGGAAACATCTATTATGATGAATTCAATCATACATCAGATGAGTATTTCCGGGGGATGAAGGAAAGATTAATACAAGAGTTCGATTTTCCAGAGTTTATGGATAAAAATAATAAAACAATATCACAGAAAATGTTACAGGAGGAGTCCGTTGCAATTCATGTGAGACGTGGAGATCATATGTATGATAATGGAGATCTTTTCGGAAGTGGATATTTTAATAAATCAGTGCGCTATGTAAAAAGCAACATAAATAACCCGATTTTTTATGTTTTTTCAGATGAAATTCATTGGTGTAAGGATAACCTGGGAGAATTGGGATTAAATGAACAGGATGAGATATATTTTGTTGACTGGAATACGCAATTGGAAAGTTATCGTGACATGCAGCTTATGACCTACTGTAAACATAACATTATAGCAATCAGTTCCTTTAGTTGGTGGGGATATTATCTGAGTAAGCATAAGAAAGATAAAATTGTGTGCGCACCAAAAGGGTACTGGTTTGAAGTGGGATCCCACTTCTAGACGAATGTATATAAATGTGATAAAATACCATATTGTGTTGATTGATAGCAATATGCCAAAGAAGGAGGCAGGCAGATGATTGAAGCAAAAGTAGAAATGTTGGAATTCCAACAATTGGGAGATGAGCGGGGACAACTTGTAGTAGTAGAGGGAGCGAAAGATATTCCATTTGAGATAAAACGTATTTTTTATATTTATGGCACAGATACAGGGGTTGTACGGGGACAACATGCGAATCTCAGAACAGAATTTGTTTTGATCAACGTTGCGGGACGCAGTAAAGTTAAGGTGATGGATGGACTTGGAAATGAGACAGTTTTTTGCCTGAATCGTCCACATACAGGCATTTACCTTCCAAAGATGACATGGAAGGAAATGTATGATTTTAGTGAGGATTCTGTATTGCTTTGCCTTGCCAGTGAGCATTATGATGGTGACGAATATATAAGAGATTATAATACGTATCAGGAAATGGTGAAAGAGCAGAGGGAGATAAAATAAATGGAGATTATGGCAAACCGTTTAGACCGCGGATTTTATATGTATCAGAAAGAATTTGAAGATAAAGCATTGGAGGTTTTACGTTCCGGCTGGTATGTACTTGGAAAAGAAGTTTCTGGTTTCGAAGAGGAATATGCAGCATATACAGGTGCAAAATATTGCGTAGGCCTTGCAAGTGGTCTTGATGCATTATGGCTGGCATTTCGTGTGCTTGGAATTGGAGCAGGCGATGAAGTGATCGTACAGGGAAATACTTATATTGCCAGTGTAATGGGTATTACGATCAATGGCGCAACACCGGTATTTGTAGAACCTGATAAATACAATAATATTGATACAACCAAAATAGAAGAAAAAATTACAGACCGGACGAAGGCGATTCTTGTTGTTCATTTATATGGACAGGCATCTAAAATGGATGATGTGATGGAATTGGCAAAAAAATATCATCTGAAAGTAGTAGAGGATTGCGCACAGTCACATGGGGCTTGCTATAATGGCAAGATGACAGGAACGTTTGGTGACATCGGATGTTTTTCCTTTTATCCGTCAAAGAATCTTGGAGCATTTGGTGATGCAGGAGCGATTGTTACAGACGATGAACAGATAGCAAAAGATATGAAGATGTATCGAAACTACGGCAGTGAGAAGAGATATTATAATAAAGTGGTTGGTGCAAATTCCCGTCTTGATGAGATACAGGCAGGTTTGCTGCGTGTAAGATTGAAACATCTTGATGAACTTGCAGCAGAAAAGGTGGAAATCTGTAATCGTTATTTAAAAGAACTAAAGAATCCACTGATTGAATTGCCAGAGGTACAGAAGAATGCAACAACAATCTGGCATCAGTTTGTCATTCATTGTAAGTACAGGGATGAGTTGATGAATTATTTAAAAGATAAGGGAATTGGAACGATTATTCATTATCCGATTCCACCACATTTATCTGAGGCATATGAGTATCTTGGATTAAAAGAAGGGGCACTACCAATCACAGAGAGGTATGCGAAGGAAGTTCTTTCTATCCCTCTGTATAATGGGATGACTGAGGAAGAACAGACTTATGTGATCAATGCAATCAATGCGTTTAAGGCATAATAGAGGACAAGAGATGTTAAGAAAACTTGAAAAAAAAGATGCACCGCTTATGATCGAGTGGATGCATGATCAGGATGTAAATTGCAATTTCCGGGCGGACTTTGCACATATGACATTAGAGCAGTCACAGAATTTTGTGGAGCATAGTTTTGATGAGGAGAGCCAGAATTTTGCATTCGTGGACGAAAATGATGAATATATGGGAACGATTAGTTTGAAACACATATCGGAAACAGATAAAAATGCGGAGTATGCGGTTGTTACCAGAAAGTGTGCGCAGGGAACAGGGATTGCTTATGAGGCAACAATGGATATTCTGGAATATGCTTTTGAGAAACTTGGACTGCATCGTGTATATTTAAATGTTCTGGAAGAGAATGTAAGGGCAAATAAGTTTTATAAAAAATGTGGATTTCGATATGAGGGTACCTTTCAGGATCACCTGTGTATTCATGGTGCATACAAGAATCTGAACTGGTATGGAATCCGCAAAGAAGATTTCAGGAGATAATCATATTATGAAAGAGAAAGCAATGGAAAAATTAAAATCGGCTGATCAGTATCTGGAACAGCATGAGAAAATATTTGCAGTGTTATCTGTAGCAGGATTGATCGCACTTGTTATTCCATTTTATTGGTTTGGATTATACACGGTTCCAATGGCAGATGATTATAGCATGGTGTTAGGAACGCATAATGCATGGGAAGCAACACATTCTGTGTCCCGGGTACTCTATTCAGCTCTGGTTGAGATGGCAAGCCGTTTTATGACATGGTCAGGGTCGTTTACAGATATGTTTGTGCAGAGCCTGTTGCCGGGACTGGGCGATTATAATATGTACTTTCTTGTATCGTGGATCTTAATTACATTGGTACTATTTGCGAATTTTTATTTTGGAAAATGTGTGATCATAGATGTACTGAAAGCATCAAAAGAAAAATGGCTGATCATTACATCTGTCGTAACGATTATGCAATTTGAGTGTATCCCCTCTGTGTATGATGCCTTCTACTGGTTTGTTGGAGCGATAGGATATACATCCGGTTATGCAGTGAAGCTGATCCTTCTTGGAATGATAATAAGGGAACTAGCAGGAAGCGAAAAAACAACTGTCGTAAAATATATTATGACGGCTGCATTTGCTTTTTTGCTTGGGGGGACAGATTATGGTGCAACCAGTGTGTCGCTTATCTGTGTATTTGGCTGTATGTGGATCTGGGGTATCTATACGAAAAGAAAAAGAACTTATATCTTTCTGGTAACATTAAGCTTTATAGCAGCCTGGGTGATCGGGTTATTAGCACCGGGAAATGCTGTCAGAGCAGAGTTGCTGCCGGAACCAAGAGGATTTTTATTTTCAATCCAGCAGGCATTGATTGTCGGGGCAATGAAGATTTATCAATGGGTATCACCTTATATGATTATTATGCCGTTACTATTTCTTCCATTTTTAATCTCTGCTTTAAAGCAGTGCAAATACAGATTTTATTGTCCGGCAGTCATTTCATTCTTGTCATATGGTATATTTTCATCTGTGTATGCACCGACAATTTATGCAAATTATGGTGCAATCGGTGATGTGACAGGATATACTAACAATGCAATTTATTTAATTTTTGTCGTTTTGTGGGTATTTAATCTGACGTATTGGATTGGATGGATTTTACAGCGTTTTTCTATGGAAAAACAACAGGATACAGAAGATAAGAAACGTTTTTCCATTAGTTTATATTATATATCTGCTGTGACTCTTGTTTGTATGATGGTTTGTGTTGCACATATTCCAAGGGATTATAATAGTTTTGAACTATTTCACTGGATAAGGACAGGAACTATGCAGGAGAATAAACAGGCATATCTTGCAAGAGAGAAAATCTATAAAAACAGCGTTGGACAGGATGTAGTAGTTTCAAGAATTACACCACCAATCGCAAGTACAGGCGGAGGAGACATAACGCAGGATCCGAATAATTGGGTCAATCAGTGTATTGCAGCTTATTATGGAATGAAGAGTGTTCGACTGGAATAAAGCACGGATACCGGATTGGAGACATTATGATTGAGAAAGTAAGAAAACTGGCTGTAAAAATAGAAAATAATTCGGACAAAATTGAAATTGGAATGGCTATCGCATTATTAGTGGTAGTGATTCTCTCTGTAATTCCACTATATGTGTTTGGGTATTATACAGTTCCTGTAGCTGACGATTACAATATGATCTTAAAGACACATAGTGCATGGGAAAGCAGTCATTCCATATGGCAGGTCTTTACAGCAGCACTTGCCACAGCAAAGGAATACTATATGACATGGTCGGGAGCATTTTTTAACATGTTCTTACAGTCGCTGCTTCCTGGACTTGGGGATTACAGCACATATTTTCTGTCATCATGGATTTTGATCACTATTTATCTTGCGGCAGCATATTACTTTTGGAATTGTGTGATCATACATTTGTTAAAAGGAAACAGATGGCAATGGCTTATTGTTGCCTCTGTTACAGTAGTCATTCAGATTCAGGCGGTGCCGTCTCTGTATGATATGTTTTATTGGTACGTGGGGGCTGTTGGATATGGACTCGCATATTCCATGAAAATGGTTTTACTTGGAATGATGATAAAGCAGTTGGCAAAACAGAATACTTGTAAAAAGTGGTATTATATATATAGTGTTATCTGTGCATTCCTGATAGGTGGAATGGAATTTGGACCTACAAGTATGGTATTTGTGATTGTATCTGCTTTTATGATTTGTTATTCTGTTTATAAGAAGAGACAAAGATTATATATTGTTTCAGTATCAGCAGCTTATTATGCTGCATGGATCATCGCAGTGATAGCTCCGGGAAACAGTGTGAGACAGGAACAGGTTGGACAGAGAAACAGTGCAGTATTTGCAATTTTGCAGGCATTAAAGCTCGGGGCACAGCGGATGTCATCCAGTCTGAGTAGTTTTTTGCTGATTTTAACTTTGTTAATTTTGCCGGCAGTGATCATCACAGTGAAAAATTGTAATTTGAAATTCAAACATCCATTTATTTTTACATTTTTATCTTATGGAATCTGCAGTTCGATGTATACGCCGATCATATATGCCAATTATGGGCAATTAGGAATTATTAATGTGTACACATATAATGTAATCTATTATACTTTTATTGTTTTTTGGATATTGAATATCATTTATATCACTGGCTGGGTGGTAAAGTGTCTGATACCAGAGATTTCCGGACGAGGGATCGGACGTGGAAAACACTATAGACCATATTATTATGGAGCGGTTGTTGCATTGCTTTGTCTGGACGTTTTGGTTGCACATAATATAGGAAGCTATGCCAGTGGATATGTTTTACAGACACTCCACGGCGGTGAGTGCAAGTCGGGTAAAGAATATTTTCTGCAGCGTGAAGAAATACTTAGAAATTCACAGGGGCAGGATGTAGTGGTAAATGCAATCTATGTACCACTTAATACAAGCGATAGCAGTGATGTCACTACAGACCCAAATAATTGGGTAAATAAAGCAGTTGCACAATATTATCATTTGAACAGCATTGTCAGAGAGTAAAGGAGAGATGAAGATGATCAGCTTTAATGTACCACCAGTAGTAGGAAATGAATTGAAATATATAGAGCAGGCAATTGGAAATCACAAAATCTGTGGAGATGGTGAGTTTACCAAAAAATGTTCTGCATGGATGGAAGAGAAAACCGGAACTGCAAAAGCATTATTGACGACATCCTGTACACATGCAACAGAGATGGCTGCATTACTTGCAGATATTCAGCCAGGGGATGAGGTAGTCATGCCATCCTTTACTTTTGTTTCAACAGCGGATGCTTTTGTGCTGAGAGGTGCAAAGGTAAAATTTGTAGACATTCGTCCAGATACGATGAATATTGACGAAACATTAATTGAGGATGCTATTACAGATAAGACGAAAGCAATTGTCCCGGTTCATTATGCAGGTGTGGGTTGCGAGATGGACACAATTATGGATATTGCAAGAAAACATCATTTGCTCGTGATCGAAGATGCTGCGCAGGGTGTTATGAGCAGTTATAAGGGAAAAGCACTTGGAACAATTGGTGATTATGGCTGTTATTCTTTCCATGAAACAAAGAATTATTCTATGGGGGAAGGCGGAGCTTTATTGATCAAAGATCCTGATATGATTGAGCGTGCAGAGATCGTGCGTGAAAAAGGTACAAATAGAAGTAAATTCTTCCGTGGACAGATTGATAAATATACGTGGGTGGATGCAGGATCTTCTTATCTGCCAAGCGAGTTGAATGCGGCATATCTCTGGGCACAGTTAGAGCAGGCAGATATGGTGAATGATAATCGTCTGAAATCCTGGAATTTATACAAAGAGCTTCTGACTCCGATTGCAGAAAAAGAATATATTACACTTCCATACATTCCAGAGGAGTGTACGCATAATGCGCATATGTTTTATATAAAAACAAAAAATCTTGAGGAACGTTCTGCACTGATCTCTTATCTGAAGGAAAATGGTGTGTTGGCAGTATTTCATTATATTCCATTGCATGGAGCTCCGGCAGGACAGAAGTATGGTGAATTTATCGGGGAAGATAAATATACAACCAGAGAGAGTGAAAGACTGGTGCGTCTGCCAATGTATTATAATCTCAGTGAAGAAGATATTACATATGTTGCAGAGCTGATCAGCCGGTTTTATGCCAGATAAGGATAAGAGATGATATTAGAGGGAAGTAAAGTTCAATTAAAACCCATTACAAAAGAAGATACGCCATGGATTGTTCGTTGGAGAAATACGGAGAGTGTCCGGAAAAATTTCATTTTTCAGGATAAATTTACGGATGAAATGCACAATCACTGGATGGATACAAAGGTAAAATCCGGACAAGTTGTGCAGTTTATTATAATAGAAAAGGAAGGACAGAAGCCAGTTGGATCTGTTTATCTCCGGGATGTTGATAAAATGAATCGTAAAGCTGAATTTGGCATTTTTATCGGGGAGGAGTCAGCAAGAAAAAAAGGAATAGGAACAGAAAGTGCACAGCTTATCTGTGAATATGGATTCCGGCAGTTAGGACTTCACAAGATCATGCTGCGTGTGTTTGCTGATAACAGACAGGCGGTCAGAAGTTACGAAAAGGCAGGATTTTGTGAGGAAGCATTATTGAGAGATGAAATATGTCAGAATGGTGTGTTCCGGGATCTGATCTTAATGGCAAAATTTGAACATATACAAAGTCAGGAAAAAAGAAATGATGCAGAAGCAAATAGCAGATAGAATTGAAAAAATAGATGCATGGCTTGCAAAAAAAGAAAAACTTTTTGCGGTTTTATGTGTGTTGGCACTCATTTGTCTTATGATTCCTTTTTATTGGTTTGGACGATATACTGCGCCGCTTGCAGATGATTTTAATACCGTTACAGGAACTTATCATGCATGGATTACATCACATTCCATTTGGCAGGTTATATTAGCAGCAGTCGAAAAAACAAAGGGATATTATATTGGATGGACTGGTGCATTTACCAATGTGTTTCTTCAGTGTCTGATGCCGGGATTGGGAGATTATCGCACTTATTTTATTGCATCCTGGATCATATTGACTACATTTTTGATTGCAAATTTCTATTTTGGCAAGTGCCTGATCGTGGATGTTATGGGGCAGGAAAAAACAAAATGGCTCATCATTACAGTGATAACAACTGTGATCCAGATAGAATGTCTGCCGGTAGTATATGATGCGTTTTTCTGGTTTGTGGGAGCCGAGGCATATGTGTTTGCTTATTCATTAAAATTGATATTAGCGGGTATTATCATAAAGGAATTGGCATCAGATCGGAAGGTTAGACCAGGGATGTTGATTTTGAATATGATATATGCTTTTTTGATCGGTGGAACAGAATTTGGACCAACAAGCGTGTTATTAATTTGTATACTTGGATGTCTTGTTATTTTTAGTATTGTAAGAAAAAGAAAGAGTTGTTATACGCTTATTGTATCAGCAAGTTTTGCTCTGGCATGGATTCTTACAATTGCAGCACCAGGGAATAGTGTCAGACAAAGTATGGTAGGAGAAAAGCGGGGGGTGATTTTTTCTATTGTTCAGGCATTGACGGTAGGGGCTATGAAAATTTATGAGTGGATAAATCCGTTTATGCTGATCGTACCACTTCTTGCATTGCCGTTTATTATCCTCTGCGTAAAAAAAGTAAAATTTGAATTTCCATTACCGGTGTTTGTATCCTTATTATCTTACGGAATCTATTCCTCCATGTATGCGCCGATGATTTATGCGAATTATGGAGCGGTAGGACAGGTAAACGGGTACACGAACAATGTAATTTATCTGATATTTATTTTATTGTGGATGGGAAATGTTATTTATTGGACGGGATGGCTGACAAGGCATTACACAAGCCGGAAAAAACAGTCTATCAGTTGCTACTATGTTTCAGTGCTGTGTGGCATATTTTTAATTACATGTGTGGCACATATTCCGGGAGACTATTGCAGCTTTACCCTGTTACACTGGGTTCGTACAGGAACTATGCAGGCAAATATGGAAAGATATCTGGAAAGAGAAGAAATCCTGCGTAATAGTCCAGGAGAAGATGTCGTTGTGGAAGCAATTACCTTTCCAGAAGGAATTTATACCAGTGGCGCCGGCGAGATCACATCAGATGCAGAACACTGGATCAATATCGGAGTGTCGGATTACTATGGAGTTAAGAGCGTGAGGACAGAATAAACAATGAAGAAAATATCTTTTGTGATACCATGTTATGGATCAGAACATACCATTGAAAATGTCGTCGATGAAATACGACAGACTGTAACAAAGAGAAGTGAATATGATTATGAGATAATTCTTGTAAATGATTATTCACCGGATCATGTCTGGGATAAAATAACAGAATTGACAAGAGAGGATCCGCATGTGAAAGGTTTGTTCCTTGCAAAAAATTTTGGGCAGCATTCAGCTCTTATGGCCGGGTATCGGGAATCGGATGGAGATATTGTGATTTCGCTGGATGACGATGGGCAGACACCGGCAGATGAGTTATATTCTCTGGTGGATAAGCTGGAAGAAGGGTATGATGTTGTTTATGCAACCTATGCCAATAAACAGCACAGTGGTTTTCGAAATTTTGGTAGTAAGATCAACGACTATATGTGCGACATTCTCTTGAATAAACCAAGGGGATTGATGGTTACAAGCTACTTTGCAGCCAGACGGTTTGTGGTTGATGAAGTGTGCAGATATCAGAATCCTTATACCTATGTGATCGGTCTGATCTTTCGTACTACCAAGAACATTGGAACTGTTTCTGTGACGCACAGACAGAGACAGTATGGACATTCCGGATATACATTTGGAAAGTTATTGGGACTCTGGATCAATGGATTTACGGCATTTTCTGTAAAACCACTGAGAATTGCAACGGCAACAGGGGTGCTCTTTGCAATGTTAGGTTTTTTGTATGTGATATATATTATTATAAATAAATGTATTAATCCGGCTGTTCCATTGGGATGGAGTTCTACTACAGCAGTCTTATTAATTGTAGGAGGGATAATTCTATGTATGATGGGACTGATCGGGGAGTATCTTGGAAGAATCTATATTAGCATGAATAATTCCCCACAGTATGTAATTCGTGAGAAGGTTGGAGCTTTTAATGAAGAATCAGAAAAGAATTAGTCAGATTATCCTGGTGATTTTGACTTTTGTAGGAACCGTTGTTGCATATAAAGCAACAGATTTATTGATTCAGCAGATGTTTGCAAATGCAGGTGGATATGATTATAAAGTTCATTCTATGTATGCGCAGCAAATGTTAAATACAGATATAGATACCATTATCATAAATCTGCAGGGGCTGGGATTGAATCATGGAATTTCTTATCCTGTATGGCATCTGCTTTTTCTGTTAGTGGAAAAAGTACAGTCGATCCGATTGGGGATTGCGTGTAATATTTCTACTGTATCAGCGGCAACTACAGGAATATTTGAAGTAATCGCATATCTTGTGACCGTTTACCTGCTTTGCAGATACAGTACCTGTAAAAAGGCATTGTGGGTTATGCCGGTTATTTCTGGTATGCTGCTTATTATGGGACCGTTATCTGTTCCGGCACTTACTGATAATTATTATCTGGGTCAGTTTAATCCGAATGTATGGCATAATCCAACGACAATTGCAGTAAAGGGAATTGCGCTGATTGTGTTTTTCTTATATGTGGAGATTATGGAAGAGAATAACAGGAATAAGAAACAGGAGCTGTTATTGTATTTTATGGCAGCAGCGTTGCTGTTTGTAAGTGCGTTTTTTAAACCAAGTTTCTACCAGATGTTTGTTCCTGCACTATTCCTCTATTGTGTAATAGAATTGATCGTAACGAAGGGAAAGTATCTGAAAAGAGAAATTGGTATTGGCTTTACAGTATTACCAGTGACAATTCTTGCTGTAGCACAGATGATGACATCTTTTGGTGGTGAGGGTGATGGTATAGGGATTCAGTTCATGTATGTATGGCACTGCTTTGCAAGGCATCCATTTGGTTCGCTCTTGATATCCATTCCGTTTCCATTGTTAGTATATCTTGGTCAGTGGAAGAACATTTGGAAAGAAAAGAAAATGACATTGGCTGTTTTGGCATTTCTGTCAGCAGTTGGGCAATTTGCATTCTTATATACAAAGAATACTCCATTATCAGGTGATTTTATATGGGGAGCTTATCTGGCAGTTGGAATTTTAAATCTTGTTGCGGTGCTGGCATTATGCAAAAATGTGAAAGAGAAGAATAAAATTACTATATATCATATCCTGTGCAGTGTAGTGTTCCTGTTACAAGTATATTATGGTATGCGTTACATAATGGCAATATACTTAACCTCTGATTACCTGCATATATATTGAATATAATTTAAGGAAAAGAAATGAAAGAAAAAATTGGAAAAATTGGAATCGTACTGATAAGTGTCTTGTGTTTTAGCTCACTCACATATTTGTTCTGGGCGCAGGCAAATTATCATGACGGAACATATCAGGCGGATCTGTATGCACATATGCTTCTTGGGGTCAGTAATACTTATCGGTACAATTTGGTATATCGCATTCTTGGCTTCCTGTGGCAGCATGATGGATCAGCCAGACTGATTGGCATATTTCTGGCGGGAGTTTGTGTACTTACTGTATATTGGACAAAACGATTAATTGTAAAATTCTATCCAAACATGGGAGTGAAGGCGTATTATCTGGCATATATGTTGAATTTTTGTATGTCACTTTATTTCCCATTGTTAAATAAATATCATTATCTGTCTAATATAGGACCATTGTTACTGCATAATTCAACTTACATCTGTATGAAATTGTGTCTGCTGATTATGCTGGAACAGTACATTGATTTAAAAAGACAGCTGCTTGGGCACATTGACTGGAAAAAATATATATTATTTATTTTATCAATGATTTTGTTGATTCTCACCAAACCTAATTTCTTCCTGTGTTTTGCTCCGGCAGTATTTATAGAATTGATCCTTATTCTTTGCAGAAAAGACGGATTGAATGCAGTTTTTAAGTGGAAACGCGTACTACTTGCAGTATGTACGACAATTCCAGTATTTCTGATCATGATCTATCAGTCAGTGGTTATGTTTTCGGACGGCGGATCAAAGATTACAATTGATTTTGGTTATGCACTGTTTTCATGGGCAGAGTATCCAGTCATTGGAATCATCCAGTCATTGGCATTTCCGCTATACATTCTGGTAACAAACTTCAGAGAAGTGAAGAAGGATGAATGGTATCGGCTCAGTATCACGACGGCAGGATTTGGTTTATTTGAGTATTTATTTCTGATTGAGAGCGGGGTAAGACTCAATGATCTGAACTGGATCTGGGGATATGCCGGAGCATTATTTGTACTCTATATAGCATCTTTTCTGAAATGGCATGAAATACGAAAAGAAAAGAATAGGTCAGTGGTTATCACAAATTATATTCCGGTCATATTGTTAATCTGGCATTTCCTGTCGGGAGTGGATTATTTTATTGTATTATTGACAGGTGGAAAATTTTTTTAAAAGAAAGCGTAAAACGCTTACGGCGCAATAGCCGTAAGCGTTTTTCCATTTGTTTCAATCGTATATCCAAGCGTTTTCAGTTCCTTGATAAAAGAACTCTTTAAGTCTTTATTTGTGTACTCTCCATAAAATACAACCGTTGGAAAGCGTTCCGGAAAAGTATCATAATAGCGGTTCAGACGTTTATAGTCCAAGTGGAAAAATGGAGTGCCGGGAGTACCATATTGACTGTCAAGATACATATAAGTGTATGCGTAAACTGCATTACCGCAGAAATAAGTATCACTCGAGTCGATTTCTAAGGAGTCCAATGTATGATAGGTATGATCCATATCATCCCACTTCCCCTGTGAAGTATACAATCCGGCAGTTGGACCATAGGAATTATAAGCGGTCATATCGCTAAGGGAGGCTTCCTCCCAGAAGCCAAATAAACGACCATACAGGATCAAACCGATAAAACAGATACAAATGCCGGAAATAATGATGCTGCATCTTTTCTGGGCTTTGTAATGTGAAGTTTCATCGGTATCGTGAAACATTAAAATGGCATAATCAATCGTTCGCATTATTGTAAAGACAGCGAGTACACTGGCTGCTGCAGTTGTTGCGTAAAAGACTGTATTTGTGGACAGGTAGGCACAAAATGCAAAAATCATACCACCACACCAGGTGACAAGAAAATATTTGTCAAGCTTTTTGAAAATAATCATAGTCATCAGACCTATATATACCCAGAGGAACATAATCATATTGACTAACAGATAGAAGTATCCATCTTTGTAACCAAGATAAACTTTCTTATATCCGAAAAAGTAGCCGATAAAAAGCAGGGCAAACAGGAAATACCGATGCTTTTCACGTTTACGGTCAAAGATTGTAAGGATAAGGACAAAAAGGCTCCAACGCATGATCGGCTTATAGGTATTCCACTCATACATAGGATACTTCTGAATCTTTTCTAAAATAGTTGTGTCATGATCCGGTTCTGCAATAATGTGTGGCAGAGTACGAAGAATTTCAGTGAGATTGGTATTGCTAAATATATAAATGGCAAATACAAGTGCTACAAGAGCAGCTCCAAGAGTGATCAGTCCAAGAGAGCGAAAATGTAATGTAATATCAAGACTATTTTTCTGAGCCTTGAACTTTCTGACGGCATTTGTAATAATAACAATAAGAGCGTAAGCAATATAAAGTAACAGACAGAATGGATTGCTTAAAACAGCAATCGCCAGGAAAATACCAGTAAAAAGATGATCCCATGCAGACTGTTTCTCTTTTAATACGATTGTAAAGATCAGCATGAACATAGAAATCGGAATGGTATTATAGGATAATGTATTCACATTGTATGGTGTGAAACAGAAATACAGCATTAATCCAGCCATCTTTGCAGGTTCATTTATCTTCAGGGTTCGATAGCAATAAAAGAACACCAATACTTTCATGATCAAATACAAAAATCGAAAATACAATAGGATTCCGGTATTTGAGCCGACAATGAGATGATAAAGGGTAAAAAAAGGAAGAAGCAGGACAGCATTCATCTGCTCCGGTGACCAGTCATCCACTAACATTGCGTCTCCGAGGTAAAAACGGTAGGTAGTTGCCAGATAATGGAATTCGTCTGTGTTGGTGTCTAGAAAAATATTACCAATAAATAAAATGAGCAAAAGAGTGAAAACCACAAAATATAAGGCTTTGAAATATCTATATTTCTTTGATAAAGTCATAAAATCCTCCTAAATAGAACATATTCCAGAAAATTATAGCATAAACGATGCAATTATGGTATCATGAAATATGTTTGAGTAAGATTTTTGATGAAAAAGAGGATATTATGGAAAAAATAAAAGAATTATGGAAGAAATATGAAGAGATCATCCGTTATATCATAGTGGGTGGTATGACAACGGTGGTCAGTTGGGGAACTTATGCAGTCTGTAAGTTCTTTATGGATGTAGATAATGCCTTCTGGATGCAGGTGGCAGTTATCATGCGATGGGTTGCGGGTGTAGCTTTTGCTTACGTGACAAACCGAATCTTTGTATTTAAAAGTAAAAATGGAAGTGTATTAAAAGAAATTGTAAAATTTACGTCATCAAGAGTTGTTACCTTATTCATGGACATGTTCATTATGTGGCTGCTTCCGGGAGTACTTGGAATAAATGACTGGATTTCGACCTTTATTTCAGCAGTACTTGTAACTGTTACAAATTATATCTTCAGTAAATTTCTGGTATTTCGAAAGAAAAAGTGATATTTAAGAGGAAATCATGATTGAGAGAATAAAAAGTATAAAATTAGATAAAAAACAGGTATTTGACTGTTTGTTCTTATTATATTATGGCGTTGTATTTACGAGATTCTTTTTGGATACAACAATGTTGCCATATATTACATGGAATATAGAAGTACTGTATATTATTGGTATTACGATTGGCGTCCTGAAACTGGCAGTTGACCGCAGGATGAAAGTGTGGGAACTGATCGTATTCGGACTTACAATTACGGTGGCAATGCTTCAATATTATCACAGACCAGATGAATATGTGCTTGCTTTTGCAGTTCTATTTATTGGAGCGTATAATGTAGATTACAGAAAACTGCTTAAAGTGTATCTGGGATTGGGAATCAGCTATACCGTTTTTGTCGTGATCGGATGTTTGCTGGGTTATATTGAGAATTTGACATTTACTTTGTGGAATGGAAATGTCAGAAATTCATTTGGGTTCAATTATCCAACTGATTTTACCGCACATTTATTTTTCTTCGTTGTTGCATGGTGTATTCTCAGATATGAGAAAATCACATGGATTGAAATTGGCGTATTCGCGGCGGTTATGTTATGGAGCTATTTCGGGTGCTATGCACGCAATAATACAATTTGTATTGCATTGACAATAATAATATGTATATATAAAAAAATTATTGATCAAAATAATATTTTCGTATTTAGTAAAAGAATGGGATGGATTTGCATTGTCAGTACTTATTTGTTGATTGCTTCAATAATAGGATTAACATTAATATACCGAGAAAATATTTATATACTCGAGAAAATAAACCAACTGTTAAATGGACGATTAAAGATGGGGAAAATGGGATTTATAGAGTATGGAATAAATTTGTGGGGAAAGCAAATTTCAATGCAAGGATTAAGTCGAGTAGAAGGTGGAACACAAGAATTGCTGGACAATGGTATATCGTATTTTATGCTTGATTGCTCGTATGTAAATATTTTATTGCAATTCGGAATATGTTTTGAAATAGTTTTGTTAGGTTTGTTATTTATTATTTTAATGAAGCAAAATAAAAAAGGTAAAATATATTTTATTTTATTTTTATTCTTGATATGTATACAATGTTCATTAGAGCATCATTACTTTGAAATTGCGTATAATCCTTTTTTACTTTTTCCATTAGTAGAGTTTAACAATAAAAGTAATATAGCATAATGAGGCAAAAACTTATCAAGAATAAAAGAGAAAATTAGAAAGGATAAGTGAATGTTATTAAACATTACATTAAATGTAAAATGAAGAATCACATGAAATATAATCGAATAGTAGATAAGGAAGAAATACCAACGGTAAGCATAATGGGAGTTAAGATTGCAGCTATAAATATGGAGTGGCTTTTAAATTATTTGAAAAAAAATTTATCAAAGATTAAAGGTGATTATATTTGTGTATCTAATGTACATACTACAGTGACTAGTTTTGACGACATAAATTATAGCTATATACAAAATGGAGGTTTGATGGCGATTCCAGATGGAGGTCCTTTAGCAACGGTGGGAAGAAAACGTGGTTATAAAAATATGTCAAGAACAACGGGTCCAGATTTGATGGGTGAGATATTTAAAATGTCTGAAAGTGTAGGGTATACACATTTTTTTTATGGTAGTAGCGAGGAAACGCTGAAAATTTTAAAAGAAAAATTAGAGGAAAAATATCCTAACATGAATATAGTTGGAATGTATAGTCCACCATATCGACCTATAACAGAGGAGGAAGATTATCAGATTATAAAGATGATTAATAACTCAAAGGCGGATTTCGTATGGATAGGACTAGGGGCGCCAAAACAGGAAAAATGGATGTATGATCATCAAGGAAAGATAGTTGGATTGATGATAGGAGTAGGGGCAGGATTTGATTATTTTGCTGGAAAAATAAAGAGGGCTCCAGAATGGATGCAAAAACATAATTTAGAATGGTTATATAGATTATGGCAAGAACCTAAAAGATTGTTTAAAAGATATTTATATACGAATACCAAATTTATATGGCATGCATATGTTAAAGGGGAATAAAGAAGTGGGAGAAAAAAAAAATATATTAATTGTTCATAACTATTATCAAATTTCAGGAGGAGAGGATACGGTTGTTAAAAACGAAAGTGAACTTTTAAAAAAAAATGGAAACGATGTTTTTTTTTATACTCGTTACAATGCAGAAATTAAAGAAATGAATATTTGGCAGAAAATCTTAATGGGTTTTACGTCAATATACAATTTCAAAACATATAGAGAAATAAAAAGAATAATTTGTGAGAAAAAAATAGATGTTGTGCATATACATAATACATTAAGTTTGATTAGTCCTTCTGTATATTATGCTGCACTTAAATGCAAAGTCCCAGTGGTTCAGACTGTCCATAATTTTAGAATGCTATGTCCTGGTGCAACTTTATACCGCAATGGACATATATGTGAAGAATGTGTTGAAAAGGGGTTAGGATGTTCTGTTATACATGGCTGTTATAGAAATAGTAAAGTAGAAACTGCGGTATGTGCAATTGCCTTATTAATACATCGAACGACAGGTATTTATTCTAAAATAAATTATATTTGTTTGACTGAATTTAATAAAAAACAATTATTGAAAATAAATAAAAAAGGAAAGAAACAAATTGTTGATCCAGAGAAAATTTTTGTTAAGCCTAATTATGTTAAAAAAGACGAAAGCAATATAAACAGGCAGAAATATAGACAGTATATATATGTAGGACGCCTTGATGAACAAAAGGGAATTGATTTTTTATTTGAAACATGGAGATTAATGGGTGAAAAAGCTTCAAAGCTGATTGTTTGTGGGACAGGACCAATGGAAAAATGGTGTAAAAATTTTGTGAAGGAAAAAGCTGCAAATATTGAATTGGTTGGAGTGGTAGACAATGATAGAGCGAGGACGATGATTGCGGAAAGTGAAGCACTTATATTGCCGACAAGATGGTATGAGGGATTCCCAATGACAATTTTGGAAGCTTATTCTGTTGGAACACCGGTTATAGGACCGGATTTTGGAAATGTGGGTGATATAATTATTGAAGGCGTTACTGGATATAAATTTTATGATATGGATTCTATGATTGCATGTATAAATAAAGTATGCAAAAAAGAATTGTTTTATAAAATTTTGAACATATATAATAATTACTATTCAGAACAATCTAATTATGAAATGCTAGATAAGATTTATCAACAAATTGGGCACGAGGATATTATATAGAAACAATTGGTAATATCACAGATGAAGCCAGTACAGAAGTATATAAAAGAGCAAGCAGAAGAATCGAGAAAAGAAGACTCAAGAAGTACAACTTTATAGCGGACCAATAAAAATGCTTGCGATACTGCCCTCTGGGCGAGCAGTAAGAAAGTCCTTTTGAGGGCTGATATCAAACCACTAGTTGAACGGATGGTTATTGACTTAGTTTGGACATCAATAAAAATATTTGACAAAGAAAGCTACATGTAAGGTATTGTATACGCTCAAATGATGCCTTTCTTAAGTAATGTTTTTAGTTTTCGACAATTGTATTATACTACATCTGCTGATGAATCATTTCGAGAAAGATATTGTGTTTATTTGGTTGGTGATGTTTCGTAAATGTTTAAATTTGGAGGGAAAATGTATTATTTATTATATGCGATAATAACAGCGTTAGCTATATTTATTAATATAAAATTTATATATTTTTTATTTTTGGTTGTTTTATTGCGAAATAAAAAAAAATGTGTAGAAAATACTGAAACGTTATTTCTAACAATTGCAATTGCAAGTGTTATACTTCCAGATAATTATAGTGCAGAAGTTTGCTTTTTGCTTTATTTCTGTGTGACATTTTTGTCGGCGCATTCTAGGAAAATAAAAAGAAATAGCAATACAATTCTTGCAGGGGTAGCATTATTTTTGACTATTTTTTCAGCTCTGATAAATAAGGTGCCAATGACAAACATTTGTTTTGCAATTATTTCATTTGCTCCTTTAATTTCATTTTTGCTTTTGAAAAAAAATATTAAAACATTATATTATTATAAAATAAAATTTATTATAAACGATGTTTTTATTATAGAATTATTGGCAACTATTTTTAATTTTATTGCGTTTTTTAAAAGTAAAGGGGATGATTGGTCGTGTGGAACTTTTTCTAGAAAAGGGGGAGCACAAGCACAATTATTTATTATAGCTGCTTTTTTACTGCTATTTTATATTGATAGTTATAAAAATAAAAGTGGAAAAAGAGAAGATTTATGCAAAGCAATTGGAGCAATGATAATATGTATATCGACTAATTGTTGGACGTTGACATTATTTTTGATGGTGGGTGTTGGAATGGCTTATATTTCAAACTTAACATATAAAAGAATGTTGGCAATTCTAATAGGAATATGTTGTATTCCGTTATTCGGGTTCATATTAATTAATTATGCGCCGGGAAGTATTGCTACACCATTACATAGAATCATTACGGATTCGTCTTATTTTGAATATAGATTTCATAAGGCGGTGGTTTACAAAGAAACATTTTTGGTTATTCCATTACAGGACTTATGTTTTGCTTTAATAGGAAATGGCATTGGAAATTATAATTCAAGAGCAGCTTTGATATGTACTGGTTATTATGTTAAATTCTTTAATAAATTATTTAGTCCAAGCGTTAGTGAGTATACAGAGAAATATATCTTGGATTATGTAAGATATGCAGCTTTAGAGGGAGGGTCTGATTATGGAAGTGTTTTAGCTAGACCATATTCCTCAATACTAGCTATAATGGGAGAATATGGATATATAGGTATATTTATTTTTTTAGTAATAGTGCAAAAAAATTTGAAAACTAAAAAGTTTGAAACTAAGTTATTAATATTTGTTTGGTTAAGTTTTTGTCTTGTGGAAAATTATTTTGAATATCCAAAAATAATTGTTCTATTATATGCTTGCTTGATTGGTGTATATTCAGAAAAAACTAGTCAAAAAAATAAACTGGAGGTACATGTAAATGATAAATGATATGAAATACATTACTTTGCGTAATTTATATTATAGGTATATTAAGGCAAATATGTATCCAATTTATAGAAAACATAAATTGGATTTAGATATTGATTGTTTGAAAGATACATACATGGGGGAGACATGTTTTGTGATTGGTAACGGTCCTAGTCTGAAAATTGAGGATTTAGAGAAAATATATGAAAATAAAATTCCTTGTTTTGCTGCAAATGGAATATATAGATTATTTGATGAAACAAATTGGAGGCCAACCTTTTTGGTTTACCAAGATCAACAAATGATAGGTGGTCTTGTTGAGAAATTTGATTATTTATCACAGTGCTGTGAAAAAATATTTGTTAGACGAGATGCGTATAAACAAGTATCAAAAGAGATACGTGATAGTGGGAAAATAGTATATCCTAGATTAGTTATGCATATTCGTAAAGATAAATATTATGATTTCTCAGATGATATTAGGAAATATGCTGTGGACGGTTGTACAGTGACATACTTAATGATACAATTGGCATATTATATGGGGTTCACTAAAATTATTTTAATAGGATTAGATCATAATTTCCCAATAGTATTTGATGAGAATGATAACATAATTAAGGATGAGACGGTGAAGATGCATTGTTTCGAAGACGAATCGCATATTATACTAAATCCAGCAAGAGTATTGGAAACAACATATGCATATAGATCTGCGAGAAGATTTTTAGACTCAAAGGGAATAGAGATATATAATGCTACAAGAGGTGGAAAATTAGAAGAATTTATTCGACAGGATATAGATGAGATTTTAGGAGGACAAGAAAAATGAGTATATTATATATAGGAAAACCGTATATAGAGAAGAATAATGAAAAAGTAAGACTTTGTTCGGAAATAGATATTAAAGGAAAAAAGAAAGTTTTGTATTATGAAGTTGATCAGGTTTGGGCGGATGCATTATGTGAAGAAAGATCAGATGCATTCGTAGTTTCTTTGTTACAGTATTCGATGGCAAATGGATATGATATACAATGGGAAACACCGGTAACAGATCGCTTGGTGTACCAACTAAGAACGATATTTATTCCAGTTATTTCTTCTAAGTATAATAAAATATTTTCAAAAATAGAATTAATAGGGGAAACTACTGCAAATCCAATACAAAAAAAACAGTGGGCTGTTGCAACAGGAGCGTCAGGTGGGGTGGATTCGTTTTATTCCATTCTCAAGCATATAGACATAACAGAGAAATCTCAAAGGTTGACACATTTATTATATGTGTCTATTTCGAATAATGCAGAAAAAGAAGAAAAATTAAGAAAAGATTTTGAAATTAATATGAATAACATTAAGGCAACTGCAAATGAATTGCATTTACCTTTAATTTCATTGTTCTCAAACGAGGCAGAATTTTTTTTTAAAGGAATAATTAATTGGGGAGCTTTACGATTTGCCGGCATGGTATATTCTTTGCAAAAGTTATTTTCAGTATATTATTTCTCGTCAGGATATTCTTATACAGATATTACTTTTGGAGATGGCTCAGAAAATTTTGATAGCCTACATTTTGATTTGTTTACGTTAATGACCGCGTCAACTATAAGTCTAAATTTTGTCGGCACAGGAGGAGAGGTGACTAGAGGAAAAAAGACAGAGTATATAGCTAATAACCAAGTGGTACAAAAGCATTTGTTTGTATGTAATTATTATAATGATAAAAATTGTTCATGTTGTGATAAATGCATGAGAACTGCAATGGAATTGGATGCGGAAGGCATACTGCAAGAATATGGACAGGTATTTGATTTGGATAAGATTAAAAATGGAAAAAATAAATATATTAGAAAAATGCTTTATCGTAAATCATGTTTTGATAAAGAAATTGTTGACAAAATAGAACAAAAAAATAAAATTTCTTTATTGTTAAAGTTTCAAGCTGATATGATTAGACCTATATATATTATTTGGCAGGAACTCAAGGAATGTAGATTTATTATGAACATTTTTTATAAGCTTGAGTTAGACTACAAATTATATGGAAAAGAAATGGCAGAATCCATTAGATATTCCAAAGGTATAAAAAAAAGAAAAGGACAAGATAAATGAGAGGCAAAGGCACACTGTTAGGAAGCGGGGCAATATATTTAATAAGTACAATTTTGATAAAAGGAATTGTATTTTTGACAATGCCTATTTTTACAGAACTTATGACAGTAGAAGATTTTGGAATTTACAATGCTTACATGTCATACGAGGCGGTCTTTTCTATTATTATGACAATTGGAACAGCAGTTGTTATACGAAGTGCATGGATTGAATATAAGGATAAGTTTGAAGTATTTGAAAAATCAATGAACAACGTATTATTTTTGCTTTTTGGATGTATATGTTTTGTTGTTTTAGGAATTGAAATTTTAACAGATGGTATGGTATCAAGAACTATGGGGTTAAATAGTGAATTGTTAGTGTGCCTTTTGTTTCATTCTAGTGGATATGGATTGGTTATTACGATGACAGAGAAATATAGAATGGAATTTAAAGCAATTAAAGTTTTATTATTGTCGTTAAGTATTACAATTTCAAGCATTTTTGTATCGCTATTCTTGATAAGTTTTGTAAATCAAAAATATGTTGGCAGGATTTGGGGGGCGGCATTTCCATATTTGATTTTCTGGATTTGTTATTTTATACGTTACTTTTTTAGTAAACAAAAAGCGGACAAAAAAATATATAAATATGTATTAGCTTTAGGTATACCTGCAATTCCATATATTTTATCTGAAAATATTATGTTACAATCGGATAGAGTAATGATAGAACGTATTAAAGGTGCATATGAAGCAGGAATATATAGTGCCATTGGAACTGTGGCATCAATACTTATGATTGTAGGAAATGCAATTGATAGTGTGTGGGCTCCTTGGAGTTATAAAAAAATAAATGAAGGAAAATTAAATGAAATTAAAAAAATATCAACATATTATTATGTTGTATATTCACTCATTTCTATAGGATTTGCCATGCTCGCTCCAGAATTGACAAGAATTTTTACATCTAAAGAAGACTATTGGAACTATACATGGTTGATATATCCTATGATTATAATGCAGTTTATTTATTTCTCAAATAAAATACCAGCAAATCTTTTATTATACTATAAAAAAACGAAATTTTCAGCTACCGCAATCACGATAACGGCATTATTAAATATAGTACTGAATTTTATTGCATTTAAGAAATTTGGATTTGTTGCAGCAGTGTTTACATCACTTATATGCATGAGTACTTTTTCTGCGTTGCAGTTCTTTTTATGTAGAAGATTTGAAATCAATCTATTCTATAGTAGTAAATTAATATTTGTTACTGTTTTAACTGTTGTTGTAATTTTATTGGAATATTATTTTATGACTAATATTTTAGGAAGATATGCGATAGGTTGTATTGGTGTTGTTTTTACAAGTCGGATTTGCTTAAAAGAAATAATTAAGATGAAAAAAAAGGAGAAACATTAGTGGAGAAAATATATGTAAAACATTTAGTTGATGACGAAATAAAGTATCCAAGTGAAGAATATTTTTTTTCACCATCAGTTTTTTATCCAGAGTATCAATATAAGGATATCGCTAAAACTGAAAATAGAGTATATGATTTGATTCGTGAGGGCTTGTATCATTTAGGATATGATAAAGATAACTTTGGGACAAAAGAATGGAATCCGTTAGGAGACTTTATAAAACCTGGCTATACAGTTTTATTAAAACCTAATTGGGTAATGCATGAAAATCCAGAGGAAAGATATCATGATATGGAATGCTTGGTAACACATCCTTCCTTTATTCGAGCAATGATTGATTATGTTGTCATTGCCTTAAAGGGACAAGGAAAAATAATACTTGCTGATGCTCCAATGGCACAATGCCATTTTGATGAATTGATGAGGGAAGTTCATTATGATAGCATTACAGAATTTTATGCAAAATATGGTATAGATATAATTGTTAAAGATTTAAGAGGATGTACTTTTGACGATAATAAAAATAAACTTGGGGTTAATAATGTTAAAGAATTAAATGCTAATGAAGAGGTTATTGTTAATGTAGGACAACTGTCCGCCTTTAACGAATTGTCAAAAGAAGAAATAAATAATTTAAAAGCGCCTAAACTTGATCCAGTTAAAATGAGGGAACATCATATGTTGGGGCGACACGAATATTCTCTCCACAAGGATGTATTAGGGGCAGATGTTATAATCAATTTACCTAAACCTAAATCGCATAGAAAAGCAGGATTTACAGCATGTTGCAAGAATTTTATAGGCGCAAATGTTCGAAAGGATTTGTTGCCGCATTTGACATATGGATCTATACAAGAACATGGAGATGCATACCAGAATAAAAATATCTTCCTAAAGTTGTCAAATCAATGCAATGAAAAGTATGATTATTATACATTTCAAAGTAGAAATAACATGGCTGTGTTCTTTAGAGTGTTAAAAGGATTTTTTAGAAGAATTGGTATGGAAGTAGGAAAGGAGAATTTTTGGGATGGATCATGGTATGGAAATGATACAATGTGGAGAACAATTAGCGATGTAGATAATGCAGTGTATTATGCAGATAAAGATGGAATAATTCAAAAGAAACATAATCGTGTTGTTTTTTCATTATGTGATATGATTATATCTGGGGAGAATGAAGGTCCATTATGCCCAACACCGAAAAGATTAAATACAATTATAATGAGTCAAAGTCATATATCTTGTATTGATAAATTTATTTGCAGATATATAGGATTTGATGACAGATTTGTAAAAAATATTGATTTTTTGATGAAGCAAGAAAAAATTAATATAGAAGATATAGAAATTGTTACGGATGACAAAAGTTATTCGTATTTAACATATCCATACACAAACGATACAAAACTTATTGCAGGTTATGGTTGGCACGGTTATATTGAATTGTAACGGAGGTAGATAATATGAAAACAGTAGCACTAATACCGATTAAGTTGGGGAGTAAAAGGATTCCGGGAAAAAATATTAAACCCTTTTTTGATGGAACCCCATTGATGCATTTTATACAAAGGGCTTGCCTTGAAGCAAAAAATATAGATGAAGTATATGTTTATTGCTCTGATGAAGCTGTCAAAGAATATATACTTCCAGGAGTGAAATTTATTGAAAGACCCAAATTTCTTGATGGCGATAATATAAATGCAAATGATTTTATAAGAGAGTTCATGAAAACAATCAAGGCTGATATATATGTAAATGCACATACAACATCCCCATTTGCTAAAACGAGTACAATTGAAGATTGTGTAGAAAAAGTTGCTAGTGGTGAGTATGATTCTGCATTTTGTGCTGAAGCAATAAGGACATTTATGTGGGAGAATAGAAGACCAATAAATTTCGATCCTGATCATTTTCCACGAACGCAAGATTTACCAATAATTTATGGTGAAACATCTATTGCATATGTATTTTCTTCGGAAACATTTTTAAAATATAATCGAAGATTAGGCGTTCATCCATATATAAAAGAAGTAGATAAAATTGAAGCAATGGACATTGACTATCCAGAGGATTTTGAAATATGTAATGCAATATACAAGGAGATAATAAAAAATGAGTGTTCAAATAACTGATTGCACAATAAGAGATGGTGGATATCTTTTTAATAAAAATTCGAAACCTGAATTTATAAAAGGAATTATGAAAGGATTAACAGATGCTGGAATTGATTTCGTAGAAACTGGATTTTTACAGACAGTGGTAACAGGTGATACGTTAGTATATGCTAATTCGAAAGATTTGTTAAGATATCTTCCAGAGGAAAAAAGAAATACTAATTTTTTGGGGTTTTGTGATAATAGTAGATATTCATTGGAAAATTTAGATGAATGTGATGGGACTTCATTCATGTGGTTGAGAATATCATTTGCACAACATGAAATTGATGAAGCACTAAAATTTTGTACAGGGGCGATAAACAAGGGGTATCATGTTCAATTTAATCCAATGGATTCTATTAGTTATACAGATGAAGAAAGAAAAAATTTGATTGAGAAAGTAAATAAAGTTAAACCAGCGTCATTTTCAATTGTAGATACTTTTGGCGCAATGGATATGTTAGATTTGAGTCATATATTTAAACAAGTAGACGATATACTTGATAAAGACATTAAAATTGGTCTTCATTCACATGATAATTTAGGATTGTCATGTGCGCTTGCTGAAAGAATGATTGAATTAGCGAATGAGTCAGACCGTGATATAATAATTGATGGTTCATTATTTGGAATGGGACGGGGAGCTGGTAATGCTAAGACAGAACTGTTGGCAGATTATGTAAACAAACATTGCGGTGGACAATATGATGTAAAAAAATTGTTGGAAGTAATAGAACAATATATTATACCTATGTTAGGAAAAATAAGTTGGGGATATGATTTGCCAATGTACGTATGTGGAACGAAACATGCACATGTGGATAATGTTTACTATTTGAAAAAAGAACATAACTGTTCTGCAATGCAAATGTTTGATTTGATTGAAAGATTGACACAGCAGCAGCGAACACGTTATGGGGAGGGGTATTCAAAAACAGATTTCTCAGCGTTAAATGAAGTATACGAAAAATATATGAAAGGTGAGAGAAAATGAATTGTTCAGAGTATTTAGTTGATTTTCTGATAAAAAAAGGGATAACGGATGTATTTGGTTATTCTGGAGGATATATAGTACCGTTTATGGATGCGCTTTATACAAGAAAAGATGATATAGATGTACATGTTTGTTATAATGAGCAGGGATGTGCTTATGCAGCAGATGGATATGCGAGAACAAGCGGAAAATTAGGAGTTTATTTTACTACATCTGGACCTGGGGCAGTTAATGCATTTGGAGGACTTGCAGATTGTTGGTTTGATGGAATACCGATTATGGGAATTTGTGGAAATGTTCCAACAAATGAACAAAGAGGGTATTCTGGTGTTAGACAGAATGGTTTTCAAGAGATGGAAATTGTTTCTATGACAAAACATATAACAAAATATTCTGTATCACCTAATAGGGCAGAAGCATTTCCAGAGATTGTTTCACGAGCATATAATTTGGCAACAACAGGCAGAAAAGGAGGTGTTTTGATTGATTTTCCATATGACATCCAAAAAACCAATATTAATAGTCGGTAACGGAGTACGGTCGGCAAATGCAATAAGTTTAATATATGAGTTTATTGAGAAAACACATATACCGGTGCTTACAACAATGAATGCAGTGGACATTGTTCAAGATCAATATAGGTTAGGTTTTATTGGAACTTATGGAAATAGAGTAGCAAATATGATTTTGAATGAATGTGATTTAGTAATTGCTGTTGGAGCAAGATTAGGGTTAAGACAAATTGGTCATGTTCAAGAACTATTTGCACCTAAAGCGAAACTTATTCGCTGTGATGTTGATCAATATGAATTAGGACGGCAAATTAAAGAAGATGAAGAAGATTACAATTTTGATGCAAAGTATTTTATGCAGCAATTGTTAAACGAAGACATAGAAGATTATTTTCAGTGGTGGAATAGATGCCAAAGCGCAAAGAAAGTTTTAGAGGAATATGACAAAACTGAAGGTAATTTATTAGTTGATAAAATAGCACAATTATTGCCAAAGAACCCAACAGTGACGGTCGATATTGGACAAACTGTTTGTTGGGTTGCTCAATCGTTGCAGTTAAGAGGAAATGAAGGACGAATTATCATAGGCGGAAGTTATGGAGCTATGGGGGTTGGATTGCCATATGCAATAGGCGCCTCAATTAGCAGCAAAAAAGGAATTATATATTGCATTACTGGAGATGGTGGATTACAGATGAATATTCAGGAACTTGAAACTGTTGTGCGAGAAAAATTACCAATAAAAATACTTGTTGTAAACAATAAAGAATTGGGAAAAATAAGTGAAATACAACATGTTTCATGCGAAGATCGATATTGTATCACGACAAAGGAAAGCGGATATTCCGTGCCAGATTTTGAAAAAGTGGCAATTGCATATGGAATAAAGGCGGCAACGCTTAGTACATATAAGGAGTTAGATGATTATGTTGAATGGTTCAGAGATACAGAACCATGTTTGTTAAATATTATGATACCATCATTGACGCCACTTATTCCGAAAATTAAGTGGGAAACATGCAAAATCAAACCGGATTTAGATTGTGACTTGTTGGAAAGAGTAAATAATTTGTTATGTAATTAGAGGAGAAAATGATTAAATACTTAATAGTAGATGTAGATGGTACATTAACAGATGGAAAGATATATATGGGGGCTAATGGTGAAATCATGAAAGCCTTTTCAGTAAAAGATGGATATGCAATAAATTTTATTTTAAAACCTGCAAATATTATTCCTATTGTAATCACTGCTAGAAAAAGTGTAATTGTAGAGCAAAGATGTAGAGAAATTGGCATTGAACAGGTATATCAGGGGAAAATAGAAAAATTGCCAGTTTTAAAAGAAATTGTTGGAGAAAAAAGTATTGGAGATTGTGCATATTTTGGGGATGATATTCTTGATTTGGCATGCATGTCGTCTATTAAAAAAGGAGGAGGAATTATAGGATGTCCAGCAGATGCAGTACAAGAAGTAAAAGAAATTGCTAATTATATTTGCATACATAAGGCTGGGGAAGGTGCTTTTAGAGAATTTTGCGAATGGATTATAAATAAAAGAAAAAATAACGAGAACGTAGTTAAAGAGGCTTTGGAATATTTGAAGTTGGTTGACATAGATAAAAGTGAAATAGGAAAAAAATATGTAGTAAATGATAAATTCTTTTATACAGTGCAATCCTATATGACAAAACCAGAAAATGAATGCAAATTAGAGTCTCATAGTAGGCATATTGATATACAGTTAATAGTTGAAGGCGAAGAAGCGATGGACGTGGTGGACGTATCAAGAGTGTCTATAAGGCAGAGTTATGACCTTGAAAACGATATAGCGTATTGGAATGTTCCAGAGCAAATGTCAAGAGTATTGTTAAAAGAAGGTAGTTATATGATATTGTATCCTGAAAATGCACATAGAGGAGCTGTTGCAAATGAACAAAGTGAACATGTAATAAAAATTGTGGGGAAGGTTATGTATTAATAATGGAAACGGAAACGTTATTTAGTAAACAACAAAGTAATATTATTAAGGGTGGAGCAATATTATTATTGCTATTTCATCATTTATTTTACGAAAATTCTAGACTTATAGAAAATGGTATATATATTAGCTTTTATGACAAACTGTGGCATATAGATAATATGGCAAGGATATGTGTGTGGATTTTCTTATTTATTTCTGGTTATGGATTGACCATAAAATATAATAAAAACAGAGACATAAAATCATATTTTATAAGTTCTTGGTTAGCGTTAATGACTCAATGGTGGATCATTTGGATAGTGAAAATGATTATAACGCAAGTTTTTGTAGAAAATATTATTGTATTTTATAAGTATAGTACATTGTATTTTTTCTTAGATATGTTTGAATGGAATGATTTTTTTGGAATGCCAGTAATACTTGGAAATTGGTATTTGTGTTTTGCACAATTAGTAATTTTACTTGTTCCATTTATAGATTTTGCAGTAAAAAAATTTGGTATATTGTGTGTAATAGTATATTATGTTATGATGCAATATATGCAAAACGGAATTTTCTCTGAAGGAGGGGGAGAGTACATTATATATATTCCTGTGTTGATAACTGCGGTTTGGATTGCACAAAAAGATAATATAAAAGTATTTCTTAAATATCCAGATACAAAAATAAAACAAATATTAGAAATGATTTGTTTAGTTGTAACTATTATTGTTAGTTTATGGATGAAGTGGAAATATAATATTATGTATTTGGGTAGCATATATGCGATTATTGCTACAATTGGAATAGTCATGTTTATTGTAAAGTATATGAAAATTTTTCATAAACCACTAGGTTATTTAGGAAAACATTCAGCGGCAATGTTTTTAATACATAGTTATTTATATCTAGAGTTCCCTGAAATTATTTTTTTTCATAAAAATGCTATTATAAGTTACGTAATATTGGTTATTACATCGTTGCTTTTTGCTATTGGAATCGAAAAGATAAAAAAGATAATTCATTATGATAATTTGCATTTACTTTATAAGAAAATATGAATGTTTAACATTTTTGGATAAAGGATAAAAAATATGGCATTTAATTCAGTAGATTATTTAATCTTCTTTCCTATTGTACTATGTGTGTATTTTATTTTACCATCAAAAATAAGAATGTATTGGCTTCTTGTAGCTAGTTATTATTTTTATATGTCATGGAATGCCAAATATGGAATTTTAATATTTTGGGTGACGTTAGAGACATATATTATAGGAATAGTGTTAGAAAAAATAAAGTATCGTTGTGTGGGTGGGAAGAAGATAATATTTAAGCGGGTAGTTATAGCGTTAGGTTGGATAATAAATCTGGGATTACTATTTTATTATAAATATACTAATTTTGTTATTAACAATATTGTTTATATTATTAATAAATTTGGTGGAAGGATAGAATATCCAAATTATGACATTATTTTACCAGTGGGTATTTCTTTTTTTATTTTTCAAGCTATAGGTTATATAATGGATGTTTATAGAGATGATATTGAGGCAGAACATAATATATTTAGATATGCTTTATTTGTATCTTTTTTTCCACAACTGGTTGCAGGACCAATTGAAAGATCAAAAAATTTATTAATGCAGTTAAGAAATGATACAAAGTTTGATACTGCTAATAGTAAAAATGGATTATTGATAATAGCGTATGGATTGTTTATTAAAATTGCGATTGCAGATAATATTTCTTATATTATCGATCCGATTTTCGATTTTCCAGAAGCGTATTCTGGAATGGTAATTCTTTTTGCAACTATATTGTTCGCTGTTCAAATATATTGCGATTTTAATGGGTATACACAGATTGCAATCGGATCTGCACTGATTTTAGGATTTAAGTTGAATCAGAATTTTAATGCTCCATATATGGGAAAGTCAGTAAAGGATTTTTGGAGAAGATGGCATATTTCATTAACATCATGGTTTAGAGATTATTTGTATATTCCATTAGGCGGAAGTAAAAAAGGAAAAGTTAAAAAGCAAATAAATACAATGATTGTATTTTTGTTTTCTGGACTTTGGCATGGTGCGTCATGGCATTATGTTGCATGGGGCGGATTTAATGGAGCGTTTAGTGTTCTGGAAGATGTTTTAAAACCTATAAAGACAAAAATAGAAAAATATTTATCAATTAATACAAATGCATTTATGTATAAAGTATTTCAACGTGTAATAACTTTTATTTTAATAGATTTTACATGGCTCTTTTTTAGAGCATCAAATGTAAAAAGTGCATTGTATATGTTAAAAAAAATAGTCATTGATTTCAAGCTTGAGTGGTTTATAAACTTTGAGTTTGTATCAATTTTTGACAATGCATATAGTGTATTAATAGTTTTTGTACCTATCCTAATAATGATAATTATAGATGTTTTGAAATATTACGGAAAGGATATTAAAGTGGAAATATTAAGTCAACAAATTGTATTTCGTTGGATGATTTATATTATAATCATGTTGGCAATATTATATTGGGGACATTATGGTGCAGAGTATGAACAAACGCAATTTATTTACTTTCAATTTTAAAAAAAATAGTATTTTTATTTTTAAATTTTTTATAGCAATGTGTCTATTGCTTTTTTATATTTTTAATATGTTGCCACAATATGAAAATGGATATTGTGCATCTTTAATAGATAAAGTGAATAGGCTAAAATCTATAAATGAACCTAAAATTGTTTTATTAGGAAATTCAAACTTAGCATTTGGTATAGACTCAAAAATGTTAGAGGAAAGTATGAATATGCCAGTTGTTAACATGGGGCTTCACGGTGGTGATGGAAATGCATTTCATGAAGAAATGGCAAAAATAAATGTTGTTTCAGGCGATATATATGTTTTATGTCATAGTGAATATGCTGATGATAACATTATACCTGAACCAATGACAGCTTGGTCTTCTATAGAAAATCACTTGAGTTTATGGAAAATATTGAGAGTTGATGACATTACAACAATGGGAAAAGCATTTCCTATATATTTAAAAAAATGTTTAGGTTTATATTCGTCAGGAACAGGTAATTTAGATTTAGGAGGATGTTATTCAAGAAGTGCGTTTAATGAATATGGTGATGTGGCATTAGAACGAGAGGGAAGTGAATATACATTTGAACAAAAAGTTGAACCATCTAAAATAAATGATACTAGTATAGATCGAATAAATCAATTGAATACATATCTTTTAGAAAGAGGAGCTACATTAGTTATTGCGGGTTACCCAATTGGAAATGGGAAATTGACAGCTGATGCAGATGAATTCATTAATTTTCAGGAAGAACTGGAAAAAAGATTGGATTGTCCTATTATAAGTAATTATGTAGACTATATGTTTGATTATAGTTACTTTTATAACACAAATTTACACCTAAATTCTGAAGGAGCAAAATTAAGAACAATGCAATTGATAAAAGATTTGAAGCATTGGCAAGAGAAAAAATCTGATGTATGTATGGGCGAAGATATATATGCTGACATAATTGCAGATGTTAATTTATCACATATTGAGGACATTTATGAATATTTAGATGCGTTGGAAAAGGCAAAAGATAGATATACAATTTTAATTGCTTCAAGTGGTGATAGTTCTCTTGGTATGAATGACGAGATAATGTGTAGACTGAAAAATTTAGGATTGATTTCTAAATGGGATAATGTATATGGGTGTAGTTATATTGCTGTTATTGAAAATGGTAATGTATCTTATGAAAATCTTAGTAGTGAAAAAATAGTTGTTGCAGATCATATTGATAATGATAATATGAGATATTTCATTAAGAGTGTTGGCAGGGAAAAAAGCGATCAAAGCTCAATAAAATTAAATGGACAACAATATTGTCAAAATGCACACGGATTAAATTTTGTGATTTATAGTAATGAAACACATCGTATATTAGATACAGTTGCTTTTGATACAGGAAGTTCAAATTTAACATTTAAAAGGTAAAATAAGGTTAGATTGAGAAGAAATTACATTATTTTAACAAAAGTAAGTATGAATTTAAGATATTTTGATAATTTAATGAATCAGAAAGAACACACTCAATACGGATAAGCAAAAGGTCATACTTGTTATACAACTGTTTTCTAAGTAAAACTTATATAAGAGAGCATGAAAACGTTACATCGAACAGTTTACAAAAGGCTTGATATGAGCAGGTGGAATAAAAATATAATAATTTTTTAATGCTATGACTTTGACATATTAGGTGTGCAAGTATAATGTGCATACACGTGCTTATGGATATTAAAAATTGAAAGTCAGTATTTACAGATGGATTCTATAACTTGCTGCAAAAGTCACGGAAGTAGTTGAACTGATAACAATAAAGTTTTTTGTGAACATGCAGATTAGTGAAAGCCTTTAACTTTAAAATCCATGTTATACCGCTCTTTGCAAAGAGAAAAAGAGACAGTAGTATTAATTGCTACAGAGCAAAGAATTATTATAGAAATAGAGATTGCAGTTTTGACAAGTGCATAGTCTAAAATATAAGTGTAAGGGCTTAAAATCAGTATAGTATGTGTTTGAAAGAGGATGACAACATATATATGTGAGTTAAGATAATTTATTAAAACTCCATTTATTGGACTATATAGTGCACTAATATCTTTACTTAGGTTTTTACATGGATTAAAATAAAAGTAACTCGTAAACAAAGCTTTATATACATTGCTCTAGTTGAAGCATGAACGATGAAAGGAGGATATGTCGCGACGACATGTTTAAATATATGAGAGAAGAAGAAGTAGATTTAATAGGTTTATTACATTATATTTTAAAAAAATGGCGCATAGTTGTGATAGCTATGATTGTGTTTGGTGTGGTAGCTGATTTGTATTATGTAAAAAAGAGCAGTGATGCTGTTACTGTTGAATCACAGACAGAAGAAGATAGTATAGAGATATTGATTAAGAATGCAAAAGAAAATCTGACAGAAGATGCAATACAGCAGGTTGATCGTGTATATACAATGTATGCATATAATGAAGATTCTTATCAGGAAAATGCGGAGTATTTAGACAGTTCGCTATTGATGCAGCTGAATCCGGAAGAAATCCCGACAGTTTTGTTGAGTTATCAGATCAGCAGGAATATCTCAGAAGAAGAAATCAGAAATATTATGACAATGTATGAGAGTACACTGTTGGATGAATCATCATGTGCAGACATTGTGGATGTAATTGGAAAGAAGTATAAGAATACAGCAGTAAAAGAATTGATTTCAATTACAGATAATGTTAACAACAATAGTGTGATTTTGCAGAATGTAGAGTCTGGAGTTTTGAATATCAGAATTTATGCATTGGAAGAGAAACAATGTGAAAAAATTGCAGATGTGATTAAGAAGCGTATGCAGGCATATACAGAACAATTACAGCAGGTGTTTGGTGAATTTTCTGTACAGAATATTTCAGAACAGTATTATTTATCGAGTGATAGTACAGTGAGTACACAGAAAATGAATGTTGTTTCTGCGATGAATAGTGCTTATTCTTATATGAACAATGTGACAAATGTATTTACAGAAGATCAGCTTACATATTTTAATCTGTTGACAAAACCATTGGATGAATCCATGAATCAGGAGGAAAGGGATACAGCAGAGCAGAATGTGGCTGATACTGCAGTGAAGATGAATTATTTCAGTACAAAGTATGTTTTGGTTGGTGTTATTGCAGGTGCATTTCTTGTAGCACTTTGGTATGCGTGTGTTTATATTATTTCACAGACAGTGAAGGATACTGACGATTTGAAGTTAGTGACGGGTATTCCGGTATTTGGCGCGGTATTAGGTACTAGAAAGCCGGACAAGCGCAGCAAACTGGACAAATGGATTGATTCTCTTTTTACCAGAGAAAAGAAGAAGGAAGAAGAGATTGTTTTATTAGAACGTGTTTGTCATGAGATTGAATTACAGGCAAAGAAGAAGGAAGTAAAGAATATACTTCTTACAAGTTCTACAGGTTCAGAAGATATAGTACTGATTATGGATAAGGTGCAGCAGAAGTTAACAGAGCTTGGAGTAGCTGTTGTGAAGTCGGATTCAATTGCTTCAGATAGTATAGAGGCTCTTGAGCAGTTACAGAAGGCAGATGGAGTTGTTTTTGTGGAACAGTTAATGAAGTCTTCCAGAGAGGATATCAGAAAAGAAACAGAGCTTTGCAGCCGGTATCAGGTAGAAATGCTCGGCAATGTGGCGGTTGGAGAAGAATAGCATACTAATAATTGATGTAAGACTTCCGATAATAAGGAAGTCTTATATTGTAATAAGTAATTTTTGTGGTTTACAGATATAGTTGACTCTTTTGGGGAGAAAAAATATATGGAGACATTGATTGATTTCTTGGAGAAATATCAGGTTGGAACATGGCTTATATCCGTTTCATTGTTTTTATATTTGATCGTAAATTTGGCATCAGATGGAGAAGTGATAAAAAACTTGATAAATCAGATATTGCATGTTGGAAATACTGTGTATCATTTTTATCTTAAGATCAGAAAGAAGAAGTATGAAGAAGTACTTTCGTCAGAAGATTTTCTTATATTTGAAAAGAAATGTATGTTTTTAATTTATAAGCCTCTCATTAATAGACTGAGAGCGTCTCATTTCAAAATTGAATTGGTACATTTAGACTGGTTAAGAGAAGAAAATGGAAGTTGTCCCGAATATGAAGCAATTGCAATAGCAAGTTTTCCAGGACAAAAATTTCCATTTGATGATATGTTTCCAGAAGAACTCTTACAATTAAAAAAACCTGAAAATGAAAAAGTAAGACTAAATATATCACAGAGGTATGCGGTAAATTTATGGGAGAAATTGAGTGGACGAGAACATGAGCGAATCAGAAGATATCGCCGTTGGATGTCAATTGCGATAAAACATCCAAACAGAATAGGTTATATGTTGGATCAGATGGAATTTAATGCAGATGGCTCTTGTTTGAAGAATGTAACAACACACTGTGAGTATTATTTATCTAATATATTGGAAAGTCATATTTTAGAATATGAGATATACTGTTTTTATCAGAGGTGCAAATATTGGCCAAATTACAGAATAAAGAAATGGAAAAGAAAGATACTAACAGAAAGAATAAATGATATATTTAGGGAAAGCCTTATGAAGGAACTGCCAATCAGAAAGACGATACATAGTTTGTTTAAAGAGAAGGAGGAGGAAGTATTAAGAAGTGGAGAACATAGGAATTCTCTTTTAGGAGTGCAGATAATGGTTTTATTAAAAAACCGTTCGAATAGTTATGATGTTGTTACAATTAGGAGATCTATGGACGTTGTGGCAAAACCAGGATTTATTCAGTATATTCCATCAGGAGGATTTGAGGCAGCAAATGATAAGAATGATATAGATACGCAGCGTTCAAATTATTCTATACACAAAATTTTATTTAGAGAGCTTGCAGAAGAGTGTTTTGGAATGAGAGAAAACATTGATTGGGAGAGGATGTCTCCTGAAAATGTGTATTATCAGGAGTGTATTAAACAATTACAGATAATGCTTACCAATAATGAAGCTGAGATGGAATATGTTGGCACAACAATGAATCTTGTTGGCTTGAGACAGGAATTAAGCTTTATACTGAAGATAGATTGTGAGGCATTTGCAGAAAAATTAGTTTGTAATTATGAAAGTGCAAGTACTTTGAATTTGATTGACATAAGAAAATTAGAAAAGCAGGATTATTGGGTAGATAATACATTTAATGATATTAAAATGTTGAATTGTACAAGTGCAGGACTATTGATGCTGGCACGTAAAAATCATTTGTATCAGGAAGCATTAGTGGGAAGCCAGATAGGATAGTGCAAGAATAAATAAAGCGAAATATGGTATGAAATAAATAAAATTTTATACAAATTTATCCGATATATAGAATAAAATAAAGAGAGGAAAAGGCAAGGGACAGTGTATGGATTTCGTTAGAATGTACTACAACAGCGTAGAAGTAATGCCAAAGATATTGATAAGTCATTTTTTACGGTATATGGGCTTTTATATAGAAGAAATTACGGATGGGACAGAACCAAGCAGTAAAGAATCCTCTCTTGATGTTTATATCGTAAGCGAAGAAGATGTAAAACAAAATCAGGGTGGCATTAGAATTAATGATATAGAAAAATCAATTATTATCTGGATTAAAGATGATCCTGCTAAGATAGAAAATAATGATCAATTTGTGATATATCAGCCTCGTCAAAATAAGGAAAGGCAGTTTTTGAATGATTTTTTAGATAAATATATAGAAATTTTTCAAAAACAAAAGTCAGAAAAGCCAAGATTGCTGGGAAGTGTGCATGATATGCAGGGAACATTGAAGACCATTATGAATCTGTATCTATCCTGTGAAATCCTTCAGTGCAGCATATACACAAGATGTTTTTATGAGCAGGATGGATTATATGGGAGAGCATTCAGCAATTATACTTCTTTTATAGATGGAGTGCAAAAAAAGACAGGCGAAGATTGGAAAAGTGATCTGATAAAGTATGTGTCAACTTATGCAGAATATGAGCTGGATATTATTTGTAAAAAGAATTTCAGACAGCTGCATTATCCTGTGAAGGAACTGGCACATCAAAGTTATAAACTCGTAGAGAAATATCGGGAGAATGAACAGATCTTGATTTTGCAGGCCGACATAGATCTGGAGCTAGATGATTTCTGGTCAGAGGCAGGAAATGAATTTGCAGATGCTTATCTGGTAGAATGCGCGTATGCCCACTATAAGAGAGGAAGGATTATTAGAAAATATACAAATCGATATGATTTGGCAATTAATTATGAAAAATGGGCAATCAGATATAAGAAGAATTATTTTAGTGCATGGTATCAGATAGCAGTCTGCTATGAGAGTCAGGGAAATTATGAGGAGGCTGTGAAAGCATTTGAGCAGATATGCCTGATTTTGGACAAAAAATTCAAAGACCATTTATTGTCGCCGATTGAAATAGAGTATTTATACAAAGCAGTAGTGGGGGTGGCAAGAATAGAGCAGGATGGATTAGGTAATATTTACAGGGCAGAGGCATATAGAAATCTTGCAAAGGAGGTTATAAAAGAAGTAAAGAATACGAATTATCTGAAGCAGGTATGGCCTGATGCTGATAGAATCAAGATAGATGGAAAAGATATTGCAGCAATCATTGAAGATACCATGAGAAGAAATCTGGAAGAGCAATGTGGAGATACTGAGAGTGCGGAGGAGATAGATTATGAAAAAGTACAATTTGGATACGAGCAACCGTATTAAATATGAAGATTTAAATGATATTGAACAATCAGTATTCGAAGACGTTTACAGGGAAGCAGATAAAACCTTATATAAGATTGTTGAGGATGAGCAAAAGTATAAAACAAAGGATGATAAAGATCAGCACAGCTTGAAGGTTATTTCATTTTTGGGAGAACGAGGCAGAGGAAAAACCTCTGCCATGCTGTCTTTTTTATCTTATTTGAATGCATTGCAGACAAGGTGTCCATGGAGTAAGTTTTTTAAAACAGAAAATCCAAATCTGACAGGAATCAGATTTGTTACGCTGCCTTATATTGATGCCGCAATGCTGGCAGAGAACGAAAATATTGTGGATGTGATTCTCGCAGAGATGTGGGACAAGTTTGAAAAAGCAATAAGAAAGAATCTGTATGATGTACATGATGGAAGCTGTGTGGAACATCAGGAACAAAAGATAAAAAAAGCCTTTATTGACGTACGAAAAGCATATCTTGAGATGAAAGAAAGAGAAAAAGATTCTGTAAAGGATGGAGAGAAGGATATTCCGATACCGGGAGCATTGCATGAGCTGGCAACCAGTGTGAATTTAAGATGTGAATTACAGTCACTGACGAAATTGTATTTGAGTTATTTTGGAGCAGATGAGACACGAAGTGTAAAAGAAACCTACCTTGTAATTCCTATTGATGATGTCGATATGAGCAGTGAGAAAGCATATAGCGTGTTGGAACAGATCAGACGATTCTGGAGAATCGAGCATGTAATTGTGTTGGTAACGGCAGATATAGATCGTCTGCAGAGAGCATGCGAGTCACACTATCAGAATATATACTTGGATGAGGCGGACAGAGAACATTTTGTAAATGAGTATTTAGAAAAGGTTCTCCCATATAATATGCGTGTCTATATGCCGGAATTATCTGAAAAGCAGGGTGAGATTATAGTTGAGACCAGAGCAAAAGAATTACTGGAATTAAAAAGCACGAATGAAAAAGATATGATTATGGAGTATATGGCAAAAGAGTGTGGAATCTATTTTGATGGAAATAGAAGACGGAGACATTTTTTACAGAATCACTCTATGCGCAGCCTGGTCAATTACTTTGAACAGTTGATCAGGATTAGTGATATGAAGAATTATGAACTTTCGTGGTTGAAAATCGACTTGAAAGAGAGATTGGCAGAACGGATTACCAGCATGAGACACAGGCGTTTCTTTATGAGTCTGCTGCAGAAAGACTATGAGGATTTGAATACAGCATGCCTTAATTATATGATACCGTATATTGTTGAAAGAGGTGGGGAACAGCCAATTTATGATGAAAGTATAGGTCAGGTACTTTATTTATGCTATCAGATGACAAAGGTAGATATGGATAGTGATAACCTTGTAAATTGCGTTATTATGCTCTATTCAATAGCATTAAAAGAGGCAGATGAGGAATTGAAAAAGAGATTGATCGGCAACAGCTTATTAGGACAGTGGGAATATGGAGCGTTTAGCAGAGGACTTATTGGACAAAAACGGGAAGTGCAGATGCTTTCTGAAAAAATGAAGCTGGAACTGGATGTTACAGGGCTTATTGATAATACAAAATCAGATGCGGATAATATAGAGGCAGTATTAAGGGCAAATTGGAGTCGGGTGATAGCATGGTTATATGCTGGATTATTTATTACTATGGATCATGCAGCTAAAATATACAAACGAGGAATAATTCAAAAAAATGTGGAAAATAATGATGGCGAAAAGAGAGATATTTTTTTGCTTGCTCCGGCACAATATGCTGTGAAAAATTATTTTAAGTCCATTTATCCGGATGAACAGGATTGTGAAAAAAATATTGAACAGCGATTGAGAGATGTAATCGCTATGATGGGAGAGACAATAGATCAGTATATACAAGCTGGGCAAGAAGGGTTAGAAGAACAACAGATAAAACAGATAAGTGAAAAATTATATCAGCCTGAGAGAAAAAAGAATATACGAGAAAAAATGAGTTAAGCGTGGAATTGCTCTATAATATAGGACAGACAATAGAGAATAGCTTTGTCATATATGAAAGCGGAAAAGGACAGATAAGGTTTTTGGAACGTACATATTTGATTATTCAAAATCAGTTGGACAGAGCAGAGAAGTATTATAAAAAATTAGGAGTAGATTATAATGTTAGGCAGCAATTTAAAAAATCTATGCAAAGCAGGCTACTGTTTGGTGAAATTCCAATGACAACGGAAGAGAGGGATGAATTTGATGATCGTATGGGTAAATTGCTGAATGAAATACAGGGAACAACAATTATACCACCGAGAGAATAGGGCAGAGGACAGATTCTGATGGATAATATTAGGAATGCATTAAAAATCTTATTTCGGTATATATCTTCCGTAGAAGTAATAAAAAGTGACACTACATATAATCACGTTGCTGAGGGAACCTTTACGAATCTGGCCAATGTATATATGCCACAGTATTCGAATAATGAAATAAGCAATTTAGTGGAATATCTCGGAACGGAACTGGAATGGCATAATAATAAGATACGAGGCAGATTGATCGAAGAAAAAAAGTGTTCGGTGAATGTGTTTGACATCGTATTAATGTTTGCGGATAGCGTGTTAAAAGAAGAACATGGAATGCCGGTATGCCAGTATCATCAATTACTCCGCTGGAGAGATACCGTGGTTATACTGGGAGAGGATTTGTTTATTACGGCATATCTGGCACAGAAAGATTTGTTGTATCCAATACGGGAGAGAAGATTTTTCTGGCCTCCGGTCATTGGACATGATAACAGGGATTTAAATCGCATGATGTCAAAAGGAGTGGCGGAGAATCATTTCCATTTGAAAGGTTCAGCACCGTTATTTCATCTATCATGGTTGAGTCTTATGAATGATGCTCGAAATCCGCAGTTTAAAAGAGCATTAGATGAATATGATGCGAGACGTCTTCAGATGAAGGTGAATTATCGTGTGAAATATGCGGAAGAATCGTTATATGTTACCTATTTGCAGGCTTTATTGATTCGTCTGTATTTGTTTACATATATCACGGATGAAACAGTGTCAATGGGAGACGAATATGTTGAATATAAGTATATAAAACCATATATATCGGATGAAGCAGAATGCAATACGATCAGAGAAGATGAGGGTGTCAGGTTATCGGATTATGAGGATGATTTAAAACCTGAAATTTATTCTAAATTGCAAAAAATGATATTTCGAAAAGAAGTGGAGTATTTATTACAGGATACGCAGGAGTTACAGTTCAGAACAGGTGACATTCAGAAGTGTATTGTATTATTGAAGCAGAAATATTCTACAGGAAAACTGGATTATGCAATATGGAATAACACTTTGGCAAATAGCGGAGAAATGCATTTGAATGAAAATCTGAGTGGAGAAAGATGGTTGCTCTATTCTATGTTTCAGAAGATTTATTTATCTGGAAAGACTTTTTGCAAGGAATTTAACTGGTTTTATGCTTATTTACTGATAAAGGAAAATATTCGTTCAGAAATGATTCAGGCAAATAATAATGTGGGGTTTCATAATTTCCTTTTATATCAAAACCGAAAAGAAATGTTTGTAGAGGGAACACCATTTGAAAAGGTGTATTTGAAGATGGCGGTGCGTGATACGATATATAATCAGCATATAAAAAAATTGGAGGCACGTATAACACCGAAGGATACATCAGAACAAATCAGAAAATCTATTCAGAAGAACGATGCAGCAATTTTAGAGGGAGAGAAAGATAAAGAGGGATTACGAAAGAAATATTTTTATGTCTGTCATTTTATCAAAGGTGAAGATGTTGATCTGACAAAGGGGATTGATAGTGAAAAGTTCAATTGCAGACATTATCGCAAGAGAAAAGCAGTGGAAAGGCAGAGTTACGCCTTATATGAATTTAGAAGCAAGGGAGACTGCTTTGCAGAGCGAATTCGCGGAATTGATGCAAGTTCGGAGGAGATAGGCTGTCGACCGGAGGTTTTTGCACAGGCCTTTCGATTTTTGAAGAATCAGGCTGTCAGAGTAATAGAGTATCCCAAGGAAACAGTGAAGGTATTGCCTGATCTTTATATGACGTATCATGTAGGAGAAGATTTCCTGGATATTTTAGATGGATTACGTGCAATTGATGAGACACTTTCTTTTTTTAATATGAGATGTGGGGACAGATTGGGACATGCATTAGCACTTGGGGTGGATGTTGAGGAATGGTATGCATCCAAGTCTGGGTATATTTTACTTCCTCAGATGGACTATCTTGATAATCTGGTATGGCTCTATTCTAAAATAAGAAAATATCATTTGGATGGTTTGGAAGATACACTTAGATATATTGAAAAAAGATATGATGAATATTTTAGAATTGTATATTTAAATCACATGAGAGAAGAGCATCTTACCAGTGTGATGAATGAGGCGATTGATTATTACAGAAATCGGAATATTCAGCATAATTACGGAAACAGACAATGTGTTTTTTCCATTAACACATATTACGATTCGTGGAAGCTGAGAGGAGATAATCCGGAATATTATCAGAATGGATATTTTTGTATAGATACTTTTTTAAAAAGTGAATGGGAAGAAGCCGGAATTAACAAAGAATTTCCGGAAAATTACAGAATACGTTATAATCCGGAAGCAGCATACTTATACTATACATACCATTATAATGAGGCAGTTAAACAGGAAGGAAATAAGAGAAAAGAAATAAAAGTGAATCCTTGTATTATCAAAGCAGTAAAGGCGGTACAAAGGCAGATGCAGAGGGTAGTTGCTCAAAAAGGCATTGCTATTGAAACCAATCCGTCATCAAATGCTTTGATAGGTACGTTTAAACGGTATGATAAACATCCAATTTTGAATTGGTATAATATTGGACTGCAAATGGGAAATGAAATGGATATTCCACAAATTCAGGTATCGATTAATACGGACGATCAGGGAGTTTTTGCAACTTATATAGAAAATGAATATGCGTATCTTGCACTGGCACTTGAAAAAGTGAAGGATGAGCATGGAAATCAAAAGTACAATAAGACCTTGATATATAAGTGGCTGGATAATATCAGAGAGATGGGATTAAGACAGAGTTTTGAGGAGATTAAGGCGTAGTTTGCTAATAATATTCTTTTAACAATCAGAATACCAGATTGAAAGTTTATTGGTCAATACATCAGGTTACAATACCTTCGGGTGTAATGTTGCATGGTGGAGCAGCAACTGCTCCACCATTGCGGTAAATTCTGGTTCTGGTAACAATTAAATAGTCTCGTGCCATTATTAAGAGAGAAAATCTTCTTTGGTGTATTTGTGGTTGATCCAACGTGGTTTTGCACCAAACCATTGCTTCGCTTTTTCAATAAATGATTTATCAGTGATATTTATATCTAACATATTAAGAAGTTCCAACATGCTTTGTTGTTCCTTAGGCGGAATTATTTCAAATGGATATTCAATCCAAAGTTCTCTGTCAGTTATATCCTTTATAATGATTTGATATAATATTGTCTTAGAAAAGGCAACAGAAAAATGACCGGATTCTAAAGCACGTTCTTGGGACAAAAATTCTACACTGACAGGTTGAGGAATAAAATCAATATATTTTGAGAGTATTTCTGTTGAAATAGAATTTGTATAGTGAAAATTTGTGTTTTCTTGGGTTAAAATAAGTTTTTGATTAAAACTGTATAAACGAACCTTTATTTGGTCGCACAATTCATCGTTTAATCGGTAATGACTTTTTTCTTTGTAAAAAGTCCAGGTATTATTTTCATTAATTATATGAAGTATGGAAGTAGATGCTATGAAATTCCTAAAATTATCGGTAGTTTTTTCCAGTATTCCCCAATAATCAAGTATATCTTCCGTTCCTGAAGGACCTTCTCCACCATAACCACAATTAAATCCATCAAACCAATATTCGGTTTCATCTTCCATTATAATCACAAAATTAGGCGCATGAATAGCTATTAGTGTGTCAGGTGTTTCAAGTGTATCAAGATAGTAAAAATCTTTTTCAATTGCATCTTTTTCTTCAAAAAAGACGTAAATTTCGCTGATTTCTCGTGGGTTCAAATTAAGATTTTTTGCAGCTTGATAAGCTTGGGAGGTTGATCCACCTAGTATTTCGTGATGATGACGAATACGTTCTTTATGTATTTGCTTCGCCAGATAGTATACATCCGGGCGCCAGAAAAGATTGCCATTTTTGGTTGATTTTAAAATTTCAAGACTTCCAGATTTGACATAGTTATTTAATTGTTGGCGTGTCCTTCCAAGAATTTCACAGGTTTCATCTGTAGATAATACATTTTGTTGTGCTATTTTTTTAAAGCCGTTATAATCATTCATAATATTGTTGTCTCCTAGTTGTTTATTTTGTAAAAGTTTAACATATATTTTACAACGTGTCAAATTATAGAAATAAATAAAATAATTTAAAACATTGTAAAATGAAAAACGATATGGTAAAATAAATGTAATGAAGGGGCTGATGCAGGCTTTGAAGGACAACCAGTGTTATATGTGGGATAAGTGTCGGAGAATTAGAATGGCGTTGACGGATCGAGGATATGATTTGAAGTATTTTTTTTAGATGGAAGGGTGAATTGGAAACGTTTTCTATTAGACTCAACTGCAATAATATTTTACTTTATAAATGACAAGATGTTTGACAAAGGAGAAAAGATATATGGATGAGTTCATTCAAGGTGTAAAAGAAGTTTGGAACAATCATTATATGTTGATTTTATTTATAGTTCTAGATGTGGTATATGCGGTTGTTGGAAAAATTAGTGTAAAAAAGAACAAAGAAAATGCAGATTATTATTTTGGAAAAAATGTTGAGAAAAGATCAAATCCACTTCGTGAGGAGACAAGTGTTAGTGATGTGATTTTAATGATTATTATATGTACTCCTATAATTTTATTTATATTTGTAATTATATATGCAATATTTGCTATCGAGGAAGTAAGGACAGTATGCGAGGGCGTGTTGTTATACATAAATGAGTTTCCGGGAATAATGATAACAACATATATTACGCTTGTTACATTTTTAGGAATTTTTATTAAAGGTATGTATCTGAATATGGAATATGTAAAAAAGGTGTTTGGTATAAATATATAAATTCTATAAAAAACATTGTGGCATTTGCTGAAATTGTAGAAAAAACTAATGATCGAGATATATTATATCAGATGATTGGGCATATACAAGAACGGTGTAAAGAGGATGAAAAATTAGAAATAGTTCTTATAATTATGGATTATAGATGGAATTGGAAGAAGAAAAAAAATATAGATGTGGGATTGCGTGAAGTGGATAAAGAAAAGTATGGAGAATTTGCCAAAGCATTTATTACAGATATTAATTTAGAAAATTTTAAACGGAAAAACACACCTGGACAAGCAGATGTATTAGATTTGAGCGATATAAACAAGTATTTACAGTGGGAACAGAAGAAAAACTATATAAGAAAGAGTCTGAAAGACAAAGTATATGCACTTATAGAAAATGTTAAGCATAAAGTATTGTTATTCTTTATTTAGAAGAAACAAGAAGTAGTCATGTGAACATGGGTAGATATGTAAAACCTGATAATAGTGCATTTTAGTCTGCATTCAACAAGTTTGATGAGTTTACAATGTTAAGCGCGAGCAATCAGCTCCTTATATTGGTTTTACAGAGAATGGAGATAGAGAGATTTTCAAAGCAATATAATGAGGATTTTGAGAAAGAATTATGATATTTGCAAATTATAAACTAAAATTTTACTTACATTTAATCATTGGGTAACATGTGAAAAAGCATTGGATCAGATTAAAGAAAGAAGATATCAGGAGTATTTATGGAATGATAGCAGACGTAATGTTTTGCTTTATGGGATATCTTTCTGCAAAAAAAGGTGCAGAGTGATTGTTGAAAGTTTATAAAAGAATTGCAAAATATATGTACAAGGCTTCCTTCGGGAAGCCTTGTGTTTTTGAGGATGTTTGATGGCTTACATATAGGCTCGTAATGTAAGTATATAGTTAGATGATATAGGATTGATTTGATTGTATGAAAATTACGTGATATCGAATGGTGTTTTATTGGAAAAAGCCTAAGATTATAAATAGTATTATACAAAATATAATTCTGGGAAGGAAAACATTATGGGATACAAAAGAATCATTCGGTTTCAATATTATCAGCTGCTAATGGATGAAATGCAAAACAAAAAGAAGGTGCAAAATAAGAGTAAGATTTTTAATTTCGCAGAATGGGTAGATATGGTTACAAAACAAAAACTTATCAGAAAACCCATAGATTTTAATAATGCAAAAGCAAGAATTGAACATGTCAAATTTAGTAAGAATTATGATGTATGGTGCTTGCAATTAATGAAGTTGCGAGATACAAATGTGCCTGCGAAGGCAAAAGATTTCGAAGAAGCTCAGACAATAGAACTTGATGATAATGAGTATATTGGTGAAGATTTATATATGATTTATGATGCTAAAAAGGGCATTGCTATGATACAGCAGAATAAAAATTCATTAGGAGTTTCCAGGGTCGAAGAATTTCTGCAACATACCTACAATCTTTTTTGGGGAACAGATCATAATAAGAAAATATCAATAGAGCCAATTGTGGGAGCAGAAGGTATGGCAAAGTTATCCAAAGGAAGTATTAGATATATAGAATTATCGTTAGCAAATTTGAATAGCTATACACCAGCTGAAAAAACACCTCTGTCAGAAATGATAAATCAGATGAAGACTTATCAGGGAGTAGCAGGAAAAGTCATGATAAGTATAGGAAGAGGAAAGGGAGAAACACTTGATAGAAAAAAGGTGCAGGAATTGGCAAAAGAAGCAAGAGAGGCAAGCGAAGAAAGTAATAAACGTTTGGTTCGTGGAGCAAAGATAAAAATAAAAGAGGAAGAAGATGCGGATGTAGAAATTGTGGACTTATTGGAAGATGTATGTCATGATTTTATTGAGTTTGATTTGAACAAAAGAGAAAGATTAGACTATAATGTTGTTACTTCAAGAATGTGTACAAAGTATGCAAATCGAAAATTAGAGCTGTATCGTTTAGTGGATCCGAATGAAAGGTGACAATAATGATAAAATTAAAATATTATATCGAAAGGTGTTATCCATATGGAACAGCATTTATCATTACAATGATGTTATTTTGTAATAAAATATGTTTTGTTGATAGTGAACATTTATCAACTGCACTAGATGCTTGCAATACAGTAGTGGCATTAATAGTTGGCTTTTTAGGAGCAATATTACCAGTTGTTTTAGGAATGAAAAATGAATCGAAAATGGTTTCCTATTTATTTGAATGTGACGAAAATAAACTGTTTTTAAAATATATTAAGGAAACGTTGCTTATTGGAGTAGTAGATTTATTTGTTACGATTTGTTTGTATTTCGTTTCAGATATAAAAAATAGAGATTTGGCTGCTTATGGATTTTATATCTGGAGTTTTATGGGAATCAGTTTTTTATTGTTAACATATCGTAGCCTGAAGAATATGTTAGATATTATTTTTATGTCGGATAATCAAATGATAAATGATAGATATTATAAGAGTCAAGAACAGAAGGAGGAAGAAAAGCAGATTGAGGAAAAATTTGGAGAATAAAATTTTGTTGATAGTTCAGAAAAAATAGTCATTTAGATACTTGCATTGATAACAAATTGTATATGGAGAGAAGGAGAGTGTGTTAAAATGATTAAAGACATTATATTGAATGATACGTTTTGGAACTTTATTTCTGTAGTCAGTTCATTTATTATTGTAAAGATTACTTTGAAGTTTGAAGAAAAAAGTAGTATAGAAAATATTGAATTACAGAAAAATCAACAAATAGAACGACAGAAGTTAGATGAAAGATTACATAATGAAAATATACATGTTACAAAGGAACAGGTGAGGGCAAATTTATTACCTTTTTTAAAATTAGAACAGAAGATAACAATAGGACAAAGAGGAGAACAGATTTTATTCCCATTAAAAGTTACTAATTTAGGTAATAGTGGGGCACTAGATGTTCAAATAGAATTCAAAGCGTCTGATGAATTGGGGTTCCTTTATGTAGATAAATGCAAGCGATTTGATAGAACAGATTATTATTTGTATACTGATGTATTGCATGACAATGTTTTGCCAGTAGGATATTCGGGCTCTTTTGAAATACTTTTAGCTAGTTATAAAGAAGGAGAAGGATTAATAAAGAGCGAAGCGTTTGGAGAGGTACATTTTTCTATTTTGTATAAAGATTCACTTTATAACCAGTATCGACAAGAGTATATGTTTCAATATGGTACTGACAGGAAATGTTATAGGATTGAAAGCTATTTACCGCAATTAATAGAAAATTAGATTAAAATAATTCAATAATATTTGGAAAATGGACACAATTTTTTTTTGATAAATAGTCGTGTCTATTTTTATACTATTAAGCAGATGTGATGATAAAATGGTAGATGATTTAATTGAATAGTGCAGTAGAATATTTTGATTCATAATTCATTATAAAAAATCTTAAAATTATAGAATGATTCTTGAAAAAACAGAAAAATAGAAAAATAATAAGAAATAATATTGAAAAAGTTGTGTTATGACTGAAAACTCGCTATATTATAAGTATCAATATACAAATAGAGAAACGGGTGAGATATAATATGGCAGTTTATGTTGTTGGTGATTTTTTGAGAGAAACTAGATTGAGAAAGGGATACACACAGGAAGAAGTCAGTTACGGAATCTGTACAACTGCATCTTTATCCAGAATTGAAAATGGTGCACAAAAACCGGGACGACTTATTTTGGAGAAACTGTTTGAACGGTTGGGCACGGAGAATAATCTGTTTAATTCTTTTGTGAGCAGGGAAGAGATGGAACTATACGCTGCAATTCAAGAGTTGATTAGGAATGTTACAGATGCAGAAATTGATAAAATCCATAAACAGATTTTAGTTGTAAAAAAATTAACAGAAAATACATCTGATTTAGAACGGCAGTGTTTACTGTTTGCAAAAGGTGAATTGATAAAACGAAAAGAGAAAGATTATCAGACAGCAATGCAATGGCTTATGAAAGCAATACATATTACATTGCCAGATTTTGATGGAGAGAATCCATTAAGAAATAATTTACTTACTTTTGATGAAATTATGATTATTAATGGTATTGCAATTTTACATGCAAAAAGTGGAAATGTTATGACTGCAATTCAACTTGATATGTGGCTTAAAGATTATATGGAAGATAAAGTTGTAGACGGAATAATGAAAACAGCTAAATACCCTATGATTTTATATAATTTAAGTAATTGGTTTGGAAATATGAAATGCCATAGGGAAGCATATATGATGGCTGATCAAGGAATTGATTTTTGTATTAAATATGGTAATTTAGCGGCCTTTCCAATTTTGGTAACAAATAAAGGAGTTGCATTAGCTGAATTAAGAGAATATCAAGAAGCGAAGACTTATTTGCACCAAGCAATTACAATATTTGAATCCATGAAAAAATATGATCATGTTCAACCTATAATTGATTGGTGCAAGTTACACTATGATATTGAATTTTAATAACCACCGGACATATCATCAAAAATATATTTGGCTACTTCATAAGAATTATTAGATGGCTTCTGAGTGCTTCCAACAATAGAAGCAGCTGCAATAAGTGCACATAATGTGATAGCAAAAATTTTCTTTTTCATGGTTTTGTACCTCCAATTAATTTTGAGATTATGGTAAATTCCAGAAGGCAAAGAGACCATTCGATGTGACGTAAATTTAAATTTACGCGATATCGAATGGTCTTTTTGCATGAATGGGAATAAAATTAATTAATTTAACAGGTTGCTTTGGGGATTAGGGAAACTGTTAAAAGAGATTGAAGAAATGAAAGGAAAATGTGAGTTATGGTAAGACCGGGATTACGTCGCAGCGAAATTGATTGGGAGAATGTGGACATTCATATCTCCAGAGAAGAAATGGAGAGAGAGCAGGAGCATGAAGCGGCAATACAGCAGGCAAAACAGTATCTGATCAAAAACTTTCCAAAGTTTTGTACAATAAATAATGGTTATTATGAGACAGAGACGTTTAATCATGATGCAGGGATGTATGAAGTAATGCATGTGGATCATATCGTGATCGGCGATCAGGCAATCTATGTGATCAAGACAGTGAAGTTTCCGGAGCATGTCGAATTATACGGAAGCTCAGACGCAAAAAACTGGTATTATGCAGAGAACACAGATAAACAGGAAACGCATAAGCACAAAGTGGACAATGCGGATAAGAGAAACCAGAGATATTGTGAGTATATACAGATGTTGGCAGGAGAAGCTATCAGACGGGATGTGCCGGCGATTGCAATTGTCAATATTATTGGACTTACAGATGAGCAGATCCATTTGGATATAGAATCAGGGCATGAGGTTGTGACAATGGATAAACTGGCAGACAGGATCCGGTATTATGAGAGTACAATTGACAGTGATCGTGTGGCGTATGAACATAGCGATGATCTGATAAGAAAATTCAAGGAAGAGGAGGTATATGATAATATCATTCCGCAGATACGGGATGTGGAACTGAAATACAGAGTTTATACGAAATTGTCGGAAGGACATTGATTTATCATAAAAAACAGGGGAATAAGGATTTGATGAAAAATGATGCCAAAGAAAAAGAAGAAAATATAAAGCAGACATTCCTAAAGGGGATTAAAGAATTAGATAATAAGGAAAAGGATATGCATGATGGATGGGATTTTGTGGAGCTGGTAAATCAGTTTATTTGTGCCTTTGATAACGAGTATCAATATAACAAAAGAAGATTCGTAATCATTTTCCGGAAATGGGAAGAATTGCGGAGGATAAGAAAAATAATTTTATAAAAGCGTATCTGAAATCAATCTGTAAAAATGAAAATAAAATTTATGAACTATTTGATAATAAAGAAAAAATGAAAAATATATATTCTATTGTAGAAAGCAATAGCAATGAAATAAAAAGAATGATTTTGAATGCAAGTGTATCATATTTATATAATATTTGTATTTCAGAGGGGTATGATTTTGCAAAGCAGAATAACAGAGCATTGACATACAGCGAAATCCGTTTACTTGTATTAATGAGAAACAGAGAGTTTTCGATAGATACCATGGGTGCAAAATTGGATAAAATATATGATGCAGAAGATAAGATCGATTATAATATTTTAGAAGTTCTGCATTATTTTAAAAGATTCGTTAAGCAGTATGAATATATAGACCAATTGATATGTGTGCATAAATATACCTGTGATCTTTGGAAAAATGGTTCAAAATATTTGTATTTCTATACAATGCATAATCAGGAGCATGCAATTGATCTGATTAAAAGTTCGATAGAATTGGTTCGAGCTATTAATTATTTCAAATTAAAGACAATTGACTATTATATTTTATTTATTGCATGTTATCTTCATGACATATCCATGGTAAATATACCTAATCTTAGAATTTTTCAAAAAAGTATGAAAGATTCAAATTTGATTGCAGCAGATTTTGCAAAGGAATTTTATGAAGAAAAAAAGTATGATTTTTCATACACAAAAGGAATGTTGTTAAATGCTTATAAAGCAATAGATGAGTTTTTTGAAAAACTCGTAAGGAATAATCATGCAGAACAGAGTGCATGGGAAATTAGACATACAAAAGATTTGAATTTTCTTGATGAATGTATGAAGGAAGTTGTTGCGGAAGTATCGGCAGCGCATGGATATAAAACAGCTGATGTGTATAGAAGAAAATCAGTAGCACAGGAAATGACATATAGCTTGAAATATATGCAGATTATTTTAAGATTGGCGGATCTGCTCGATATGAAAAAATATCGGATTTCTAAGCTTTTATTGAGCAAAAATCTGGAAAATATGTCTGGAACATCCGCGTTTCATTGGATTTCTCATAGCGTGACAAATGATTTGAAAATAAATGTAACATATAGTACAAAAGACGGTAATGTTAATATTACGGGAAAAGATGCTGATTATTATAGTTTTTTGCAATCGGGAAGAATTGAGGAAAAAATTGAATTAGAAATTCATTTTCAATCAGATTAGTCGATGATGGAGAGGATAAATTGATGCAAAAGCAGTTTGATATAGTTAAGGAATATATAAATAGGTATTAGAATTATTCGACATATATAGCAAAGATTAAAAAAAGCTTAAGAACAAAGGACTTTCTTTTTAGAAAGTCCTTTGTTATAATGGTGCAGATGTGAAAGTTTTGAAATACAGATTTGAGGAGTTATATAAGGAATGTACAAGAAGACAACCAAAGGATGGAGTAAGCATCTTGATTTTATTTTAATGGATATGTTATGTTTTTATCTTTCATTTTTTATTGCAAATTTTATACGTCATAGAACACGCAATCTATTTATAAATGAATTTTATATGAATTTTGCAATCATTTTAGCTGCATTGCATTTGATTTTTGTTTTTTTTGGAGAACCATATGAAGGCGTCTTGAGAAGAGGCTATTTTGAGGAATTAAAGCATACAATTCAGCATGTGACAGGTGTTGTTGTGGGTATGTTTGTATATATGTTCCTTTTTAAGATTACGGAAGAGTATTCACGTATAGTTGTTATTGCTTTCTGGGGCTTGAGTATAGTGTGTATATATACAGAGAGATTATTAATGAAGAAAGTGATCAGACATAGAGCACAGAAAAGCAAAAATCAGGAGTATTTACTGGTAGTAAGTAAATATGAAGATGTCATTGCATTCATAGATAAATATGAGAAAAATAATTATAGTAACACAGTGATTAAGGGACTGGCAATCGTAGATGGAAATATGGCAGGACAGGAGATAGAAAAGATTCCGGTTGTAACGGACAAGGATAACTTGTTAGAATTTGTAAGAACCAATGTGGTGGATGAGGTTATGATGAATCTTAACACTGAATGGGGGAATGAGATAGTAAATCAGTTAGTAAATATGGGAGTTACCGTCCATGTGAATCTGAATAAGATTGAAACGAATTATCCAAATTGTATGGTTGAAAAGCTGGGGGGCTTTAATGTACTTACAACATGTATCAACGTTGCAACGGACAGACAGTTGTTTTTAAAACGTCTGATGGATTTGCTGGGGGGGATTGTTGGAATGATAATCTGTGCAATTGCCTTTTTGTTTGTAGCACCAGTGATTATGATACAGTCGCCAGGACCGATTCTTTTTAAACAGGAAAGAGTTGGCAAGAATGGACGTAAATTTAAAATTTATAAGTTCCGTTCTATGTATATGGATGCAGAGGAACGAAAAAAGGAATTGATGAGTCAGAATGAAATGCAGGGATTGATGTTTAAGGTTCAGAACGATCCGCGTATTTTCCCGTTTGGGCATTTCATTAGGAACACAAGTATAGATGAGCTTCCACAGTTCTGGAATGTACTGAAAGGGGAGATGAGTCTGGTGGGTACAAGACCACCAACAGTGGATGAATTTGAGAAGTATGCATTGTATCATAAGAGCAGACTGGCAGCAAAACCGGGAATTACCGGTATGTGGCAGGTGAGTGGCAGAAGTGATATTACAGATTTCGAAGAGGTAGTAAGACTTGATAATGAGTATATCAGAAATTGGTCACTTCGTATGGATATTAAGATCATATTAAAGACAATTAAGGTTGTGTTGAAACGGGAAGGATCCAGATAAATGAAAATATCAGTTGTAGTTCCAGTTTATGGCTGCCCTGCGGCAGTGAAACCATTGCATGAGAGAATAAAGAATACATTATTACAGATTACATCAGATTATGAAATTATTTTGGTAAATGATGGCTGTCCAAAGAATTCATGGAAAGAGATTCAGACAGTGTGCAGTGAGGATCGGAGAGTTATTGGCATGAATCTGTCTCGTAATTTTGGACAGGTCAATGCCACAAACGCAGGGTTGGAATATGCCTCAGGTGATTATGTTGCTTTGATGGACTGTGATCTGCAGGATCAGCCGGAAGCATTGCTGGATTTGTTTTATGAGATTGAAAAGGGCTATGATATTGTTTTTGCAACACGCGAAAATCGAAAAGATAATTTCTTTGTAAAGTTTTGTTCCAGAACATTTTATAATTTATATAATTATATTGTGGAAGGACATTATAATCCGGATGTCGGCAATTATTGCATGGTCAGAAAGAAGATTGTGGAAGAGTACTGTGCAATGCCGGAACATAACAAATCTTTTACAACGATATTATCATGGATGGGCTATAGAACATCTACAATCAAAGTTGAGGCAGAAAAAAGATTAGAGGGAAAATCCTCTTACAACTTTAAAAAGAGACTGGATCTTGCTATTGATATGTTGACATTTCAATCTAATAAACCACTTTATTTTTTTATTAAGATTGGATTGTTGACAGGAACTGTGGCATTATTCTATATTCTGTATCAGGTGATTACATTTTTTACGCAGGGAGATGTGCCGGAAGGATGGACAAGTCTGGTTGCGATTGTATGTCTGATAGGAAGCATTCAGCTTGTTTCAATGGGAGTAATTGGAGTTTATATTGGCAATATTTTTAATGAGACAAAACATAGACAGTCTTATTTTATTCAGGAAATTTTAAATGGATCAGAAAAGAGAAAAAAGGAAAATGAAAAAGAAATTAGTGATTATCGGGGCAAATGATTTTCAGAATCAATTAATATTAAAGGCAAAAGAAAAAGGATTCGAAACATATGCATTTGCGTGGAGAGATGGAGCGGTAGGAGAAAAAACAGCGGATCATTTTTATCCAATCAGTATTGTGGAAAAAGAACAGATATTAGAGGAATGCAGGAAAATTAAACCGGATGGTATTATTTCAATAGCATCAGATCTTGCAATGATAACTGTAAATTATATTGCAGAACAACTTGGATTGGTTGGAAATGGAATGGAATGTACTTTGTTAACTACAAACAAGTACTATATGAGAAAAGCCTTTGCAAAGAATGGAGATCCATCGCCAAAAAATTATTGCTCAGATGAACTCACAGAAGAGCTATTGCAGGGGATGCAGTTTCCACTGATCGTAAAACCGGTCGATCGATCGGGAAGCCGTGGAATCACTAAAATTCATCATGAAGATGAATTGAAGGAAGCAATCAGGGTTGCTACAGAGGTTTCATTTGATAAAAAAGCTATGATAGAAGAATTTGTGGAAGGTACAGAATATAGTGTTGAATATATTTCGTATAAAGGAAAACACAGATTTCTTGCAATGACATTGAAATATACAACCGGAGATCCAAATTACATAGAAACGGGACATGTGGAGCCGGCACCAATCGATGAAAAAATGCTTAGTCGAGTGAAAGACGTTGTTGAAAAAGCATTATGCACATTAAAGGTTCAGAATGGAGCATCACATTCGGAAGTGAAGATTGATGATGAAGGAAATATTAAAATTATTGAAATTGGTGCAAGAATGGGGGGCGACTGTATCGGATCAGATCTGGTGAGACTTTCTACTGGCTATGATTTTGTAGATATGGTAATTGATGTGGCTTGCGGCATACAGCCTTCGTTTGAGAAAGTGTGTGTTCCACAACGCGCACGGATAGATTTCATTTTTTCATCGGAAGATGTGGAAAAGTTTAGAAAATTAGAACAGAAATATCCGGAGTGTATATACAGAATGAGCGATATAGAGCCATTTGATGGACATAAAGTTGTAGACAGCTCTACGAGATATGGCTATGTGATCACCACTGGTGAATGGGATATACAGGGGGAAGAATGAAACGATTAAAAACATATCTGACAGATGAGCATGGAGTTTATAAATGGGAATGGGTTGTATTAGGGTTGTTGCTGATGATTCCATTTATTAGCTTTGCTTATGGAGATTTGAAGTCTATTATTCATTATGAGATTAATTTTACAGGGAGCATATTAAAGGGTGGAGGCTTACAGAACTTTTATACTTACTGTATGAATCAGGTGAAGTTTTATATCGATCATAGTATTGAAGGCGTGTCTTATGCAACATATGATTTCCCAATGTATATTGTATTGGGAATATGGGGAATTCCTCTTTATATTTATGAACAGATAATTGGAATAGATCCTACGTATTTCTTTTGGCCATTGTTTTATGGCAAGAGTATTTATATTGTAGCGTTAGTTATTTCCGCATATCTGATTTACAGGATTTGTAAAGAATTAGGTATTAATAGCCAGAATTCCATATGGGGAAGCTTTGGATTTGCCAGTTCAATTCTGGTCGTTGCAAATGTCTGTATCATTGGGCAGTCCGATATTTTAGGCATTGTCTGGATTTTATTGGGAATATTGGCACTGCTTCAAAAAAAGGAATGGAAATTTGTTATCTATTTTATGATTGCAATTTCTTTTAAGCAGTTTGCTTTATTTATTTTTGTGCCATTACTTCTTTTGACGGATAAAAGAATTATTAGAATTATAGGAAAAATGATAGTTGCAGTTTCACTAACATTGGTATCAGGCATTCCGTTTTATGGTAATACGGAGGCAATGGAGATAAAAAAGAAATTTTCAAACGAAATGTTGGAGATGCTGACAGCTGCAAAAATACCATTTTTAAATAGGGAAATCCCGTTAGTTATCATATTATTGGGCGGGTTGTGTCTCTTTTGCTTTCTTAAGAATGAACTGATGGAAGAGGATTTGAGAAAGAAATACATTATATATATATCTTTTTTATCAATGGGAATCGTTTTTTCATCTTTTGATTTCAATCCATATTGGGGATTGTATCTTGCACCGTTTTTGGCAATTGTACTTGTGGCAAATACGTCAGAAACGTATCATAACTTTTTGTTGGAAACAATAGGAATGGGTGCATTGACACTTGCACATTATAGTGCATATTCATGGTGCTATGATATCAGTAATACAAAGGCAATGTTTTGGAATAAGCTTTTTGGAGCGTTAGATTATGAAGGATTCTGGATTCGAATGAATATGGTGACAAAAGCATTGAAAATTGATGATTATTGTGATTATATTTTTGCAGTTTATCTCCTATGTTTATGGGCGATTCTATGGAAAAACAGACCAGAGAAGATACGCATTACAGATCAGAAGATAAACTATCGAAGATTCATGGTACAACGTTTGGCTGTAAATATGCTTATTGTTGCAATTCCATTTGGATTTATTTTTTTGAATATTGCAGCATTTGTAATGCAACATTAAATTATTAAAAATAAATGATATTTAAAGGGAGAACCTTGACGGAACTTTTTTTTTCATTTATGCTTAAATTTATGAGTGTGTAGGGCATCTGAGAGAAAGGTATAGTATGGACAAGTTATATATAATTATCCCGGCCTATAATGAAGAAGCAAACATTGAGCTGGTTGCCAGGGAATGGCATGAAGTGGTTGCGGGTATCGGTCAGGATTCCAGGCTTGTTATTATTAATGATGGGTCAAAGGATCAGACATATGAAAAATTATGTGCGTTACAGGCAGAACTTCCACAGTTACTTCCTGTTACAAAAGAGAATGGTGGACATGGTGCTACTGTATTATATGGTTATTTCTATGCGTTAGAACATGGGGCAGATTATATTTTTCAGACAGATTCAGATGGGCAGACACTTGCGTCTGAGTTTCAAGGATTCTGGGAACAGCGCAATGAAAAAAAGGTTCTCATAGGATACCGTAATCACAGAGAAGACGGAATCTCGAGAATATTTGTTACAAAAGTATTAAAGATGGTTTTGTTTCTTATTTTTGGAATTCGAGTTACAGATGCTAATACTCCATATAGACTTATGCCTAAGAAATTATTGCAAAAGTATATAGTAAAAGTGCCGGAAAATTTTAATCTGTCAAATGTGATGCTCACTGTTTTATTTTTAAGAGGAAAAGAAAACGTTCAGTTTATTCCAATCACATTTAGACCGAGACAGGGTGGCGTGAACTCTATTAATTTAAAGAAAATAACAAAAATAGGAATTCAGGCTGTAAAAGATTTTAGAACAATTAAAAAGAACTTATAGGATATATGATGAAAATTATAGTATTGTTCGTGATATTGCTTCTTGTTCCGTTGTTGATAGGGAGACTGGTTGCGGATATAATAAAAAAAGAATATTGTATGAAACCAGGGTTCTGGTATTTGTCTGGTTTTCTTACGATGCTTGCTTTATACCAGATTATCTGTGTGCCAATGACATTAAAAGAGTATAGTTTTTCTAAGTTGGTAATTTGTTATAGCATTGTTCTTGGAATACTTTCTGTCATTGCACTAAGGAAGTGCGCAGGAGCCATATTTATATGGGTAAAAAAGAAGATACAATGGATAAATATATTTAGAGGTCATTCTTTCTTTTTCTATATGGCACTTGTCCTTATTTTAGGGCAGATTATCACGTTGGTATGCTTTATGCCTGATTATGCATATTGTGCGGATGATAATACGTATATTACAATGGCAAACGATACAGATGAGACAGATATGATTATTAAGGTTGACAGCCTTACCGGACATGAACTGTCAATAGATGAGGTTTCATTAAAGTATAAGCTGACATCATTTATTACATTTATGGCATATCTTGCCAGAATATCAGGACTACATTCACTGGTAATTGGAAAGACAATATTACCTGTTATAATAATCGGCATGGCTTATTATATTCAGTGGATGATAGGAGGTTTGTTGTTTCCAGATTCCAGATATAAATCAGAAATCTTTTTGTTTGTGATTAGTATTGTAAATTTATTTATGGCCTTTTCAAATTATACACAAACTTTTCGTTTAATGGTATGCCCCTGGCAGGGAAAAGCAATCATGGCGGTGATTGTGTTGCCGTTTTTGTTTTATGTCGGGAATAAGGTGTTTTGTGAAAAGTTTACAATAGGTGAGATGATTCTGCTGATGGTAACAATGTTTGCAGCGGCATCTGCATCGTTAATGAGTCTTGGTATTGCTCCTGTGATGTTATTAGCAATTGCATTTTTAAATGCGATACAGAAGCATAGATTTATGATATTACTGCAGGCAGGTATCTGTTGTGTTCCTGCAGCAATTTATCTTGGAATGTATGTGATATCAATTCTGACAACGTTCGGAGGATGGTAAGCATATGGGAATAGTAGAAGAAAGCTTTCGTGTATTCTGGGGCGACAAGGGATATTGGATGATATATATTTTATGTCTTGCGTTTGTCTGTTTTGAAAACAAAAAAAATGAAAATAAAAGAATACTATTATGGTATTCTTTGTTGATTCTTGGAATAATTTTAAATCCCTTGTTTGGAAAGATTGCTTCTAAGTTTTCAACATTTACAACAACTTATATCCGGGTGTTTTATCTGTTACCGATATCTTATGTGATTGCATATACCGCAACTGTTGCAATCAGTTATTGTAGAAATAAAAAAAGAATAGCAGTAACGATTATATGGATCGTTTTATTAGGTACGATGGGAACCTCTTATTATCAGCTTAAGGCATACCACAGGACAGAGAATCGGTATAAGATTCCGCAGGAAGAAATAGATGTGGCACAGTGTATTTTAAAGGATGCAGGTGAAGGGGAATATGTAAATATTTTGTTTCCACAGGGAGATACAAACTGGCCGTTTATCAGGGAGTATACATCAAAGATTAGATTGGCGGGATATTCCATTCGAGTCACGGATTATGGTGATTACAATTTTACCTGTCATGGCGATCTTGGCTTGTATTTAGAGTTTCAGGATTATAATTGTGGTTATGTATATGATTATGTTGTCAGTCAGAAAGATGAGACACTGCTTGAAAATTATGAGTCGCTTGGTCATGAAATATTAGAAACTACAGAGAATTATGCAGTGATCAAGATGAATCGATAGATGTGGAGGAAAAAGAATGATTTTTTATGAAGAAAGTGAAAGCTTAATTCCAGAAAGAAAACTTGTTTTGGGAGATATAGTTTGGTATGTTTTGAAAAAATGGCGAGTATTATTAGTATTTATACTACTGTTTGCAGTATTACTTGGAGGGGTGAAGTATCGACAAGATTATAAAATAGCAAATACACCAGTTGTAACACAATCATTACTTGATGTGAAAAACTCCTTGAGCAAAGATGATTTGTTGCTTGTTGAACAATTGGTAATATTGAACAATAGGATCGATTATAGAAATGAATATAGAAGCAATTCCATTATGATGAATATAGATCCATTTGATGAGAAAACAGTTACATTGCAATATTTTATTGATAATGAAAATGATGAGAAATCTTCAGATTTGATCTTTGCTTATCGTAATTATGTTCTAAATGGACAACTTGGTAAAGATGTTGTGGAAAATCTCAATCTTGATACAAAACCTGAATATATAACAGAACTTTTTCAGTTTGAGTCAAGTGATGAAAGTTCTTTTTCTGTTGTGATAAGACATTCAGATGAAGAAGAATGTGCGGCAATTGCAGATGAAGTCAAAAATTTATTGAATCAGTATAAAACAATTGTTGGATCAAAAGTCGGGGAACATCAGTTGACAATATTAAGCGATGATAAAGCGACAGTCGTTGATGATGAATTGGATCAGATTCAAAGAGAAGATCAAACATATGTAGAATCACTGAAAATATCATTATCTGGATTGCGGTCCTCTTTGACAGATACAACTACAACGGTGTTAAATAACTGGGATGAGATTCTACGCTTGGAAGCAGAAGGTGATGAAAATGTAGAGCAGGAAGAGAATCAGGTGGCTCAACCGACACATGCTTTGGTATCTATAGATGGAAAGTACGTTTTGATGGGAGGGCTTATAGGATTCTTTTTTGCGACAGCTCTTTTAGTGTTGATTTATATTCTGTCTGGAAAATTGAGAAATAAAGAAGAGATGAATGACTTACAGGTTACAAATCTTGGAAGTGTGTCTCTGAAGAAGTATCGTAAGGGTTTAGGTGGCTGTGTTGACAAGATGTTAGATAGGGCAAAAAGGGTTGGATGCAAGATGTTATCGAAAGAGCAGCAGATACTGTATTTGGTGTCTAATATTCAACTTGCCTGTGAACGTGCATCAATACATAAAGTATGTATTGTGAGTACAGAGAAATGTGATAATGAGGAGTTATTGAACATTTTAAAAAGTGAATTAGAGAAAGTGTCTATTGAATTAATTTACTGTAGTGATGTTAATTATTCTTCAGAGGCACTCGTCAGTCTTTCACAGTGTGGAAATGCGATTATTATGGAAGAACAGCAGAAGTCATATTACAAAGAAATTCGAAATGAAATTGGACTCTGTAAGGAAAATAAGATAAATATTTTGGGCAGTATCCTTGTGGAAAATTAAGGAAAAGTGGAGGTATATGCTACCATCGTTTCCGATACTCCGAAGCAGTACAACCTTCTAATTTTTTAAAAACTTTATTAAAGTAACTGGCGTCATCTATGCCACAGAGCACAGCGATATCTTCAATGGAAGAATTGCTGTAACGTAAAAGCTCTTTGGCATGGGTGATTTTTTTTGTCAGTAGATACTGGATAATGGTCGTTCCGTGTTCTTGTTTAAATTCCCTGCTCAGATAATATTTGCTGATGTAAAACTGTTCTGCAAGAAAATCCAGAGAAATACTTTCTGTATAATGCTCGTCTAAATAACTGGTTACATTTTTGAGTTTTATCTCAAGCTCTGAATCATTGCGTTCCAGTTCTTTTGGGGAAGTGGAGATCAGGGTCAGGATATGCGTGATCTCATTGGCTACCACAATATCGGTATCATCATTCCGGTGTTCATGCAATTCGAGGATTCGCGTAATGCTGGCCGTCAGCTCATTTAGATGCCGGGAGCGGAAATGCCAGTCATTATGTTCACAGAAATAGGAATAGTAGCCCTCGGCCTGGGGACCATAAAAATGGATCCAGAGCAGTTCCCATGGATCATTTTCACTGCTGATATGGGTATATTCTTTCGAGCAGTCGAGAAAAAAGCAATCGCCGGCCATGGCAGAGACAGCGGTTGTTTTTGCTGGGGAAGCATCTTTGTAAGAAACGGTTCCACTGCCGGAGAGCACAATCATAAAAAGGTAGGATTTCAGTCCGCTTCGTTTGGAAAGATGGGGCTGCAGACTTTTTAAATATCCGGCTTCCTGAATATAAAAGAAGTGATCTCTGGTGAACTGACCGGGAGTACAGATCACACGTCTGGTATTGGTAACTTCGGATGTTTTATATTTTTCAAATAAGGAACTTTTCATGGGAGATCATTGCCTTTCCGGTATTATATGCTATAGCAATATAATACTATTTTTGGGCAATATAATCAATTGAAAAGAATGAAAAATTAGATTATTCTTAGTATCGGCTCACAGAGCAAAGAAAAGCAAAATAATTATATAACTCGTATATAGTATAAAAACGAAAAGGAGATTAATGAATGAGTAAAGTAGCATTGATCACAGGTATCACAGGACAGGATGGTTCTTATCTTGCAGAGTTTTTATTAGAGAAGGGATATGAGGTTCACGGTATTACACGTCGTGCATCTATCTCCAATACAGCACGTATTGACCATCTGATCGCTAAGAACGCAATTACATTACATGATGGGGATTTGTCTGATTCTTCTTCTTTGATCCGGATTATCGGGCTGGTACAGCCGGATGAGATCTATAATCTTGCAGCACAGTCTCATGTACAGGTATCTTTTGATGTGCCGGAGTATTCCGGTGATGTCGATGCGATCGGTGTACTTCGTATCTTGGAAGCAGTCCGCATTTTAGGTCTTGCTAAGAAAACAAAAGTATATCAGGCTTCTACTTCTGAGTTGTTTGGTAAAGTTGAGGAAGTTCCGCAGAGAGAGACAACTCCGTTCCATCCATATTCTCCATATGCAGTTGCAAAACAGTATGGTTTCTGGATCGTAAAAGAGTACCGTGAAGCTTATGGAATGTTTGCAGTGAACGGAATTTTATTCAACCATGAATCAGAGAGACGTGGTGAGAATTTCGTGACACGTAAGATCACACTGGCAGCAGGACGTATTGCAGAAGGAATTCAGGATCATCTGGAACTTGGTAATATGGACAGTCTGCGTGACTGGGGATATGCAAAAGATTATGTGGAATGTATGTGGATGATCTTACAGCATGAAACACCGGAAGATTTCGTCATTGCAACCGGAGAACAGCACACAGTCCGTGATTTCACAGAAAAGGCATTTGCAGCAAACGGTATTACGATCCGTTGGGAGGGAACAGGCGTAGATGAAAAGGGTTATGACGCACAGACAGGTAAAATGTTAGTATGTGTCAATCCACAGTGGTTCCGTCCTACGGATGTAGATAACCTTTGGGGAGATCCGACCAAGGCTAAAACGGTTCTTGGATGGAATCCACAGAAGACAAGTTATCCGGAACTCGTCCGCATTATGGCAGAGCATGACAGAGAACTTGCAAAACGTGAAAAAGCATTACGTTAGGAGGAATGGCATCATGATGGAAAAAGATGCAAAAATATATGTAGCAGGACACAGAGGAATGGTAGGTTCTGCAATTGTCCGTGAGTTAGAGCGTCAGGGATATACCAATATTATCACACGCACACACAAAGAGCTGGATTTATGCAGACAGGATGCAGTAGAAGCATTTTTCGCAGAGGAAAAGCCGGAGTATGTATTTCTGGCAGCAGCTAAGGTTGGCGGTATTGTCGCAAATCAGAATGCGCTTGCCGATTTTATGTATGACAATATGATTCTTGAGATGAATGTGATCCATTCAGCATGGAAAAATGGATGCAAAAAACTGGAGTTTTTAGGTTCATCCTGCATTTATCCTCGTATGGCTCCGCAGCCTATGCCGGAGAGCTGTCTTTTGACCAGTGCGTTAGAGAAGACAAATGAAGCATATGCACTTGCAAAAATTTCCGGCTTGAAATACTGTGAGTTTTTAAATAAGCAGTATGGAACAGATTATATCTCTGTTATGCCAACTAATCTTTATGGACCAAATGACAATTATCATCCAGAACATTCACATGTATTGCCTGCACTGATCCGTCGTTTCCATGAAGCAAAAGTAAATGGATTAAAAGAGGTAACATGTTGGGGAGATGGCAGCCCATTGCGTGAGTTTTTATATGTGGATGATCTTGCCAATTTATGTGTATTCTTAATGAATCATTATTCCGGTGACGAGACTGTCAATGCAGGAACCGGAAAAGAGCTTACCATTAAGGAACTGACAGAGCTTGTTGCAAAGGTCATTGGTTATGAAGGCGAGATTAAGTGGGATACTACAAGACCAAACGGTACTCCTAGAAAGCTTCTGGATGTGAGCAAAGCTGCAAAACTTGGCTGGACATATAAGACAGAACTTGAGGATGGTATCCGTCTTGCATATGAGGACTTTTTGAATAATCCGATGCGTGCAGAACGCTAATAATTCTTAAATCAAAAATAAATTTACCAGATTTTATGGCACAGCGTAAAAACTGTGCCATTCGAATATAAGGAGAACAAATATATGTATATTGTACTGTTATCCGGCGGTTCCGGAAAAAGATTATGGCCTTTATCAAATGATTTATGCTCAAAGCAATATATTAAATTGATGAATCATGAAAATAAAGATGATGAAGAAAAGTGCTCTATGTTACAGAGAGTTTTCGGACAGTTGAAAGATGCTGGGTTATCTGATAATACAATTGTCTGTGCCAGCGACGCTCAGGTAGAAATTATCGGAAGTCAATTAGAAAATGCTGCTGAGGTTGCAGTGGAGCCGATGAGAAGAGACACGTTTCCAGCAGTGATGCTTTCCTGTGCATATCTTTTATCGAAAAAGGGTGCAAAAGAAGATGATGTCGTTGCATTTCTTCCAGTCGATCCATATACCACGATTGAATTTTTTAATCGAATTAAAAATCTGGGTGAATATATAGCAAAAACAGATGATACAATAGGATTGTTAGGTGGAGTACCAACCTATCCATCTACCAAATATGGTTATATTGTTCCAGAAAATGGGCATGCTGAGCTATTGAAAGTGCAGGGATTCCGCGAAAAACCAGATGAGAAAACAGCGGAAAAGCTGGTAAATGAAGGGGCATTGTGGAACTGTGGAGTGTTTTGTTTTAAATTGTCTATGGCAGCACAGTGGATTGAAAAGTATGGTGTAACAACAGATTACGATAATATGGTCGTTAATTATGAAAAATTACCAAAGAAAAGTTTTGATTATGAAGTGCTGGAACATTGGAAGAATATTGTTGCAATTAAGTATGATGATATCTGGAAAGATCTTGGAACATGGAATACATTGACAGAAGAGATGAATGAACAGAGTATTGGTGATGTGACATGGGATGATACATGTGAAAACACACATGCTATTAATGTGCTTGGAATACCAATGGTGGTAATGGGGGCTAAGAATATGGTTATAGCTGCATCGCATGATGGAATCTTAGTTGCAGATAAGCATCAGAGTTCTTATATTAAAGATTGCTTAAATGATATAGGAGATAAATCGCGTTTTGAGGAACGGAGATGGGGAACAATCAAAACAATCGATGTAACAGATGAAGATGGGGTTCAAAGTGTCACAAATAGAGTTAAAGTGATGGCTCAAAAAGGTACTTCATATCATAGGCATTTACAACATGATGAAAATATTGTTATAATATCAGGTGATGGAGTGCTTAAGATTGGTGAGGAATATCATAAATTAGTCCCGGGTGCAGCATTTTATATAAAAAAAGGCATTTACCATGGTATTAAGGCTTCTTCAACTGATTTGAAGTATATTGAAACATTAATTGGAGATTTGAGTAAGGATGATGTTGAAAGAATTTCTATAGATTGGGAGTAGGAGATAAAGATTGTAATGATGACGGCAGAACAAGAGAGAAATCAGGCAATGGATGTTGCCAAGGGTGTAGCGATTATATGTGTGTTATGGGTTCATTTTGTTCAATATTATTATGTGGATGACACAGTCCCGGTTTTTGAAGATTATGCAATGAAGTTTATTCATTCTTTTGTTATGCCGTTATTTATGATTATGAGTGGATATTTTTTCTGTTATACAATGAAGAAAAGAAATCTAAAAGAAATTATTATTAATCGAATAAAGAATCTTGTCTGGCCTGCATGTGTATGGGGAGCCTGCCTGTATTTTATTCAGTATGTAGTAGAAATGAAAGTAATGAAGGTAGAAATGGAATTTTCATTACAGGAAATGTGGTGGTCGATTCAGGGAACCTGGTTTTTATGGACTTTGTTAATATGCAGTGTTTTTGTATGTATTATAGGAAAATTATTTGATGGAAGGTTGGAAATTATAGTATTGGTTTTTGCTTTCCCATTGCTATATTTTATTCCTAATTACAATAATCATATGTTCATGTATCCATACTTCATTCTTGGATATCTATACAATAAGTATAAGGATACAATTTCCCAAAAGTTTATAAAAGGTTGCAAAATTAGTTTGGCGGCTATGTTTCCAATTTTGTTACCGTATTATAGTTCAAACTCATATATATATACGACAGGAATAACAAACTTTGAAACTATTTCGAAATTTATGGCGCAGTTAAAAATAGATATATATCGGTATGCAATTGGACTTTGTGGAGCTGTTTTTGTGATTATGGTAGTTGAATATTGTACAGAATATTTTAGAAATAGCAAAGTGGTAAGAAAGATTGCTGGATTTGGAGCAATGTCATTGCAAATTTATGTGATGCAGAAAATTGCAGTAGAGTATTTGGCGGTTGGATGTTGGGCAAAAATAATCAGTGTATTGGGATTTAATCCGTTGACTGGAAATACTGTTTTGTATGATTGGGTGTTTACATTGCTTTTGGCATTGATAGGATGTGAAATATTATATCAGATTACGTTGTTGGTAAAGAAAAAAACAATGCTGAGTAAAATTTTATTTGGCAGATAAAAGAGGGGTATACATGTATCTGAAAAGAAATTATTACATAAAAATAATTTTGCTTTTTTTTACCATCAGTGTATTGGCTGGAACTTTTATTTATTTTGAAAAAGAAGAAGCAATGGTAGTCATGGGAGTCAAAGTGATAGACAAAGACTTTTATGAACAACTGATCAAAGATAAAGTGCAAATGACAGTAGATGAAAATCTACAGATGCAGGGAATAAAACTTCCATATAATGAGAGTGAGGGTGTATATTATATTTCACAGTCACTGGAAAGTGATGAGTGGAATGGAAAAATAGAAGTAAACGAAGAAAACCAGTTTTATTGGTTGAAAGATAAAATGTTTGATGATAAAAAAAAGGCAATTCAAAATGGGCATGTTTTTTCCTATATAGTTGTTTCTGATGATACATATACAGAAGGTAAGGTTGTTTTTACCGGTCTACCTGTAATTTGTCTGGATGGACCAGATGATGGGGAAAATAGATTATCACAATTTAGTATCTTTTGGATTAATGAGGATACGAAACGCTATGAAACATTTCAGTCAATATCAATGTATCATCAAAGAGGTGCGGGGTCAGTCTTATTTAACAAGGGAAATTATAAAATAAGTTTATTGGATGAAAGCGGAAATTCTATCAAGTATGGCGTGTTGGGAATGCAAAAGGATGATGATTGGAAACTTAATTCATTATATACAGATTCCAGCAATGTTAGAGATCAATTATCTTATTATTTATGGGATAAAATGAATGAATTAGAGGACGAGCCAGTTCTTTCATCTAGCATGAAATATTGCGAGGTATTTATTAATAATGAATATATGGGTTTATATGGAGTTATGGTTCCGATAAACCGTAAATCCATGAATTTGAAAGAGGGAGATTATTTGTATAAAGTAAGATCCTGGGGGATTCCATCGGTAGATGATTTTGAATATTTCAGCGAAGATGATGATGTGTGGGTAGATCATATTATGACACTTACTTGTAAGTATCCTTTTGAGATTGGAAAAGGGGAGCAATGGAAACCCTTGATGGATTATTATCAATTGTTTTATTGGGATGAAGAAAAAGATGTCAGTAATATGGAACAATTGGTGGATATAGACAATATTATTGATTATTATTGGTTCTGTCAGATAACATATGCAAACGATAACCGCTGGAAAAATGCCTATTATATCATGAAAGAACAGAAAAATGGAAAGTTTAAATTTTATAAAACTGTATGGGATTTAAATTATACATGGGGAGACAATTTTTCTGATAATCCACAAACATTATGGACTGATTTTCAGTATCATGATGACTTATTCCGCGATATAGTTGATTATGAAACTTTAATGCAAATGGATAAAGATTATATGGTTGAAAGAACTCAGGAAAAATGGAAAACCTGGAGAGATACATTTTTAAATACAGACAGTCTGACATCTACTGCAAAAGAAATAATGCAGCCATTAATTGACAGTGGGGCATGGGACAGAAATGCCAGAAGATGGCCGGAATCTGAAAATTCAAAAGATATAACGGAAATGAGTAATTGGATTGACTATCGATTAAATGTATTGGATCAATATATAGATAGTCTTGAATAAAAAGGTAGATAATATGTACATTAAGAAAAACTATTGGCTAAAATGCCTTTTGTTGTGCTGTACGATAGGTTTGTTGATACTTTTTTTGATTTATTATGCAAAGGAAGATGGCAGAAGAGTATTAGGAATTCCAGTTGTGACAGAAAAAGAAGTACAGAATCTGACAGAGGGCAGGAAGCGAAAGGAAGAGTGGATTAATATATCGTTTGAGGGTGAGGATATCGCGTATGATTGGGTATCAAGGACATATTACATTTATCAGCCACTTGAAGAGGATGATTGGATAGGCAAGTTTGACTATAATAATGTGTCAGAATATCAAATGTATTTTTTGTCAGACGATTACTTTGATCAAAAAGAAAAGGCAATAAAAGATGGTCATGCTTTTAAGTGTATCTTGTTATCAGAAGACACATATTGGGAGAAAAGTATAGTTTTTAGCGGTCTTCCAATTATGAAAATAAATGGACTAAATGATAATTATAACAGACTATCGGATTTGACTTTTTTTGGCTATGACGAAAATGGAGAATATAATGTATTTTCATCAAAATCTATGTATCATGCAAGAGGTGCAGCTTCTGCAATGTATGCAAAAAGGAATTATAAAATAAGCTTGTGTGATAAAAAACAAAATCAGGTTAAGACAAGTTTCTTAGGAATGCAAAAGGATGATGATTGGATTTTAACAGGATTTTACACGGACTCTACCAGAATGCGTGACAATCTTGGATATAAATTCTGGGATGCAATTAATGAGAATAGACAAGATGCAGTAAAAACGGCTTCTTATAAGTTTGTAGAAGTATATATAAATAATATTTATCGTGGTATTTATGCGTTGATGGAACCAATGAATGGAAAACATTTTTCACTTGGGCAGGGTGATTATTTATATAAGGTACGCAGTTGGGAAATTCCGACAAACGATGTATTCAATATGTATGAGTGGTTTCCAGACTTATATAACGAAAATGGTGGAAGAACAATTTCAATGAAATATCCAAAGGAGGTACAGGACGAGTCTGTGTGGAGTCCATTGAAAAGTTATATGGAAAAATTCTATTGGACAGATGTACCAGATATAAAGAGTGCGGAAGAATTAATAGATATAGATAATATTATTGATTACTATTTGTTTTGTCAGGTTACGTATGCTACTGACAATTTATGGAAGAATGCTTATATTATAGCAAAAAAGCAGGATGATAGCAGTTATAAATTATATAAGACTGTGTGGGATCTGAATTACACATGGGGAGACACAATGGTGGATGACAAGGAAGCATTGTGGACAGTGAATGTGGCGGAAGACAAAATACTTGGTTCCATTCAGGATTATGAAGTCTTAAAAAAGAATGATAGTGAAAACATTAACGGAAAAACCAAAGAAAAATGGAGACTTTGGAGAGAAACATTTTTGACAACAGAAAATCTAATAGGTATGATAAATGATGATATGGAATTGTTAAAAGATAGTGGGGCATGGAACAGAGAAAAAGAAAAGTGGCCAGAATGTGAAGTGAAAGATGGAAGGAAAAATCTTGAAAACTGGATAGATCATCGTTTGAATTATCTCGATACATATTTTGGTACATTGTAAAGGATGGATAAAATGGAATATCGTGTGGAAAAGAAATATATATGCACGAATATGGAATTGGCTATATTAAAGGCGAGATTACAGGCAGTAATGTCGATAGACAAGAATCAGAAAGAAATTGATGCATATCAGATAAGAAGTATTTATTTTGATAATTATGATAATTCTAGCTATTTTGAAAACGATGCAGGAGTAGATGACAGAAAAAAGTTACGTATCAGAGTTTACAACAAAAGCCGAAAAACAATTAAGCTAGAGGTAAAAGAAAAATATAGAAATCTTACGAAAAAGAAGTCTTGTTGTATCAATGAAGAAGAATTTCAAAAAATTTTATTGGGAAAATGTCAAGAGTTTTTATATTCGGACAGAGAAGTGATGCGTATGTTTGCGGTGGCAATTTTAAATTATGGATATCATCCGGTTAATATCATTGAATATGATAGAACCGCATTTACTTATCCAATCGGAAATGTAAGAATAACATTCGATAAAAATATTGCGGCTTCGGAGGAAACAAATAAGTTATTTGACGATAATTTGCAAAAAATCCCATTATTACCGGTAGATAATCACATATTAGAAATTAAGCATGATGAATTAATACCAGATTTTATTTTACAATTACTTGAATTGGGCAATTTACAACAGATAAGCTTTTCCAAATACTATATGGGAAGAAGTATATTGAATAAAGGAGAAATCGTATGAGTACAAATGACATTATTAAGAAATCAATTTTAGAGAGTTTTAATTCAGACATTACTAACACGACAATTATTATAAGTATGGTGATTACAATATTGATTGCACTATATATTTATGCTATTTATCGATTATGTTCTAATAAAAATTTCTATTCAAAAGATTTTAATAAAACGTTAGCAATTATGTCAGTAATTACAGCGGCAATTGTGTTGGCGATGCAGTCTAACCTTGTGATTTCACTTGGTATGGTAGGCGCATTATCAATTGTGAGATTTCGAAATGCCGTTAAAAATCCGTTGGATTTACTGTTTTTATTCTGGTCAATTAGTGTGGGGATTATTTGTGGTGCATCGTTATATCAGGTTGCAATTATTATGAGCCTTGCAGTTACGATTCTTTTATTATTGTTAGAAGTTGTAAAACCACCGAAAGCTCCATATCTGCTAGTGCTCAATGGAACTAATAAAGATATGGAGGAAAACCTTATGCAGATTTTAAAAACCAATGCAAAGGGGTATCAAATCAAGGCTAGAAATATTGGAACTGACGGTATAAATATGGTAGTAGAACTTCGTACCAAAAAAGAAAAAGATTTATTAAGTGAATGTGAAAAAATAGAAGGGATTACCAATGTTTCATTACTGTCCCATGATGGAGAAAATCGATATTAATAAGGAGTTGCAATGGGGAGAACTTTAAAGTTGATCCAGCATTATGGAATCATTGATTTTGGCTATAAAGTATACGAAAACATAACATCTTGTACAAGAAAGTATGAAAAAGTATATGAGAAGTATTTACCTACTGAGAATGAACTGAGTTTGCAACGCAATAAAAAATGGAATAATGAACCATTAGTGAGCATTGTGGTACCGACATATGAAACAAAGCCAGATTTTTTAAGGCAGATGATACTTTCAGTTATGGATCAGACATATAAGAACTGGGAATTGTGTATAGCGGATGGAAGTAAAACACAAAAAGTGAAAAGTGTGATTTTGTCAATGCATGGGAATGAAGATAGAATAAAGTATAAAAAACTTGAAAAAAATGGTGGGATTGCACAGAACACAAATGCTGCATTGGATATGTCGACAGGAGAGTATATATGTTTTCTGGATCACGATGATATTTTAACACCAAATGCTTTATATGAAATGGTAATTGCTGCACAAAATAATGCAAGTGCGGATCTGTTTTATTCAGATGAGGATAAAGTTTCTGACGATTTAAAAAAATATAGTAATCCTCATTTTAAACCGGATTATAATAAAGAATTGCTATGCTCCTATAATTATTTATGTCATTTTATTATGATAAAAAAAGAATTAATGCAAAAGGCAGGGAAAATAGATGCAAAATATGATGGTGCGCAGGATTATGAATATATGCTTAGATGTACAGAACTTGCGAAGAGGGTATGTCATATTCCCAAAATATTATATCATTGGCGGATAAGTGAAACATCAACAGCTGGAAATAGTGGAAACAAAGAGTATGCTTTTTTAAATGGAGCAAAGGCAATATCAGATCATTTATTTCGATGTGGTTATAGTGCTGTAGAGGTTATCCCAAGAGTGGATCCAGGAAGTTATCATGTGGAATATTTGACAGATATGGAAGAAGAGGGCGTTTTTTTTCAGGATGTTTTATTAAAACCGAAAGATGTAAACTGGAAAAAAAGACTGAGTAGCAGATTTGTTGATCCTGAGATAGGCATGGTTGCCGGAAAGATAATTTATCATGGCAGAATTGTTGAATGTGGTATGAGTTATGATCAGCAGGGAAAACTATATCATTTGTTTCGAGGAAAATCTATTCGATATCGGGGATATCAAAAACGTGCAGTACTGGCACAGGATGTAAGCATTGCTTCGCTTGAATTTGCAGTGGTCAGGAAAAGCGCATTAAGACAAATAGGAAAAATAAACAAGAAACTTTCAAAGGAAGAACAGGCAATAGATTTATGTATCCGATTAAGAAAAGCAGGATATAGAATTGTTCTGGATCCAGAAGTGATTGCAGTGAAATCAGGAAAAGAAAAGGAATACATGAACCGCAATCAAAATCTGAAGAATGATTGGGGAGAGTATATTTGTAAAGGGGATCCATATTGGAATTTCAAGGAAGAAAGAGGGGAATTATATGAACTGTAAATTAGCAATCACTGGAATTACAGGAAAAACAGGTGAAGCATTTGCGGAATATCTTTCAATGCATATGGATAATGTACTGGATAAATTTCAGAGCGGAATAAAAATTTTAGCGAGGAGCAGTTCAAGATTAGAAAATACAAAGAAATTATTACCAATTGCAGAGATAACATATGGTGATCTGCAAGATGAATTATATCTTGAAAATCAGTTGGATGGAGTTGATACAATTGTGCATATAGCTGGAATTAAATATTCGGAAAATATTGTTAAAGTGACAGCAAAATGTCATGTTCGCAGATTGATTCTTGTTCATACTACTGGTATTTATTCAAAGTATAAGGAAGCAGGGGAAGAATATCGAAGGATCGATAGTGTAGTTTATGATATATGTAATAAAGAGGGAATTATATTGACTATACTTCGACCAACAATGATATATGGATGTTTAGGTGATCATAATGTTCATGTTTTTACTAAAATGGTAGATAAACTTCCAATGATGCCAGTGGTAAATGGTGCAAAATATCAATTACAGCCAGTATATTATAAAGATTTAGGTAGAGCTTATTATCAGGTTCTTATGAATGAGGAAAAGACAGCAAATCAGGATTTTGATTTGTCGGGAAAAGAACCAATTACGCTCCGTGAGATGCTTTTAGAGATTGGAAATTGTCTTGGAAAAAAAGTTCATTTTATCAGTGTACCATTTGAATTGGCATTTTGGGGTGCAGTAGTTATTTATATAATTTCGTTTAGGAATATTGATTACAGAGAAAAAGTACAGAGATTATGTGAACCGCGTGTATATTCACATGCAAAGGCGACAGAAGCATTTGGATATGATCCTGTGGAATTTAAAGTCGGAGTAAGTAAAGAATTAGAAGAATATAAATCTTAATAATTCGTTAATTTCACAAAAATAATACAATATCCCTTTTATTTTTATGCAAAATTATGTTAATATATGTATATGTTTTTGGGAACATTTCCTAAATCTTAATACCATATTTGGGTAAATAACGAAGAAAGAGGAATTTAAGAGTGAAAAAAAGATTAGCACTAATAATGGCTATGCTGACAGTTACATGCTCATTTGCAGCCTGTGGAAAAGATGCAGACACAGTCAACGATCAGGTCACGGCAGATGTGACAGCAGATGATAATGCTGCGGCAGATACAGTAACAGAAGCGGAAGAAGATGTGCAGGATGATGCGCCGGAAGGATTTTATCATAGCGAGCTGACAAATGAATTGATCGATGAAAGTTTAAAAGATCAGAGACCTATCGCAGCAATGGTGGATAACGAACTTTATGCATTACCGCATTATGGTTTATCAGAGAATGCAGATGTTGTGTATGAGATGATGAACAGTACAGCTAACGGAAGAATTACCAGATTTATGGTTCTGGTAAAAGACTGGGAGAAGATTGAACAATTAGGAAGTATCCGAAGTGTCAGACCTACAAACCTGATTCTGGCAGCAGAATGGAATGCGGTTGTATGCCATGATGGTGGTCCGTTCTACATTGATGAGTATCTGGCACATCCATGGACAGATCATTTTAGTGGAACGTTTTCACGCGTTAATAATGGAAAACCTAGAGAATACACAGAGTATATTGTATCAGGTGATTTAGACAGAAACTTTTCAAGCACTGGTGTTTCTACTACTTATACACAGTATTATGAAGGAGCTCATTATAAGTTTGCAAGCGAGTCAGAGCCTGTAGATCTTTCTTCAGCAAGTGATGCAATAGAAGCAGCCTCTGTAGATCTTCCATTTCCTCATAATGGATCATATTTAGAGTATGATGAGTCAGAACAGGTTTATAAGTATTCTGAGTATGGCAAAGCACATGTGGATCCGGGTAATGACAACGCACAGCTTGCATTTAAGAATTTATTACTTCAGTCCTGTGATTTTGAACAGCTGGATGAGCATGGATACATGATTTATAACTGTATTGCTTCTAATCAGGATGGTTACTATGTGACAAATGGTGAGGCAATTCCAATTACATGGACAAAAACAACAGAGACATCTCCAACACGTTACTATGATATGTCAGGAAATGAGATTAAAATCAACACAGGTAAAACCTATGTTGCTTTAGTTCCGTCTGATTCATGGGATGAATTAGAAATTAAATAGTATTTTTCAGGTGGTACCAAAGAATGGCTACCACCTGTTTTTTTAGAAAGTGAATTATATGAAAGATATTGTTTCGAAAGTAATCCGTGGTCTTCATTTTCTCAGATGTTATGGGGTAAAAGATTTTTTGATCAGATTACGGGAAAAAGGTGAAGAACAGGGAATTACATATGATGAATGGAAGAAGTTACATTCACTTACGGAAAAACAATTACAGGAGCAGAAAAAGGCAGCAGAAAGCTGGGCAGATAAACCATTTTTCCGTATTGTTATAGGCAAGGAGCCTGAAGAAGAAATCAGTCCCGCAACATTAAATTCTCTGAAAAATCAGACGTATGATCACTGGTCCATAGAGGAAAACAAACGAGCGGCAATGATTCTTTTCCTGAATAATGGGGATGTTTTAGCAGAACAGGCTTTGTACAGGATTGCTTGTTCGAGTGATGAAAAAGATTTGATTTATTATGATGATGATAAGGTCACAGATGTAAAAGAAGAGGCAGTTCCTTTTTTTAAACCTGATTATAATCTGGATTTACTGCGGACAGAGAATTATTTTGGGACATCGTTTGTTGTAAAGTGCGAGTTTATAGAGAAGGCAGGATTACAGGAAAAACTTTGCAATATAACCGGGAAAAACAGAATTTATGAAGAAATCCAGAACAGGACACAGAAGGCTGCAGAAAGAGAAATACAATTATATGAATTTATTCTCTGCTGCATCGAACATACAGAGCTCATAGGACATATTTCTGATATATTAGTGCATCATATGGAAAATAAGAATATAGATCAAATATATTGGGATTATTATCTGCAGAGACAGTGTGAGCTTGTAGAGCAGCACTTACAGCGTATGGGAGAAAAGGCAAAGGTTACGGTGGAAAATCAATTGCAGGCATGTTCCGTTCAATATTATGTCGCAGAACACGAAAGAGTCTCCATTATTATTCCAAATAAAGATGAAATAGAAGTTTTACAGAAATGTCTGGATGGAATTAAAAAGACAAATTATGACAATTGTGAGATTATCATTGTGGAAAATAATAGTTGTAAAGATACGTTTTCGTTTTACCGCAGAATTGCACCAGGAGAAGAAAAGGTGCATGGCGTTCAGACATTTCAGGGAAAATTGTCTCACAACATGGATATTAAAGTGGTTGTATGGGAAAATGAATTTAATTATTCAAAGCTGAATAATTTTGGTGTTCAGTTTGCAACTGGTAAGTATTATATTTTCCTGAATAATGATGTTGAAATGATTGGCACGGACTGGATCTTAAGACTGTCAGGCGACTGCCATAGAAATAAAGTGGGAGTTACCGGTGTAAAGTTATATTATCCGGATGATACGGTGCAGCACGCTGGGATCGTTATTGGGATTGGTGGAAGCAAGCGGGGGATTGCAGCTAATATGTTTCAGGGACTGCCGCGGGAGGAACATGGGTATCAAAACAGGGCTTCCCTGCAGGCAGATTACAGTGCGGTTACCGCAGCGTGTATGATGGTAAAGAAAGACGTATTTGATGCAGTAGATGGATTTACAGAAAAGTTACAGGTGGCATTCAATGATGTGGATTTTTGCCTGAAAGTACGAAAAAAGGGTTATTTGGTGATGTATGATCCAAAAATTGAGGGGTATCATTACGAATCAAAATCCAGAGGGGCAGAGGATACGCCTGAAAAAGTCCGGCGTTTTCAGGGGGAAATAGATACATTTCGCGTTTTATGGAAGGATATTTTAAAGGATGGAGATCCTTATTATAATCGTAACTTTTCATTGGTAAGTAATCAGTATTTACTTGGAAAATAAAGAACAGATGCGAAAGATGTCGGCATTTGTCATGAAAAATGAGTGGGAAGCTTTTTTGTCTTGTGCTATAATATTTTTATCGCAAAGATGAAAAAGAGGACAAATGCTTATGATGAGAGTATATATATGTCCGGACTGTGGGTGGATGCGTATGGTTTCGAGACGTAAGAATGTAGAATGTTACAAATGTGGTGTACAGGATATGACGCTTGCCAAGGTGGATTTTGCTACCTATGTTTCGTGGTCGGAAAAAGAGCGCGAGGAATATGCGGCGGCCTGGATGTATATACACAGCAAAGGAAAAACAAAAAGGAATTAGGATGAATTCATGCAGGATGTGACAATTATAATCCCAAATTATAATGGGAAAAGATTGCTGGAAAATTGTCTGAAAACATTGGAAAAACAGACATATAAGGGCTTTAAGGTTCTTGTTGTCGATAATGGTTCTAAAGATGGAAGCGTGAGTGTTACTTCGGAAGTTCTGGATATGGAAATAGTATCATTGACAGAAAATCTGGGCTTTTGTGGAGCAGTGAATCTTGGGATTCAAAAGACAAAGACACCATATATTATTTTGTTGAATAATGATACGGAAGTGGATGAACAGTTTGTAGAAGCTCTGCTAAATGCAATTCAAAGATCAAAACAGATTTTTTCCTGTGGAGCACAGATGATCGATTTTAAAAATCATGAGATTTTAGATAATGCAGGAGATTTATATACGGCTCTGGGATGGGCGGTCGCCAGAGGCAAAGGTAAAAGATGTGCAGATTATGAGAAGGCTGTCCGCGTGTTTTCATGTTGTGCCGGTGCAGCCATTTATCGTATGGATGTATTACAAAGGATTGGTGGATTGGACGAGTATCATTTTGCATATCTGGAAGATGTGGATCTTGGATATCGTGCAAGGATTGCTGGATATGAAAACTGGTATGAACCAGAGGCAAGGGTATACCATGTGGGGAGTGCAACAACAGGTACGCGTTATAATGAAAAGAAAGTATTTCTTGCAGCAAGGAATACTATTTTTGTCATATATAAAAATATGCCGTTGATCCAGATCGTCTTGAATAGTCCGTTTATTTTGTTGGGTATTTTTGTGAAAACGTTGTTTTTTATGAAAAAAGGATTTGTACATGAGTATTGGCGTGGAATGAAAGAAGGCGTCCGCGATTGTAAAAAATGTTGGAAAGTCAGGTATCGCAAACAAAATTTATGGAATTATATTTATATACAAATTGAATTATGGATTAATATTTTCAGAGTGTTAAGTGGAAAATAGTATTAAATTATTAATATCATTTTACAAATGATAAGAAAATATTAAGAATTAAAGACAAATATATTAATAAAAAGAGATTGTGATTTGTTGGAAATTATTGTATCATTATCACAATGAGCACAAAAGATATTATATGATTGTGTTTGAATATTATATGGTGAATAAGAGATAATCACTATAGCTTGAAAATTAAAGGATGACAATATGATAAAAAATAATCAGCAACATTTTAACAGATTACATGTTGTTTTGGATGCAATTGTTGTAATGCTGTCATATGTAATTGCCTGGTGGATAAAATTTTCAAGTGGTATTGTTAATCCGGAAATTGGTGTGTTGTCTTTCAATTTTTATATGAAAGCTTTAATACTAATTGTTCCGTTATATCTATTATTATATTATGCATTTAATTTGTATACACCAAAACGTGTACAGGGCAGACGGTTAGAACTGTCAAATATAATAATGGCCAATACTATTGGAATATTGATTGTGTTTGCCGGTTTTTTCCTTGTATTATCATATTCGGAAGACGCAAAGAACTTCTCTCGTTCTATGTTTGTCTATTTTTATATTATTAATATAATATTAGAAGAAATAGAGAGGCTGTTTATTCGGGCTATATTGCGTAGTGTTCGAAAAAAGGGATACAATCTAAAACATATTCTGCTTGTTGGATATTCAAAGGCAGCAGAACAGTACATTGATAGGATTAAACAGAATCCGCAATGGGGATATGATGTGCAAGGGATTCTTGATGATAATATAGCGAGGGGAACAGTATATAAAGGGGTAAAAGTAATAGGAAGCACTGGAAACCTTGAGTATATATTGCCCGAAAATAAATTAGATGAAATAGCTATTACATTAGGGTTAGAAGAATATTATAAATTAAATAAAATTGTTGCCGAATGTGAAAAATCAGGAGTTCATACAAAGTTTATTCCGGATTATGGAAATATTATTCCGACAAGACCATATACAGAAGATTTGTTGGGACTTCCGGTTATTAATATTCGTTATGTACCTTTGAGTAATACATTCAACGCATTGATCAAACGATTAACAGATATTATTGGTGCAGTTATCTGTATTATAATTTTTTCGCCAGTTATGTTAGTTTCAGCTATTTTGGTGAAAACAACTTCTAAAGGACCACTAATTTTTAAACAGGAGCGTGTCGGCCTTCATAACAAACCGTTTCAGATGTATAAGTTCCGCACAATGTATGTACAGACAGAGGAAGAGGAACGAAAAGGCTGGACACAGAAAAATGATCCAAGAGTTACCAGTGTGGGAAGATTTCTACGGAAAACAAGCCTGGATGAGTTTCCACAGCTTTTTAATGTGTTAAAAGGCGATATGAGTCTTGTAGGACCAAGACCGGAGCGTCCGCAGTATGTGGAGAAGTTCCGGGAAGAAATTCCAAGATATATGATCAAGCATCAGGTGCGTCCGGGAATGACCGGCTGGGCACAGGTGAATGGATATCGTGGAGATACTTCCATTCGAAAGAGGATTGAACATGATTTATATTATATTGAAAACTGGACATTAGGACTAGATATTAAGATTTTATTCCTTACCGTTTTCAAGGGATTTATCAATAAAAATGCGTATTAGGAGAAAATGATTCATGAGTAGTGAAGCAAATAATCATCAGAGCAGACGTAAACCAATGACCAAGAAACAGCGAGAGGCAATTAGGAGAAAGAAAAGACAGAAACGGATTATATTGTTGGTAATTGAAATCTTAGTTCTAATAATTCTTGCCGGTGTTTTGTTTATGGTTAGTAAACTGTCACGTATTGAGCGTGAGGAGGTGCCGCTTGAAAATATTGAGGTGAACGAAGGTATTTCAGAAGAATCCCAGGAGATTATGAAGAGTTATACTACCATTGCCTTATTTGGTCTGGACAACCGCTCTAACGGTAATTTGTCAAAGGGACGCAGCGATGTCATTATGATCGCCAATATCAATAATGACACTAAAGAAGTCAAATTATGTTCGGTATTCCGTGATTCTTATCTGGATACAGGAGATGGAAGCTTTAAGAAATGTAATGCTGCTTATGCAAAAGGTGGTCCGGAGGCGGCTATTAATATGTTGAATAAGAACCTTGATCTGTCCATAACAGATTATGTGACGGTAGATTTTAATGCCGTTGTTGAGTGTGTGGATCTGCTCGGTGGTATTACACTGGATGAAGTCACAGATGAAGAAGCAGTTCTTATGCAGGGATATATGGATGAAATCAATAAACTTACCAAGAATAATTCCAAGTATCTTTCCGGTGGTGGAACAAACGTGACATTGGATGGCGTACAGGCATGCGCATATGCACGAATCCGTTATACTAAAGGCGATGATTATAAGCGTGCAGAGCGTCAGAGAACGGTTCTTGCGGCAATGGTTGCAAAGGCTCAGAAATCAGACCTCGTTACGATTAATAAGCTGATCGATGCAGTATTTGGGGATATTCAGACAAGTTTTTCAAATGCAGATTTAGTTGCATTAGCAGCACAGGTATTTAATTACAAACTTGGCGAGACATCAGGATTTCCGTTTAACCATGGATCAACAACTCTCGGATCCAAAGGAAGTGTGGTTGTACCTTGTACATTGGAATCAAACGTAATCGAATTACACCAGTTCCTGTTCGGTGATGAGGAATACACACCATCGGATACCGTTCTTGCAAACAGTAAGAAGATTATCAATGACACAGGTATGAATGAGGGAAGTGGATACAGATAAATGACAGTAGATATTATCATTCCAACTTATAAACCGGATGAAACATTATGTCTGCTCCTGCACAAATTGCAGGGGCAGACCTTTGTCGTTCATAGGGTAATTATTTTAAATACGGAAGAGAAACTCTGGAAACAGGCAGCAGCAGCTTATCCGATTGAACAGGTATTGAAAGAACTTCCGTGTGAGTATGAGGTATTTCATATTGCGAAGAAAGATTTTGACCATGGTGGAACAAGGCAGTTTGGAGCAGAACATTCGGATGCGGATGTGATGGTTTTTATGACGCAGGATGCAGTTCCGGCGGATGAGTTTCTGGTAGAAAAATTAGTGGAGTCATTGCTTTTAAAGGAAGATCAGGTGTCTGCGCGGGTACAGCAGAATGCAATGGAAGTGGAAGGCACTGAAAAAAGCGCAAAAGGCGATTGTTTGGTAGCAGTAGCTTACGCAAGGCAGCTTCCGAAAAATGACTGCCATATTGTCGAGCAGTATACGAGACAGTTTAATTATCCGGAGCAAAGCCGTGTTAAGACAAAGGCAGATATTCCGACACTTGGGATAAAAACGTTTTTCTGTTCAGATGTCTGTGCGGCATATCGCAGGGATTTATTTGAAGAACTGGGGGGATTTGAGTCTCCGGTTATTTTTAATGAGGATATGTTTTTTGCAGCAAATGCAATCGAACACGGATATGGCGTTGCGTATGCAGCAGAAGCAAAGGTAGTACATTCGCACAATTATACGATGAGGCAGCAGTTTCACAGGAATTTTGATCTCGCAGTTTCACAGAAACAGCATCCGGAGATTTTTGAACAGGTGAGTTCAGAAGCCGAGGGTATGAAGCTGGTGAAGAGTACGATCGCTTATCTTTTTGCAATAAGAAAGCCATGGCTTATTTTTCATTTTGGTATGCAGTGTGTTGGAAAGTATGCGGGTTTCTGGATGGGCAGGCATTATGAGAAGCTCAGCAGGAAACAGATTTTAAAGTATACGATGAATCCGGGATACTGGGATATGAGAGAGGATGTTCATGAGTAAGACATTATATATGGTAGTACCTTGTTATAACGAGCAGGAAGTTCTGCCGGAGACATCAAAAAGATTATTAGAAAAGCTGCAGTCTCTGGTCTTGAAAAATAAAATAGCGGATAACAGCCGTATCATGTTTGTAAACGATGGTTCGAAAGATCAGACATGGAGTATGATAAAGGGATTATGTGAGGAAAACTCTGTGTTTGCCGGAGTGAATCTTTCAAGAAACAGGGGACATCAGAATGCTCTTTTAGCGGGTATGGCTACAGCAGTAAAGTATGCAGATATGATCGTTACGATGGATGCAGATCTGCAGGATGATATTAATGCGGTTGACCGTATGATCGATGCTTATTATGAAGGAAATGATGTGGTTTATGGAGTGCGTTCCTCCAGAAAAAAAGATACCTGCTTTAAACGGGGAACAGCGCATCTTTTTTATAAGCTGATGAGTTTCCTTGGGGCAGATATTGTGTATGACCATGCAGACTATCGATTACTCAGCAAGCGTGCGACAGAAAATTTATTAGATTTTGATGAAGTGAATTTGTTTTTGCGCGGTATTGTACCGATGGTTGGTTTTCAGAGCACTACTGTGGAGTATGAGCGGGGAGAACGTTTTGCCGGGGAGAGTAAGTATCCGCTTGGAAAGATGGTCACATTTGCTTTTGAAGGAATCACATCCCTTTCTGTAAAACCGATTCGAATGATTACAATAGGCGGTTTACTGATCTGCCTGATCAGTCTGATAATGCTAATTAAGTCTTTTGTGGATTATTTTAACGGAAACGTCGTTCCCGGCTGGACAAGTATTATGGTATCTATCTGGGTGCTTGGCGGTCTGCAGATATTTGCAATCGGTATTATCGGTGAGTATATCGGTAAAACATATCTGGAAACAAAAAAAAGACCAAAGTATATTATTGAGTCGGTGATTTTAGATGACAAGGATATAAGCATAGACCGTAATTGGTAAAAAACGAACTTTGGCAATTCAAGAAATTTTGCTGGATTTTTTAGAAGAGAAAAAAGACATTAAGGGATTTATAAATATTATAGATATGAGTGCAGACAAAGAAAAGAGCAAGACAAATCAAAAAAAAATAGTATGGATATTTTGGGCGTTCATGGCAATCGCTATTTTTGTGATTTTAAATCAGATGGGTTATTCCGACGGCGATGACACCTATTTTTACCATTATTCTACCACCATGGGATTTTTCGAGTACTTATCCTGGCGCTATCAGACATGGGTAGGGCGGATGGCCGCGGAAGCAATTGTATATATCACATTTAATCTCGGACTTGGATTCTGGAGAGCCGCAGATGCGGTTATGATGGTGCTGCTTCCAATCGGAATTTTAAGATTGGGATGCAAGGCGGCTGGCTATACGGGATATATTGCGTTACTGAATGAGTATCAGGAGCGTGTGGATGTTGGCACAGAGCAACACAATTCAGGAGAATTAAACGTGTGGCGCAATATCTGGAAAAGCATCCGGTATCCGGTTTTACTTGCGAGTGGATATCTGTTGATGAGTGTCATGACATTGGGATATTCTGCGGTCTGGGTGAATGGTTCCATATTTTATACCTGGACATTCACAGCAGGAGTTTGGGCGATGATGCCTCTTGCGGATCTTGTGTTTGATACAGGGGCGTTTTCGAACAGGCAATTGATCTATGCTATTCCATGCAGTGTCATTGCAGCGATGTCGATTGAGCAGATGGGAGCAGTTTTAATCGCATTTGAAGGACTGTCAATTTTAAGTCTTTTGATACAGAAAAAAAGAATACCGGCGGTGATATGGATTCAGACAGCCATTACATTTGTTGCATTTGTAATTCTTTTTATGGCACCTGGAAATGAGATGCGTGTAGCATCAGAAATTACAACCTGGATGCCTGGGTACAAAGAGTTGTCTGTAGGAAAGCATTTATTTATGACCATTCAATGGATGTTATCTTCCTTTGCAAATGAGGGAAAGGCATTTTTTATTGCAATCTGGACAGCAGGGTTCCTTTTACTGATGAAGTCAAAAAAAGCAAAAGTTTATCAGATTTTAGCAGTCGTTTTTAGTGTGGTGGCACTTCTTCCTTATGCTGGCATTTCTTTTTTTTCGGAGATGGGTATTGGATATATTGATATCGAGCAGCGTCTCACAGAGCTTCCAACATGGCAGACGATGAACATACAGAATCGGATTGCCTTTTTCTGGTGGATAGCAGCAGTTCTTTTTACTATGGTTTTATTGTGGAAAGTGACAGGACATTCTGTTTTTATCAGCATGGTTTTTCTTGGGGGGATTGCCAGTGAGGCAGTGTTATATTTTTCACCAACGATTTATGCGTCGGGAGCCCGTGTTTATTATCTGACGGATCTCATGTATTTATTTATTATTTTGTGGATGGTAATGCACATGGATAGTGAGAAAAAGAAAAATTTATTTATTGCAGGAGTTGTAGTTCTTGGTGTTGCAAATTTCCTGTCACAGTATTCCATCATGTTATTAAAACTGTAACATTCATTTACAAATGAAAAATTTGAACTTCCTGTTTCTCTGGTTTAGGAAAATTTGAGAGATGGGAAGTTTTTATTTTCAAAAAACATTTTTTCTTGATATTTTTATCACAATTCGAACACAATTTGACGCTAGACTAAGGTCATAAAGATAAAGGCAGTGGATAGTAAGAAGCTGCAGAGAAAGGGGCAAATTGTTATGGATAACAATTATTACAACAATAATAACAATAATAACAATAATAATAGCAGTAATCAGTCTTCTGATTCTTTCTACTCATATAATCATCAGCAGAATAACGGAAATCAGAACAATGCACAGAACGACAGTACAGGATCCCAGGCAGGAGGATATGGCTCCACACAGAGTTCTATTTATGGAAGTCAGAGCAACAGTCATGGCTCCGGCTATGGAACGACACAGAATAACAGCCAGAGCACAGGATATGGAAATGCTCAAAGCAACAATCAGAGCACTGGATATGGAAGCACCCAGAGCAACAATCAGAGTTATGGATATGGTAGTACCCAGAATAATCAGCAGAGCGCTGGATACGAAAATACAAAGAGCAACCAGCAGAACACTGGATACGGAACCACCCAGAACAATCAGCAGAGTACAGGCTATGGAAACCAGAACGGTAACTATGGAACATACAGTAGCAATACCAGTTATCAGAGTTATGCATATGGCAGCAATCCAAAACCGGAGAAGAAAAAGAAAGAAAGAAAACCGGGTGGATTTGGAAAACAGCTTGCAAAATGTGCAGCGCTTGCACTTGTATTCGGACTGGTTGCAGGCGGTGTCATGACAGGCGTTAATTATGCATCCGGAAAAGTTCTTGGAACAACCAATGCAGGAAATGTACAGGCTTCCTTGACTACCGGAGATGATTCTACCGTACAGCCGACAGCAATCTCATCTTCCTATGTAGCAACAGATGTTTCAGATATCGTCGATGAAGTAATGCCTTCTATTGTAGCAATTACAAATGTAAGCCAGACAGAGTATCAGAGTTTCTGGGGACAATCCAAGACTTATGAGAGCACAAGCTGTGGATCAGGTATTATTGTAAGTCAGGATAAGGAGTATCTTTATGTGGCAACCAATAATCATGTTGTCGAGGGAGCAAACAGCCTTACTGTAACTTTTGCAAATGATGATACGGTCAGTGCAGAGATTAAAGGTACAGATCCTTCTACAGATCTTGCCGTTGTAAAAGTTGCCCTGAGCAGTATTAAAGATGATACTATGAGTGCAATCAAGGTTGCAACACTTGGTTCTTCTGATACATTAAAAGTGGGTGAATCCTGTATCGCAATCGGTAATGCCCTTGGTTACGGACAGTCTGTAACAACCGGTGTGATCAGTGCATTAAACCGTGAAGTTTCTGTTTCAGATTCCTCCAGCAGCACCAATTATACGGCAGAACTGATCCAGACAGATGCAGCAATTAACCCTGGTAACAGTGGTGGTGCATTATTAAACACAGCAGGGGAAGTGATCGGAATTAACTCTGTAAAATATTCAGACACTTCTGTTGAAGGTATTGGATATGCAATCCCAATGGATACAGCAAAACCAATTATTGAAGAACTTATCACAAACGAAAAAGTAGATGAATCCAACAGTGCATATCTCGGTATCGTAGGTGTAGATGTCACAAGCGATGTTGCAAAAACATATAATATGCCAACCGGTGTTTATGTCGCACAGGTCATGGAAGGAGCTGCCGCAGAGCAGGCTGGTATCCAGAAAGGCGATATTATCACAAAATTTGATGGAAAAGATGTCACTTCCATGGAGGAGCTTTCTTACAATATGCAGTATTATGCAGCAGGTACTACGGTAGATGTGGTGATTGAAAGATCATCCAATGGACAGTATGAGGAGCAGACAATCTCTGTCACTCTTGGCAAGAAGAATTAAACCGGAGTTTGACGGACGTAGTGTCGCAGATTCTGTGGTGCTTTTATAGGTTGTGAAGGGCAGATATAAGCGTCCTCTCACAAGTCAGAATTTTATAGGTTTATGAAAAGAAAAACGGTATAAACGAAATATTATGTTTCTGTTCGCTGGACATTCCGATAAGCCTCTAAAGAGTCTTATCTCCATAGCTCACAAAGAAAATAATATTTGTTTATACCGTTTTTCTTTTATTTACGCTGTGAATGACTTGTGAAAGGACGCTTATACATGCCCATTTACGCTATGAAGCGCACCACAGAATCTGCAATTTCCCATATCCTTTGGCGTTGTTATCCCATTGAATATCGTCTAAGTCGAAATGAGAAATATTATATTTCTTTGAAAGTGTATTTGCTAGATAGGTTTTTCCTGAACCACTGCAGCCAATAATATGTATTTTCATAAGTCAGTATCCTCCACACACTGGAATTTGAATCTATCGAAATCTTAACCTGTTAGCGGCTGTTGTAAGCCGTTAATAAAACCCTCCAAAAGCCTTGAAAATAAAGGGTTTATCGCAAAATGCTTACTTTAACTTATTATACGATTTCACACTGTTTTATTCTTCCCTTGGAAGCTGATAAGAGCAAACGCAAGGGCAAGAAAATCTGATAACAAGATATAACAGAATGTGGCAATCGGAGAACTGTGACGTATGTGCGAATATATTATACTGGAGGATTTATTATATGGACAAGTACATTTTTGATGAAATCAACGGCTTATGGTATGAATTGCAGGAAGATTATTATATCCCTTGTCTGATACTTTCCGAAGAAGAAACACAGCCTATCGGCTTATGGGGACAACGCCACAGGCAGAAGAAATTGTAAAGACTGATTTGATTTATATCTAACATATAGGAACACTGGAAAAGCTGCTAAACTATTCGGCGTTCCACGCCTTATGGGGATAGATTTTTTCGTATTTTGTGATATACTTCAATTATCAAAAGAATGTGACGATATTCTGTTAACAATCCTGATATCGGAGGTGCAAGTATGGAAAGAATTAAAACCTTAAATTATTATCAAAAAGGTATCATTATTGTGATGGTTGCTATGATACTGATTTTTGCGATGATTTATCCTAAGACAATCTCAAGAGTTGGTTATAGATACAATGATGAGATTCTTGTTCCGAATCAGGAAAATGGAAATATAGTGTATTCTGGCAAAATCAACGGAGTGCCAACTCAATTCATCGTATCAAAAGAAAAGTCTATTGTGTTACAGCACGGTGACAAAACTTATGGTCCTTACACTATGAAAGAAGATCCTACAGCCATCCCAAAAGATGAAGAATTAGCAGAGCAAATGATTGGTGTTGAAATCTGCAATAACGATAAGGTGCTGTTTCGTGGTGGCGTATTAGACTTTGGTGATGATTATTGGCTTTATAATGAAGATGGAACTTTAGATAACTTCGGATTTACATATGTAACTGGCGATGGAATCGAAAGGGATGAAAATGGTAATGTAATTGATAAAATAGAGCCATCTGCTTCCACGATTTATGAATTGATAAATGACCCTGAATTGACACATAAGGGCGAAGCACTTGCTTGGTTTGGGGCTGCATTTATTGGTGTTCTTAATGTTCTGTCTATTTTATTTGCGGACGAATTATTCAGATGGAATCTATTATTTCAGATTCGAAATGTAGAAAACGCAGAACCATCCGATTGGGAAATAGCAGGAAGATACATAGGTTGGACAGTTATGACTATTATATCATTGGTTATTTTTATTACAGGATTACAATAATTATAGTATTTGGTTATACGGATATTCAAAAGAACACCCTGCAATGTTGATTTTCTATGTTGTGATTATCTGTCCCTGTCTTGGGATTTCTTTCTCTGCTTCGGCTGAGAGTTCTGTTTGTTCTCTTCCTGAAGCTGTCTGAGCCTGTTACGCACGCTTTGTTTTTCAGGCGGTCTGTGCTGTTTCTCAGCAGGTTTCTGTCCGTTCTTAACTGCCTGCTCTCATTCTGCAAGGTCTTGGTTACGATTCGTAGCACCCCCACAAATGAGCGATTTTCTGTATATTTTTCTGAACACCTAATCCTACAAATTCCGATTGACAAAATCATGAATATCATATTCTACCATAATCACATATACAATTCTATTTTATTCCGTTAAAATTCATTAAAAAAACCTAATTCATTTATTTCAAGAATGCAGATTGAGTTTTGATCCTATAGGCACTCATCCCATACCCCGCGAGTTCCATAACGTAAATGGCAGATTCTGTGGTGCAATCCATAACGTTGATTGGGCAAATATAAGCGTCCTCTCACAAGTCATTCACAGCGTAAATGAAAGAAAAACGGTACAGACAAATATGATTTCCTTTGTGAGCCATGGAGATAAGACTCTTTAGAGGCTTATCGGAATGCCTGGCGAACAGGAACATCATATTTCGTCTGTACCGTTTTTCTTTTCATAAACCTATAAAATTCTGACTTGTGAGAGGACGCTTATATCTGCCCTTCACAACCTATAAAAGCACCACAGAATCTGCGGCACTACGTCCGTTAAACTCCGGTTTACATGTTTTATATTAAGTGCTATGATATGACACAAACAGTTATTTTGAGATTAATGCAGGGAGGGAGTCTTAATGAAGGAATTTTTGTATATGATCGTAGGGTGGATAGCAAAAATCCACAGTTATCTGATGCGGTTCAATGATAGTTACGAATATAATTTTTCAGATAAAGAGTTGCATTTTATTGTGATAGGTTTGCTTGGAATGGCATTTGTATTTATTGTTTATCCTGTGTTTAAGTGGCTGGCGAAGCACAATCATGTGATGGTCATAGCCTGGATATATGTATTTACCTTAATTCTAGTCGTTACATTTGCAATTGAAATCGGTCAGAAAGTAACCAATACAGGTGCAATGGAGTTTGCAGATATTGTGTTTGGTGTTGTTGGATTCATAGTGATGTTTTTTATTTTTTCTATTATTAGGGAAATCTATCACTTGATTTGCAGACTTATAAAATATTTGCAAAATAAAAATTGGGATAAGTGATGAAATATCATGAAAATACATGGTTATAAATAGAAACATTTCCAATAAAGTAAACTTTGATGATAAACAAACATCGAGAGGCATATTCCTATATGTGAATTAACAGATTTTATGGTGCAATGTAGATGGAATTCTAACAATCTTGGGAAACTCATGCCCCGACTCATAACGTTGACCGGGCATGTATAAGCGTCCTCTCACAAGTCATTCATAACGTAAATGAAAGAAAAACGGTACAGACAAATATGATTTCCTTTGTGAGCCATGGAGATAAGACTCTTTAGAGGCTTATCGGAATGCCTGGCGAACAGGAACATCATATTTCGTCTGTACCGTTTTTCTTTTCATAAACCTATAAAATCACGACTTGCGAGAGGACGCTTATATCTGCCCCTCACACCCTATAAATGCGCCACAAGATCTGCAAAATCACATTCTAACGTTCCATTTTCCAGTAAGCCGCACTGTAAGGTGCAAGTTCACTGCCACCGCCAAAATCGTGTGTTTCTCCTGTGATCAGATCTACCGCAGTGCCGCATCCGGCGTCAAAATGTGCCATAAAAGGCTGATCATCCGCATTGATTGCTACAAGAACACGTTCAGAATCTGTTTTTCGCTCGAAAATACACTGGCGGTTGGTCAGAAGAACGGAACGGAAATCACCGTAATTCAATGCATTGGAATGTTTTTTTGCCTCTGCCAGTTTGGAAATAAAAGTTGTGAGATCATTCCATTCCGGTTTCTCAAAGCAGGCACGCAGTGCAGGATCGCCCTCTTCTTTGCGGGCTTTTGCACCCCATTCACTGCCATAATAAACGCATGGGATACCCGGCATACCAAAGGCGAGAGCATAGATCAAAGGCAGATGATTTTCGTTTGATAAAATGCTTGCAACTCTGGTGACATCATGGTTATCGACGAAAGAAAGCAGATGTTTTCCTTTGTATAAAGTCCAGTTATCCGGGCCAAACTGACGGAGCAGGGAGTGGTTGATCTCAAACATATTCATGCTGTTAAAACTGGAATACAATCCCTTGTAACACTCGTAGTTTGTGACAGAATGTAACATGGAATCATTCATCCACTGGTTATAATCACCGTGAAGTGTCTCTCCGACAAGGAAAAAATCCGGTTTTAATCCATCGCAGAAAGAGCGGAGCCGTCTGAGAAAATCGTGATCCAGACAGTATGCAACATCGAGCCGTAAGCCGTCAATGTCAAATTCCTCAACCCAGCCTTTGATGCAGGAAAAAATATGCTGGATGACATCTTCATTTCGTAAATTCAGTTTTACAAGATCATAATTGCCTTCCCAGCCTTCATACCAGAGACCGTCATTGTAGTTTGAATTACCGTCAAAGCTGATATGAAACCAGTCTTTGTATGGGGAATCCCATCGTTTCTCCAAAACGTCCTGAAATGCCCAGAAACCTCTTCCAACATGGTTGAATACACCATCTAAAACAACCTTGATCCCTGCTTTGTGAAGGTTTTCACAGACAGATTGAAAGTCCTCATTCGTGCCGAGACGGGTATCAATTTTGGTGTAATCTCTGGTGTTATAGCCGTGCGTGTCAGATTCGAATACCGGTGAAAAATAAATGGCATTTGCCCCAAGTTTTTCAATATGAGGAATCCAGTCATTTACTTTTAAAATGCGATGCTCTGGTACACCATCATTTTCAAAAGGTGCCCCACAGAATCCAAGTGGATAAATTTGATAAAATACGCTTTCATAAGCCCACATATTCAAGCCTCCTAATTATTTCAAAATATTAGCGGTGCAGAAGTAATGATTCAGTCGATCTGCACATTTTGCATACAGAATATAAAACATGCTACATTTATTCAGCACTCATATCGCGGGATTTCTGCGAGCAGGCACGCTGGGCAGAAATCACAGTGTTGCGGAAACCTCCGGCTTCCAGAGCAGCGACAGCCTCTATAGTGGTCCCGGCAGGGGAGCAGACAGCGTCTTTTAGCTCGCCCGGGTGTTTTCCGGTTTCCAAGACCATTTTTGCAGAGCCATAGACAGATTGGGCGGCAAATTTATAGGCCTGTGCACGCGGCATTCCGTCGGCAACGGCGGCATCCGCCATAGCTTCGATAAACATGTATACATAAGCCGGAGAAGAACTGGAAACCCCGATGACAGCGTCCATAAGAGATTCACTGATCACTTCCGATTTGCCGAAGGAGTTGAAGAGTGCCTGAACTTCTTTTAATTCTTCCGGGGTCACATTTTGGTTGACGCACAATGCGCTCATTGCCTCACCGACTAAGGCTGGGGTATTTGGCATGGCACGTACAAGCTTGACTGGTTTGCCAAAGGAGTCCTCGATGGCGGCAATTGTTTTTCCGGCGGCAATGGATACGATCACACATCCTGATTTTACATGAGAGGAAATCTGTGGGATTACTTCATCAAATTTATTTGGTTTTACAGCAAGAAATAAAATATCACTGCGTTCTGCAACCGTTTCATTGGACAGGGTTGTCTCAATGGAATATGTACTCTGCAGTTTTTCTAAGGTAGCTGCGGAATGGGCGCTGGCAATGATCTGGCTGGTTGTCACTAACTCTGAGTGTACAATACCGCCGATCATGGCACTTCCCATATTTCCAGCTCCAATGAAACCGATAATCTTATCTATCATATATCCTCCTTGTTTGTGTCCTGTATTTTCTTTCATCCTAGTTCATTTGTTCTGAAAGGTCAACCTTTTAGACATAATTAGGGCTGGAATACTGTAAAAAATGTTACTGTTCACTCGTATCTCGTTCCAGTAACGATTCGTAGACTCATTTAAAGTTTTTGTTTTGCAAAAGGAGTCAGCTCACTCCTGAATCACTTTCTTACACAGCAAAACAGCAAGTGTTTTACTGCTGAGTGAACAGTAACTAAAAAATCATTACATTTTACAGTATTCCAGCCCGTAAAGGGGAGGAAAAAATAACAAACTATAGTTGAAATATACTTTGTTTTTATTTAAAAAATTAGTAGGCTGCCAGAATTTCTTTTAAGGCGGCGATAAATGCTTTATTCTGTTCTTCTGTACCGACACTGATACGGTTAAAACCAAATGCACTGATCATAATTTTCCGCTCCGCAAGGGCAGCACGGATTTCTTTTGGATCATGGTGTGTGTCGAAGTAGATGAAGTTTGCACAAGGTTTTGCAAGAGTGCAGCCTAATTTTGTCAGTTCATCCTCAAGATATTCGCGCCCTGCCGTGGTGAGAGCCTTGATTTTTTTGATGTATTCCTGATCTTTCAAGGCAGCCTGTGCGGCAGCAAGTGCATTGTAGCTGACATTCCATGCCTGACAGGCTTTCATTAGTTCATCGATCAGCAATGGATCAGCAAAGGTGTAGCCGATGCGGAGACCGGCCATGCCATAAATTTTGGAGAAAGTACGCAGTACAAAGAGCGGTCTGTCGTAGCCTTCCTGAATCATTTTGATGAGGCTGTAGTGAGTAGGATCTTCCACGTATTCGAAATAAGCTTCATCTACCACCGGAATGACATGATCCGGGAGTTTACGGATGAATTCTTCGACTTTTGCGGAGTTTACATAAGTTCCGGTCGGGTTGTTTGGATTGCAGACGATCACCATTTTCGTTTTGTCTGTAATGGCTGCAAGCATTGCGTCGAGGTCATAACAGTAATCATCGGTCAGTGGGAGAACGACACGGACACCTCCGTTATCGCTGACCATATCCGGGAAAGCTTCGTAAGTTGGAGCACAGTACACAACTTCGTCCCCATAATTGATAAATACTTCACCAAGCATATCGATGATCGCAGAGGAACCGGCACCGATACAGACATGATCTACGGTAAGACCATAGAGATCAGCCAGCTGTTTTTTGAGATCGACTGCATAGAAATCCTGATACATATAGCTGTTGAGGGAAGCATCCGTAACTGCTTTTTTTACTTCATCAGACATACCGTATGGATTTTCATTATAATTCATTCGTGTTACATTCTTCGGGGTGGAAGTTTTCTGACGTGCACCACGGTTGCTCTTTGGTTTTGTTTTCATGCTGTCTCTTAATAAACATTCTACATTCATCTTCATAATCTCCTTGTCTTTTATCTATATAAATTCAGTTGATAATGGAAACCGGATGCCCTTCCAGGTAGCACTGGAAATTGTCGATCGCCATATCGATCGCACGGATTCTAGACTCTCTTGTGAGCCATGCAATGTGTCCGGTGATGACGGTATTTGGTGCAGTTAACAGTGGACTGCCGTGAACCGGTGGTTCATCTGTCAAAACGTCAAGTCCTGCGGCTAGTACCTTTCCGGTTGCAAGAGCATCCGCAAGTGCCTGTTCATCGATGAGGGCACCGCGCGCTGTATTGATTAAAATGACACCGTCTTTCATTCTGGCGATGGTGTCCTGATCGATCATGTGCTCGGTTGCCGGGGTATGCGGCGTGTGCAGGGAAATAAAATCGCTTCGGGCAAGCAGCTCGTCTAACGATACCTGTTCAATGAAGTCATACTCAGCACCTGTTTTTTTGTGGCGGCTGTATGCGAGCACATGCATACCAAATCCCTGTGCCATTTTTGCAAAAGCAAAACCGATTGCACCAAGACCGATCACACCGATCGTTTTGTCATATAATTCGATCTGTCTGGTGACCGATTTACAGAATTCGTTGTGGTTTTCCGGTACAGACCAGTCAATCGTTTTGATCCGGGTGTCATGCGTGCCGATATGATGGCAGACATCCATTAATAAAGCGAAAGCATATTCTGCAATCGTCTGTGAACCGTAGATGGTATTGGAAATGGAAATACCGCGTTTTCTGGTCATTTCTGCATCGAATTTTTCCCATCCATGTCCTAAGGTGGCAACATATTTTAAATTCGGATGCTGGCTTAAGAATTCTTCATTCATATTGTCCGGACCGATCCACAGTCCGAATACAGCGTCCGCATCTCCGATATAAGTATGAAGTTGTTCTATATTGGGATAATGTGCAGGAACTTCAATGACAACCTCGTCAATACTGGGGAGCTGCTCCAGCCGTTTCCAGCGTTCTGTAAGCTCCTTTGGAGTGATATCTGTCTGAATAATTTCCTCCTGGATCACAACAATTTTCATTTGTCTGTCACCTCCATTTGTTTATGACTGCTAATATAAATTCAAAAATCATGATTTGTCAAGTGCAAAATTCTTGCAAATCAAGAAATGAAACACAATTGAACAACACTTTCTTCTATAGTTAATATATAGGCGTGTAATATGCACGGACAGATATAAAAATCACATTTTTTACGTTTTACACAATAAAATGATAGAAATTATGTATATTTTGAAAAAAGTATACAAATCTATAAAAATTGGCTGGATTTTGTTGACAGGAAAACAAAAAGTGTGATAAAACAGGTTTAATTTAAAACAGCAGGCAATCAGGCAGCAGACCTGAACATAGCAAAGGCGCTAGGGAATCATCCTTAGCGCCTTTTCTGTACATAGAATATATGCAGAGTACAGATGCTGTTGTTTACAGAAAACAGAAGAACAATCTATTTCATTATTTCACAGGAAATGATGTTTCTTCGGAACAATAAGGAGGATTAGTTATGACGAATACACCTACCACATTTTTTGGCTGGATCATTTTTCTGATACAGCAGTATCACGGATACTATTTACAAGGGCTGCTTACCACATTGGAAACATCCCTCGCAGGTACAATCTGTGGATGCTTTTTAGGATTTCTGGTTGGAATCATCCAGGCAACGGACATCCGGGCGCAGGATAACATGATCAAAAAGATTTTACTTGGTATTCCATGGGTGATCGCAAAAATTTATGTCACGATTTTCCGTGGAACACCAATGATCGTTCAGGCAATGGTAATCTATTATGGATCATCTACAGTATTCGGAATTGACCTGAAACCATTCAATGCAGCGATTTTTATCATCCTGTTAAATACAGGAGCTTATATGTCAGAGACAGTCCGCGGCGGTATCAATTCCATTGATGTCGGACAGATTGAAGGGGCAAAGGCGCTTGGAATGGGATATGTTCCGATGATGATCTATATTATCCTTCCACAGACTTTTAAAATTATCGCACCGCAGATCGGAAATACTTTTGTTGCAAATATCAAAGATACTTCCGTATTAAATGTAATCGCAGTCACAGAACTTTTCTATATCACAAAAGTTGCAGCCGGAACATATTTCAGAATGTTTGAGGCATATACGATCACAGCATTGATTTACCTGACACTTACCTTATTATTTAACGGTTTGCTGAAGCTGATCGAAAAGTATATGGCAGGAAAAGAAAGTTACGAGGTTTTAAATCCGGTAGCCGCAAAATAAATCAGGGGATCAGATGGAAAGAAAAGAGGAACGTGTTATGGCAAGACAATCAATATTTAAGTTTAATGAGAGAGTGACGACTGAGGCAAAGGATGCAACGTATGAATTTCGTGGCCCGGTCATCAGTGTCAGGAATCTGGAAAAGAAATTCGGGGAACATGAAGTTTTAAAAGACATCAGTTTTGATCTGTTTGAGGGCGATGTGGTCTGTATCATCGGATCTTCCGGATCAGGAAAATCTACCTTATTAAGATGCATCAATCATTTGGAGACACCGACGAGCGGTCAGATATTATATCATGGCTATCCATTGACGAAGGATGCACAGACGATCAACCGTTTCCGTTCCCAGGTGGGAATGGTGTTCCAGCAGTTCAACCTGTTTAACAATATGACGGTTTTTGACAACTGCATGGCTGGTGTCCACAAGGTGAAAAAAAGAAGCAAGGAATATTCCACCGAGATCTGTATGAAATATCTGGAAAAAGTAGGAATGGCTCCTTATGTAAAAGCAAAACCACACCAGTTATCCGGTGGTATGAAACAGAGAGTGGCGATCGCCAGGGCACTTGCAATGGAACCGGAAGTATTGCTTTTTGATGAACCGACTTCCGCATTGGATCCGGAAATGGTCGGAGAAGTTTTATCGGTTATGAAACAGCTTGCAAATGAAGGACTTACTATGGTGATCGTAACGCATGAGATGGCGTTTGCAAGAGATGTATCCACAAGAACCATTTTCATGGATAAAGGATATATTGTGGAGGATGCACCGCCACAGGAGTTATTTAATAACCCGAAGGAAGCGAGAACCAGAGAGTTTTTAAGCAGGTTTATGCAGGGTTAAGGTTTGTAAAAGACAAATTGTATTTGTTTTTTAAGCATAGAAAGAGGAGGACAATATTATGAGAAGAAAATTAACAGCAGCACTTTTGACAGCAGCAATGGCAATTTCATTAACAGCCTGTGGCGGGTCAGGTGACACAGCTTCGGCAGGGGCGTCCACAGGAGAGACAGCAAGTGTGACAGAGGCGGGCGGAACAACAACCGCTTCCGGAAAAGAAGTTCTCCGGGTTGCAATGTCAGCAGATTATGCACCGTTTGACTGGCTGCAGGAGGATGACTCCAATGGAGCAGTGATGACATCGAATGGTTCTTATATGAATGGTTATGATGTCCTTGTCGCAAAATACATAGCAGAAAAACTGGATATGGATCTTGAGATCACACAGATTGACTGGGACGGTCTGATCCTTTCCATCCAGTCCGGAAAAGTTGACTGTGCGATCGCCGGAATGTCCATCACAAGCGAGAGATCCCAGTCGGTAGATTTCTCGGATCCGTATTACAATGCAAATATTGTTGCGGTTGTTGCGGCTGACGGACCTTATGCAGATGCAGTAAATGTCACAGATTTTGAGGGTGCAACACTTACCTCTACACTGAACACAGTATGGTACGATGTATTAGACCAGATCACGGATTATGCGACAAAGGATGCAGCGCTTGATACATTTGCATCTATGGTTGCAGCAGTCCATGCAGGAAAAATTGATGGATTTACCTGTGATATGCCTTCTGCAAAATCTATTTTAGTAAGCAATCCGGATTTAAAGATCATCGATTTTGAGGGCGGTACCGGATTTGAGGTCAGCAATGAAGAGACAGACCTTGGTATCCCTTGCCAGAAAGGAAACACAGAATTAGTAGATAAGATCAATGAAGTGCTCGCCGGATTCTCACAGGAGGACAGAGATGCTATGATGGATCAGGCAGTAGCATCCCAGCCGGTAAGCAACTAATATGGAACAGACAGCAGTCGAAAAAAAATTCGGAAAATATGTCATGGCTTCCATGATCACCATGTTTCTCCAAAGCGCCTACTCCATGATTGACGGTTTATTTGTCAGCAATCTGATAGGTGACACGGCATTATCCGCAGTCAATGTTGCGTGGCCGGTCATTGCAGTGGTAACTGCGATCGGCACCGGCGTTGGATGCAGCGGAGCCGTAATGATGTCAACCAAACAGGGAGAGGGAAAGAACGAAGAGTCGAACATTGTACGGGCAAATGTCATTCTTGCATTATTGGCATCAAGTATTGTGGTTACGATTCTTTTTCTTGTTTTACTGACACCCTTACTGAAACTGATGGGCGCGGAAGGCGAACTTTTAAGGTTATCGCAGATTTATGGAAGGGTAATGCTCACAGGCGGCGTGCTTCAGATCTTATCCTGTGGACTGACACCTCTTCTTCGAAATGACAACCGGGCGGTCAGTGCCATGATGATCATGGTGGGTGGTTTATTTGCTAACCTTGGTCTTGATTTTGTTTTTATGTATGTTTTTCATATGGGAATTGGCGGTGCAGCAGGCGCTTCACTGTGTGCACAGTTGTTTACGACCTTGTGCTGCCTGATCATTCTTGGTACAAAGAAAACCGATCCGATCCGGTTTTCACAGTTTATGATAAGGAAGGAATACTGGAAAAAAATTTTTAAGACAGCGGTTTCACCGTTTGGAATATCGCTGACACCTTCCCTGTTGATCTTATATCATAACGTAGCGTGCCTGAAATTTGGCGGTGACCTTGCGGTAAATGCCTATGCACTCATCAGTTCCACCGTTGGCTCGTACCGTGTGCTTCTGATCGGTGTCGCAGAGGGGATTCAGCCACTAGCAAGTTATGCCTATGGTGCACATGATTTTCATGCGATTCGGAAGATAAGAAACAAGGCGGTCATCACAGCGATTGGGGTGAGTTTCTTCCTATTTATATTTACCATCGCAACAGCCCGGTTTTATCCGGCAATTTACGGATATGAGGGGGAAGCCGCAGAACTTGGGTATCATGCGGTTATGGTGACGGCGGCACAGCTTATTTTTACAGGACTTGTCCGCGTGACCAATTCCTTTTTCTATTCAGTTGGAAAAGATAAATATTCGCTGTTTATGATTTACTTTGATCCACTTATTATGACGCCGCTTACGATCGTGATCCTCCCACGGATTTTTGGACTGGATGGCATCTGGATCACAGCGGTTGTGACGCAGTTTATTTTAAACATTGTGGCATTTGGAATGTTTGCAAGTCACGAAAGACAGATGAAGAGGATGGAAGCAGAGAAAGCACTTGCAGGAAAATGAGTGGGATAAGAGAATCGTACAGCAGACAGGTACATGAAAAAGAACGTAACGAAGATGGCCGGTACACCATCAGAGTTACGTTCTTTTTCCTTTCCCTGATCAATTGCGTAAATACGCATTAGATGAAATAAAATGTTTGTTAATGTTTATATAATAGGAAGAAACTCCTATGTAATAAAACCAAAGTTATAAAAACGTGCAGATTAGAAATCTGTAAGATCAGCTTTTCTCTTCTCTAAGAAGGCACCCATTCCTTCTTTTTTGTCATGAGTATCATTTACAACACCGAAGAGGTTTGCTTCCATCTCAACAGCATTTTTGATATCCATATCGTAACCATTGTTGATCGCTGCTTTTGCAACAGATACAGCGTAGCTTCCTTTGGAGATGATCTTTGCTGCCATAGCTTTTGCAGTTTCCATTAATTCTTCTTTTGCAACAACTTTGTTCACTAAACCGATACGGTAAGCTTCAGCTGCATCAATGTTATCGCATGTGAAGATCATTTCTTTGGCACGTCCCATACCAACTAAACGGGCAAGTCTCTGTGTGCCGCCGAATCCAGGAATGATTCCAAGTCCACATTCCGGCTGACCGAAGATTGCATTGTCAGATGCAATACGGATATCACATGCCATGGCAATCTCACATCCACCGCCAAGTGCGAAACCGTTAACGGCTGCGATTGTTACCTGACGCATATTCATTAATTTGAAGAATGGAACAGAAGCTCTGATACCGAATGCTCTTGCTTCCGGAGCTGTAAAGTTCACCATCTCGGCGATATCAGCACCTGCAACGAAAGATTTGAATGCGTTGTCTTTCTTGTCAGGACCACCGGTTAAGATCACAACTTTGATATCGTCTCTTCCCTCGATCTCTGTTAAAGCTGTGTTTAACTCGTCTAATGTCTCACTGTTTAATGCATTTAATGCTGCTGGTCTTGAGATGGTAAGAACGGCGATCTCGTTCTCCACATCTAATTTTAAATTGTTGAATTCGCTCACGATAATACCCTCCTAAATAGATTGATAAAAAATTAACAATACATGTTATATCTAGAGTACTTCTTTTGAGAGGATTTGTCAATATGAACGTCGATAAACTTTTTCTAAAATCTGTAAAAAATGGAAATTCGCTCCGTTTACATCCGGGGAAATCCTTATTATAATGGGAATATGAGTGAAACATACTTTAATGTTATGAGGACTTTGACAATTGCAAAACTTATATAATTTTTTTGAAATTGTTCAAAAGTAACAAAATTTTCGAAAACCCGCTTTCGCTATGTGTCGCTGGTAGCGGTACTAAGAAGCCAGTTACAACTTACGTTGTATCTGCCTTCTAAGAACCGACCGCTCCCCAGTGTTTTCTCAAGCTTTTGTTACTTTTTCACAATTCAATTTACATTTTGTGAGTTTTGCAATTGAATCTACATTTCACTTTACATTTCACTTGATGTTTATAATTAGTTTCATAATTTGATATTTGAGGATAAAGAGGATTAACACATGATCACAGATTACAATTTACAGATTTTAATAGAGCCGTTGTTACACTGGTTTGCGGGACATGCCCGTGTGCTTCCGTGGAGGGAAGAACCGACACCGTACCGGGTGTGGGTGTCGGAGATTATGTTGCAGCAGACGCGAGTGGAAGCGGTAAAACCTTATTTTGAGCGGTTTACGAAGCGTCTGCCGGATGTGGAGGCTTTGGCGGAATGCCCGGAGGATGAGCTGCTAAAACTCTGGGAGGGATTAGGCTATTACAACCGCGTGCGGAATATGCAGAAGGCAGCCATTCAGGTGATGGAAGCATATGGTGGAAAACTTCCGGCAGATTATGAGGAATTGTTGAAACTAAAGGGAATCGGCAGTTACACCGCAGGGGCAATCGCCTCCATTGCATACCAGATTCCGGTGCCGGCTGTGGATGGGAATGTATTCCGCGTTCTGACGAGAGTGGCGGCGGACGATACTGATATTATGAAACCGTCCTTTCGGACTTTACTGGAAAAAGAGCTGCGGGAAGTTATGCATGAAATGGAGACACCGGGGGCATTTAATCAGGCACTGATGGAACTTGGTGCGACCGTGTGTGTGCCGAATGGTGCGCCGTTATGTGAACAGTGTCCGTGGAACAGTCGCTGTCTGGCAAGGAAAGAGGGCAGGATCGCAGAACTTCCGGTCAGGACGAAAGCGAAAGCGAGACGTATCGAAAAGAGGACGGTGCTTGTCATCCGGGACAATGATAAAGTGGCAATCCGGAAACGACCGGAAAAAGGACTTCTGGCAGGACTCTATGAACTGCCGAATGTTGTTGGGCGATACTCGCAGGATGAGATTGTTCATCTGGTAAAAGATATGCATCTTTCTCCAATCCGGGTGCAGAAGTTAGAGAATGCAAAACATATTTTTTCTCATATCGAATGGCAGATGGAAGGGTATGCAATTTTAGTGGAAGAAGCAGGATTTGACGCCGAGGCAGAGAAAATGGCAGAAAATCATCTCATTTTTGTAGATGCAGAAAAATCTCAGGAAAATTATGCAATCCCATCTGCGTTTGCCGCCTACGCAAAATATATGGGGATCAGACTTGGAAATGAAAAATTTCTGGAGACGGATTAGAAAGCATGGAAATATTACAATTTCCGGGATAAAAAAGAGGGAGCCGGTGCAATGCACCGGCTATTCATATGAAAAAGATTGTGTATGGAAAGTGAAATGCTTCACTATTTTCTGGGAGGAACCTTGCTTACTGGTTAAGCAAGGCAACCTGATTTACTCAGGTATGAAAAAAAGTTCTATGAAAAATTTTCTTGTTGGCTTAACTTATGCTTAAAGTATAAAGTTGAATTGTGTCTATCGTATGATGGCTTTGTGAGAAATTTGTAAATAAAATATGAACAAAATGTTCAAAATTCAGGCTGTAATAAATAATTAAGAAAAAATAAATTGGCTTGTCATAATAAAATATGTATAATAGGAAAGTACTACAACCGTTTCGCAGTCCGGATACAGGATTGCAGACGATCAGGAAATATTTTGGAAAATGTTGAAATTATAATAAGGAAAGTCAGAGGTAATAAAAGATGTACGATTGCATCGTGATAGGAGCCGGAATTGCAGGGGCAGCCTGTGCCAGAAAACTGGCAGAGGAAGCCGGAAAGAAAGTTCTTGTGATTGAGAGACGAAGTCATATTGGAGGAAACTGTTATGATGTTCCGGATGAATATGGCATTTTAATCCATGAGTATGGTCCACATATTTTCCATACAGGCCTGGAAGAAGTTTATGAATATCTATCGAGATTTACGGAATGGTATCCTTTCGGACATGAAGTGGTAGCAAAAGTGGGGGACAAGCTGATCCCGGTTCCATTTAACTTAAATACGCTGCACATGGTCTATGATAAGGAAAAAGCAGATCTTCTGGAGAAAAAACTGATCGAAGCTTACGGTGAGGGAAGCCGTGTGCCGATCATGAAACTTCGTGAGAATGATGATCCGGATATCCGCGAGATCGCACAGTATGTCTATGAGAATGTATTTTTGAAATATACCATGAAACAGTGGGGACAGAAGCCGGAAGAAATCAGTCCGGAAGTGACAGGGAGAGTGCCGGTGCTGATCTCTTATGACAACCGCTATTTTCAGGACAAATATCAGGGTGTGCCAAAGGATGGCTTCACACCGATGTTTGAGCATATGTTAGATCATGAGAACATAGAAGTGATTCTGGATACAGACTGCAGGGATGTCTTAAAGTTTACAGGGAATGAGATCCTTTTTGAGGGAAAACCATTTGCGGGAGATGTCATTTACACAGGAGCGCTGGATGAGCTTTTTGATTGTAAATTCGGCAGACTGCCATATCGTTCGCTGGATTTCCATTTTGAGCATTATGATGAGGAGTCTTATCAGGGACACAGCGTGGTAAACTACACGGTAAGCGAAGATTACACCCGCATTACGGAGTTTAAATTTCTGACAGGACAGAAAAATACAGATGGAACTACAATTATAAAAGAATATCCGTTTGCATATACGGGCGCGGCGGGTGAGATTCCATACTATGCGATTTTAAATGAGGAAAATCAGGCGCTTTACGGGAAATACAGAGCGCTCACAGCAGGACTTCCGAAGTTCCATTTATTAGGCAGACTTGCAGAATACAAATATTACAATATTGATGCCATGACGAAAAAAGCCATGGAACTGGCAGATGCCATTATGAATCAGTAGGAAAGGTTATCATTATGAAGTTACTTACATTTGCAATTCCATCTTATAATTCGCAGGATTATATGGAACACTGCATCCTGTCTCTGCTTCCGGGTGGGGATGATGTTGAGATTTTGATCGTGGATGACGGATCAAAGGACCGCACCGCGGAGATCGCAGACGAGTACGAGAGAAAATATCCGGGAATCGTGCGTGCCATCCATCAGGAAAACGGAGGGCACGGAGAGGCAGTGAATGCCGGGATCCGCAATGCCACAGGACTTTTCTTCAAGGTTGTGGACAGTGACGACTGGGTGGATTACGAAGCCTATATGAAGATTTTAAAAAAATTGCGTGAACTTGCTGGTGGAGATACCGTGCTGGATATGTTCATTGCAAATTATGTTTATGAAAAAGAGGGTGTACGGCACAAAAAAATCATGCGCTATTCTTCCCTGCCGCAGGATAAGATTTTTACATGGAATGAGGCAGGAAGATTCCACAAGGGACAGTACATTCTGATGCATTCTGTCATTTACCGTACACAGCTTCTGCGGGAATGTGGGCTTGAACTGCCAAAACATACTTTTTATGTGGATAACATTTATGTGTACAAGCCATTGCCAAGCGTAAAGCATATGTACTACATGGATGTTGATTTTTACCGTTACTTCATTGGACGTGATGACCAGTCCGTCAATGAAAAAGTCATGATCGGTCGTATTGACCAGCAGATCAAGGTAAATAAGATTATGATCGATGAGTTTGATCTCTGGAAGATCCCGAATCCAAAACTGCGCCACTATATGTTCAATTATCTCGAGATCATCACAGTAATCTCAACGATCATGCTGATCCGCTCCGGCACAGAGGAGAATCTTGAGAAAAAACGTGAGTTATGGAAATATATCAAAGACCATGATATCCGTCTGTTCCACCATTTGAGAAACGGTATTATGGGAAATGCGATGAACCTTCCGGGAAGAGGCGGAAGAAAGATTTCAGTTGCAGCTTACAAACTTTCACAGAAAATTGTTGGATTTAACTAAGGATATGGTGATTATGTATGTACGTTAGACGGTCAAATATGGAAGATATACCGGCAATGATGGATTTATATGCACAGGCAAGGGTTTTTATGCGTGAAAATGGAAATCCAAACCAGTGGGATGACAGTTATCCGTCGAGAGAACTGCTGGAAAAGGATATTGCCTTTGGGAACAGCTACATTGTGGAAGATGATGAGAAGAATCTGGCAGCAACATTTGCCTTTATAAAAGGCGAAGATCCGACTTATTATGGGATCGAAAATGGGGCATGGCTGAATCATGAATCATATGGAACCATTCACAGACTTGCAGGAAATCCTTCCTGCCACGGAATTGCCAGCGGATGTATCGGCTGGTGCAAAAGCCAGATCGGAAATCTGCGGGCTGACACCCATGAGGATAATAAAATCATGCAGCATTTGTTGGAAAAGAATGGATTCGTGCGATGTGGGATCATTCATCTTGCGAATGGTGCGCCAAGAATCGCTTATCAGTTTGCCGGAGACAGTACAGACTACCGGGACGGCAGTCAGCAACCGGTCAGCGGGGAGCAGCCGCAGCAGAATTATGATCCGCAGACGCCAGATCAGAGCTGGAGTGTGAGGGAAGTTCCTTCCGGTGGACGTGGCTTCGGGATTGCTTCCATGGTACTTGGCATTATCTCACTGGTATTATTCTTTTCCTTTGTGAATATCCCACTTGCGATCCTCGCCATTATCTTTGGTATTATCCAGTTGACGAGAAAGGCACCAAAAGGGATGGCAATCTCCGGGATTGTCATGGGCATAAGCTCACTCTTTCTGTTAGTCATTTTCTGGACTTGTATGTTTGTGTCAGCTGCCAGAACAGAAAGCACAGATAACAGCACTTATTATTATGAAGGATCTGAAAATGATGATGCTTCCGGTGATTATTATGATGGCTTATATGAGGGCTACCAGCAGGGATACAAAGATGGCTATTATGATGGCTACTATGGCTACACACCGGATGAAGAATTCTATGGTCATACACCGGATGACGGCTTCTATGGTTATCTGCCAAATGATGATTCTTATAATTTTCATGGGAAGAACGGCATATATTATTAACAAAGAAATGACAGCCGGGGAATCCGTTTGAGACAGAAAAGCAATGGAAAACAACAATTCATTATAAAAAGAGCAGCAGGATTTCTGCTGCTTATTTTTGCGTTTACAGGGATCATTGGTATTTGCGTGGAAAAAAAGGACAATAGGATAAGAGCAGACAGTGGGATGGAGACAGAGAGAATGGCAGAAGAGAACACGAAAGCAGCATCAGGAAAAATCAAAGAAGAGGAAGTTAAGAAAGTGGCTTTGACATTTGACGATGGACCAAATCCGGATCATACGGAGACACTTTTGGAAGGTTTGAAAGAGCGGAATGTGAAGGCAACTTTTTTTCTTCTGGGTGCGGAGTGTGAAAAATATCCAGAGATCGTGAAGAAAATCCATGCAGACGGACATCTCATCGGCGTTCATTCCTATGAACATGTGAATCTTTCCAATCTCACGGATCAGGCGGCGATGGAGCAGGTGGACAAAACAGACCAGATTATTTTTGGACTGACCGGAGAACATGCGCAGTATATCAGACCGCCTTACGGCTGCTGGAAATGCAATCTCGATTATGAGACAAAAATGATCGAGGTGCTGTGGGACGTCGATCCGCTCGACTGGAAGACAGATAATTCCAGCGTCATTGCAAAGCGTGTCATGGATAAAGTGCAGGAAAATGATATCATTCTGCTGCATGATGCCTCGGAATCATCAGTAAATGCAGCACTTCTGATTATTGATGAATTGCAGGGAGAGGGATATTCGTTTGTGACGGTCGAGGAACTGATACTGGAATAAGAAGGTTCGAGCGTCAGGTGTATAAAAAGTATATGCCTGAAAAAACGCTGGCGCAAAATTTTAGCCCGATCATGAAAAAAATAGATTAATTTACAAATGTAGAGTGAAATGCTATGATAACAGAAAAAGGGGCTGTAAAATAAGTCCCTTTTTGTCGTTAGATATCCCCGGAATAAAAGCGGTTGCTTTTGCAGGGCTATGTATGCAATAATATCATTATCTATCCAAAGGACAGATAATGATATCATTAAGTTCAGAAACATGACACAGGTCAAAATGACAATATAGGTAATTGCAAAACTTATAGAAAACATAATTAAATTGTGGAAAATAAGATAAAATGAAATATCCACTTGTCAAACAGGGCAAATTCATGTAATGTAGTAATTGCGATGAATTTTCACGAATAAAATCCGTCATATTTTTGAAATGAAATACTAAAAATTGAATTTATGATCTCAAATATTGCAAGTTTTGAAATCAGAATATTCAAAATAGTCAAGTGTACGCAGTACACGGACAAAAAGAAAGGCTTTTCGTATGGATTTATTTGATTATATGAGAGAACAGAACAGAGAAAAGGAGTCGCCATTAGCTTCCAGACTTCGTCCAACCACGTTGGATGAGATGGTGGGGCAGCAGCATATTATCGGAAAAGATAAGCTGCTTTACCGCGCAATCAAGGCTGACAAGTTAAGTTCCATTATTTTATATGGACCGCCGGGAACCGGGAAAACGACTTTGGCAAAGGTCATTGCCAATACCACAAGTGCTGAGTTCCTTCAGATCAATGCAACTTCCGCCGGGAAAAAAGACATGGAGGATGTCATTGCGCAGGCGAAGAACAATCAGGGCATGTACGGAAAAAAGACGATCCTGTTTATCGATGAGATCCACCGGTTCAACAAGGGACAGCAGGACTATCTCCTTCCGTTTGTGGAAGACGGAACCGTGATCTTAATTGGTGCAACAACCGAGAATCCATATTTTGAGGTGAATGGAGCGCTTTTGTCCCGTTCCATCATTTTTGAGCTGAAGAATCTGTCCACGGAAGATATTAAGACGCTGATCCTCAGGGCGGTGAATGATAAGGAAAAAGGAATGGGCGCTTACGATGCAGTCATTGACGAGGAGGCACTGGATTTTCTTGCTGACGTGGCAAACGGAGACGCAAGAGCAGCGCTCACAGCAATTGAACTTGGCATTCTGACAACGGAGCGGAGTGATGATGGAAAAATCCATATCACACTTGAGGTCGCCAGTGAATGTATCCAGAAACGTGTGGTGCGCTATGATAAAACAGGAGATAACCATTACGATACAGTCTCTGCGTTTATCAAAAGCATGCGCGGCTCTGACCCGGATGCAGCAGTTTATTATCTTGCCAGAATGCTTTATGCGGGGGAGGATATTAAGTTCATCGCAAGAAGGATTATGATCTGCGCAGCGGAGGATGTGAGCAATGCCGATCCGATGGCACTCGTTGTCGCAACATCGGCAGCACAGGCAGTTGAGCGTATCGGTATGCCGGAGGCACAGATTATTTTGTCGCAGGCGGTCACGTATGTGGCAAGCGCGCCAAAGAGCAACTCGGCAGTCAATGCGATCTTCGATGCGATGGAAGCAGTAAAGAATACGAAAACAGCGCCGATCCCGGTTCATTTACAGGATGCACACTATAAGTCATCCGGAAAACTGGGGCATGGTGTTGGATATAAATATGCACATGATTATCCGGATCATTATGTGGAGCAGCAATATTTGCCGGATGGACTGACAGACCGGAAGTTTTACGTTCCGAGTGAGAATGGCTACGAGAAGAATATCCGCGAATATTTCAAAAAGATCAAGGGTGAAACTTACGGGGAAGAACAGCCGTAACTGATTTTGTTAGAAAGCGTAAACGCTTCAAATACATAAAAAAGCAGGAGGAATTAGAGATGAAGTCCTACGAGGAAATGACAAAAGAAGAGTTATTGAAAGAGAAGGAAGGATTGGAAGCGGAATACAAAAAATTCCAGCAGAGAGGCTTAAAACTTGATATGTCCAGAGGTAAGCCATCCCAGGAACAGTTAGACCTTTCGATGGGAATGATGGATGTACTGACTTCCGGTGTTGATCTGACCTGTGATGATGGTACAGACTGCAGAAACTATGGTGTGCTGGACGGTATCAGTGAAGCAAAACAGCTTATCGGTGATATGATCGAGTGTAATCCGGACAATATCATCATTTATGGTAACTCAAGCCTTAACATTATGTATGACACCATCTCCCGTTCCATGACGCACGGTGTAATGGGAAATACTCCATGGTGTAAATTAGATAAAGTAAAATTTTTGTGCCCGGTACCGGGATATGACAGACATTTTGCGATCACAGAATATTTCGGCATTGAGATGATCAACGTACCGATGCTTCCGACCGGACCGGATATGGATATGGTGGAAGACCTTGTGAGCAAAGATGAGGCGATCAAAGGTATCTGGTGTGTGCCAAAATATTCCAATCCACAGGGAATCACTTATTCGGATGAGACGGTCCGCCGTTTTGCAAGATTAAAACCGGCAGCTAAAGATTTCCGTATTTACTGGGATAACGCATACTGCGTGCATCATTTATATGATATTAACCAGGATCATCTGATCGAGATCTTAAAAGAATGCAAGAGAGCAGGAAACCCGGATATGGTTTACAAATTCTGTTCTACAAGCAAGATCACATTCCCAGGTTCCGGTGTGGCAGCAATCGCAACTTCTGCCAACAACTTAGAGGATATCAAGAAACAGTTGAAGATCCAGACCATCGGCCATGATAAGGTAAACCAGCTGCGCCATGTCCGTTTCTTCAAAGATATCCACGGAATCACAGAGCATATGCGCAAACACGCAGATTCTCTCCGTCCAAAATTTGAAATGATCCTGGATACATTTGAAAGAGAGTTAAAAGGACTCGGAGCCGGAAACTGGTACAGCCCGAAGGGTGGATACTTCATCACATATGAGACACTGGATGGATGTGCAAAAAATGTTGTGGCAAAAGCAAAAAAAGCAGGGGTTGTGATGACTCCGGCGGGTGCGCCTTTCCCATATGGAAAAGATCCGCATGATTCTGTCATCCGTATCTCACCATCCTATCCAAGCCTGGAAGATCTTACGACTGCGATCGACATCTTTGTTGTCTGTGTCAAGCTCGCAAGCATTGAGAAGCTTTTAGGAGAATAATAGTAAGTTTTTAACCGCTGAAAAGCAAAAGAAAAAGACCTGTGTGTACAATGTCATGATGTTCGCATGACATAGGTACACGCAGGTCTTTTTTATGAATTATGCCTCAGTGGAAGCATCCTCTGTTCCGTTTTTCCATTTGTTGAATTTCTCGACAACTGCGTCGTAGGTTCTCTGGGAAATATCCGGAAGTTTATCTCCCCATGCTTTGGTTGCCTGTTCGAAACCTTTCTTGAAAGCTTCTAACATAGCGTCTGCCTTGTCAGGATCATCACCGGATAAAGCTTTTGCAAAATCAAGAATACGGTCGGAAGTCTGCTCTACACCCCAGTAACCGTCGTCTGCGATATCTGCCTGTGCCTGTGCTTTCACATCGGCTGATACGGTAAAATCACCTTTTGCAAGGAATTTCCACATATCATCTGCGGTGCCGATCGCAACACCCTGCTTGGTCATCATCTGCTCAACGATGCTGCGGAGCTGTGCAGTGCGCTGCTCTGCGTCAGCTTTTAACTTTGCAACGATCGCTGCGTTGTCGGTCTTGCTTGTTGTTTTATTGGAAGCCTTGTCTGTCCTGGAGTCAGAACTCTTCTCATAAATGACACCGGAAGCTGTCTTGGAAGAATCTGCCTTTTTCGTTATCTCGGATGTCTTTTCTGTTGTTTTTGTTGTTGTCTGTGTAGATGCTGCTGCGGCAGCAGTCACAGTGTTAATGGAATTGATTGCCATATGATCCTCCTTGTCTGGCGAAGCTGGATGCATTTGTTTTTACAGAAAACAAAATGTTCAGCCACCTGAATGAATAGTTATTAACCTTCCATGGTTCTGTTAATTATATCGGACTGGCAAAGAAAAAAGTTTAGTGCCGATTGACCTTTTGGACATAAAATGATAAGATACTAATTGTATACAAAAAACATAAAAAAAACAAGTTTTATTTTAAGTACAATCAATGCGTGTTAGCGACGATTTTGGTAAGGAGAAACTAACCGATGAAGGATATTTCAGTAAAGGCGCTGGCTAAGATCAATCTTGGGCTGGATGTGGTACGAAAAAGAGAGGATGGTTATCATGAGGTCCGCATGGTGATGCAGACCATTCATTTGTTTGACCGGCTGGAGATCTCGAAGAATACTTCCGGTGAGATCACGATGGAAACGAATCTTTCTTTTTTGCCGACGAATGAGAACAATCTTGTCTATAAAGCAGCAAAGCTTTTGCAGGATGAGTTTGCAATAAAAGATGGCGTGCATGTATGGCTGCACAAGTACATTCCGGTAGCTGCCGGGATGGCAGGGGGAAGCACGGACGCAGCGGCAGTGTTATATGGTATGAACCAGATTTTTGATCTGGGACTGACAAGGGAAGAACTGATGGAGCGCGGTGTGAAGATCGGTGCAGACGTTCCGTACTGCATTATGCGTGGAACGGCTTTGGCAGAGGGCATAGGAGAGAAGCTTTCGAAGCTTCCGCCGATGGTGAAATGTCCTGTTTTGATCGCAAAACCGCAGATCAGTGTTTCTACTAAGTTCGTCTATGAGAATCTGAAGTTAGGCTCTGATATGGTACACCCGGATATTGACCGGCTTGTGGCAGATATCAGAGAGAAAGATTTATATAAAATTGCAGCAGATATGGGAAATGTCTTAGAGACAGTGACAATCCCGGCTTATCCTGTGATCGCAGACATCAAAGATCACATGATGGAGCATGGCGCTGTGAATGCCATGATGAGTGGCAGTGGTCCGACGGTTTTCGGTCTTTTTGACAAGGAAGCGACGGCAGTAGAGGCATACGAGGCGATGAAAGCCTCCGGTCTTGCAAAACAGGTATATTTAACGAGTATTTATAATAACGCGCGTAAGTAGAAAGGCATGGTATCAAAGATGACAGAAGATTTAACATTGAATATGGATGCGTATCTTCCGCTGAGAGATGTTGTGTTTAACACGTTAAGAGAGGCTATTTTAAAAGGGGAATTAAAACCGGGCGAGCGGCTGATGGAGCTGCAGCTTGCGGCAAAACTTGGTGTCAGCCGTACACCGATCCGTGAGGCAATCCGTATGCTTGAGCAGGAGGGACTTGCCGTTACGATTCCAAGAAAAGGCGCGGAAGTTGCCAAAATGACGGAGAAAGATATGGAGGATGTCCTTCAGATCCGTGAAGCGTTAGATGAGCTTGCGGCAAAAATTGCATGTGAGCAGATTTCTGAGGAACAGTTAGAAGAGCTGGTTGCGACCATGCATGAGTTTGAGGAATCCACCAAGACAGATAATGTGAAAAAAATCGCAGAGGCGGATGTAAAGTTTCACGATATTATTTATCAGTCAACCGGAAACCCGAAGCTTGTGAACATGCTCAATAATCTCCGTGAGCAGATGTACCGTTATCGTGTAGAATATCTGAAGGATGAGAATAATTACCCGACGCTCATGAAGGAGCACAAAGACATCGTGGAGGGATTAGTCCGCAAAAATAAAATGCAGGTGACAGCGACAATGCACCAGCATGTGAAGAATCAGGCAGTCGCAGTTAAAGCTATGATCCAGGAGCAGGAATAAGAAGTGACCGCCCAAAGGACTGGAAAACTGCATAAAAAATGGAAAAACGTACAGACTAGAAAGAGGATAAGCATTTTGCTTATCCTCTTTCGTATTTTTTTTTAACAATTAAGCGGCAAAACTCCAATCTTCACTGTGAATATTATGAAAAATGAACAAAATTTTCATAATTATTTACTGTACTTAGGAGTTTTGCTGGCAGTTTTTTTAATAGAAGAAACAAATAGAAAGGAAACAAACTGCAAATGTCGGAGAATAGTAAGCGTCCGGTGTCGACGGATTTAACGCAAAATATAGAGGAAATGGAATTTTATTTTCATGACTGTGCGGACATCAAAAAGAAGCAGATGAAGCTTGGCAGGAATCAGGATACCGCCTGTTATCTGACCTTTATTGAAGTGTCCGTGGACATGGGAACGTCTGCACTCGGAGAGACTTTAAAATACTTAAATGGACTGACAAGGGATGAGATTCTTTGTACACTGCAGGAAAATGCGCTTGGAATTTCGGATGCAACATATTTTCCGACCATTGAGGAGGCTGTGAGCGGTCTGCTCACCGGGGAGGCGATTCTTTTTGTGGACGGTTTTGACCGGGCAGTGAAAATACCGGATGATGGTTATCCGAATATGGGGATCACAGAGGTGGATTCGGAAAAAGTAATCCGTGGCTCCAACGAAGGTTTCTGCGATTCTGTGAAGCAGAATGCGGCGCTGATCCGGAAAAGGATCCGCTCGCCCCGTGTGAAAGTGAGGGGACTGAAGGCCGGGATCAGATCGAACACGAACGTCTACCTTGTGTATGTGGAAGACCTTGCAAACCCGGGACTTGTAAAAGAAATTGAAAAGAGGCTGCAGGATTTCACAATCGATGGGATATTAGACAGCGGAATGTTAGAACAGCTGGCAGAGAAAAAATGGTATTCGCCATTTCCACAGTTTCAGACAACGCAGCGTCCTGACCGGGCGGCCATGGCGGTATTAGAGGGCAGAGTGATCGTGATGTGCGATAATTCGCCGATCGGACTGATACTGCCGACGGACTACAATTCATTTATCCGCACCAGTGACGATTATTACAGCCGTTTTGAGATTGCGACTTTCGGGCGGATCCTGCGGTATCTGGCATCCTTTTTTGCAATGACGCTGCCGGGATTTTATCTTGCAGTGACTAATTTTCATACACAGATACTTCCAACTACACTACTTTTGTCGTTTGCTGAGGCGAGGCAGGGTGTCCCATTTCCGGCAGTCGTGGAAGTACTCATCATGGAATTGTCGTTTGAACTTTTGCGGGAGGCGGGCGTGCGGCTTCCCGGTGCAATGGGAAATACCATCGGAATCGTGGGAGGACTGATCATTGGACAGGCAGCGGTAGAGGCGAATCTGGTCAGTCCGATCGTGGTGATTGTGATCTCCTTTACCGCACTCTGTTCCTTTGCAATCCCGAATGAAGAATTTGCCACGGCGTTCCGCATTTTAAAATTCTTTTTTATTGGAATCTGTGCGTGGCTTGGCTACTTTGGCATGCTGCTTGGGCTGCTTGCGGTGCTCACCCATCTGTCGCATCTGACAAGCTTTGGCATCCCGTATCTCATGCCGTTTGTGGGAGCAGATTTGAACAATTATGAGGATGAGCGGGATTTTATCTGGCGGCAGCCTTTCCGGAAACTGCGCAAACGTCCGATTTATGCAAAACCGAAAGAGCGGACAAAGCTGACGTTTTCAAAGAAGAGATAGGTTGAGAAAAGTTTTTATCTTAAGATAAATGGAAATCTGATGAAAAAATGCGCAGATGTTAGAAGAGATAGGGGGGAAGTATGTTCTCAGAAAACAATCAAATTTCAGGCAGACAGGTGTTCCGCCTTCTGACGTATGACTTTCTTGGAATGGGGACGCTGCTGCTGCCGACAATGCTTGCAGATACGGCAGGGCGCGACGGGATTTTCTGCATTCTGGCGGGGATTTTGTCCACGTTTTTGTACTTGAAATTATTGAGATATCTGTTGAAAGGCATGAAAACAAGTTATCCTGATTTTTTGAAGCAGAAGTGTGGAAAAATATGCGGTTATGTACTTTGGAGCGGATATTTTCTGTACTTTATCCTCATGGCTTCGTACACGGCGTATCTGTTTTCCACGCTGATGTTAAATGGTCTTGTGGAAAACGTCAGCTTTTATCTGGTGCTGTTGTTGATATTACTGCTCGCATTTTATGGAATGGCAGGTGGGATCGAGGGCAGGGCAAGAGTGTATGAGATACTGTTCTGGTTTCTGATGATACCTCTTTTTCTGATGTTATTTGCGGCATGCAGGGAGGTAAAGCCTGCCTACTGGAGCCCGGTTTTTATGGCGGATGGAAAAGAAGTGTTAAGCGGCAGCTATTATGTGCTTTTCTGTTATTCCATGGTGTCAATCGTACTGTTCCTGAAAGAATATGTTGCGGATCGTAAGAAATGCGTTGGCGCAGCAGAAAAAGCGGTCTGGTTTTCCGGCGGTGTATTTGCAGCACTGTATCTGATCCTGATCGGGCTGTTTGGTGTCGAGGCACTGGCTCAGATGAAATTTCCGGCGGTCACGATGATGAGCCGCGTGCAGGTGACGGGCGGGTTTTTGAAGAGGACGGATGCTTTTATGTTCAGCATCTGGTTTTTTACGCTGTATGCGATGCTAAACAGCATGGTTTTTTACAGTGGAAATCTGGCTGCAAAAGTAATCCGTGACTGCGGCGGTTATCTGGAAGGGAAAAAAAGAATGCTGCCGTATCTCATTCTGCTTCTTCTGGTGTATGGCGTGACAGTGCTGTTTTACAGAAATCAGCAGTTTTTGGACTGCGTGACATTCCTGCTGTGGAAGATTGGAACACCTTTTGTCGTTGGCGTGCCGGTACTGCTGTTTCTGACTGGAGAGAGAAAAAAACATAATAAAAAAGTACGTGTGCTGGTGCTGGTATGTTTTTTATTTGGGTGTCTTTTTTTACAGGGGTGTAATGTCGCAGAACTTGAGGATAAGACATTCCCGGTTCTTTTGAATATCAGAGATCAGGACGATTTCCAAAATGTGTGGCTGAATCATGAGTATGCAGGAAACAAAGAGGTGGATTACAACCATTTGAAAGTGGTGCTCATTGAGAGGTCTTTTCTGGAAAAAGAGGCGGAAGTGGAAGATATGCTATCCATGCTGGAGCAGGAAAAAGAGGTTCCGTGGAACGCTTATGTGATGACGACGGAAAGCTGTGACCGTCTGGCACAGACAGAGGGAGAACTTGATGTGCTGCTTGGAAATTATCTGGAAGAACTGCTGGAAAACACATCGGGCATTGACCAGAAAGCGTACCCGACGCTTGGCATGCTCTATGAGGAGCGCGCTAATCACTTAGAGACACTTTATATTCCTTTTGTGGATATAGAGGGGGAGCAGTCCGGGGCAGTGCAGGATGATACCGAGAAACCGCAGATTACAGCCTATGAAGTCTGGAAACGTGGAAGGGCGGCAGGGCTTGTCGATACGGATACTGCGCGTGCAGCATTCTTCATGCAGAACTTTGCGGATGATTACACCTTACAACTTGCACCGGAACTTTATGTGAAAGTGGATGCAGCTTCCTGCCGAGTCAAAGAAACGGAAAAAATCGGTGCCGGAGGTCTGACAGAGCAGGTTGTCGCAGTGACTGTGACCGGAGAAGGCGAAATCTTAAGCGGCACAGTTTCCGCAAGTGAAAAAGAGCAGCTTCTCAACACCCGGATGGAGGACTATCTGAATGCAATCGCTGCACATGCACTTGAGAAAGAAATCGATATTACTAACAGTTACCGGAATCTCGGCGCCGATAACCGCACATGGTATTTTAAGTATCAAAACACTCCTGCCGCTTATGAGAAAGACATCAAAATCCAATATCTGGTAAAAATAAACTGGAAATCGGAATAAATGCAAAGTTTTCGGGAATCATTCAATGTAGGGATAGAAGGTCGATGAGCGAAACTCGAATTTAGGTTATGAAGATTGCGAAAAATGAACAAAAATATTCAAGACACGCTCCCGCTATGTGTCACTCGCAGCGGTACGATATTTCTGTTTATTTTTCGCAATATAACATATTCTATGAGCGGGTTTCGCAAGCAACGACACAGCCTGATAAATATAAATATTATCTACATTTATCTGATTTTGGCAAGTGAAAAGGAGATTTGAATTATGGCAAAAAAATGGATCGGATACATAGGAGTTGGAAGTCTGATGTGCGCTGCATTGGGATGTGGTATTTTGTATACAAGACAGGCGAGACTGCAGCAGACGATTTCGGACAAAGTACTGCGGTTTCATGTGCTGGCGAACAGCGACAGTGAGGCAGACCAGAACTTAAAACTTGCAGTGCGTGATGCGGTGGGAAGTTTTATGCAGGAAAAACTGGCAGCTGTGGAAAATCTGGAAGAATGTGAGCTGGTTGTGCGCCAGAGCCTCGGTGAAATTGAGGAAGCCGCGGCAGAGACAATCGCAGAAAACGGTTATGACTATGATGTGACAGCGGAGCTGGAACACACTTCGTTTCCGGTAAAAAACTATGGAAGCTACACCTTTCCGGCGGGAGATTACGAGGCACTCCGTATTGTGATCGGAGAAGGAAACGGACATAACTGGTGGTGTGTGATGTATCCTAACATGTGTTTTTCAGACAGCATGTATGAGGTGGTCGATAAGGAAGCAGGAGAAAAGCTGCGTGAAGTACTGACAACAGAAGAGTATGAGAAGGTGCTGGCAGAAGGAGACTATCAGGTCAGAATGAAATATTTTTCGTGGCTGAATCCGTATCTGGAGAAGCTGGCTGAAAACTAAAATAAAGCAGCACTCTTATAAGAAAACAATGTTTCAAAAAGCTTACGCTTGCTAAATTATAAGAAACACGCTAATATATGGCTTGAAAAGACAATGACGCGAAACAGAAAAGAGGTTTACATAAATGACAAAAGATGTACTTGTGAAAATCAGTGGTTTACAGTTTGCAGAAGATCAGGATAACGGTCCGGTGGAGATTATCACAACCGGAAACTACTATAAGAAAAATGGAAAGCACTATATTCTGTATGATGAAGTGCAGGAAGGCTTTGACGGCGTGACGAAAAGCGTTATCAAAGTGAATGATGATTTTCTGGATGTCACCAAAAAGGGTGTGACCAATGTGCATATGATGTTTGAGAAAAACAAGAAAAATATGTCTTACTACAACACACCGTTTGGAAATCTGCTGGTCGGAATCAATGCCACAGACGTGAAAGTGAATGAGACAGAAGACAACATTGACATCAAGGTCGATTATAAGCTGGAAGTCAATTATGAACATCTGGCAGAGTGCAGCATTTCCATGAATATCATGTCGAAGGATACGAAGAATTTTAGAATTTGAGTTTATAAGAGCCATCCACAGCGGATGGCTCTTATTCATAAAAATAGAATGTTCGCAGTGCATATTTTTTATTCAAATCAATTTTAACAAAATCAATTTGAATAAATGAGTTTTACAAGGATGGTGTAGATGGGTATATATCGTTTGCGGGGCATTTTATCCGGGTGGAAGACTCGCCGCCATATGTCTGGACACAGGAGAAGAGTATTATTCCGCACCGGCAGTAATTTAAAAGAGTCAAAAGAGTGATATTGACGAGTCAGTTCAGTTATAGAGATGATGAAAGAAAATGATTAATATATAGATACACCAGAAGAGAGGTGAACATAAATCACACTGTCACAGAGAGGAGAAAATGTATGAAAAAAAGAATTCTAGCAGCTATGCTTACTTTGTCTATGGTTGTGTCCATGACAGCATGCGGAAATTCAGAAGCAGGAGGATCAAAGGATTCAGCTAAAAATAACGGTAATGGGGATGAACCATATACAGTTACCATGGTTCTGAATGGAAGCACACAGCCGGATGAAGAAAGAATCGAACAAAAAATCAATGAGATTCTTGAACCGGAACTTAATGCGAATCTTGATATTGTTGTGCTGCCGTGGGCAAGTGCAAGCCAGCAGTTACAGCTTATGTTATCAGGGGATGAAAAAATTGATGTCTTTTATACCCAGGCAACCAATGCAGTGCAGTATATGAATGCAGGACAGATTGTAGACATGTCTGAACTGATTGATAAATATGGAACAAACATCAAACAGATTTATGGAGAGGATATAGCTAAGATCAATCAGATCGAAGGCTTTGTATATGGCGTGCCAAATCAGATTGAACGAGGAAGTATTCCTGCCATATTTATGAGAAAAGATCTGGTGGAAAAGTACAATATTGATACAACACAGATTAAAGAACCAAAAGATCTGGAAAGTGTTTTTGAGACAGTAAAAGCGGGAGAGCCGGATATGACAATGTTATATTCGAGCAGTGAGAATGATGCACCGGCTACAAGATTATTCCGTGGAGATACTCTGTCAGATAACAATTATCTTGGTGTACTCATGGATCAGACGAACAGCACAAAATTAGAAAACTTCTTTGCGACAGACTGGTTTAAAGATACAACTACCATGCTGCATGATTGGTATCAGAAGGGATATATCAGCCAGGATGCAGGAACCAACACAGAGAACTGGAGAACAGTATGCAAGGCTGGAAATTTATTTTCACTGTTTTTTTCTTATCATCCTGGAACACCGGTAGAATTTGAAAGCTCCACCGGCTATGATTTTGAGATCGTGCCATTTTATAATGAACCGATCATAAATAGCTCATCCTATAATGGTGTTACATTCTCAATTGCCCAGAATTCAGAAAATCCGGAGAAAACAATGGAAGTACTGGATTATATCTACGGAAGTTCAGAGATCATGAATCTTTTAAACTGGGGTGAACAGGATAAAGACTATGTGATAGAAGATGCTGATAATGGCATTATCAATTTCCCGGAAGGAATCACTTCTGATAATGCAGGCTATAACTTAAACCTTGGATGGGAATTGCCAAATCAGTTTATTGCTTATAAATGGACTGGTTCAGATCCGCAATTATGGGAAAAAATGGAAGAATTTAACGGTTCTGCAAAGAGCTCCAAAGCAGTAGGATTTTTATTTGACAGCAGTAATTGTTCAAGTGAGATCGCAGCTCTTTCCAATATTGTAAAACAATACAGCGGAGCACTTTACAGCGGTTCCGGAGATCCAGATGAACTTATTCCGGAATTGTTAGAAGCATTAGATGATGCGGGAATCAATGAAGTGATCCAGGCAAAACAGGAACAGTTAGATGCTTTTCTTGCAGCAAAATAATTAGGTTCAGAAGGGAAGTCCCACAGATAAAGCGTGGGACTTTTTTCATAAAAGGAGAAACTTATGAAGAAGAAAAAGAACAAAGTTAAGGAATATCTGCCGCTCTATCTGATGATGCTTCCGGGATTATTATATCTGCTGATCAATAATTATCTTCCGATGACAGGTATTATACTTGCTTTCAAAAAGTTGAATTTTTCAAAAGGAATTTTGGCAAGCCCGTGGGCAGGACTGGATAATTTTAAATTTTTGTTCTCGTCAAAAGATGCCTGGATTATTACAAGAAATACATTGCTATATAATATAGCGTTTATTCTTGTCAATATGGTCGTTGGAATTGCAATCGCAATTTTAATCTGTGAAGTTAAGAACACAAAAATGAAAAAAATATACCAGAGTGCTATATTATTGCCATTTTTGATGTCGATGGTCATTCTGAGCTATATTGTGTATGCACTTTTAAGTGCCGAAAATGGTCTTGTAAACAATACGATCCTGCCATTACTGCATATAGATCCGATCCAGTGGTATCAGAAACCAAAATACTGGCCGGCGATTCTTATCATTGCAAACTGCTGGAAAGGAGTGGGATACGGATGTCTGATTTATATTGCATCTCTGATCGGTATTGATCCGACTTATTATGAGGCAGCAAGACTGGATGGAGCCACAAAGTGGCAGGAAATCACAAAAATCACATTGCCATGCCTGGTACCGACAATCATTACGCTGTTATTATTGAGCATTGGAAGAATCTTCTATTCTGATTTTGGATTATTTTATCAGGTTCCGATGAACTCCGGTGTGTTGTTCCCAACAACAAACGTAATTGATACGTATGTATATCGTGCGTTGATCGAACAGGGAAATATCAGTATGTCATCCGCAGCGGGTGTATACCAGTCATTAGTAGGTTTTGTCATTGTCATGTTAA